>ENA-UPWP01000257-UPWP01000257.1-human-gut-metagenome-genome-assembly--contig:-NODE-257-length-58235-cov-11.146962_pt1 | contig 58235 bp, 52 predicted proteins | sample MGYA00250052_ERZ773380 | MGnify/ENA primary metagenome ERZ773380 (study PRJEB29103, sample SAMN06112063) | human gut metagenome | biome: human gut; feature: ankylosing spondylitis patient; material... | reverse complement strand
CAAAAATCCCATCAGCGAAGCTGATCTGGAATGGATTTTTGCACGTAACTATGAAGGTACTGAATAGTTACCATAAATTAAATTCCAATACGGCTTGTCCGTCCTCAGAATCTTATCTGCGGTTCTTTAAGAAATCCGGGATATTGATCTGGGTCTCGCCGCGCTGTGCCGGACGGTAAACCGGGGCATTTCCAGTCGGGATGTTGTACTTCGGTGCGGAAGTCTCTGTTGTAGCTGCTGCCTCAGACGGAGTCTTTACGGACGGAGCAGTTCTCTGAACCGGGGCCTGCTGAGCCGGTACCTTTGTCTTGTAGTTTGTGAAATCCTTCATTGCGCGCTCAACCGGTGTGTTTGCACCGTGTGCGTCAAGGCCTGTAGCGATAACTGTGATCGTTACCTCGTCCTCCGCATTCTCATCGTACATAGCGCCGAAGATGATGTTAGCGTCATCGCCTGCAAGCTCCTGAACATAGCCAGCAGCCTCGTTTGCCTCGATCAGGCTGATGTCGCCGGAAATGTTGATGATAACGTGGGAAGCACCCTCGATGGTTGTCTCAAGAAGCGGGCTGGATACAGCCTGCTTAACAGCCTCAAGTGCCTTCTCGTCGCCCTTCGCCTTACCAATACCGATATGAGCGATGCCCTTATCTGTCATAACAGTCTGAACATCAGCGAAGTCAAGGTTGATAAGACCCGGAACATTGATCAGGTCTGTGATTCCCTGTACTGCCTGGAGAAGAACCTCATCGGCTTTCTTTAATGCATCCGGCATGGTTGTCCGTCTGTCAACGATCTCAAGGAGACGGTCGTTCGGGATCACGATCAGAGTATCCACTGCGTTCTTTAAGTTCTCGATTCCCTTTAACGCGTTGTTCATTCTCTGTCTGGCTTCGAAGCGGAACGGCTTTGTTACAACGCCGACTGTAAGAATTCCCATGTCTTTTGCGATCTGAGCGATCACCGGAGCTGCACCGGTACCGGTTCCGCCGCCCATACCACAGGTAACGAATACCATATCTGCGCCCTTAAGTGCCTGGGAGATCTCCTCCTGGCTCTCCTCAGCTGCCTTCTCGCCGATCTCCGGCTTTGCGCCTGCGCCGAGTCCCTTTGTGAGCTTCTCACCGATCTGCATGGCAGTCGGAGCTTTACAGAACTGAAGCGCCTGTTTATCTGTGTTGATACCGATAAACTCAACGCCCATAATATTTTCTTCTACCATGCGGTTTACCGCGTTATTTCCGGCACCGCCGACACCGATCACAAGAATTCTTGCGGCATTCTCTGCCTCGTTTATCTTAATCTCTAACAAGAATGTCTCCTCCTTTAATATCTATCAATCTATTACATCTGTATTAGCATGGTCATAAAAATCCCAAGTTAATCTAACATATATCATATTTGATTTTTTGAAAAATATCAACCTTAAATTTATGGTTTTTTTGAAAAAAACACTGATTTTCCGCTGTCCCCGGCCTAAGCTTTCTTACGGTCAGCGCAGCAAGTGCGCAGACCTGATGAATCGTTACTCTAATTCTTCTTCACAAAACGGTACGTCGGGCTGGAATTCGTCTCGTCATAGGTATCCAGATACAGCGTACCCGAAAGTCCTGTGAGCTCCGTCATGATATCGTGAAGCTCCGCGATCTTTCCGTCAAGGCTATCCGAATTTCCAAGCTCCACCGTGATGTCCCCCATCACAAGCTCCGCCTCATTGTAGCTGTTATAGTTGATCTTGTCCACCTGGATATCGCTGACATTCAGCACCTGGGTCAGGTTTAAGATCTCGCCGAAAATATCCTGATCCGCCACCGGAAGCGGCTGGTGCAGGACGATATGTCCGAACTCGAGACCAGTGATCACCGGAACGCCCGGAAGCTGCTCGGAAGAGCTCTCCACAATGATTCCGTCCTTATCGAAGTACATGTAGCTGCTCATGTAGGAGACGCAGCCCACAACGCTCTTCTCAAACACAACGACCTCCACCTTTGTGGGGCTCTTGAAATTGATCTTATATTCCTCGATAAACGGAATGGACTTGTGCTCCTTAAACCGGTTCTGATAATAGCAGAACGCGGAATTTCTGGACCACTTGCCGTCAAATAAGAGCGACTCGATCTGTTCCTTCGTATACTGCTTATTTCCGCTCACTTCCACATCCTTGATCCGTATCGAAAAGACAAGAACGAGAAGAATGACGAGAATCGCCAGGATCACTCCAATGATGATCCCCGTCTTTCTTCCTCCTCTCCTGTTGTACATTCCAAATCCGTTGCTGCTTCTTCTCCCGAAATGGAAATTGAAGCCGCGTCTTCCAAATCCAAGACCTCTTCTTCTAAATAACATTTTCTCTTCACCTGTTATCTGATCACTTGTTCTCACGTAACATCATTGGGACCCGCGCACCCGACACACTGATCACCGGAAGACTCTGGTCTGGAGCAAAAAATCCATTGCCACGATCATCACAGCTCATCTTCCTCTATGTCTGCCCCAAGCTTTCTCAAATCTCTTCCGATATCCTCGTACCCGCGCTTTAAATGTCCACTGTCCGAGATCACACTGAGTCCGTCCGCCGCCAGGGCCGCCACTAGAAGCGCCGCCCCGCCGCGAAGATCCGGCGTCTCCGCAATTCCCGGAACAAGAGGATATCTTCCTCTTATTATGGCTGTATCTTTATGGAGCGATACGTCGGCCCCAAAGGCTGCAAGCCGCATCGCCGCCTCAAACCGTGCCTCATACACGGTCTCTTTAAACCGGCTCTCCCCGCTTCCCGCTGCCTCCACGGCGAGAAAGACAGACTGAAGATCCGTCGGAAATCCCGGGTATGGCCCGGTGTCGATCTCGACCCCGGCCGGACGCCGTTCCATCACCATACCGATCCTGGCTTTCGGTCCGGTCGCCCCGGATATCCGGATCCCGGCTCCCATTTTTCGGAGTGCCTTTAACGGTTCTACCAGAACCACCGGATCCACACCGGTGATCTCGATCTCCCCGCCGGCTGCCGCTGCCGCCGCCAGGTATGTCCCCGCACAGATTCTGTCTCCTGCCGTCACATGATCCGTCGGAAAGAGCTTTTCCACCCCGTCCACCGTGATAGTCCCGGTGCGCTCCCCGGATATCTTTGCTCCCATGGAACGCAGGAAGCTGCAGAGTTCCACGATCTCCGGCTCCCTGGCACAGTTTAGGAGCTTTGTCGTGCCGGATGCCAGAGCGGCAGCCATCAACGCGTTCTCCGTCGCCCCGACACTGGGATATGGAAAACGGAATGTTGTTCCACAAAGCTTTTTCGCTTTTGCAATCAGCATTCCGCCATCATCAAGTATCTCTGCTCCCATTGCCCGGAGCACATCCAGGTGAAAATCGATCGGACGTTTTCCGATCACACAGCCGCCCGGATACCAGGTCGTCACCTCCCCGGCCCTGGATAACAGCGGTCCCAAAAGCAGGCTGGAAGACCGCATCTTCCCCACCGTCTTCTCGGAGATCACCGTTCCAGAGAGCCCGGAGGCATCGATCTCCAGGACATCGTCCTGAAACATCACCTGACACCCAAGGTCCCTTAAGATCTCCGCCATGAGGAACACGTCCGAAATTCTCGGAACATTCCGTATCTCGGTTCTTCCCTCTGTCAAAAGACTCACCGCCATCATGGGCAGCACCGCGTTTTTTGCACCCTGGACTTTTATTTTTCCATGCAGAGGCTTAAGCCCCTGAACTTTAAACACCTGCAAACCGATTCCCCCGCATATGCCGCTATAAAACAGTATATGCAAGAGTATCAATTATGTTACTGCTGTTCCAGCCTGATCTGGTTGGACACACTTAGTACCATTCCCATCTCAATCATCAAAAACAGCACCGACGTACCCCCGTAACTGATAAACGGAAGCGTGATTCCCGTGTTAGGAATCACATTCGTAACAACGGCAATGTTCAAGACGACCTGGATCGCGATATGTGCCAGAACACCTGTCACCAGCATTGCACCAAATAGATCCGGCGCATTTCCGGCGATGACTAAAAATCTGTACAGCATGAACAGGAACATGAATATCACGGCTACCGCGCCGAAAAGTCCCAGCTCCTCACAGATCACCGCGAAGATCATATCGTTCTGCGGCTCCGGAAGGAAGCTTAACTTCTGGATACTCTGTCCCAGTCCCTTTCCGAGAAGGCCGCCGGAACCGATGGCGTACAGTCCCTGAAGGACCTGATATCCACCGGACTTCGGATACGCCTCCGGGTTTTTCCACACCAGGATTCGGCTCAGCTGGTAGGAATGGAGGATTCCCGCCTTCTCGAGGGCGATGGCCACAGGCGGCGCGAAGACGATGACAGTGATTCCAAGCGCCACCGTCGCAATAAACGGCCATTTTCTCTTGCACGCGATAAACATCATGACGAAAGCGATTCCGCAGATGATGATACCGGAGCTTAAGTTGTTCATGGTGACGAGAAGTGCCAGAGGTCCGATGAGGACCGCGATCATTCCCCACACCCGCCATTCATTGATCTGCTTTCCAAGTCTCGTGATGAGCACGGCCAGAAGCAGGATCACCACGATCTTTACAAGCTCTGCAGGCTGGAAACGCAGGGATCTTGTTCCCAGCCATCTTTTCTTGCCGTTAACCGCGATTCCCAGTGGTGTAAATGTTACAAGGATCTCGCAGATATAGGATACCACTACTGCCGGAACAGTAATCTTCGCAAAGAAGTGATAGTCGATCTTTGAAATGATCAGCATCAGGATGAATCCAGCCACGGCGATCTGTCCCTGACGCACCATGTAGTAGTTGGACGGCTGCCTGCTCACCTGGGCATTGTAGGCGCTGGAACTGTAGATCATGATCAGTCCGAATACCGTAAGGAAGATAATGACCACTAAGAGGTCATAGTCGTAAAAACGGCGTGCTTTCTTTTTCCGTTTTCCCTCTTCCTGTACAGGAGCCCCGTACATCTGCCGCTGCCGCAGCATTTCCTGTCTCTGCTGCATCTCACGGCGCTGCTGCATCAGAAGCTGCTCTCTTCGCTGTCCCTCCTGCTGGCGTTTCGCCCGCTCTCTTTCAATCTGCTGACGCTCCAACTGTTCTCCGGACATCTGCTGTCTCTGCATCTGCTGACGATGTACCTGCTGTCTCTGCGCCTGTGCCCTGCCGCCGGCTTTTCGAACTTTCTTTCGAGCCACGCTAAGCCTCCATTACAGCGCGTTGACGCATTCCTTAAAGATCCGTCCGCGCTCCTCAAAGTTCTTGAACATTCCCCAGCTTGCGCATGCCGGAGAGAGCAGCACATAATCGCCTGCATTCGCGTAAGAAGCGCATACCTGAACGGCCTCCTGCATGTCTTCCGCGTACATGATATCCGTGATACCATGTTTCTTTGCGCACTCAGCGATCTTGTCTCTTGTCTGGCCAATGAGGACGAGATAGCGGACTTTTCCGTCAAAGTTCTCGATCCACTCGTCATACTCGGAATGCTTGTCATATCCGCCTGCGATTAAAAGTGTCGGTCCCGGCATCGCCTTGATGGCCTGGATCGCCGCATCCGGGTTTGTTCCCTTGGAGTCATTATAATAAGTAACGCCGAAACGCTCTCTTACATACTCGATCCTGTGCTCGACAGCCTTGAACTCCCTGCATGCCTCGCGGATCATATCCATCGGGACGCCTAAATGGATCGCGATGGCAACGGCTGTCATCACGTTCTCGTGGTTATGTCTTCCGATGATGTTTAACTCGTTGACATCGAGGACCTTCTCGTTCTTTCCATCATGGCGGTAAACGATGAAATCTCCGTCCATGAAGATGCCCTCGTCGAGCTTCTCCTTGCTGCTGAAGTAGAGGACCTTGCACTTTAAGGTCTTTCCGAATTCTCTGAGGATCGGATCCTCGTAGTTTAATACGCAGGTATCTTCCTCTGTCTGGTTTCTTGTGATCCCCTCTTTGACCTGGATATAGCACTCCATGGTCTTATGGCGGTCCAGATGGTCCGGAGTGATGTTTGTGATCGCGGACACATTCGGATGGAAATCCATGATGGTCTCAAGCTGGAAGCTGGAAACCTCCGCGACGGTAACGGACTCGTCTGTGGTTTCAAGAGCGTGAGCGGTGTACGGATCACCGATGTTTCCTACTACGAATACGCTCTTATAGAACTTTCTCATGATCTCGCCTGTGAGGGCTGTCGTTGTTGTCTTTCCGTTTGTACCTGTGATAGCCGCAAGTTTTCCCTTTGAGCAGTGGTAAGCAAGCTCTATCTCACTCCAGATCGGGATCTTCGCCTCGTCGATCACCGCAACGAACGGTGCCTCAAGCGGAATACCAGGGCTGATGACGCATAACTCCACACCCATAAGGTCTGTCTTCTTCAGTTCACCGAGAACGATCGTCATCTTCGCGCCCTCATCAAATTTTGCTTTCAGCTTCTCCTCGGAAAGCTTCTCATTTCCATCATAAAGAACCACTTCGCCGCCCTGGGCAAGCAGAAGCTTTGCGGCAGAAATACCGCTGATTCCCGTTCCTGCAACTAATACTTTCTGTGACATGGTTTCTCCTCCTATATACTCGTAATGAATGACCGCTCAGCCTGCTATTTTCCTGCGCATGTCTGAACATTTACCCTAATTATAATCCCATGTAGGCAACCAGGCAAAGGATCGCCGTAACGATCGAAAATACTGCGACAACTCTCGTCTCGGACCATCCGCAAAGCTCGAAATGGTGGTGGATCGGAGCCATCTTGAAGATTCTCTTCCCGCCAGTCTTTTTAAAGTATGTGACCTGAATGATGACGGAGAGGACCTCCACCAGGTAGATCAGGCCAACGACGGCGATAAAGATCGGCATCTGCATCATGAACGCGCTGGATGCCACGAAACCGCCGAGGGCCAGGGAACCCGTGTCTCCCATGAACACCTTCGCCGGATATACGTTGAACAGTAAAAAGCCTAACAGACTTCCCACAACGGCACCTGTGATCGGGCTGATCCCGCTGTTTTCTCCGATGGCAACCACGGTGAAGAATGTCGCCACAAGGATCGTAACACTTGTGCAGAGACCGTCAAGGCCGTCTGTAAAGTTTACACCGTTGTCGGTTCCGAGAACGATAAAGAATACCGCCGGAATAAACAGCCAGCCGAGATTCAGATAATATCCATTTTCAAATCCGCCAGTGAAAGGGATCAGCATTCCTGTTCCCACTTCTCCGGAAGTCATCAGATAGTAGGTGAAAATCCCTGTGATGATGAACTGACCGATGAGCTTCTGGATCGGGTTTAAACCTTCCGAACGCTTCATGACGATCTTGATGTAGTCATCCAGAAAACCGATGATTCCGAATCCCACCGTCACGAAGAGGATCGGGATGATCCGCGGATAGCTCTTAATGTAAAATAAGGATGTGATCACGATCGCCGTGAGGATGATGAGTCCTCCCATCGTCGGTGTTCCCTGTTTCTTTAAATGGCTCTGCGGACCGTCATCGCGGACCTGCTGTCCGAATTTCAGCCGGTGAAGAAATGGAATGATCACCGGGCAGAGCGCTGCGCTGATTGCGAAGGCGATAATGATCGCCAGAATTGTCTCATTTACCATGCTGAACCTCATATTTTCCTGCTGCACCTCATACTTCCTATGTAAATTGACATGCCGTCTTCCGACAGCACCATGAAATTCAGCTGTTCCGCGCCTTCGGCGCTCCCACAGCTGCCGCCTGACAACATTTCATAGCGTAAATAGTATACGTCCTTTTTTCCCAATAATCAATCAGAACATTTGATACAAAGACCAAAAGACCTGAATTTCTCCCGCCATCTGTGCTCACATACTCACAAAGCGCAGAGCGGTTCAATATTAATCCGTCTCCGAAACCGACGTGATATCCAGATACGGCAGAATATTCGAAAAAATATCAGCCACCACCGGTGCCGCGATGGTTCCGCCGTAATAGATCCCCACCGGCTCGTCGATAGTGATCAGCGCGATGACCTGGGGATCATCGGCGGGCGCAAATCCTAAAAAAGAAGAAATATATTTCTTTAAGCTTCTCGGCAGCTTCTCCGATGTCGCCGTCTTTCCGCCGACCCGGTAACCTGGAAGCTTCGCCCGCTTTCCGCTTCCTTCCGCCACTACCTGCTCTAAAATATACCGCATGGTCTCGCTGGTAGCTTCCGACACGACTCCCATCCGCTCCGGATAGGAAAACTTCTGGTAATATGTCCCATCCGTGCTCTCCACATTCATCGCAAAGTGGGGCGTGATCCGCCTGCCCCCGTTTATGATGGAGGACGCCGTCGTGATGAGCTGGATCGGCGTGATCTGAAAGGACTGTCCAAAGGAGACGGTGGCTAGCTCCACAAGTCCCATATTTTCCTTCTTGTGCATGATCGTCGCTGCCTCGCCGGGGAGATCGATCCCGGTCTTTCCGAGAAGCCCAAACTGTTCGAAATAATGATAGAACGAATCCACGCCAAGTCGCGCGCCAACGTCGATAAACACCGGGTTACAGGAGTTCATGGCTCCCTGTAAAAATGTCTCTCCTCCATGTCCACCGATCTTATGGCAGCGGATCTTCCGGTCTTCCACGATCCGGAAGCCCGGGCAGGAGAACCTGTCATCCAGATGGACCACTCCCGCCTCCAGCCCTGCTGCGGCGGTGATGATCTTAAATGTGGAGCCGGGCTCGTAGGTATCGTTGATGCAGCGATTCCGCCACATCTTATTTCTCGCGTCCTGAAGCTCCGTCCCAGTGAGTCCGCCGCTTTCCACATTCAGCGTGAACGGGTCGTTCAGATCAAACTCCGGGACATTTACCATAGCGTAGATCTCCCCATTCCGGGGATTCATGACGATCACGGAGACCGCCTTCGCACCTTTTTTCTCCATGACCTGGTACGCCGCCTGCTCCGCGTACTTCTGGATGTTCACATCCAGGCTCACGGTCAGGGTATTTCCGGGCACCGGCTCCACCCGCTCCTCCGCGGCATTCTGGAGTTCCGTGCCCTTCGCGTCGGAGGTCGTCAGTATCAGACCATCCCTGCCCTTTAAGTACCTCTCGTACATGACCTCCAGGCCGATGATCCCCTGATTGTCCGCTCCGGTGAATCCCAGGACCTTTGATGCGAGACTTCCGTAAGGATAATATCTCTTATAATCCTCATCGACCTTCACACCGGAGAGTCCGAGATTCATGATCTGGTCCCCCACCGACTTCTCCACATTTGTCCGGATGATCTCCCTGGAAGACCACTTTTCTACCTTTTTCCGGACCTCCGGCTCCGGAAGCTCCAGGATCCGCACCAGCTCCCGGATCACCTTCTCCGGCTCCGTCACCTGATTGTGGATCACGGACACGGTGCAGACCGTCCGGTTCGCGGCGATCACAGTGCCATTCCGATCCACGATCTCGCCCCGGGCAGCCTTGATGGTCCGCTCCCTCTTGTGGAGCTCATCCGCCATCTTGCTGTAGTGGTCCGACCTCGCGATCATCAGGAATCCCAGCTGGGCGCACAGCCCCACCATCAGAAGCACCGAGATTAAAAAAACGATAAAAAGCTTCTTTCTGTGATGTGTCAGAAATTCCGCCATGTCAAAACCTTCATCTTAAAAGTCTTGGTAATTAATATACGGGACTTCCCGTTTCCTCATGCACGGATTTTATTACATTGCAAGAAATCCAGCCAGCGCCCTCTTCGCCCCGGCCATTCTCTCCTCAAACTGCGGATAGAATTCCTCTTCCTTATTATAAGGAATCAGATAAAACTGTTTCATAAGATAAAGACTCACGGTCTTCGCCGCCTGTCCGGAGGTGTCTTTTCCGATCACCCGCTCCAGATCCTTTAAAAAGTAATGCCAGGTACAGACAAACTCATCATACCGCTTCGGCTCCGGCATATCGATCCATTTTTTAACCTTTACCTTGGTCCTGGTCTCCTTCGCGCACTCGTAAACCTGCAAAAAATACTTAAAACCGCCGTCCCCATAAATTCTTCCAAGCGGAAACAGCCGGCAGATCCCTGGGCGGTACGCATGAATCCTGCAGCGTCCATTCTGGTCTAAAAAGGAACAGGCCTCCTCCTCCCCCGCCATCTTGAGGTTCGGGAGAATGATCCCATCCACCACATTAAGTTCCAGAGGTCCCGCGAGAAGCGCCTCAAAGGTCTTCCCTGTCCCCGCCGTCATGTGGTACGCGTCAAAAGGATCGAGAACCACGGAGGTTCCCATCCCGGTACAGCAGGCATGGCAGCCCTCACACCCTGCGCAGTCCGCCTTCACCATATCATCCAGGCCATAGAGTTTTCCGTCGGAAACCTCCGCCATATCCATCTCTCTCTTCATGATCTTCTCCTATTATTCCCCATATGTAATTGTTCAGTACTCACCGGCATCTTCTTCCAAATGTATGGCAACAGCCACCCTATATACTAATTTGTGCAGGAAAACGCTTATGCAAGCAAGCTTGCAGCACATTTTTCTGCACAAATATAAATCACTACATGGCTAAACTGTCAGCAGATCACTGCGCGGTCTGCGTTGTCTCCTCCGCTCCATTCTTCATGGTCTCAGTCTCCTGAACCGATTCCATACTCTGGGCTTCGCCCGCACTCTCCGCCGCGGATCCCGATCCGTCGGACGGCATATCATCCGGAAGTCCAAGACCGTCATCATACGGAATCACTTCTTCCTCCGGCGCAGGCTCTGTCTGAATCACATTTCCTTCCGCATCCGTCGGTGCCTCAGTCTCCGCCGCGGTCTCGCCGGTTCCAGGCTCCAGTCCACCCTCGTTGTTATTCGTGATCCCCTCATTCTGATCCGCAAGACTTGCGTCCTCCGTCGTCGTATCCGTATCCGGGAATACATTTAAGTATGGAAGCGCTTCCGCCATGATCTTCTGGAAAACCTCTGTGGCGAAAGTGCTGTGCGCCTGCTCTTTGCCCGGAAGATTCGGGGTATCGATGACCACGTACATAAGAAGCTGCGGGTCATCCGCCGGCGCAAATCCACAGAAGGATACGAGATAGTTGTGGGCGGAACGCGGAAGCTTCTCCGCCGTTCCCGTCTTTCCGCCGACCTTGTATCCGGCAACCCGTCCCGCCTTACCGGTTCCTTCCTCATCGTCAACGGTCATAAACAGCGCATGCCTGATAAAGTCGCTGGTGGACTGGGAAACCGTCTCCCGCACCAGATTCGGCTCTATTTTCTTCACAACAGAACCCTGATCATTTAAGATCTGCTTTACCACATGGGGCTCATAGTAGGAACCGCCGTTGATGACAGAGGCGAATGCCGCCGCCATCTGGATCATCGTGCTGTTATAGCTCTGTCCGAAGGAGTTTACCGCAAGGTCTGTCGGGCCCATATTGTCCGCATTGTAGATCAGTCCATATGCCTCTCCCGGAAGATCGATTCCGGTCTTCTGACCCATGCCGAATAATTTCTGATATTTTGCAAACCGCTGTACTCCGAGTTTCGCCGCGATCTGCATCATAGCATCGTTGCAGGATTTCATTAAGGACTGCTCCAACGTCAGGATTCCGTGTCCATAGATATTGGAACATTTGATCCTGTAGCCGCCAACATCCTGTCCGCCGTCGCAGAGAAATGTATCATTCTGACTGATGACGCCTTCCTCAAGCCCCGCCGCAACTGTCATCGGCTTCGCCGGGGAACCCGGCTCGTAAGTATCATTTACACAGAAATTTCTCCACATCTGGTTCCAGGCATCCATCCTGCCCTCATCCGTCATGGCCGTGATCTCCTCCTGAGAGTAAGCGTAGCTTAAGTCTCTCGGATTGTTCAGATCAAATCTGCGGTTGGAGGACATGGCAAGGATCTCACCGTTTCTCGGGTCCATGGCGATAACAGCCGCCGTCTTGCTTCCGATCCCGCTCATCCATTCGTCGATATACTTTTCCACGATCCTCTGGATATTCACATCGATGGTGGAGACGATGGTATTTCCGTTCTCAGCGGATTTAATGACCTTCTCCATGTTGGACTCGTCATCCAGGTATCCATACTCTCTTCCGTTTGTTCCGGTGAGCTGGTCATTGTAATACTGCTCAATTCCACCGCTTCCCTGTTTTCCGTTATCATAGGAGAATCCCACCACGTTGCAGGCCAGGGTATTATACGGATAAAATCTCCGGTACTCATCCTCAAACCAGACGCCCTTGATCTTCTTTCCACTGTCTTCCTTTGACTTCGCGTAGGCATCATTCAGCTCTTTCTTTTTTGTCTCAAATTCTTCCTTCTTGTCTGCGGAGATCTGTTTCTCATAAGGCACATAGTAGGAATTTTCATTGGCGGAGATCGTCGCCAGAATATCTGCCCTGTCGTATCCGAATACCTCACAGAGTGCGGCCACCGTCGGTTCCAGGTAGTTCTCTTTATCCTGGTTGATCTGGTTCGGATCAAGGATCAGGTTGTAGACCTTCTCACTGGTAGCCAGATATGTTCCGTTCCTGTCCACGATATCGCCGCGGCGGTACGGGATCGTCCGGCTGTCGTAGGAGGAATGCTGGTTCAATACGATCTGGGTGTAATCCTCGTTTTTATCCTTGATCATCCGGTATAAAACAACGACAAGACCAAACAAAGCCAGCGTCGTTACGAGAACCGTAACCGCCAGCTTTTCTTTCATACTCATGGTAAAAACTTTCTTATTATTACTGTTCCGGGATGTCTTCATACTGTCTTACATACTCGCTTTCCGTCTTATTGTATAAGCGGACCTGGTCCTTATTGGCATAAACCATTCCCAGTTCCTCAGTCGCTACCTTATACACATAATCCAGGTCCACCGACGTGTTGATCCTTGTGAGAAGAGCGTCGTTATCCCCTTTCAGTTTTTCAATACTCTCCTCCAGACTCTCAATATGATTGAGTCTCGCTGTGACGGAAGACTGAAGCTTTAAATAGCTCACACAGATATACAGTGTGCAGATCACCGCCACTGTCAGCAACAATACGGAAAAAAGATTCATCTGAAGCGCTTTTTCCTGATTTCTCCGAACTGTAACGGTATGGGATACATTCCGCTTCTGCTGATGTCCTCTTTCCTGCTCCTCGTACCGGGGAACACGCTCGACTTTACGGACAGTATTTCCCTCTACATATTCTTCGGTCTGCGGGGCTCTTTTCCGTCTCCTTGCTGCCATACCATCACTTCCTTTCTAATATATATGCAACAGTCCAGTGCCGTTCTGCTCATGTTCCCCTGTTGTCGATTTCAGGAACATGCAGACCTGCTGAACCTTTACCATAAACTTTCTGCTTTTTCTGTACTTGGGGGCTCTCAGCTTCTCTCGAACACCCTCAGTTTCGAACTCTTTGATCTTCTGTTCTCTTCCAGTTCCTCATCTGATGGAACGATCGGTTTTCTCGTCACAACGCGGCCTTTGCTCTTTCTTCCGCATACGCATACCGGGAAATCCGGAGGGCAGATACACGGATTTTCATTTGTGCGGAATCTCGTCTTCACGATGCGGTCCTCCAGAGAGTGGAACGTAATGATCGATAAACGTCCACCCGGATTTAAGAGGTCGATCATTGTGTCGATGGAATCGTTTAACACATCCAGCTCGTGGTTTAATTCAATGCGGATCGCCTGAAATGTCCGTTTTGCCGGATGTCCGCCTTCCGCCCGGATCTTTGCCGGGATCGCGCCGCGGATGATCTCTGCGAGCTGCAGTGTCGTCTCGATTGGGTGGATCTCCCTCTCTCTGACGATGTGCTTCGCGATATTCTTTGCGAAACGATCCTCGCCGTAATCGCGGATAATTCTATACAGCTCCATCTCGCTGTAGCCGTTTACGATATCCGCCGCGGTCTTGTCGTTTCTCTGATCCATTCTCATATCCAGCGGGGCATCCTCTCTGTAAGAGAATCCACGGTCCGCCGTATCCAGCTGGTATGAAGACACACCAAGATCCAGGTAGATGCCGTCCACCTTTTCAATTCCAAGGTTAAAGAGCACTTCCCGGATATTCTTATAGTTGCTTCTGACGATCGTAACTTTATCTTTAAATGGGAGAAGACGTTCCGTTGCCGCCGCGATCGCGTCCGCGTCCTGATCGATTCCGATCAGGCGGCCCTTTTCGCCGAGTCGCCGGGATACTTCGTATGCATGTCCGCCGCCGCCTAAAGTCCCGTCCACGTAGATCCCATCCGGTTTTACATTCAGGCTGTCGACGGTTTCCATCAGCAGGACTGATTTATGTTCAAAAATCATATGCCAAGACCTTCCATATTTTCTGCAATTTCTTCCATGTCATCGTAGACATTCTTCTCGTTCCAGACCGCCTTGTTCCAGATCTCGATCCGGCTTCCGACGCCGACCAATACAACGTCTTTTTCCAGCTTCGCGAATTCTCTTAAAACAGAAGGGATCAGGATCCTTCCCTGCCTGTCCACCTCACAGGCACAGGCACCAGCCAGGAAAAATCTCGAAAACTTTCTGGCATTAGCATTCGTAAGAGGAAGCGCGTGGAGCTTTTCCTCAAAAGATTTCCACTCAGAATTTTCGTACACGAAGAGACACCCATCCAATCCCTTTGTAACAACGAACTCATCGCCCAGCTGCTCACGGAATTTGGAAGGGACAATCAGACGGCCTTTTGCATCGATTGTATGACTGTACTCTCCAATGAACATTACTCACTCCTGTGATTATGTGGTCCATCGTAATCCACTGATCCACCATTTTAAACCACTTTTATCCACTTTCCACCACTTCTAATGTAATCTTAGTACATTTACTTTAAAATAGCAAGGAATTTTTCATTTTTTCATGTACAAAACAAGGGTCACTGTTCACGCCTTGCGCAAACAGTAACTGATTTTGCCGATGCTTCGCATTCCGAATCGGCAAAATCCACTACCACCACTGTATTGTACGGAATTTTCAGTTCAGAAAATTCCTACCTGTGTACAGTAACTGTGGGTACAGTAACCCGGAAAACACAGCAAAGCTTCCACATAAGGTGCCGGCTGTGAAAAAAATAAAAATATCCGCCAAAGCGGATCGAAAAGGAGAACTGGGGTTATGGATAGAGAAGCTGCAAAGAAAGCATTACAGAGCGCGAAAGCGACCGGATTTTTTACAGAAATGTACGGGGACGGTGCCGCTGAGAACGAAAAGCGCTATGAGCATGTTCTTGAGGGATTTGAAAAGTCATTCGAGGGGGATCAGGTGAGTCTTTTCACTTCTGCAGGACGTACCGAGATCAGCGGAAACCACACAGACCACAATAATGGAAAAGTTCTGGCTGGAAGCATCAACCTTGACTGTGTTGCCTGCGCGGCGGCAAACGGAACCGATGAGATCCACATTATCAGTGAGACATACAGCCAGAAATTCACGATCAATATCAAAAATTTAAAGCCGAGCGACAAGATGGCCGGAACCATTGATCTTACAAAGGGAATGTTAGCTGGATTCCAGGAGATGGGATACAAGATCGGCGGTTTCGACGCTTACATTACAAGCAACGTGATCAGCGCCGCCGGAGTCAGCTCCTCCGCTTCCTACGAAATGCTGATCTGTTCCATGATTAACGAGTTCTTCAACGATGGAAAAGTGGACGTCGTTACATATGCCCATGTCGGCAAATACGCGGAGAACAAATACTGGAATAAAGGTTCAGGTCTTCTCGACCAGATGGCATGCGCGGTGGGCGGCATGATCACCATCGACTTCAAGAATCCTTTAGAACCGGTTGTTGAGAAACTCGACTATGATTTCGGTGCCCAGGATCACAGCCTGATCATTGTCCAGACCGGAAAAGGCCATGCGGACTTAAGCGCTGAGTATTCCTCCATCCCGAATGAGATGAAGAGGGTGGCAGCCGTGTTTGGAAAGGAAGTCTGCGCGGATATCACGGAACAGGAAGTGATCGAAAATGCGGCGAAAGTGAGAAATGAGGCGGGTGACCGCGCGTTCTTACGTGCCCTTCACTTCTTTGAGGAGAACAAGCGTGTTGAAAAACAGGTTCAGGCATTAAAGGAGAACCGTTTTGACGAATTCTTAAGCCTGATCACTGAATCCGGAAATTCTTCCTGGAAATGGCTCCAGAACTGTTATGTTCCGGGATCTGAGGAGCAGGGGATCACTTCCGCGTTAGCGCTCACAGAGTTATTTATCAAGGAAAAAGGCTGCGGCGCATGCCGTGTTCACGGCGGCGGATTTGCGGGCGTTATTATGGCGATGCTGCCGAATTCCGTGACAGACGAGTACATCGCTTATATTGAAAAGGCAATGGGAGAGGGAAGCGCATACCGTATGAGCATCCGCCCGTACGGAGCGGTATGCGTGGACGGATATATCGCATGAATCGGAGACACGCACGGAGCCTGATTCTCATAGCTGCCGCTTCCGGTGTATTGACTGCATGCTCAAAGCCGGATCCCGGTATGGGGGAGACGAGAAAGCTCATTATGGGGACCTTCACTGAGGACAGCGTGACTGACCGGGCTGGAAAAGCCGCGGCGGCGACCATCAGCAACACAGTTCCCGGAGTCTATGTGGAGACCTGGCCGTCAAAAGGCGCCTATATGAATATAGAGCATCTGTTTGACGGGACATATGATCTCGTGATCGTTCCGGCTGGGGCAGCTTACGAGGCGTATACGGGAACCGGTGCCTGTGAGGGAGAAAAAAAGGAAAAACTTCGTGCAGTAGCGGCATGTTATCCGATCGTCTCCACGTGGATATCCCCGAAGAAACTGGGACTTTCGAAGGTACAGGAACTGAAGGGGCATCCGCTTGCCGTGGGAAATGAAGGTTCTGAGACGGCAAAGGTATCCGGAGAAGTGTTCGATGTCCTTGGAATCGACAAGGAGAACAGGGAGATCTGGTATTATGGGATCCAGGGTGGAGCCGACGGGGTCCGGGACCAGTGGGCTGACGGGATCCATGCGTTCACGGAGTCCCCTGTCCCGGCTTACCAGGAGCTGGCGGCGGAGGATGGGATCCGGTTCTTATCCTACACGGACGAAGAACTGGATGAGATCTTAGACGGCCATCCGGAGTACAGTAAGATCAAAGTTCCGGCAGGAACTTATGAAAATCAGGACGATGAGGTCGGGACCTTCTGCGAAAAAGTCCTTGTCTGCGTGTCTGCGGATATGGATGAAGACCTTGTTCATGAGATCGCCTGGGCATTGGAGGTCAACGGACCGGTGTATACAGCCGGAGAACCGTTTATGCGGGCGATGGATGACAGGGAGTTCCGGGCTTCTAAGATCCCGATTCCGCTTCATGACGGGGCAAAACGGTATTATGAGGAGCAGGGATATTTCAAATAGTAATATATTCCGTAACTGTTCAGTAGGTCTGCGCATTTACTGCGCTGACCGTAAGAAAACTTAGAATAGAAGGCAAAAATCCTATCGGCACAGCCGATTTGGAATGGATTTTTGCGCGTAACTGTGAGGGTACTGAACAGTTACAATATCCCTCAAAATAACAAGCGGTCTTATAAGAGACCGGGAAAAGGAGATGTCCTATGTTGTACAAAGAATTGATCGAATTATTTGACATGTTAGACAGCGCATCAGCGTCCGGCAGCGAGGTGGTGGAGTATTTTAGATCCATCGATCCCATGTGTCAGGTGGAAACGTATCCGCTTGAAGGACCAAAAGGTCATACAGATATGGTGAGAATCCTGATTCCGGGAAAAAACGGAAAATCAAAGGGCGGAAACGCTGGAACGATCGGCATTCTCGGACGCCTCGGCGGTCTGGGGGCAAGACCGGAACAGATCGGGTTTGTCTCCGACGGTGACGGCGCATTGACAGCGTTAGCGGTTGCCGCAAAGCTTCTCAGAATGCAGGCAAAGGGTGATTTCCTTGAGGGCGACGTATTCATATCTACCCATGTCTGCCCGGACGCTCCGACAGCTCCCCATGAACCGGTGCCGTTTATGAACTCCCCGGTGGAGACCTGGCAGGTGAATAAGGAGGAAGTGACGGACGATCTGGACGCAGTTCTGGTTGTGGATACCACAAAGGGAAACAGGATCATCAACCACCGTGGATTCGCAATCTCACCGACGGTATGTCAGGGGTATATTTTGAGAGTCAGCGAGGATCTTCTCGATGTGATGCAGATGACAACAGGAAAACTTCCTTATGTATTTGCTCTGACACAGCAGGATATCACGCCTTATGGAAATGGAATCTTCCATTTAAACAGCATCCTGCAGCCTGCGACGGCGACAAAAGCCCCGGTGGTAGGCGTTGCGATCACGACAGAGACGACCGTTGCCGGATGTGCAACGGGAGCTACCCATATGGAAGATCTGGATGAGGCAGCCCGGTTTATGATCGAGTCGGCGAAGGCATTCGGAAGAGGAAAACTGAGTTTTCTGGACAAGGAGGAGTTTGCACGGATCAAGGAGCTTTACGGCAGCATGGAACACTTCCAGACGCTTGGAAAGAAGAGTGAAGAGGCGTAAGCTTCGGGAAAAGATCCGGGTCTCAGCCGGATTCCGGCAGCAGATGTAATTTTTTAAGAAATTTGACAGAAATTTATCATAAATCCCGGCGGAAAAAATTTGACAGGTTCTGCCGGGATTGTTACAATTACGGGTAGAGCAAAAATTGTAACAATATGCGATAACCGTCTATGGGACGGGGTGATGGAGAACATACATGTCAGACAGAGAAATGATAGAAGAAACTAAGAAAGACGTTCCGGATCAGATGGAGCCGGTGATCCCGGAGATCTCGGCGGAGAAATCCGAGAAAGAACCGGAGGTCGAAGCCGCAGAGTCCGCCAGCACAGAACCGGAGGTCGAAGCCGCAGAGGCCGCCAGCACGGAGCCAGAGACCAAGGCCGCAGATGCTGACGGCGCAGAGCCGGAGGCAAAGGCCGCAGAAGCCGACAACACAGAGCCGGAGGCAGAGGCCGCAGAAGCCGACAACACAGAGCCGGAGGCAAAGGCCGCAGAAGCCGACAGCACAGAGCCGGAGGCAAAGGCCGCAGAAGCCGACAGCGCTGAATCGGAGACGGAGGGACAGAGATCCCGTTCTGCGGGAAGACGTTCCGGAAACCGAAGGGAAAAACAGCAGCCCGTGCGCCCGAAAAAAGAGCATCAGGCAAGTCAGCGTGAAAATATCTTAAGACTGCGTGAGATCAAAAAGAAAAAGGCGGCGATGCCGTATATGAAGATCCTCGCGGCAGGAGGAGCGGCTGTTGCAGTGGTCGTCGCGGTGGTTGCGGTTGCAGGAACTGTGATCGGAAATCACAGGGACACTTTTTCCAGAGGGATGAAGGTTGAGACCGCAGCGGCTTCCTTAGAGACAACAGAGGCTGCATCTGAGAGCACCGGGGAGAGAAATATTGTTCTGGAGACCACGCTTTCTGCCGAGGAGATTGCGTCTAAGGAATATGAAAAGACGGTCCAGAGTATTGTGGACAGCTATGCAAATCTTGGGATTGCGGAGGTCTCAGGCTATCTGAACGTCAGAAAGACCCCGGAGAGCTTCGGTGAGGTCATAGGAAAGCTGCCGAAGGGCGGTGCCTGCGAGATTCTGGATACCTCCACAGATGGCTGGTATAAGATCTCATCCGGCGGTGTGACCGGTTATGTAAGCTCCCAGTATGTCTATACCGGGGATGAGGCGAAAAAACTGGCTGCGGAAAATGTGGCTGAGCGTGCCGTGATCGATGCGGATAAGTTAAATGTCCGGTCAGAGCCGAAGGCGGATGCGAATGTTGTGGAGCAGGTATTTAAAAACGAAAGATATGACATCAGGGGGCAGCAGGACGGCTGGATCCAGATTTCTTCCGGATATATTTCTGCGGATTATGTCACCGTAAAATACGCTCTGGATGAGGCGATCAAGCAGGATATGAGACAGACGGTCTTAAGCCTTTATGATAATCTCGGTGTATCCAATGTGTCCAATTACCTGAATGTCCGCGACAATCCGGATGAGAAGAAGGGCAAGATCATCGCGAAGCTGCCGAGCAACGCAGGCTGTGATATCCTGGACACCTCCACGTCGGGCTGGTACAAGATCCGTTCCGGAAACATTACCGGTTATGTAAAATCTGAGTATATCCTGACAGGACAGCAGGCGAAGGACAAAGCGCTTCAGGTTGCAAAGCTGATGGCGATCTCCAACACGGACGGCGTCAATGTCCGCACAGAGCCGAACACGAATTCTTCGATCTACACACAGATCTCCAACAGCGAGCGATTCCTTGTAGCGGATCAGCAGGATGGCTGGGTAAAGATCGAGATCGATGATCAGGACGCATACCTGTCCAGCGATTATGTTGACGTTAAGTACGGTCTGGAAGAGGCGATCAAGTATACGCCGGTGGTTGAGGTTGCAGATACCTCTTCGAAGAATGATTCTAAGAACAGTTCAAAGAACAGTTCAAAGAATAATTCCGGTAAGAAGAACAGCGCAAACGACGGGGCTGCCGGATCGAAGTCCGGAAGTGTTTCCTCCAAACGTGCCCAGATCGCAAACTACGCAGTTCAGTTCGTCGGAAACAGATATGTCTACGGCGGAACGAGCCTGACAAACGGAACGGACTGCTCCGGATTTACGATGTCTGTCATGGCGAAATTCGGTGTATCCCTGCCGCACAACTCCGGCGCGCAGTCGGGAAGCGGAAAGTCGATCACCTCGAGCCAGATGCGTCCGGGTGACCTTGTATTCTACTCTGGAAGCGGCGGAATCAACCATGTTGCGCTCTATATCGGTAATGGTCAGGTGTGCCATGCGTCCAACGCGAGATCCGGTATCAAGATCTCCACATGGAACTATCGTACTCCGGCGAAGATCGTGAATGTACTTGGTGATTAATTGAAAATTGGAAGATTTCGGACAGCCCGGTAGAGATGCCGGGCTGTCTTGATAAGGAAAGTAAGTTTGGAAGAAATGAATTCCTCAGACTGGGAAGCCGGGACATATTAAAATTTTTCCGGGTGGATCAGGTCCGGAATGCATGGGAAGGAAAGAATATGGAGAAAAAGAAGAGAATTAAAAGACATGCGGCAGGTCTCTGCGCGGGACTCGGTATCCTGTTCGCCGCATCGGTACCGATGACGGCGTTTGCGGATACGGTTTATGTGAACGCGTCGAAGTTAAATTACAGGAATCAGCCCTCCACAGCATCAGGGGCGGTTCTCGGAACACTGCCTCGCGGGACAGAACTCTCCAGAGTGAAAAACAATGGGGAGTGGAGCGAGGTGCAGATCGGAGGATCGAAGACGACCGTTTATGTTGCAAGCCGCTATCTGACGACCAGCAAGCCGCAGAGCAGCACTGCGAAAACGGGGGCGGCAACTGCGGGCGGAACATCCACAGCCGCTGCCGATGGAACCGTGACAGTACCCGACTCCTTAAAGGCGTATGTGGATAAGGCTTATCAGGTTGGAATGGATTCCAACTGGAAATATGCGGGGATGTCCGCGATCAACAGCGGTCACGCGGTGTTCTACCACAATGGAACCTCGAACCGGAAAAATAAGGTGGTTGCTGTAAATGCTGGGCATGGAACAGCCGGAGGATCGAAGGTGAAGACCTTCTGCCATCCCGACAAAACGGCAAAGGTGACAGGCGGAACTACAGGAGCCGGAGCGACGAAAGCCGTTGCGGTATCCGGCGGAATGACGTTCGCGGATGGAACGGCGGAGAGCACCGTGACGCTCCGTATGGCGCAGATCTTCCGGGATAAGCTTCTGGCAGCGGGATATGATGTGCTGATGATCCGCGATGGAAGTGATGTACAGCTCGACAATGTGGCGAGAACCGTCATGGCGAACAACAAGGCAGACTGCCATATCGCCCTGCACTGGGATTCCACGAAGACGGACAAGGGCGCATTTTATATGAGTGTGCCGAATAATGCCGCCTACCGTACGATGGAGCCGGTGGCGTCCAACTGGGAGTCCCACAATAAGCTCGGAAGCGCTCTGGTGGGAGGATTGAAGCAGAACGGTGTGAAGATCTTCTCGTCGGGATCCATGGAAATGGATCTGACCCAGACGTCGTATTCTACGGTTCCGAGTATTGATATCGAACTGGGGGATGGGAAATCTGCTCATGATGATGCGACGTTAGGGAGACTGGCGGATGGGCTTGTTGTCGGTGTGAACAGTTATTTCGGACAGTAAATTCTGAAGAGTTATATTAGGGGAATTAAAGAGAATACCGCTGCCGGGAAAATACCTGGCAGCGTTTTTTTAATCAATGGGAAGTTATACAGGAACTTCTTGATAATCAAAAAGTATTACATGGCGAAAATGCGCTTTTTGTGTGAGATATACCATCGTCGTATTTCTGGAACGCTTCGACCACAAATGGAGCTTTCAGCGGGTCGATTTGAAAGAACTTCTCCTCGTCCACCTTGAAGCCGATGGGAACGGTGCCGCCGTTGTACTTGCTCTTCAGAACATTCTCCGTCATGCCGCGTACGACCTTTTCGGACAGCTCTGCAGAGTAGTATTCCGCCATGCCGGTCAGCAATGTAGCTGTAAATCTGCTCCATATCGCTGAGGGCTGCATGGAGCTGGTCATCGGTCATGGTGTCAGTGTTCAGAGCCGCAGGAGCTTTCGGCAGGGACAGCGAGAAAGGAATACCGCCCGTCCGCAGGTACATATCAATGGCGGTCGCCATCGGGATGCCAAGCTGCTTCAGCACGTCTTCAGCCTGTTGCTTGACGGTAGGGTTGACACGAAGGTTAAGTGTCGTATCGTTATTTTCAAATTTGCGCATCACTCAACCGCCGGACAAGCTCAATAAAATCCCTTGCATAAACGGGAAGATAGCTTCCTTTTCGGTAAGCTGCAACAAAATTGGAGGTAATACGAGGTTCACCAAAGCTATAACAATCGATTGGATGATTGCTGAGCCGATGACGCAGATGTGGCTCAAACATAAATGAGACACCGTAACCGACAGACACCAGTTCAATGATTGCCGGAAGGTTGCTGGTATATATAACATTTTTGAATTCAATGTCATTCTTCTTGAGGTAGTCGTCCATGATCTGCCGGGTACGCTGTCCGGAACGCATCATCAGGATACGCTCATTTTTCAGCACAGAAAGATTCAACTTCGGATATTTACTTGCTGGATTTGGTACGGCGAACCGTCCGATGGGGTGATCTTTACAGGTGCAGATAAGCAGTTCTTCTTTTTCCAGTGTGTCGTATTCGATAACGTCCGACGCCTTAGGTGGTTGAGAATAAAATGCGACCTCCACTTCGCCACTGAGTATTTTCTGGTCAAGCTGGTCTGAATGTGCTTCGATGATTTCCACCTTTACGTTTGGATAGAGCTTTTGAAAATCGGGCAGTGTCGCTGGCAGCATATAGGTACAGCGCATCGTGGGAAAGGCTACGCGCAAAACACCCACATCACGCTTCATGATGTCTGCCAATTCCAAATCAAGCTCGTTTTTCAGCTGTAAGATCTGTTCCGCTTTTTGCAGATAACATTCTCCTGCATGAGTCAACACATACCGATTGCCCAATCGCCGAAACAGCTTCAATCCAATATCTTCTTCCAGTGCTTTCAAAAATTTACTCAGGGTCGGTTGACTGATATAAAGCGACTCTGCGGCTTTCGTAATATTTTGATATTTTGCAATAGCTGTAATATAACTCAACTCCCGGAAATCCATCCGTTCCACCGCCTTTCTACATTCCTATTATAATAGAGATTCCTCGGAAATTCAACGAACTATGCACGCAAGCTATACTTTTGAAGAAGAAAAAGAATCGTTTGTTTTGTCTTGAATACAACAAAGAATCCGTTGATTTGAGCTGCTTTTCCTGAAAAGTTATGTCTGTTGTACAAAAAATCCGTTCCAGTGTGGAAAGCTCAAACAATCATCATAGCTAAAAGCCATAGTTTCTATTTTAATCATGAATTTTACTTTTCGACTCGTTCGTATTACAATAGAACCAACAGAAGCGGATATCCGAAAACAGGGCGAGTGGTTCTGCGCAGGCCATCGCAAACAGGATAAAAGGAGTAACACGCATGGTGAAGTTGTATGATTCCGGTGTCTACCTGCTGAATGGAAAGACTCTGGTACGGGAAAAGGACGCAGAACTTTCTCTCAATAAGGAAGAAGCAAAAAAAGGCACGATTGCTTATGGCATTTTGCAAGCGCACAATACCAGCGGCGACCCGGAAAATCTGAAAATCAAATTTGATGCCATCACAAGCCACGACCTTACATATGTTGGCATCATCCAGACTGCACGAGCTTCTGGTCTGGACAAATTTCCGCTGCCCTATGTGTTGACCTGTTGCCACAATAGCCTGTGCGCTGTGGGCGGTACAATCAATGAGGACGACCATCTGTTTGGTCTGACAGCCTGTCAGAAATACGGCGGCATCTTCGTTCCTCCTCACATGGGTGTTATCCATCAGTATATGCGTGAAACGATGGCTGGCGGTGGTAAGATGATTCTTGGCTCGGACTCCCATACGCGTTACGGTGCGTTGGGTACGATGGCTGTTGGTGAAGGTGGCGGCGAACTGGTCAAACAGATTTTGGAGCAGACATGGGATGCCGCATATCCTGAGGTCGTAGCGGTCTATCTGGATGGCAAGCCCAATCCCGGCATCGGACCGCAGGATATTGCCATCGCCATCGTTTCGGCTGTCTTTGCCAACGGTTATGTCAAGAACAAAGTCATGGAGTTCGTCGGACCCGGCGTTTCCTCTATGTCCACCGACTACCGCAACGGCATCGATGTGATGACGACGGAAACCACCTGCCTGTCCTCTATCTGGCGCACCGATGAGGATACGAAAGCCTTCCTGATGGAGCATGGCCGTGGAGGAGATTTCAAGCAGCTCGACCCCGCTGATGTTGCTTATTATGACGGCTGCGTTTACATCGACCTGTCCACCATCCACAGTATGATCGCGCTTCCGTTCCACCCCTCTAACGGTTTTGAGATTCGTGAATTGAACGCAAATATGGCAGATATTCTGCACAGTGTCGAGGAAGATGCCAAGAAACTTATCAAGAATCCGAACCTGAGTCTGAATCTGATGAGCAAAGTTCATGACGGCGCACTCTATGCTGATCAGGGAACCATTGCAGGCTGTGCAGGCGGTACTTATTCTAATATCATGGAAGCCGCCTATCTGTTGGATGGCAAGAGCACCGGAACAGGAGAATTTGCTTTAGGTGTCTACCCCAGTAGCCAGCCTGTCATGGTAGACCTTCTCCGCAAGGGTGCCATCGAAAAGCTCATCAATGCAGGCGCTACCATCCGTACCGCATTCTGCGGCCCCTGCTTCGGCGCAGGCGACACCCCGGCACATGGCAGTCTGGCTGTCCGTCATACCACGCGCAACTTCCCCAACCGCGAGGGTTCCAAGCCCGGCAATGGTCAAATCGCCAGTGTTGCACTGATGGATGCACGCAGCATTGCCGCCACCGCTGCCAACGGCGGACGCATCACTGCAGCGGATGAGTGGGGTTATGAATATGAATGTCCCAAGTTCGACTACGACGCAACGTCTTACGAGCACCGTATCTATCAGGGCTTTGGCAAGGGTGATCCGAATGCCGAACTGGTCTGCGGCCCGAACATCAAAGACTGGCCGGAGATGCCTGCTCTGAACGAACATATGCTGCTGAAAGTCTGCGCTTATATCACCGACCCTGTTACCACCACCGACGAGCTGATCCCTTCCGGCGAGACGGGTTCTTTCCGCTCCAATCCGATGGGGCTGGCAGAATTTACCCTCAGCCGCCGTGTTCCGGAATATATCGGCAAGGCAAAGGCAGTCATGAATCATGAGAAGAACCGGAAGAACGGCACTTGCCCGGCAGAAGTAGCCGATGCAATTGCAAAAATTCGCACGATTTCCGGTTTTGCCGAGATCAAGGAAGAAAAAATCGATCTGTCCAGCACCATTTACGCCGTTAAACCAGGCGATGGTTCTGCCCGCGAACAGGCTGCATCCTGCCAGCGCGTCCTGCTGGGTGGTGCAAATATTGCCAAGGAATATGCAACCAAACGCTATCGCTCAAACCTTATCAACTGGGGTATGGTTCCTTTCGTGACCGTCAGCGCACCGGACTTTGCAGACGATGATTACATCTTTGTGCCGAATATCCGGGAGGCATTAGAGGGCAGCATGGTGAACATCCCGGCTTATGTTCTGGGCGAGACCATCAAACCTCTGACCCTTGCGATTGCCCCTCTGACGAAGGAAGAAAAAGACATTATCCGCGCCGGTTCGCTGATCAACTACAACCGAATGCTGAAGAAGTAAGGAGAAATTGTCATGACATCGAATATTGCATTGTTTTCTGTATTATTCCTTGCCGTTATCGTTGCCGTTGCGTTCTGGCGCAAATGCAACATCGGCATTCTCGCCATCGGCCCCGGTAACATTCCCAGTGGCAACCTGATGACCGTTGTAGCCGTCACACTGGCTGTTGAGATGGGAGCCAACCCACTTCTCTTTGCACTGGTCGCAAAGGTCGCCGCCAATGGTTTCACCCTTTCGCCCATCACTCCTGCGGGCATCCTGATGGATAAGCTCTGCACCGACGCCGGCTATTCCGCTTCGGACTTTGCGATTCCTTCCATGGTGAACCTGATCCTCTGGTTCTGCTTGCTGATGGTGATTTTCTGCATCTATTATAAAGTCTGGAAAATCAAGCCTGCCTTGCAGACCTCTGCTTCCTCTACTGCCGTCGCTCAGAAGATGAGCAAAGAGCAGGTCATTACCGCCCTCGGTATTGTTGTTATGGTCATCATGGTCGTTGGTTTCTCGATCAGTGTCGGTCTGGCTTCCCTTGCTGTGGCTGCTGTCCTGATGGCACTCAAGACTTCCGATGAGAAAAAGGCTTTGGCGAAGGTGCCTTGGGGTACGCTGCTCCTGATCACCGGCATGGGCGGCTTGCATGACTGCTTCCAACTCCGAAAACAAAGAAGAAGAACAAAACAAGCTCCTCGGTGTTTACAAGCTGGGCTACGCCCTCTTCGGTTGATTTGAGAGGTATATTTTATGATAAACAAAGCACATCACATTCCCTGTATGATTATTCGCGGCGGCACTTCCAAAGGCTTATACTTTCTGGAACGTGACCTGCCGACTGATACCGCCCAGCGCGACGAACTGCTGCTGAACATTATGGGCAGTCCGGATGAGAAACAAATCAATGGTCTGGGCGGCGCAGCTTCGGTCACTTCCAAAGTTGCTATCGTAGGAGTTTCTTCCCGTGCGGATGCGGATGTTGATTATACGTTCTGTCAGGTCAGCGTGGATAAGCCGCTGGTCAGCACCAAAGGCAACTGCGGCAACATTTCTTCCGGCGTCGGTCCTTTTGCCATTGAAAAAGGTCTGGTGAAAGTCACCGAACCTGTCACGCAAGTTCGTGTGTTCAACACCAATACCAATAAGCTCATCGTGGAAGAAGTAGCTTGCGAAAATGGCTCTGTTAAATATGACGGCGACTTTGCTATCGCAGGTGTTCCCGGAACAGCCAGCCCCATTAAGCTCAAGTTTGTCCGCCCGGCTGGTACGCTCAAGACCCGCCCGACAGAAGGCACGGACTTACTGCCTACTGGAAATGCTGTTGATACGTTGGATGTTCCCGGCTTTGGCCCTGTGGAAGTGTCCATCGTGGATGCGGCAAACCCGCTGGTCTTTGTAAAGGCCTCTGACCTCGGTCTGACTGGAAAAGAACTGCCGTCTGAATTGGATAACGACCCTGAAAAACTGGAGCTTCTTGAAAAAGTACGCGGCATGGCCGCTGTCAAATTGGGACTGTGCGATGATTATACTCGCAGTGCATGGGAAACTCCCGGCATCCCCAAAATGACCTTTGTTGCCCCTGCCGCAGACTATACCACCGTCACGGGACATAAAATCTCTGCGGATAAGATCGATTTGCTTTCCCGGATGATGAGTATGCAGAAGACTCACCCCACCTATGCCATGACCGGCGCAATGTGTACTGCCGCTGCTGCCATCGTTCCCGGCAGTGTCGTGCAGCAGGTGCTCTGCCCGGATGTGGACACCCAGTTCATCCGTATCGCTCATCCTGGCGGAATTCTGGAAGCTGGCGTTGATTACACGGTAGGGGAAGATGGCTCTGTGGATGTGGAAGACACTTTCGGCTTCCGTACAGCCAATTTGCTGGCTGAAGGGACTGCATTCTGCTGATTCTTTGAAGTAGAAAAGCCAACCGCCAGCTATACCGACCTGTTCGCCCAGACGGAAGCCAATGGAACCATTTCCACTCGCGGCCTGAAGCCGGATGCCACCCACTACTGCGAGCTTATCTTTGATGTCAACTCGGCCTACTTTGACAACCACGGCGGCTACGAGTTCGCCAAGCAGTTCTACGCAGATGCCTACAAAGCCGCTGTCCAGATCGTAGGCGGTGAGCAATATATCCTCTCGGCAGTCATGCACGCAGATGAGATCAACCGTGCCATGACCGAAGCACTAGGCCGGGAGGTCTACCACTACCACCTCCATGTGGTCTATGTGCCTGTGGTGGAAAAGCAGATCCTCTGGTCGAAACGCTGCAAGGACAAGGAAAAACAGGCAGCACATGGTTATATGATGGACGTTGAGAACCGCCGCCCCCATCGCAGCATAAAAACAGCAGGACGCTCCCGGAAAAGGGAACGCCCTGCCTTACATAGATGTTTCTCGCCGAGATATGTCCGCTTGGGCACACCTCTTATTTTTTTGCTCTTAATCTTCCAGTCCGTGGCTTCCCAAATCTTGTTATTGGCTTATGGTCTATGACAAGGTATCGGCGTTTTGCGTCGTCTACGGGAGCCTTCGTTGTCGTACCCGAAGAAAACGAAAAATCCGAACCCTTCTCCAATCGGAAACAGGTTCGGATTTCTCTTGTTTCGTGGACCTGATCGGATTCGAACCGACGACCCCCACAATGCGAATGTGGTGCGCTCCCAACTGCGCTACAAGCCCATAACGATATTTTTTGACTTCATTATTATCGCACCACGGGGGACAGATGTCAAGATTTTCCATGGGAAAAATGAAAAAAATACCGCAAAACCACAACGTATATCCAGATTAGCGCAGGGCTGAACGGAAAGATTTTCAGGAAAGAGATGCCGAACATATGTTTACATAAACGGAAACATAGTGTATAATACCCATATGGAAAAGAAACGGAAAGAGGGGATCAAATGATACTGATCGTATGCGTAGATGACCATAATGGAATGATGTTCAATCACCGCCGCCAGAGCCAGGATCGTATCCTGCGGGCAGATATTCTGGAACTTACGGGTGGAAAAAAACTTTGGATGAATGCCTACAGCAAAAAACAGTTTGCGGAGAGTGATACGGCGCGGATCCGGGTGAATGAGACGTTTCTCGATGCTGCGGGGGACGGGGAATTCTGCTTTGTGGAAAATGCGGATGTCTCCGGCTGTGTGGAGCGGATCGGGGAGATCTATCTCTACCGTTGGAACAGGGATTATCCCGCGGATGTGTATTTTCCGGTGGATCTCAGCGTGTGGAAGTGCGTGGAGACGAAAGAATTTGCGGGCTCTTCCCACGAGAAAATTACGAGAGAGAGGTATACCCGGTAAAATATGAATGTATGATAAGCAGAGTGACGCTGAAGGCAGTTCCAATTCCGATATTTCAGAAAATATAGCGGGATATTGGAGATTGGGACGGGGGGAGCATGTACAGAGCATTTGGCGGAACGGCGGACTGCGATAGAAAATATGGCAACAGAGGGGAATGACAGAATATGAAGAATTTAAGAAAATGGCTGCTTTGCGTGATCGCGGCGGTCTCTTTGACGGTAACGGCCTGTGAGGGAGATGCGGCCGCTAATGCCAGTGTGGCGGCAGATGTTGCCCATGCGGCGGGAAATATCCTTGGAAGCCTTGCTGAGGCGGCAGAGAACTCTGGTGCCGGGAACAGCAGCGGACAGGGAAATAAAACGTCAATGGGGATGGCAGGAAACCCGTCGGCAACCGGGGAATTCCGTCTCTCCGATATTCCGGAGTATACGGACTCCCCCTATGTGGCGGTCAATGGAAATGTTCCGTATTTTACGGAGGACGACCTGACGGATGTCTCCTTTGAAAGCTACAGTGATCTGGATTCATTAGGCCGCTGCGGTGTGGCTTATGCCTCCGTCAGTACCGATACGATGCCGACGGAAAAGCGGGGTTCCATCGGAGAGGTAAAGCCAACAGGGTGGATCAATGCGAAATATGATTTTGTGGATGGAAAATATCTGTATAACCGATGCCATCTGATCGGATACCAGCTGACTGCGGAGAACGCGAACGAAAAGAATCTGATCACGGGTACGAGATACCTTAATGTTCAGGGAATGCTGCCGTTTGAGAACCTGACAGCCGACTATGTAAAAGAAACCGGAAACCATGTGATGTACCGCGTGACACCGGTTTTTGAGGGAGATAACCTCGTGGCATCCGGCGTTCTGATGGAAGCGGAATCGGTGGAGGACGAAGGCGACGGAGTCCTGTTCTGTGTTTACGTCTACAATGTTCAGCCGGGAGTCACGATCGACTACGCGACGGGAAAGAGTGAACTGGCGAAGAGCGGAAGTACAGGAGGCAGTCAAAGTGGAAGTACGTCAGGTACCGGAAAAACGTCAGGTACATCGTCTACTGGAAACAATTCATCAGGGGCATCTGGAGGTACCGGAAAAAACGATGCAGGAACCTCTGGAAAAGAGAGCGGAACCTATATCCTCAACACGAAGACCATGAAATTCCACCGCACGGACTGCGATTCTGTGAAGAATATCAAGTCTGAGAACCGAAAAAAGTATACGGGGGAGCGGGAGAAGCTGATTGATGAGGGATATGAAGCTTGTAAAAGTTGTAAACCGTAGAGAATATTTCAAAAACATATAAAATTAAGACAATATCAAACGCCCGGCTTTATGCAATCAGTGTATGGAGCCGGGCGTTTATTCAGTCCATATTTGACATAAGATTAAACTGAAATATCAGAGATTAATCATGATGTGAGAAATCATGAAACATTTTTTCTGCAGTGCCTGTATCTAAGCGAAAAGATTTACATAGCTGCTGAATGATTTCGGAATCGGTAAGATTGTGTTCTTTTAGAACATTTATGATCGCATGGATTCCCTCAAGGCGCCCTTCTTTGCGCCCTTCTTTGCGCCCTTCTTCAAGGCCCTCTTCATGGCCTACCTTACGTCCGATGTCAATACCAGTAGATAAAATACTCATATGTGCATCCTCCCATTCTTCACTCTGCTTTACTTCAGTAACAATTGCGTCCAGCCTGCGGATCCTGTCATCAAGGATAATAATCTCGGGATTGGAGAGCGTAGAGTTTTTCATATATTGAAGAAGACTCACGAGTTCATCCCGTTCGTTCTTACTGCTCATATTCAAAAATATCTTCATTGTCTCATCCCCCAGTTCCATCCCCGGAATCTGGTGACAGCGCTCTGTGAATGTGTACATTGCGCGATCCATTCCGAAGAGATCAGTTTGGGTGATGAATATCACGATCGTTGATGGCAAGTGGCGGTATTTTGTGTGTTTTCCTGCCTTTAGCGCCGGTGTATCAAGAAGTCCCTGATAATACCGGGAGCGCTTCCTGAGATCGTCCTCAGACGCATCATTCTGCATCTCTGTAGCAAATTGCCTGGAATCTTCCGCCAATGCCCAGGCGTCGAGCCGGATTCCGCGTCTTCCGTTTTTGTTGAGAATAACGTCCTCAACCCTTACCTGTGTAAGCCTGAGATCTGGTTCATCCAGGATAATACTGAGTACGCATTCCTGCGCCTCCTTGTGCTTCATTACCGCGAGAAACAGGGCGAAATCGCTGAGATTGACATTCATAAAATCGGGCGATTCCCTATACTCTTCAGTGGAGATGAGAGCATGGATCACTTGATTTTCCATTCAGTTACCTTCCTTTCCTGGAAAATTGGGCAGGAGAGGAATTGATACGAGACATCCCCGACTCCCTGCCAGTTGTTTGGGTGATTTCAGCAAAGAGTCTTCAGATGCCGTAATGGCCAGAATAGAAAATAGATCATAGAATTCGTTAGAAACCTTGCTTGGGATTATATTAGCATGTAGGAGTGGGGATGGCAATGTAGTTGGGTATTAAAAAATATTAAAAATTGATAAACTCATTGAGGACACAGAAGCAGAAGATTCCACCGAAATCGAGGAAGCTGAAGACACCGTAGAAATCAAGAAAGATGCCAGCGTAGAGTTCGTACTCGATGAGGCACCGGAACTGTAAATTTCACGAAACAGAAAATGGAAAAGTCCCCGGAAGTAAAATTCCAGGGGCTTCTGTTTTTGTGGGAAGGAGGTTTCTTTTTGCATTGCAATATGCTATACTGATGGGAAGAAATTCATAAAGCAGATTTTATCTGCTAATAAAGAATCATATATCAAGGGAAAAGGTGAGGTATTATGAAGATCACAAAAGTATGGGCGGTATATTTCAGCCCCACAGGAAACACGAAAAAAGTAATCACAACGATGGCGAAAAAGGCGGCGGAAGTTCTTTCTGTGCCGATGGAGACATTTGATTTTACACTTCCGGAGAACCGGGAAGGTGTTACGAGCTTTGAAAGTGAGGATCTTGTATTTTTCAGCACACCGGTCTACGCGGGAAGAATTCCGAATAAGATGCTACCGTATGTGCAGAGCGCTTTTGAGGGAAATGGCGCATTTGCAGTACCAGTATCGGTATTCGGAAACAGAAACTTTGACAACGGTCTGATCGAGCTTCGCAACGAGCTGGAGCTTCACGGCTTCCATACGATCGCAGCTGCTGGAATCCCGACAGAGCATGTGTTCAGCAATAAGCTTGCGACAGGACGTCCGGATGCGGATGATCTCGCGAAGATCGCGGAATTTGGTGAGAAGGTCGCGAAGAAAGTTGCTGATATGACGGAGATCCCGGCAAAGATCGAGGTCCGCGGCGATGATCCGGTGACTGCCTACTATACACCGCTTGGAACGGATGGAAAACCTGCAGTGTTCTTAAAGGCGAAACCGAAGACAGACCCGGAAAAATGCACGAAGTGCGGAATCTGTGCGACAGTCTGTCCGATGGGATCCATCCCGAAGGACGCGCCGGATACCTGCACCGGAATCTGCATCAAGTGCCATGCCTGCATCAAGGCATGTCCGGCAGGCGCAAAGTATTTTGATGACGAGGCATTTTTATCTCATGTGGAAATGTTAAAACAGAATTACCAGAGACGGGCTGAGGCAGAGTGGTTTATCTGATGATTCTATGATTGTATAAAAAATGCATAAAAAATCAATGCAAAAGATTGATACAGAGGGCGAACATAGGCTCCCTGTATCAATTTTTTTCTCATTCGAGAAGATTCCCACTTTTTTAGAGTGGCCAACTGCCGGGGACTGTTAAAATAGAACTCTTTTCTAATGCTGTCAGAAAAAATGTGACTGGAGTTAAGAAGAATTTCTAAAAATTAACTCTTGACAAAAGTCACTTCATAACAGGTGGTGAGTAATCACAAATCTGTCTCAATGGGAGTCAGGTCTCCGACTGAGATAGACAGGTTTGAAGCCTGCCTGCCGGAGCCTGTTCCCGGGATGATCCGTGGGAGACCTGGCACAGGACTTTGACTCCTGCATTCAGTCATTCAGTGCTGCCAATTTTTCAAAATACGGCGCAAACAGCTCCTTTTCATATGCATATCCCGCCATGAACACGCAGTCCATAAAGAGTCGTGTGATCTCCGGATCTTCCTGCTCCGCGAGAATGCGCTTCCATTCCTCTTTCGCGTGCTGGCTGAGTTCTGCGAGCAGCCGGTTCCGGTCCTCGAAGAGGCCGTTGTCGGTGCAGTTTAAGTCCTTCGGAAGAAAGTCCGCAGTCCTTCCGCAGGGGGATGGGCAAGCGGCGCAGTCTGGGGAGACAATGGATTTCTGCTTGTGGATCTGTTCCACAAGGTCATTGGCGGCAGAAGAGGAGAGCGAGCCGCCCGGGGCCACGGATGCCAGGGCTGCAAAAAGGACCGGAGCAGTTCCAGCCGGGATTTCCTTTGCCTCCGCGGCGCGGGCGAGTCCGATGAGGGCGCAGATGACAGCGTCCTGCTCCGCGGTGCGGCCAGAGGTGTTTGTAGTAGTTGAGAGAGACATATAGGTTCCCTTCTTAAATATAAAAATGTCGATTCAGTACCTTCGTAGTTACAAGGAAAAATCTATTCCAGATCGGCTATGCCGATGGGATTTTCCAGAAGAACTGGCAGGGACGAGATCTTATTTCAAGATCCGTCCATCGGTACCGATTGTATATACCTGCCACGGAATAAACTTCCCGCTTGCCATCAGCGCGTTCTTCACAGCCGCCTCGATTCCTCCGCAGCACGGAACCTCCATGCGAACAACTGTCACGCTCTGGATATCATTATTGCGGATGATCTCTGTAAGCTTCTCGGAATAGTCTACGGAATCCAGCTTCGGACATCCGATCAGTGTCACATGTCCGTCAATGAAATCGTTGTGGAAGTTTCCGTATGCGTAAGCGGTGCAATCCGCGGCAACGAGAAGCTTCGCACCGTCAAAGTACGGGGCGCGGACCGGGACGAGCTTGATCTGAACCGGCCACTGGGATAGTCTGCTCTCCATGGAGACAGGTGCAGTGTGTCCCGGAATCGCTGCGTTGTTAGATGCAGGCGCGGAGGCATGTGTGATCGTGCGGCTCATGGTTCCCGGGCATCCTGTAAATTCCGGCTTCGGGGACGGTGCCTCTGTCGGCATGAGGGAAGCAGCTTTTCTTGCCGCCATGTGTGCCAGAACCGCCTCATGGTCATAAGCGGCAGCCTCGCGCTCCTCAAAGCTGATGGCGTCCGCCGGACAGGCCGGAAGACAGTTTCCAAGGCCGTCACAGTAATCGTCGCGGATCAGCTTCGCCTTTCCGTCGATCATCGCGATTGCGCCTTCCTGACAGGCTGCTGCGCATGCTCCGCAGCCGTTGCATTTTTCTTCATCAATTTTTACGATCGTTCTTTTCAATTTAAGTTCCCCTTTCAAAATGTGTAAATATTGTCTCAGCAATTTCTATTGCGGTGTATTTGCTGCCATGTATCCGGAAAAAGCGGATCGTGGCAGATTTTGTAAGTGTCATGTATTGACTTTTGTATCGTCAATATACTACAATGATGACAAAAAGTATGTTGTATTTCCAACGAAAAATCCGCAATGTGGTACATTCAGAACTGAAAAAAGGTAGACCGCACGTGATGGAAGAAGGAAACAGGAAAGTGCAAATGGCCGCCCGTGTTAGGTGAAAGAAAGGAAAACTATGATCCACAAAGAAGAAATTCCGGATTCCCCGCTTTTCGCCGGAATCCACCCGGAAGAAAAGGAGAGCATCTTGAAATGTCTCTCCGCAGTCGAAAAGAAATACGAAAAAGGCGACGCGGTCTTTCTTGCAGGAACTGCGATCCGCTCCATGGGATTCATCCTCTCCGGAAGTGTCGATATCTCCCGGGACGATTTCTGGGGAAACAGGCAGGTCCTTGGACATGCTGGGAGCGGCGAGCTCTTCGGAGAGGCCTATGCCTGTATGCCTGGCGAGTCTCTGATGGTAAATGTGGAGGCGGCGGAGAAGTGCCGGATCCTGTTTCTGGACATCGGAAAGATCCTAAACGTCTGCACCCCGGCATGCTCCCACCACAACCGCCTGATCCACAACCTTCTTTATATTATGGCGAAGAAAAATCTTATGCTGACGCGGAAGATCGACCACATGGGGCAGAGGTCCATCCGGGAAAAGGTGATGGCGTACCTGTCCTTTGAGTCTGAAAAACAGAAGAAAAAGACCTTCGGAATCCCCTTTAACCGCCAGCAGCTCGCGGATTATCTCGCGGTGGACAGGAGCGCATTGTCTGCGGAGCTCTCCAGGATGAAAAAAGACGGGCTGATTGAATTTGAGAAGAATATTTTTACGCTTTTATAATGTAACGGTTCAGTGTCCTCGCGGTTACGCGCAAAAATCCATTCCAAATCGGCTGTGCCGATGGGATTTTTGACTTCCGGCATAGGTTTTCTTACGGTCAGCCCAGTAAGTGCATAGACCTGCGGAATAGACATCACAATTCTATATATAGAAGAAAGGAAAGAACAATGCCATACAGAGATGAGATCGAAGAGCGAAGGATCCGGCGGGAGGAAAACCGGAGAAGACGAAGAAAGCAGGAGCGGACCCGCCGCATGATCGTAGGCGGACTGGCCGCCGTGATCGTGATCGCCGTGATCGTCACGGCTGTGCTCGTGACAAAGAAGCTTACGGGGAGGAAACAGGTAAATCCGGCGGATGTGGCGGTTCCGGAGTATGTGAATGTGAATTTACTGACCCCGAATGAGTACTCACGGCCGCAGATCCCACTTGAGAAAGTAAACGGCATCGTGGTACACTATGTCGCAAATCCCTGCAGCACCGCTCTGGAAAACCGGAATTATTTTGAGGGATTAAAGGACCAGACAGGTTCGAAGACCACCTCTGTCAGCAGCCATTTTGTGATCGGTCTGGAAGGTGAGGTCGTCCAGTGCGTTCCATTAAATGAGGTGGCCTACGCATCCAACAACCGCAACAGCGACACGATCTCCATCGAGTGCTGCCACCCGGATGAGACCGGAAAATTTTATGACAGTACATATCAGACGCTTGTAAACTTATGCGCGTACCTCTGTGTGGAATTTGATCTGAAGCCGGATGACGTGATCCGCCACTACGACGTGACGGGAAAGATCTGCCCGAAATATTTTGTGGATTATCCGGAGAAATGGGAGGACTTCCATAAGGATGTAAAGAAAGCGATAAAGATTCTGAAGAAGTAACGGGACATTCACTAAAAATTCGAAATTCATTTTGTATTCTTTACCTAAAATTTACAAATATTATATTTATAATTGAAAAAAGCGTGTGCTCTATGATATGATGGAACACGAAGGCAAATTTTGCAGAATCGGATCGAAACTGCGCTTTTGCCACGCCGCCGTGTTAAGACAACAGGCAGCGACAAAAGAGAATGGAGAAGGCATTATGAATATCGGATATCTGGAAAGTATCTTCAGCTTCCTCGGCGGTCTGGGCATGTTCCTTTACGGTATGAGCATCATGGGTGACGGCATGCAGAAGTCGGCGGGAAGTAAGCTGAACAAGTTCCTGAGAATGGTGACGGACAACAGACTTCTGGCAGTCGGTCTTGGCGCTCTGATCACCGCGATCCTGCACAGCAGCGGAGCCACAACCGTCATGGTGGTTGGTTTCGTAAACGCCGGAATTTTGAATCTGACCCAGGCAGTCGGGGTCATCATGGGCGCGAACATCGGTACAACGATCACCGCATGGATGGTTTCCTTAAACTCTCTGGGGGATGCGATGAAGGTTTTGCAGCCGTCGTTTTTCGCACCGCTCGTAGTTGCCATCGGTGCAGCCTTTTTGATGTTTTCCAAGAAGAAAAAGGAGAGTCTGGCAGGTGAGATCTGTATCGGTGTCGGCCTCCTGTTTGTGGGCCTGACCTTCATGTCAGGTTCTGTAGCACCGTACACGGATGCCCCGATCTTTGCGAAGGCGTTTGCGGTACTCGGAAGGAACCCGATCCTCGGTATTCTTGTCGGTGCCCTTGTAACTGCGATCATCCAGAGCTCCACCGCCTCTGTTGGTATCTTACAGACTCTGGCGATGAGCGGAGTAGTATCCACAAATGCCGCGATTTATATTACACTTGGACAGAATATCGGATCATGTCTGACTGCCCTTTTATCCAGTGCCGGCACAAGCCGAAACGCAAAGCGTGCGTCTGTGATCCATCTGACCTTCAATGGCTTCGGTGCGGTCGTATTTGGAATCGGTATGTATATCGTTTCCATGATGCGCCCGGATATTGCCCAGAGCAGTATCAATTCCTTCCAGATCTCGGTGTTCCATACATTCTTTAACGTGACGAACACCCTGCTCTTATTCCCGTTCGCGAAACAGCTCGTTGCGTTCTCCGGTCTGATCGTCCGTGAGACAGGCGAGGAAGAGGCGAAGAAGGAAACAAAGGAGGACGAGCTTCCGGTTCTCGACGAACGTATCTTCAAATCCCCGACCTTTGCCCTTGAAGTCGGTGTGATGGAAGTCGTTCATATGGGTAAGATGGCCCTTGCAAACTTAAAGCTTGCAACAAGCGTCCTTGTGGAAAACAAATATGAATGTCTTGATGAGGTTTTTAAGAACGAGGCAGAGATCGATATTTTAAATAAGAAGCTTACCGAATATCTCATTAAGGTCAACAACCTGTCCTTAAACGAGAAGCAGAAGGTTCAGGTCAGCAACCTCTTCTACAGCATCAGCGATTTAGAACGTGTGGGCGACCATGCGGAAAACCTCGCGGAGGCGGCACAGTACCTGAAGGAACATGGACTCGCTTTCTCAGAGACCGGGATCGAGGATCTCAAAGAGATTTCAAGCGCGGCCATCGGAGCTGTGGACCATGCAGTCGCTGCCCGTCAGGATGGCGGAATGGAGGATATCCGTCAGGTCAGCAAGCTGGAAGACCGTGTGGATACTCTCGAGGAGGAGATGCGCGACAAGCACATCGAGCGTCTTTCCAAGAACGAGTGCAACCCGTCCGCCGGCGTTGTGTTCTTAGATATCTTAAGCAATCTGGAACGTATCTCCGACCATGCCTATAATGTGGCCGGATATGTGAAGGATGAGCTGTAAAGCGCATTTCATCTGATGATTTTGATCCCGCATACAGATTCTGGATAATATCCGGACTGTGTGCGGGATTTTTTAGTATTTGCGGTCATTTGGAAAAATCAGCTTGCCAGCATATGCGATCTTCCGTATAATGAAGACATCAGACAACTTGTAACAGAACATGGGGGAAACTATGGAGACGAAGAAAAAAGATGACCGGAAACTTCTGGGCAGCCAGATCGAGGACCGGATCTTAGAGTATATAAAAGAGAAACCGTTGGAGGTGGGAGACCGGCTTCCGAACGAGTTTGAACTTGCGGAGATGTTTGAGGTGGGACGAAGCACGATCCGCGAGGCGGTAAAAGGTCTGGTGACGAAAGGAGTTCTGCAGGTGCGGAGAGGAGCGGGAACGTATGTCAGCAGTCTGACGCCTGCGGAGGATGATCCGTTAAGGCTTAACGCAAAGCTCCATGACAGGTTTAAGTTGGCGCTGGATCTCTTTGACGTCCGCCTGATCTTAGAGCCGGAGATCGCCGCTAAGGCGGCAGTTTATGCGACGGACGAGGATATCGCGACATTAAAGAGGCTGTGTAAGGAGACGGAGGAACTGTATCTGGCGGACAAGGATCACATGCCGAAGGACATCGAGTTCCACACCTGGATCGCCCGGTGCAGCAAGAATCAGGTCATGGAGTCCCTGATCCCGATCATCAATTCGGGAATCAATACCTTTGTAAACTTGACGAGGCGCTCACTGCGGACAGAGACGATCACGACCCACCGGGCCATCACGGAAGCCATCGCAAATCATGATTCCACCGGGGCGCGGTGTGCAATGGTGATGCATCTGACGTATAACAGGCAGGAGCTTTTGAGACGCCGGACGGCTTATAAGGCGCAGGGCGAGACAAAAGAGGAGAAAGAGCAGTAGGAGAGTAAAATGTCAGAAGCCATTCAAATGGAATAAGAATGCAGCGAGCAGGGAAAAATAATGCACAATTTTCCCCTGCTTTTTTTGTGCGAAAAAGAGAAAAGGCAAAATACATCAGACAAGTATTGCAAATGCCACAGAAAAATGGTAGATTAAGCACATAGACATAAGACATCAGACAAATATATCAAAAAACTTGCTAAACGGCTTGACATGTCTGATGAAAACGGAAAACAGGAAAGTCAAAACGTGAACTGTTTTTCCGGAATGAAACCATGAAGCGCAGAGCAGTCCGGTTCGGGGTATGATACGGATCTTTGCGCGGAACAACCAAAACAAATACACTGGGAGGTAAATCCACTATGTCTGAAGGAGTTGTACTCAACCCGACCCGCCTTGTCCTGGCAGCAATGATCGGTCTTGTGATCCTGCTCGTCCTGATCATTAAATTCAATGTGCAGGCAATGATCGCGATCCTGATCGGAGCGATCAGCATCGGACTTCTTGCGGGAATGCCGACGAAAGATATTATCGCGGCGGTCAATGATGGAATTGGAAACACGTTAAAAGGAATCGCCCTGCTTGTAGGCTTAGGATCCATGTTCGGCGCGATCCTGGAGGTCTCGGGCGGCGCACAGACGATCGCCGTCACGATGGTAAAGAAATTCGGTGACGAGAAGGCCGCGTGGGCGCTTGGAATCACAGGCCTTGTGATCGCGATGCCGGTATTTTTCGATGCAGGACTGATCATTCTGATCCCGTTAGCATTCTCCCTTGCAAAGAAGACAAAGCGTTCCTCTCTTCACTATGTGATTCCGCTTCTTGCGGGACTTGCGGTTGGACATGCGTTCATTCCGCCGACACCGGGTCCGGTTCTCGTAGCAACGATGTTAAATGTAGATCTTGGCTGGGTCATCTTAGTCGGAATCTTCTGCGGAATCTTCGCGATGATCGTAGCCGGTCCGGTATGGGGATCCATCTGTGGTAAGAAGTTTTATGTTCCGGTACCAGAGAGTGTGGCAAATCAGGAAGAGATCGATGAGTCCAAGCTTCCGAGCTTCTGGCTGATCGTTGGGATCATCCTGATCCCGTTGGTGCTCATCATTCTGGACTCCATCTGCGGCGTCGTTCCGGCATTAGCCGGTGTTGCTCCGGTCTTCGAGTTCTTAGGTGAGCCGTTCGTAGCACTGTTACTCGCGACTCTGGCGGCCATGTTTGGTCTTGGCTTAAAGCATGGCTACACGATGAAAGAGCTTGAGAAGGTTATGACAAAGTCCTTAGAGCCGACCGGCCTCATCCTTCTCGTTACCGCCTGCGGCGGCGTGCTCCGCTATGTGCTTCAATACTCCGGTCTCGGAAATGTGATCGGAAACGCGGTTGCATCCATGAATCTTCCGATCGTTGTCCTTGCATTTATCATCGCAGTCCTTGTCCGTATCAGTGTCGGTTCCGCGACGGTTGCCATGACCATGGCGGCAGGTATCGTTGCGGCGCTTCCGGGAATCAGCGAGCTGTCCCCGTTATATCTGGCATGTACCGTAGCGGCAGTAGCGGGCGGCTCCACCGTATGCTCCCACTTCAATGATTCCGGTTTCTGGCTGGTAAGATCCCTCGTGGGAATCGACGAGAAGACGACTCTGAAAACCTGGACCATCATGGAGACCTTAGTCGGCGTGACCGGATTCCTTGTAGCACTTGTAATTTCATTCTTTGCGTAGTAGAAAGATGCAGATACGCAGCTTAAAGCCGCGGTGCATTCGAAACACAGAGAAAGAACAAAATTATTGGAAAGCGGTTCCAATAAAAGATATCATTCGCTCAATAACGAGTAACACCCCACAAAGAAAGAAGGAAATATCATGAAATGTCTGAAGAGTCAGGAAATGAGAAAACTTGCACCGGAGCTTGATCCGTTAAGGATCGGAACAGGCTGGAAACCGGAAGAACTTGCGATGCCGCAGGTCATCATCGAAAGCACGGCAGGTGACAGCCATCCGGGAAGCGGACATCTCCATATCCTTGTAGATGAAGTAAAAAAAGGAATCGCTGAGGCAGGCGGCCATGGCGCGAAATATTTTTGCACCGATATCTGTGACGGCGAGAGCCAGGGAACCGATGGAATCAACTACAGCCTTGCAAGCCGTGAGATGATCGCGAACATGATCGAGATCCACGCAAATGCGACTCCCTTCGATGCAGGGGTATATCTCGCAAGCTGTGATAAGGGAATGCCGGCAAACCTCATGGGCTTATTCCGCGTGAATATTCCGGCTGTTGTTGTTCCGGGCGGAACCATGAATGCGGGTCCGGAGATGTTGACCCTGGAACAGCTTGGCATGTACAGCGCCCAGTATGAGCGCGGTGAGATCGACGAGAACCGCTTAAACTGGGCAAAACATAACGCATGTCCGAGCTGCGGCGCCTGTTCCTTTATCGGAACTGCATCCACCATGCAGATCATGGCCGAGGCTCTTGGTCTTGCCCTCCCGGGAAGTGCGTTGATGCCTGCGACAAGCCCGGATCTCTTAAACTACGCGAGAGAGGCCGGAAAACAGGCAGTTAAGCTTGCGAAGATGGACAACATGCGTCCGAGTGATATCGTGACGATGGACAGCTTCGAAAACGCGATCCTTGTACATGCGGCCATCTCCGGAAGTACAAACTGCTTACTCCACCTTCCGGCGATCGCTCATGAGCTTGGAATCGAGATCACAGGTGACACCTTCGACAGACTCCACCGCGGCGCGAAGTATCTTCTTGATATCCGCCCGGCAGGAAAGTGGCCGGCAGAGTGCTTCTACTATGCAGGCGGCGTTCCGGCGATCATGGAGGAGATCAAAGACCACCTTCACCTTGATGTCATGACCGTGACCGGAAAGATTCTCGGCGAGAACTTAAAGGAATTAAAAGAGAACGGATTCTATGAGCGCTGTGAAAAATGGCTTCAGAAGTTCAACGAGCGCTACGGAATCTCCATCACAAGACAGGACATCATCCGTCCGGCTGACAAGGCCATCGGAACCGACGGCAGCATCGCGATCCTGCGCGGAAACCTTGCTCCGGAAGGTGCGGTCATCAAGCACACCGCATGCCCGAAGGAGATGTTCAAGGCAGTCCTCAAGGCAAGACCGTTTGACAGCGAAGAAGAGTGCCTGGATGCCGTTTTAAAGCACAAGGTTGAGAAAGGCGACGCAGTCTTCATCCGTTACGAGGGACCGAAGGGAAGCGGTATGCCGGAGATGTTCTACACCTCCGAGGCCATCAGCAGCGATAAGGAGCTTGGCCGTTCCATCGCCCTGATCACAGACGGAAGATTCTCCGGTGCATCCACAGGTCCGGTTATCGGACACTGCAGCCCGGAGGCGGCAGATGGCGGCCCGATCGCGCTCGTTGAGGAAGGCGATCTTATCGAGGTCGATGTGATGGAGAGAAAGTTAAACATCATCGGTATCAAGGGCGAGCGAAAGACTCCGGAAGAGATCGACGCAGTCCTTGCCGAGAGAAAGAAAAACTGGAAGCCGAGAGAGCTCCGCTACAAGAGCGGTGTGCTCCGTATGTTCAGTGAGCATGCGGCAAGCCCGATGAAAGGTGCATATCTGGAATTCTAAAAAAATAAAATGAGACTGGCAGTAAATGCTGGCTGCCAGCTTGCAAAAGAAGCGTCCCGGATCGTGAGATGACAGTTCTCTCTGATCCGGGGCGTTTTTATATCATTACCATTTCGCATTCCCAATCGGAAAAATCTACTGCTGCCACTGTACTGTTACGGAATTATCAGTTCAGAAAATTCCTATCCGCATACAGGAACAGACACATACTTTTCATATAATAAAGATTGCACGAACGAGTGTTCCTGTGGTAGAATGATGGTATCTGTTGTCGGAATACCGGCGGTTTCAGTATGTGGGAGATACGTGCAGAACCGTCAGCCTCCGGAAACGTGAAAGGGGAACAGAATGAACAATTACGATACATTAAATCCGATGCAGCGGGAAGCTGTCTTCACTACGGAAGGTCCGCTCTTAGTGCTGGCGGGCGCCGGATCCGGAAAGACACGGGCGCTGACGCACCGGGTTGCTTATTTAATAGAGGAAAAGGGTGTGAAGCCCTGGAATATCCTGGCGATCACCTTTACAAACAAGGCGGCGGGAGAGATGCGGGACCGTGTCAACAGCCTTGTGGAATACGGCGCGGACAGTGTCTGGGTCAGCACCTTCCACTCCCTCTGTGTGCGGATCTTAAGAAGATTTATTGAGAACATCGGCTACACGACGGATTTTTCCATCTATGATTCCGATGATACAAAAACCCTGATGAAACAGATCTTCAAGGATCTTGAGGTGAATACAAAGGTATTAAAAGAACGGGGTGTCCTCGGCGTGATCTCCTCCGCAAAGAACGAGATGATCAGTCCGGAAGAATTTATGCTCAGCGCGAAGGCTGAGGGGGATTCGAGACTGAAACGGATTGCGGAGCTCTATATGGAGTACCAGAAACGTTTAAAAAAGAACAATGCCCTGGATTTCGATGACCTTCTTGTAAAGACCGTGGAGTTGTTCCAGTCAAAGCAGGAAGTTTTGGAGTATTATCAGGACCGTTTCCGCTATATTATGGTGGATGAGTATCAGGATACAAATACGGTACAGTTTAAGCTTGTGAGCCTTTTAGCGGCAAAATACCGGAATATCTGCGTGGTGGGCGATGATGACCAGTCGATCTACCGGTTCCGCGGTGCGAATATCAGAAATATCTTAAGCTTTGAGGAGACGTTCCCGGGGGCGAAGGTGATCAAGCTGGAGCAGAATTACCGTTCCACAAAGATGATCCTGGATTCGGCGAATGAGGTGATCAGGAACAACACCGGAAGAAAGGATAAGACGCTCTGGACCGAGAACGAGGTCGGAGAGCGGCCGGTGTTCCGGGAGTTCAGCTCTTCCTTTGAGGAAGCGGAGTGGATCGTGCGGGATATCGTGAAGAGAGGCGGACCATGGAAGGATTACGCGATCCTCTACCGCACGAATGCCCAGTCCCGTATATTCGAGGAGAAATGTGTTGCGTACAATCTCCCGTATCGTCTCGTGGGCGGCGTAAACTTCTACCAGAGAAAAGAGATCAAGGATGTTCTCTGCTATTTAAAGACGATCGCCAATGGGCGGGATGACCTGGCTGTGCAGAGGATCATCAATGTTCCGAAGCGCGGAATCGGAGCTATGAGTGTCGCCCGGGTGAACATGTTCGCGATGGAAAACGATATGAGTTTCTATGAGGCGCTGGAGAGGGCGCAGGCTGTTCCGGGAATCGGAAAAGCGGCGTTAAAGATCGGAGTATTTACAGACCAGATCAGCGAGTTCCGGAAGATGTTAAAGGAAGAGACTCCGATCAAGGATGTGATCGAGGCGATCCTTGATAAGACAGGATATCGTGACGAGCTGAAGGAAGAGGGCGAGGTGGAAGCCGAGTCCAGAATGGAAAATATTGAGGAACTCATCAACAAGGCAGTCTCCTACTGGGAGAGCGCCGAGGAACCGAGTCTGTCTGCATTTTTAGAGGAGGTTGCCCTGGTTGCGGACATTGACAGTATGGACGAATCCGAGGACCGGATCATCCTCATGACGCTTCATTCCGCAAAGGGTCTGGAGTTCCCGTATGTGTATCTTGCAGGAATGGAAGATGGTCTTTTCCCGAGTATGATGTCTCTGATGGAAGGACCGGAGGCACTGGAGGAGGAGCGCCGTCTCTGCTATGTGGGGATCACGAGGGCGGAGAAGCGCCTGACTCTGACTGCGGCGAAGAGCCGTATGATAAAAGGGCAGGTACAGCCTGAAAGAACGAGCCGGTTTATTGACGAGATCCCGGATGTGTGTCTGGAACGTCCGGATCAGGATGACTCAAAGACCGGATGGAAGAAAATGGCAGACGCGTACAGGAACCTTCCGGAGGAAGCGGGACTTCCGTGGGCGAAGGCTTCCGGCGCGGACGGAAAAGCGGCTGACGGTCACACCGGAAGATTCCAGAACCGTCCGGCGGGTGTGAGTCTTTTTGGACAGAAATCCGATGCCTATAAGAATCCATATGCCTCCGGGACTTCTGCGGCGCCGAAGAACACGCCGACCTTCGGAAAGGCGTTCACCGTAGAAAAACCGAAGTCTTTGGATTACTCCGAAGGTGACCGCGTCCATCACATGCGTTTTGGTGACGGAACCGTGAAATCCATCGCGGACGGCGGAAAAGATTTCGAGGTCACAGTCGATTTTGATCATGCGGCGATCGGGACAAGGAAGATGTTTGCTTCCTTTGCGAAGCTGAAGAAGCTGTAAATAAATTAGCCAAAAGAAATTTAGTATTGATTTTTTGGGGGCAATCGCATATAATTAAAAACAGCTAAGGAAAGTGCTTATATGTCTATGAGTACGCGAAAACCCCCGGAGTGGCACCTCCGGGGGTTTCTTGCTCTTTGCGGTGAGCCGAACAGTTTAGGCTGTTACTGTCGGTTGTCCCTATCCAGCCATTTGCAAACATAGTAGCCAACTATGCTTGCCGCGACAGAGACAAGGAAAGTGTTTATGTAATCTATAAATACCGCCTCCTTTCTGCTGGAGGTTCGACAGCGACTTAATTTTATCATGTTTGCTTGTGAAACTCCATATATCGAAGTATAAAAAAGAGAAAGGAAAGTCAAAACGTGATTGAAAAAGTTTGGTATTGATTTTTCCTAAATAATCGCATATAATGAAATGTGGCTAAGAAATGTACTTATTGTCCACAGACACACGAAAACCCCTGAAGTTGCCGCTTCAGGGGTTTTCTTGCTCGTTACGGTGAGCTGATCCATTTAGGTTGTTACTGTCTGTTATCCCTGTCCAACCATTTGCACACATAGTAGCCAACTATGCTTGCCATAACAGAGAGAAGAAATGTACTTAGGAATTCCACAAACAACACCTCCCTTCTACTGGAGGTTCGACAGCGACCTAATTTTATCATGTTTGCTTGTGAAACTCCATATATCGAAGTATAAAAAAGAGATGCATAAAACTGTGAAAATTTAGGGATAGTAAAAACCATAAAATCATGATATACTATTACAAAGTATCTGTCCGTGCGGATCATTCTTGTCCGGGGCGGCTGTGAAACAGAAAGGATGTGTGAGGATGAACAAATTCGATACGATGAGTAAAGACGCACTCAGCAAAATGGAAGAGCTTATAAACGCGTCCAAGCTGAATGAACTGCTTCATAAAAAAGAAGAAGAGGATAAGAAAAAGAATTGTATCCTCTGGGTGCTTGCTATCATCGGCGCTGTTGCTGCTGTAGCCGGAATCGCATACGCAGTATATCGCTTCTTTACACCGGATTATCTGGAAGATTTTGAAGACGATTTCGACGATGATTTCGACGATGACTTTTTCGAGGAAGAGGAGGAAACTCCGAAAAAAGCTGTCGAGAAGGATGACGAGAAAGAAGCTTAAGCCGAAATGCTTACAAACACAATGAGAACGAGGCTGTGGCAGGGATCGCTTGCACAGCCTTTTTCTGTGCATAAAAACATATCAGGGAACGAGGCATCGTTTACGCGCTGTGCGATCAGAAACGGAAAAATCCGATTCCCGGCAGAAAAAGGAGTACAAAAATTATATGAAAAAAGGTGAGATCTACACCGGTACAGTGGAAAAGATGGATTTTCCAAATAAAGGAATCCTCCATATCGGAGAGGAAAAGGTAGTTGTAAAGAACGCGCTCCCGGGGCAGACCGTCGAGATCGCGATCTCCAAGCAGCGCAAAGGAAGATGCGAGGGAAGACTCCTTAAGGTCGTGACTCCTGCAGCATACGAAAATACAGAGGGCGCATGTCCTCATCGTGCGGACTGCGGTGGATGTACGTACCAGACGGTTCCTTATGAGGAACAGTTAAAGATCAAGGAGCAGCAGGTCCGGGCTCTTTTAGATCCGGTTCTGCCGGCCGGCTACAATTTTGAGGGGATCAAAGGTAGTCCGTTGACAAAGGCATACCGCAACAAAATGGAATTTTCCTTCGGAGATGAGTTTAAGGACGGTCCCATGACTCTGGGAATGCATAAACGCGGCAGCATTTATGATATCGTGACCGTGGACCAGTGTGTGCTGGTGCATCCGGATTGCTGTAAGATCTTAAGAGCGACGTTGGATTATTTTACGGAGCACGGAGCAGTCTTCTATAAAAAAATGGCGCATGTCGGTTATCTGAGACATCTTCTCGTCCGCCGCGGTGTGAAGACCGGGGAGATCCTTGTGGATCTTGTGACCTCCACCCAGACGGAGGGAACCTGGAAGAGTGATAAGAATGAGGAAGCGCTGCTTGAGGGCTGGAAAGAAAAACTTCTGGGACTGGATCTGGAAGGCTCTTTTGCCGGAATCCTCCACACAGAAAACGACAGCCTTGCGGATGTGGTTCAGAATGACCGTACGGTGATCCTTTACGGACAGGACTTCTTTATGGAAGAGCTTCTGGGATTAAAATTTAAGATCACTCCATTCTCCTTTTTCCAGACCAACTCTCTCGGTGCGGAGGTGCTCTATGAAACAGCCCGCGAATACATCGGTGAGACAGACGGAAGAAAGGTCTTCGATCTCTACAGCGGAACCGGTACCATTGCCCAGATCCTGGCTCCGGCGGCAGAACATGTGACCGGCGTGGAGATCATTGAGGAAGCTGTTGAGGCGGCGAAGGTGAACGCGGCGCAGAATGGACTGACAAACTGCGACTTCATCGCAGGGGATGTTTTAAAAGTATTAGATACCTTAGAGGAACGCCCGGATCTCATCGTTTTGGACCCGCCGAGAGACGGAATCCATCCGAAGGCGCTTCCAAAGATCATCGACCATTATGGATGTGAAAAAATGATCTATATTTCCTGCAAACCAACGAGCCTTGCGAGAGATCTCGTTGTGCTGCAGGCAAAAGGTTATGAGGTCACAAGAGTATGCTGTGTCGACATGTTCCCGGGGACGACGCAGGTGGAGACGGTTGTCTTGCTTTCCAAGGGTGAGGTCGACTCGAAAAAGATTCGGGTTGAGTTCTCTTTGGAAGATATGGATATGTCAGAGTTCCAAGATGGAGCTACCTATCCGCAGATCAAGGAGTATGTGTTGGAGCATACCGGGTTAAAGGTGTCCAACCTCTATATCTCACAGATTAAGCGGAAATGCGGGATTGAGGTAGGCAAAAACTATAATCTGCCGAAATCCGAGGATTCCAGACAGCCCCAGTGTCCACCAGAAAAAGAGAAAGCAATCCGAGAAGCATTCAAATATTTTGGGATGATCTAACATCCCGCAGAATGGAGGTTTCTTATGGATAGATTGATTTCTTGTGAGTTCAACATGGATAACGCCTGTGTGGAGCTGAAATTTGCAGATGGCAGCATGATTGCGATTGACACGATTGCCGTGGAGAATGAGGTTGCCGATAATATGTATCAGCGGTCGGAGCTGGACTGGCTAATCTACAACAAGCCGCTGGAATATGCACAGCTTGTGTTTGGCGGTGATTTAGAACGGTTTGTGCAAGGCGTATCGGAACATCAGTTGATGGATTGAACTGAATAAACATAGCGCAGCCCACCGGTCAAAATGATCGGTGGGCCGTGTTGTTTCTAACAAGGTTTTAAATTGTAAACTGGAACTCCACACCCGTCTTCGTGTTTCGGACAGAACACTTGCCGCCGTGCAGTTCCACGATATTCTTCGCAATAGCAAGACCAAGCCCCGTGCCGCCTCCGGAGCGGGATTCATCAACTCGATAGAAAGTGTCCCATACTTTAGCCAAAGCTTCTGCGGAAAGAGGCTTGCTGTCATTTTCGATGGAGAATGTGGTTTTACCACGATTGTTCTGAATCCGTACTGTGACACTGCCACCGGCGGGGGTGTACTTGACTGCATTGGTCGCAAAATTCTCAACCACCTGTGCAATTCGATTCTCGTCCGCAACGATGGTGCTTTGCTCCGGGAACTCGTAGCTGATCTGCAGTTCCTTTGCCTCTGCCGCCATTTGGAGTTTCTCGAAGATGGCTTTCGTAAGATCGGCAAGCGAAAACTCATCCCGTGAGAGCTTCACTTTACCCGCTTCAAGTCTGGACAAATCCAGCATCTCCAAAACCATACCGTCCGTTCGCTCGGCTTCCGCAAGGATCACATCCACATACTTATCACGTTTGTCTTCTGCAATGTGTTCCTTCAGTCCCTCTGCATAGCTGTGAATCACCGCCAGCGGAGTCTTCAGTTCATGGGCAATATTAGAGGTCATCTGACGACGGTTTTCCTCAGCTGCTTTTGCATACTCAAGTGCCGTGTTCAAGCGTGTAATCTCGTTTCTTTGCATCCGGCTCTTATCGCTATGCTTGGCGAAACCCTCTTGTAGCAACTTGCTTTCATACCAAGCTTTTGACATTTCCGGATATAGGTAGTTCTTCTCTTCTTCGCTCATCAGCGCTTCTCCAACCGATAGGACAGGTTGGATTAAATGATTTTTTATTATGGAGCGTAATACGAACACAAGTGCCACTGCAATAAGAAGTGTAATTAAGTACACAACGCTCAGTTCGCCAAATGCGGTGCGCCAAGGAGAGCAGTACACGACACTCACGGTATAAAAATGGAGATCAGGCGCTTCTTCTGCATAGGCAGCCTCCCCATAATAGTATGGGTCATAATAGGTTTCTCCATCGAAGCTGTGACAGTAGTTCACACTTGGGATTAAAAGGTCAAGGCCATCGTAGAAAGTCAAATTCTTTGCTCCGGCAGCCAGTTCCGGTCCAAGTTTGGCAACAAGGGAAGCTACATTTTCATAGTCTGTTCCTTTGTACGAAAAAGCAGGAGATATCTCATTATAGCAAACATCAAACCAATCAGAGTAGAATACAACAACGTCCTCACTGGATAAAGCGTCAGAGGCATCTTCGTACATGGTGTTCCATTGAAGATCGTAATCCTCTACGATGCCGGAAACGGTATACTGACCACTTCCCTTTGAATCTAAGGCATGCTGGAATTCGTCCCAATCGATATATTCAATTTTGATGGGTGTGAACTCGACACCATCAAAAGTCCCGGTAAAGCGCATTGCGGCAGCATCGAATGTCAGATCGCTGTTGCTGAGTATCTCCTTACCTTTCTCAGTAAGCATTTCTCTATCAAAGAAAGCACGGGCATTATTCCCGGATCTTTCCTCTCGATTATCCCATTGGTTTTCTGTCAAATACTCGAAGTAAAAGAAATCCGACCAACTACATTCAAGAAGATTTCCTCCTGCATCATAAACAGCAGTAGCAGAATATACCTTGTTGCTGTTTGGCCGCTTTAGAAATTCATCATCTTCACCAACTATAAATCTCGCACCATAAAAAGTATCTGCATGTCCGCCGTCGTCTACCGCCTCCCACCGGCGATTTGCATCGTAGTTCGCATAACTGGAATCAAAACCTTTCCCCAACCAGTGTTCAAAGCTTCGAGTTGCGATGGTAGATGCAAAATCGCGATAGCCATTTAGATATCTTGTGGCGGCATACTCAGCAGTAACGGAGGTCAAGCAGAACATTCCTGCTCCCCAAATTACAAACAATGCGAGGGAAAGTAGGCAAGTAATAGCTGTCAGAGCGGTACGCTGTTTCTTTTTCCTTGCTCTGATTAGACCAACCACGATGATGGCGACAGCCAAAACAACCTTTACAATTCCTTGAAACAGTTTATCCTGTACTAATTCCCAAATAATGCTTTCACCAGAATAATAAGCTACAAGGTCTTTCCCGATTGTTGCATAATTGCGGAAATCAACAATCGCCCAGATTAGGAAAAGAGCTGATGCAATCCGATAGCCTTTGGAGATTTTTTTCATCGTCACCCCTCCAATCTATAACCCGCCTTAATAACGGTCTTGATGCATTCGGCATAGTCGCCAAGTTTTTCTCTCAATCGCTTAATATGGGTATCTACAGCCCGAGATTCGCCCTCGTAGTCGTAACCCCAGCACTTAACCAGAAGTTGCTCACGGCTCATGACAAGGTTTTTATTCTGCATCAGGCAGCGAAGGAGAGCAAACTCCTTCGGCGTCAAAAAGACTTCCTTGCCTCCAGCATAAGCTCTGCCTGCAGTCAGCTCCAGAGTGATCCCGCTGACCTCCATCCGGTCACCGGCAAGGACACTGCGCTGATTACGCTTGATGAGCGCCATAGTTTTTGCATAAAGGACAGACATGGTGAATGGCTTCGTCACATAATCATCTGCACCGAGTTCATAACCCAGCAGTTTGTCCTCCTCGTCGGAAAGGGCTGTGAGGAAAATGATAGGAACATCGTTTGTTCTGCGCACAGCACGGCAGACAGAAAGCCCATCAAGCTCCGGCATCATAATGTCAAGCAAAACTGCGTCAAATTCATTTTCATCAATCAGCTCAAGCGCCTGTATTCCGTTGCTTGCTTCAACAGGCAGTTCTCCCTTGCTGCTGAAATAGTCACACAGGATTTCCAGCAACTTGGCCTCATCTTCTACAATCAAAATCTTACTGTTCATAATACTTTTCCTCCTTTCGCCCTTACTGTACAACACCGATTTGTATTCTCTGTGTCAAAAGAAATGATTTTTAATATTTATAAGCTTATTCAAACGCTACTGTAGTTTCCTTTGGCAGCTTCTCATTCTCGCAGCTCAAAAGGTAGGATATTACCTTGTTGGCAAAGCGGTTTGTTTTCATGGTATCCCAATCGGCAAGTCGGATAATCTCCGCTGTGCCGTTTTCAAAATCCAAGGAAATCTCGCCCCATTCGCCGTCGCAGTCTGCCTGGTATTCGTAGATTGCGGCGGCAATTTTCTTTTTGCGCTTGGTTTTGGACTTCTGTTTCAGCCGGACAGCATGGATTGCGCCCTCGGCAACCAATAATTCCGTCAGCCTGTCCACCGCTTTCCGGTAGGCTCGCTCTGCACCGCTGGCTGTGCTGCCCTCGAACATAACTGCAAGTTCCTCAAAGGTGGGACGACCTTTCCATGAGCCGACACGCCCACAGGTCATGCAGATTGCCAGCCGCTTTTCAAGCAAGGTCTGCTCCCGGTAGTTCAGTTTCTCAAAAGCCCGCTGCACCTTTTCTGCCTGTATGCCGTTCCAGAGAATGTCGGCATAGTTCCAAGTATCATCAAGGGCAACATCTTCGTCGGTTTCCTCGCCGTCCTCGTCTGTCACATAGAAAGGCTGCTGATTGCGGATGCCACGGACAACTTTCAGATATTCTTCCGCAAGGGCAAGATCACAGTTGTATTTCTTGGAAAACTCGCTGACCGCATCCTTGGTGTTATGGTACAGCCATGCCATTGACCGCACCATTTTATAATTGGTCAGAGAAGATACCGACCATTTTTCTTCGCCCATGCGAAAACGGAGCATAGCATCCCGGATGAACGGATAGATGTATGTAGCATACTCTGCACCCTTGGCAAGGTCATAGTCCATCAGTTTTTGGAGCATTTGTTCCCGGCAGGAGAGCTTTATATCTATAAATCGGTCTGTGTCGTACAAATCGCCGCCATCCACACCGAGAAAGTCTTTGATGCGCTTGTTAAGCTGCGGCTCGTAGTAGTGTAGAAAGAACGAAAAATGTAGCAAATTCTTTTCCCGCAAAGCAGACAGGATATATTCGTTCAGATTGCCCACCACCGGCGGCTCCGGTTCCAGTTGGAAGATGCGCTCTGCCACATAGGGAATGATGCCGTCACCGTGTGGATTAACTTGGTGTTTCGGTATGTATCCGGTCATGTTCCACGAAAAATCATTTAGCATAGCGCACCTCCCTTCTGTATGTCAATCTGTTTTATGCAATGTATTCCATGATTATGGAGTTTAAGATATTATACAATGTTTCTACGCACATCAGCTTTACTACGCCGTTATGGTCACTTAACATCGTACCATCTTTGGAATAATAGAACCGTATAGTCTTCCAACTATCTATTGTGTACTTTATCGTGATGCTGCAATACCTATCAGTTCCACGAGCGGGTTCATAATTAATTGAAAAATAGATTCGGTCATAAGTTCCGCTATAGAGATAATGACTTGCATTGTTTTCAACATTTACGGATGTATAATCAATGCCATCCTTTGAATTTTTACGGTATTCATCGTAGAGTTTTTGAATCAGCTCAAAATCAGGGTATGTATTCAGTAATTCTTCTAACGCCTTTATATAATACTGACTAAAGGAATTAACAATTAGCCGATTCTTTTCTTTTATCTCCAAGAGTTCTAAATTCCGTTTCTCTTGATATACTCGTACTCGATACTGTGCTTCTTCCTCTGGCGTCATATAGCCCCCTGCAATGAAGTTCTCAATCTGCCTAATCAAACTTGAATATGTGCAACGCTCATAAGGAGCAATATTCAAACACGATGCAATAATTGAATTAGCAACAATCATATCAGCATTTCCGGGAAAACGCTTGGTCAAATCATATTCATCAACAAACCAGAAGTTTGAAGGCATAAAGTCCTCCGGTTCACCATTGATCATACACCAAAGAACTTTACCCAAAGAAAATATATCTCCTTTTTCAGTTACTTCCTCTACACGACCTGTTTCGTATTCTGGGGCAATATACATCCTGGGACCAACTGCCATAGTTTCCGGTGTCAGTCGTTCACTCCCATCGTTAAGAAAACACGTTCCAAAATCCGTAAGATACAGTGTGTATTCATCATCTTTTTTCAAAAACAAGATATTATCCGGCTTTATATCTCTGTGATACAAGGGCGGATTTCCAGTTGAAAGTGTATAAAGCGCTTTAATGACCGGCAAAAGCAATTCAAATACTAATTTGACATTCCCTTTGGTAACTTCGAGTATATCGTATACCGAACCGTCATATTTTTTCATTTCAACATAAGATTCAGCAATTTTATCCTCGTCAATATAAACATCCGTCACCTCAACAACATTAGGAATTGGATTCTTGCATAATTCCTGAAATACAGCAAGTTCTCGTTTGAAGCGTGTGACTTTTTCAGCGGTAGATGTATTTCTAAGATATTTTCTCGCAGTCCCGGTTTCAGCATCGAATACCACATCACCGTTACCGCCTTTAACATCAGCTTTTCGTGCCATGTATTATTCTCCTTGTCATTATTTGTTGTAAGCTTCTTTCTTCAAAGCCGCCTGTCCCATCTCTTTTTCATAATCGCCCTTGGCATAGGCTACATTGCTCAATGCCCGGAGCATCTTATCTTTTGCCAGCTTTTTCATAACCTCTGCAAGATCAGCGTCCAGAGTACCACGCTTCACATAGCGGTTTATGGTGTTCAGCCGTTTCTCATAAATCTGTTTCACCGGATGATCGTCCGCAAGCTCCCGTTGTTCTCTGCTTTTCAGGTTGCCGATCTGCCGACAGGTGCGGTGCAGCTTGTCCCCCGGTGCATAGCCGCCGCAGTATTTGGTGTGCCTTGCGTTGGTGGTCAGAAACCACTTTTCGCAGATTTTGCATTTCTTCGGTGCATGACCAACACACAGGCCCTCAAAGAGATCAGACCGGAACATCCCCACAAAGGATACATAGTGCATCCGCTTGACCAGCTTCGCAACTTTTTCGCCGGGACGGATGGTTGCCACATACTGAACAGAGTTATTTGCGACAGACATCCAGGCATTGCCCTCAGCGATGGAGAACTCCGGCGTGAAATAGCTGCCGAACATTCTGGCAAATCCCTCTGCGGTGCGGTCTGCTTCGTTGCAATCCGATTTTTCTGCAAAATCAAGCATGGCCGTTTGGTATTCCCCAAGGGAGTAGGCTAGATGCCCGCATACGGCGGTATAGCGCTGGAGCGTGATTGCTTCGGCATAGTTCTGGATTTCTTCAAATTGCAAAGAATTGGTTGCGGCTTTTTGTGGCAAACTCCACATATTTCAGTGCATTGTCCGCAGTAAAGACCCTTTCTATCCGTTCTCTGTGCTTTGATATGTCCATATAAGAGAATGGCGGGGTTTCGCTGAGAATATCCAGCATCGCCAGAGTAGCTTCCCTTGCCATAGGACAGAGTGCACAAGCATCCTGTCCGGCGTTTAATGTTCCGAGCAGCAGATTGATTTTCTCGCATTGCTCGTTCGCCTTTGCAATGGTATCCGCAGGGACATTCAGTGCATCACAGGCAAGCGTACCGACAGGAAATGTTTTGCCCTCATATATGACCGTATCCTGCCAAAAATCCAAAGTCATCAATTCTTGGTTCATGCTTGCCCTCCTGTCCTGTTTTTTCATTTTTCTAATTATATCATGTAAATGTGAAGAAATCTACGTCCTCAGATAAGTTGTCCTGTCATTAGCCTGTTTTTTGAAAAATCCGGCATAACCATAGTAGAAAGCGTCAAACACCTGCCAATCACGGCGGGTGTTTCGTGTTTTCTGAATACTATGAACGGAGGTTTTTCTATGACAATCTATGAAACCATCAAGGCGGCAATCAGCGTAAAGCAAGCCGCCAAACACTACGGGCTGAATGTCAACCGCAACGGTATGGCTTGCTGTTCGTTCCACAACGACAGGCATCCGAGCTTGAAGCTGAATGAGGACTATTTTTTTCTGCTTCAGCTGCGGAGCCAAGGGGGATGTAATCGACCTTGTGGCAAGGCTGTTCGATCTGAGCAGTTATGAAGCAGTGCAAAAACTGGCTGCGGACTTTGAGCTTGACCCGAAACCGCCCACTGCCGCAGCTATGGTCAAGCCGAAGAGTCCTTATATCCGTCAGTTCCGGGAGGATGAAATGTTGTTCAGTATGCTAAGAAAGCAAATGAAACGGGGAAGCTGTATGAAGAGAATCTTGCAGAAATAAAAAAGATGAATAATGAGCAAACAGAGCTTCTAAAAAAGGCACTTGAAGCAGTTATTCATCTATATGAGGAAGATTCAAAGAAGAGAAAGTGAATTGATAAAAAGCGTTAGCGTGGCTCTGCGGTTTATCCGCAGTTCGAGGGGATTGGGGCATTTTCCCCAACAAGCAAAAATGCGCCGGGTATATACCGGGGCACTGCTTGCCAATTTGCAAAAAAGAAAGGATTTCAATTATGATTAAAAATAAAGTGGTTATAAAAGAAAGAGATGCATGGAGTGATTTGGCGAATTTCATTGGAGAAATGGTGGCAAAGTATGCAGACGCAATGGAACTGGACCAATTACCGGATCCGGATAATTATCTTCGCATGAAGAGAATAAAACAGTTGTACATGGAATTATATAAAACAGAAAATATTGAGAAATTCAGAAGTATTATCATTCCTATTGAAAGAAATGCTGCGGCATGATAGAATGACCGTATAGACGGAAATAAAATTGATAAATACGGATATATAACATAACGGAGGAACACACATGATTATCAGTGAAAGAATTTTTTATATAATGGAGCAGAAGAACATGAGCCAGTTAGAACTGTCGAGAAGAACCGGGATTGCAACAAGTAACATTAGTGACTGGAAAAAGAAAAAGACGAATCCGAAAGCAGACTGTCTGTTATCCATATGTGACGCATTGGATATTACACCGGAACAGCTTTTAACGGGAAAAGGAATTGATCCGGAGTATAAAGATGCAGATATGGATTATGAAGTTACCAGGTCGGATATTAAGATATTAAAGCAGATTCATAGCCTTGGAGATGAACAGTATAAAAGATTGATGGCATATATGAAGGCATTGCAGAAACTGGAGCAAATGGAAAGCATTGTGGAGGAATAGAGATGGCAAATAAAATAGTTAGAGAAATTATTCATGCAAAGGGTATTGATATTGGAATTTACACCAAGGATTTTGAAAATGAATATATTTCGTTGACAGATATCGCAAAATACCGAAATGATAATGATCCCAGATTTGTCATTCAGAACTGGATGCGAAACAGGAATACAGTTGAGTTTTTGGCGGTCTGGGAAGAACTTCACAATCCGGATTTTAACCGTGTGCAATTCGAGGCGGTTAGAAGTGAGGCGGGATTAAACAGATTTGTTATGACACCGACCAAATGGATTGAACAGACAAATGCTATTGGAATAGTGTCGAAAGCAGGCAGGTATGGTGGAGGAACCTATGCACATAGTGATATTGCTATGGCATTTGCAACATGGATTTCTCCAGAATTTCAACTGTATATTATGAAAGACTATCGCAGACTGAAACAGGACGAAAATAGTCGCCTGGCATTGGATTGGAATTTGAACAGAGCATTATCAAAGGTGAACTATCGTATTCACACAGATGCAGTAAAAGAAAATTTGATTCCACCAGAGCTAACACCAGAACAGATTGCTTATACATATGCCAGTGAAGCAGATCTTTTAAATGTTGCTTTATTTGGACAAACTGCAAAGCAATGGAAAAACAACAATCCAAGTAAAAAGGGTAATGTGCGTGACGATGCAAATTTAAATCAGTTATTGGTATTGGCAAATATGGAGAGCTATAATGCAATTTTAATTGAACAGGGAAAATCTCAATCAGAAAGACTCGTATTGCTTAGAAATTTGGCAATTAAGCAGATGGATACATTAGCCAGTATTAATTTATCAGCGGTTTCGGCGCTTCCGGGAGGTGATAT
>ENA-UPWP01000238-UPWP01000238.1-human-gut-metagenome-genome-assembly--contig:-NODE-238-length-60921-cov-12.472783_pt1 | contig 60921 bp, 58 predicted proteins | sample MGYA00250052_ERZ773380 | MGnify/ENA primary metagenome ERZ773380 (study PRJEB29103, sample SAMN06112063) | human gut metagenome | biome: human gut; feature: ankylosing spondylitis patient; material... | reverse complement strand
GGTTGGAATGAAATGCGGCGATTTTACCCTGATACTGCAATCAGGAGAGAATCTTGCAAAGATAGATTTGAGTCAATTCACAGAAGAAAAGCCGAAACGCTTCCCGATAAATACCGTTTTCGTACCGGAACAGCTTCTCGCAAATGTACTTCAGGCCGGAAAAGAGTTTTGCCTGGGGGCGGAAAATCTGAACCCCACAACGAAGGCTTCTGCAATTGGAAAGAGAATCCAGATGATCGCCAGACAGACACAAGAAGTATTTGCAGACTGTCATGACGGAGATACAAATATCCGAGTCAGCACATGGATTGAAAAGCTGCTGGCTGTAAAAGACAATCTCGAATATGGAATTGTCAGTTCGGAACGAACGACGAATCGCTGGGCCTATATGGATGAAAAGCTTCTTATGATGGATTTCCGTACAGCTTTGGCGCAGAATTTATATCAGCTGAATGTCTTACCGATGGAAGCAAATGGTACAATATTTGATCCTCATATCCATGATGCAGTGCACATCGAAGAAACCGACCGGGTGGAAGAAGACAGAGTTGTCGAGGAAATACAGAAAGGCTACTTCTTCGGAGAAAAACTGTATCGACCGACAAAGGTTATTGTTTCTAAAAATTCCTGTCAAAAGTAATGCTCTGTCATATGTGTCTTGATATATACGAATCAATTTCTCAAACGCACAGATCATTAACCGATATATAAATTAAGGGTGAAGAGGAGCCTGTTTTTAAAGCTACTCATCACCCTTGACAAACCCTAAAAGAATTTAACCGAATCAACCAAGTCCTGATAAGCTGTGAAGCAGCTATTCAGTTATGAGCAAGTAACGAAGCGGATTGCGAATATCCGCTTGACTTACCAATATCCGAGCGACAGAATATGTTTCAAAAATTCAACCGTATTACTTCTGTTTCTTCACCGCATTCCTCACCGCATCCGTTGTCCACTGACAAAGCTCAGCGATCTTGAAATCCTGATACCGTCTCATAGTCGTGAGGATCCTGTCCCCGATGGGCTTGATATAGCTGTCATCGATGACCTCCAGACCGATCATGATTGCCAGTGCGTTCAGTACCGGGGCTGCGGTACAGTCCGCATCCTGACCTTCCATGGCGATGATGTGGCAGGTCTCCTTAAAGTCCATATTTCCAAACCAGAGGGCAATGACTTCTGCCGCCGCGTTCGGGTAGGCGTGAATCCAGTTGTACTCTTTGTAGCGCTCCTCGCAGGCCGTCCATACCGGCTCCCAGGAAGAATTTTCCTTGCAGAGATCCAGCGCATGCTTTACGACCGCGTAGTATTCGCTCTTATGCGGGATCATGTCCACCGCTTTCTCAACAACGGTCCGGATATGGTCCTCCGTGAAAGCGAGGGAGGTGAGCAGGGCGTTGAAGATCCCGCCCAGCATGCCATTGTTGGAGTGGGAGACGATGGAATCGTCCGCGGCGAGTCTCGCTGCGAGTTTCGGGTTTCCGGGTGCTAACATTCCGTGAAGCGGGGTGCGCATCTGTGCACCGATCCAGTCGTAGAAGTAGTTGTTTGTTGTGCCGCTCTCCGGCGGAAGAAGCCCGCGGCGGAGATTTTCGATGGCCGTCTTCTCGGCGGAATATCCGTCGGAGATCAGCTCCAGCCATTTGTAGGCAACGTCGGCAGGCGTGATATCATAGCCTTTTTCGATGAATCCGTCGAGATAGGCGATCTCGTAGGTGATATCATCGTTGTATGTCTCCGGGCGGCGGAGATATCCGTAGACCTCGCCGAAGCGTTTACGGATCTGTTCTGTCGTATAACCTTCGATCTGGGTTCCAAGGCAGCCGCCGATGAGCTGTCCCATCCATCCTGCGGTGACTTTCTTTGCAAAGTCATCGGAAAAGACGTCATAGGGCGCTGCAGGGCCGAAATCAGCCTCTTTTTCTACATCCGCGAAGGTGCGGTAGGTGTTGTAGTTCCAATAAGGGGAGGCGGGATCCTTCGGCGCTTCATTTAATGCGTGGAAGATCTTCGCGGTAGCCACCTGGATCGCGGCTCCGTCCTTTTCCTCGGATGCCTTCAGGCCTTCCTCCATGAATTTCTCAGCTTCCGTCACATCATATCCCCGGTTGTGCATGCTCTGCACCGCGGCGATCACCACGTCGCAGGGGGCTTTGGATCCCGGAACCTTATTGTCCCAGTCGTGGAAAAGCTGTTTGTCGGAGGCGCGGCCGGCTTCCGTGTAGGCCATCCAGTCCGCCTCATTGTCGTCGTGAAGCTCCGGCGGAACCGCGTCCGCCGTCAGCTTATGTTCAAATTCCCATGCTTTCATAAAGAATCTCCCTCATTTCAGCTGTAAATACCACTTCCTGTCTCTGCTCAAGATAAGAAACAGGGCAGAGATCGGAAGAAAACACATTGTCAAAATGGATCATACAGAAGCTTTGCCTATATTTATAACAGCTCGGAATTTCGAAATAATTCCATCAATTCTTCTTTCCCGACATACTTCTCTTCGAATAAATTCCAATCGCGATCATCGTAACCACGTAAGGAATCGTCTGAATGAGCTGGGATGGCAGATTTAACATCTGAAGCCGTACGGCCAGTGAATCTGCCATACCGAAGATCAGTACCGAGCAGGCGATCTTCCACGGAATACCGAGACCCATGGATTCCGCCGCCATTCCGATCCATCCGCGTCCGGCGATCATGTCTCTTGAGAAGAAGGAAACATAACCCATGGACATGTATGCTCCGCCGATCCCGGCGAGACAGCCGGCGATGAGAAGGGAGATGTACTTATATTTCATGACGTTTAAGCCTACGGATTTTGCGGCACTCTCATTCTCACCGACAGCGCGGATCCGCAGGCCGACGGTAGTCTTCCAGAAAAAGACTGTGAGGACGATCACCAGGATCAGCCCGAGATAAGTCAGGACATTATGTCCGGAGATAATGGCACCGAGAACCGGGATATCTTTGATAAGCGGAATCCTGATCTCCGGCATCACCGGACTCTTTAAACTCTGGGTGGAACCTTTATTTCCGGTCAGATAATAGGTCGTAAAGACTGTGAGACCGCCGGACAAAGTATTTAACGCAATTCCGGCGAGCACCGGGTTTGTATTCAGGATCAGCGTAAAGTAACCGAACACGAAAGCCAGCACCACGCCGACTGCCATTGCGAATATCACGCCGCCCAGAGCGCTGTGGGTAAAGTAACCGCCGACAGGTCCCGCAAGGGCACAGCTTAACATGATTCCCTCAGTTCCGATGGGATCGATGCCGCCTTTCACGAAGACCATGCAGGCCATGGCCGCGAACAGGATCGGAGTCATCACACGGATCGAGGTAAAGAGGAAGTCAGGGGAAAGAATCACACTCCAGATATTCATGCCTGTACCTCCTTTTTCTCTGCAGCTTCGAATTCTTTTGTCTCTTTGATGATGAGTTTCTTCTTATATCCGCTGAGGATCGCGGTGGCGGAGATCAGAAGAACCATGACTGCCTGAATGATGTTTACGATCTCAAACGGGATATCGGAATTTCTGGACATGATATCCGCGCCGATCCGCAGGTAAGATAAAAACAGTGCTGCGAACGGGACATACTGTACCTTCCGTCTGGCGACGATGGCGATCAGAACACCGTCCCAGCCATAGCCCGGGAGTGCGGAATACTGGAAGCGCTGGTACATGCCGAAAAGCTCCGCAGCGCCGCCGAGCCCCGCCAGCATACCGCCCAGAATCTGGGTCAGGATGATCATGAGGCCGGAGTTGATGCCCGCGTAGTTTGCCATATTGAAGTTTTCGCCCACAAGGTTTGCCTTAAAGCCGAAGGGTGTCCGGTTTACGATGACCCAGATCACAAGGACAGTCACAAGGGCGATGATCGTACCGGAGTTGATACGCGTGCCGGTGATGATCTTGCTTAAAGCACATCCCTCCGGAAATTTGTAGGAATAGTTGGAGTTCTGGGTCGGATCATAGAAGAAGGTGGTGATGATCCAGAGCCCGACGTACAGGCAGGTGTAATTGAGCATCAGGGAAGTTACAAGCTCATTGGAGCCGGTCTTTACTTTCATGATGCCCGGGATAAAGCAGATAAATCCGCCTGCGACCGCCGCAGCCGCCATGGCCACGATCAGTGCCGTTTTTCCGGAAAGTCCAAGTCCCAGGGAAGCCGCACAGGCAGCAACGGCGCCGATAAAGAACGCGCCTTCCATGGACAGATTGAAAAGCCCCGGTTTGAAGAGGATGATGACCGCAAGTCCTGTAAACATTAACGGTGTCATACCTTCGATGACGTTTCCGAAACGGCGGACGGAGGTCAGCGGTCCGAAAATAAAGTCTCCGAGAGCGGAGAGGGGCTGGCTGCTGATCAGGAGAATGATCGCGAAGACGATGATCAGGGAGATCAGGATGGCGATCATGGTCCGCAGCATTTCTACATAAGATGATAGAGGTTTTTTCTGTTTCATGATTCCGATACCTCCTGATGTTTCAGCCCGAGCATGTAGTTTCCGAGCTCGAACTCATCTACTTTTTTCGCGTCCTCGAAGTAGGCGGCAGCCTGTCCGCCGCACATGACGAGAATGCTGTCGGAGAGCTCCATGATCTCGTTTAAGTCCGCGGAGATCAGGATAACGCCCTTTCCGGCATCGCGCTGTTCAATGATCTTTTTCCAGATAAACTCGTTGGCACCCACATCAATGCCCCGGGTCGGCTGGTTGGCGATCAGAAGCTTCGGGTCAGAGGAAAATTCCCTTGCGACTACGACCTTCTGCATATTTCCGCCGGACAGCATACCGATCGGCTGATCGTCATTCTGGCAGAGGACGCCGAAGTCGCTGATAAGTTTATCTGCCCGTTCATGGATATTTTTATAATTGAGAAGTCCGTGTTTTTTTAACAGCGGGCTGTCGATGATGTCTGCGATCATGTTGCCCCAGAGGCTGATGTTTCCGGCCGCTCCGGTTTTGATACGGTCCTCGGGGATATAGGAAATTCCGTCATCGCGGATCGCGCGGATGGATTTTCCAAGGATTTCTTTCCCGTCAAAGAGGATACTGCCTTTGACACCGGAGTAGAAACCGAAGATCGCCTCGGCGAGTTCATTCTGTCCGTTTCCCTCAACTCCTGCGATACCTAAGATCTGGCCCTTTTTCAGTGAAAAGGAGACATGGTCCAGGAGCTTTCGTCCTTCTTTATTTTCATAGGTCAGATCAGTGACTTTTAAGAGCGTGTCACCGAATTCTGCCGGCTTTTTATTCATTTTCAGGATGACATCGCGGCCCACCATGAAGCGGGAGATATCTTCTTCTGTCGCGTTGGCGACCGGGATCGATCCCACTGTCCGTCCGGCACGGAGGACTGTGATATTGTCGCAGATCTGCATGACTTCGCGGATCTTGTGGGAGATGAAGATGATCGTGTGATCATTTTTCTTTAGTAAAAGAAGCTGTTCAAAGAGTTCGTCTGTCTCCTGTGGCGTCAAAACTGCGGTCGGCTCATCTAAGATCAGGAGCTTCGCCCCGCGGAGCAGGACTTTTAAGATCTCGACCTTCTGTTTCTGGCTGACGGAGAGCTCTCCAACGACAGCCATCGGATCGATCTTTAAGTTGTACTTTTTGGCGGTTTCCTCCACCGCCCGGATCGCTTTTTCCTTGTCGATCATGATCCCGTTTTTCGGTTCCATGCCGAGGATCACGTTCTCATATACCCGTAGAGAATCCACGAGCATGAAGTGCTGATGCACCATTCCGATTCCGAGACGGATCGTGTCAGCGGCACTTTTTGGCTGGATCTTGTTTCCCTCGAAGATGATATCGCCCTCAGTGGCGTCCTCGTCGCCGAACAGGATCTTCATCAGGGTACTTTTTCCGGCACCGTTCTCACCCATCAGGGCATGGATCTCACCTTCCCGGACAGAAAAGCTGACATCCCTGTTGGCCATGACACCGTTGGGGTAGATCTTTGTGATATGTTCCATTTTCAGGATCTCTTTGCCCATACGGATCCTCCTTTCTTATAAAAGCCAAGGGGACTTGTTGACAAGTCCCCTGATGTACTCGATGTTCTGGGAAAATCAATGGCCTTGGAAAGATTCCCCAGATGATTTACATAAAATATCGCAGCAGGTTTTGAGTGGATCTGCCGGATAAAATTACGGAGCTACAGAGTCGATGAGAGCCTGAACTTCGTTCTGGTCAGCATCGCCGAGAGCAGTCGGGATCTCGATCTTTCCGTCGAGAACTTCCTGTTTCTTCTCCTCGATTGTCTTTTTGATCTCGTCCGGAACGTTCTTCTGGAAGTACTCGTTGTCAGCAAGACCTGCACCGTTTTCCTTTAAACCAAGGAATTCACATTTGCCGTAAGGAACAGTTCCCTCTTCCTCCATCTCAGCCATTCTCACGAGGGAATCGCCGACATTCTTTAATACGGAAGAAAGGATCACGTTTGCCTTTGCCTCATCGGAACCGGAGAACAGCATTGCCTGATCAGAGTCAACGCCGATGATGTATTTGCCCATCTCAGCAGCAGCCTCTACGCAGCCAAGTCCGGCCTGCTCAGCAGCCGGGAAGATAATATCAACGCCCTGATTGTACTGGGCGATAGCTGTCTCTTTACCCTTTGCGGTATCATCCCAGGAACCGATGTAGGAAACGTATACCTTGATATCCGGGTCAACAGATTTTGCGCCTGCGATGTATCCAACAAGGAAGTCAGTAATGATCGGGTGCTCGGAACCGCCGACGAAACCGATCTTCTTGTCTTCATTTGCGTTTGGCATGTCTTTGGATTCTGTTACAAGTGCTGCGAGAACGCCGGCAAGGTAGCTGCCCTCGTTCTGTTTGTAGCTGATCGCGTAAAGGTTCGGCCACTTGCCCTCTTCCATATCAGAGTCGAACATAACGAATTTCTGATCCGGGAATTCTTCCGCAACCTGCTCGATGACCTCAGCGGAGGAAGATCCGTTGGAAATGATAACATCGTATTTTCCTTCCTCAGCGAGATCCTGGAATGTCGGCTCCCACTTTGTCTGGTCACGGCCGATCTCGATAACCTTTATCTCGCAGCCAAGATCGGAAGCAATCTTTTCCATACCTGCGTTTGCAGAATCGTTGAAGGATTTATCACCTAACTGTCCTGTACATACGAATACAAAGGACGGCTTCTTTGCGTCTGTCTCAGCAGCGGCAGCAGTTGTCTCGGCATCAGCTTTTGCGCTTTCAGCGGCAGCAGTTGTAGCTGCAGCATCAGTTTTTCCTCCGCACGCGGTGAGAAGCAGTCCGGCTGCTAAGAATAATGCGGTAGCTTTCATGGTCTTTTTCATGTTTTCCTCCTGTTTTTCGGCTTGTTCTCCGGGGAATATGATCACCGGAGAACAGATTTGATTTTTTTCATGGGTATACTATACCAAAATTGTGCAAATTAGACAATGAATATAGTGAAAAAAGCGAAAAATCGTTAAGAAAATAACAATGACGACAGTTGTGCCTCACAATGGCCGATGATATAATGAAAATGTGTGAAAAGGAACACAGACGGCATATGCAATATGGAAGACAGGATGGTAAGGCTATGAAAGGGAAGATTTTAACAGGCGCGGGGCTGCTGCTGATCGCGGCGGCTCTTCTTCTTACTGTTTATAATATAAGAGAATCAGACCGGGCCGGAGCAGAGTCAGAGGAGATGGTGGTCCGGATGGAGTCACTGACAGCAGCTCTGCCGGAGCGGCTGGAGACGGAGAAAAAGGAACTGGTGCCGGAATATAAGAAGAATCCGGAGATGGAAATGCCGACAGTGGAGGTAAACGGACAGGAATGTGTGGGGATGATTGAGATTCCGGCGCTGGGGCTCAAGCTTCCGGTCATCAGCGAGTGGAGCGACGCAAAGCTCAAGAAAGCGCCGTGCCGCTACAGTGGTTCTGCGTACTTAAAGAATATGATCATCGCCGGACACAATTACAGCACCCATTTTTCCGGCATCAAGCGCCTGAATCCAGGTGATTCCGTGGTGTTTACGGATGCGGATGGAAATGTGTTTTCCTATGAAGTGACGGAAATTGAGACGGTCGGCGGCTATGACATCGAAAAGATGGAGGACGGGGACTGGGATCTGACGCTGTTTACCTGCACGAATAAGGGGAAAGCGCGGGCGGCGGTGAGATGCAGGGAGATTGAGGAGTGAGAGAAATGTGTAAGGCGATGGAAGACCTGAGAAATGAGAGCTATGCGGAAGGACGTGAAGAAGGGCGTGAAAGCCAGGCTAAGGACACGGCGGTTCGAATGAGCGAAAAGGGAAATTCGGTTGAAGAGATTGCTGAAATCGTTGGATTCAGTACAGACAAGGTTAAGAAGTGGTTTGTAACAGAAGGATAAAAGAGTGGATGATACTTTTTGAGAAAGGCATTTTTACTTAAAATGCTCTTAGGGAAACAAAGGGTCTGTGTACGGAAACAGGGAAAGCACCTTCGGAGAAGGTAGGCTTTCCCTGTTTTTTTTCGGTTATACATCTGGAAGAAACGACCGGCGGCAGGCTTCGCAGATCAAATATTATTTTTTGTAGAAACAATTTCCGCCAACAATTTTATAGGAAGAATAACTGCCGGTTGAGGCGCGTTTGGCGGCTTTGAAGAAGAGGTAGTCGCCGATATTGTTGGAACCGGCCAGTGCATCTTTGGTGGCCTTTATGCAGGACTTGGACGGACCTTTTGCAAGGTATTTGTCCAGAAGGCCAGAGGACGCGCCGGGGAACTGGCCATCGGCGTAGATCACGTCGGAGATCGTTTTGCCCCATTTTCCGGATTTTACACGGTTTACAATACAGCTTGCTACAGCGAGCTTATCTTCATAGGAATCGTCACCGGCCTCCATGGCAACGCAGGCTGCCATCAGGTAGATCTCATCTTCGGTGGCGGAGATTACATAGGACGGTGCCGCAGAGGTTTCGTTTCCGGATGCGCTCAGCGCCGCGGACTCTTCCTTTGCGTCGACAGCGGCAGCAGGAACCGGGCCGATGGAGGCATATTGACTGGAAATATAGCCGTTTGTGTCGGCGGAGAGCTGGACCTTTGTCCAGCCGTCGGATTCACTTAAGACAGGGAAGGAATCCCCTTCGGCCGCCTGTTTTAAGATTGCGGAATCTGTGGACGGAATCTCGCGGACGTTCAAGGTCGTCGCGGTGATCTTCGCGGATAGAAGACCGAGTTCCTTCGCCAATGGCTCGATATCTGTCCCAAAGAGCAGATATTTGTCACTCATCCATCCCTCAATTTTTCCGGAACGGACTTTTGTCCAGCCATCTTTTCTCTCCAGCACAGTTCCGCCCGCCCCGCGGTAGCACTTCCCGACGATCTCACCCGCAGTAGATGGCTTCGTCCGCATATTTAACGGTTCACTTGTCACATTTGCCACGGCGAGATTGTCATAGGCGGATGCAGCGAAAGACGGAATAGCCGAGAGTGTAACGGAAAGGAACAGGACAGATGCGGCGGCAGCCGCTTTTAAAAGAAGCTTCTTTGAAAAGTCAGGAATCAGATTCTGTAATGTTATCATGCAAAATTTCCTCATATCAGTTGAATGTCCCGGTTATATTGCGGGAATTGTTTCGAATATTACAAAATTGTTACGAAGAAATTATAGCAAAAATGGAGAAATTTGTCAAATCAGCATTCCCATTGATATTTCCTGAGGTCCACATGCATCGCGTCTTTCAGCTCCACGCCTTCCTGCCGCAGCAGAAATGCCTGTTCCGGCCAGCCGGGGACGAGGCGGCCGGCGTGATTTACGACGCGGTGGCAGGGGAAATCTCCGTAGTCTGAGGCGTGGGAGAGGACCCGGGCCACGAGGCGGGAGTTTTTGTCCCTGCCGATGAGGCGGGCGATCTGGCCGTAGGTGGCGATGGTTCCCTCGGGAATCTCCCCGACTACGGACAGGACCTCGTATGCGAAATCTTCAGTAAAACGGGCGGATGGTGCCATGTTACTGCACCTCCTTCTGCTCCTCCCACATCTTCACCGGCATGCCGTTGACTTCCACGTTGTCCTCAACGGCAATTACAAGGCAGCGGCGTCCACCGATGAACTTGGTTTCTACGAGATCGAGACGGTCCGGGTTGACCTTAATATCCACATCCGGTGTCTTCACGGCAAATTTTCCGGTTCCGGTGATGGCCGGGACGAGGATCGCGGTGTTATCCCCGGCGGCTTCCTCGTAGACTTTATCAAAGTGCTCCAGGCGCTCCGGTTCTACGCCGCTCTTTTCCAGGAGATCCTTGACTTCCGGTTTTGTGAGGGTCAGCGGAACCTCGTCCTCTTTATGTTCCTCCGCAAGCTCCGTGAGATTCTCATGGATCTGGCGGACAGTCTCATAGTTGCATTCCTCGCCCAGCGTATCGGTCAGGATCTCCTGAAATGCCTCTTTCTGGGACTTAAAGGAGATCGGCGTCGGCGCGCCGAGGCAGGCATCAATGAACTCAGAGTGGAGCTCCTCCGGATTTTTTGAGAAATACAGGATGCTGTGAATATCGCTGCTGCGGTCATTAAATGCAGGAAACAGGAATCCGGTCATCGGAGTCTGTACCCACCAGTCCCGGGGGCGCTCCTCGATGGCGTTGGTCGCCTCATTGTAGGAGAGACCGGGCTCGGAAAGCTTTACCGGGCAGATGCAGCAGAGGACGTGGTTGTAGACTTCCTCGGATGCGTCGAACATTTCCTCATTGTCGGACGCTTTTCCCGGCACATCGTAGGCGCTGTGGATCAGGATAATATAGTAGTTTTCGCCGTACTCGTAATTTTCGATTACCTTATTATAAAAGGTATCCACGGTCTCATCGTCGGCGAGCTTCTCATCGCGGAGTTTCATGAGAAGCTCGTGGGCGCTGTCCGGACCTTCGTCGTGGATCGAGTACTCCAGGTTGTGGAGATTCTTTCCGATTCCGCCGGACAGGGATTTCTTGAAGATCTCATAATATTTGAAGATCTCCTCCTCGGACAGGGCAAAGAACGCCTCCTTCAGGGTCGTCTTGATCTGCTTTTCCGCATCGACATAACATCCGCAGATGCGGGTGATGGCGTTGTTGTCCTTCTTAAACTGTTTCTTAATTTCTGAAATTTCACGTTTATTCATAATGCGTATCCTTTTCAAACAAATACCAGCCATAAAGTATCATCCGTTTAACTGTAAAAGCAATAGAAAATGAAAGTATGGCTGGATAGAAAATCATGTTACAGTTCAGCCATGCGCTGGTTTGAATGAGAAAGTGTGTTGCAAGCTTGCTTGCATAAGCACTTTTTCATCCAAATCAGCATATGGTGGAACCACCAAGCTTCTTGTTTTCATGAATATGAAAACAAGAAGATGTAATGGCTGAACTGTAACAAAATCATTAATGATCAATAGAGCTTGATTGACAATGCTGCGTTACTGCTGTGCTTAGCCCTGGAAAATGCCAGCCAGCAAAAATAAATAGCAGTGGAGAGATCTACTTATTTAAAATTTTTTCCGCATAATACATCGCCGCCACATGCACCGCCTGCACGAGCCCGCCTTCCGCCATAAGCTTTTTCGTCTCCTCGGCAGACATCACAACGATCTCCAGGTCCTCGGTGGCGTCCAGATGCTGGCTGCTGACTTTTTTGCAGTCCCTGATCAGGTAACAGTGGGCGAAGTTGCTGATACAGGCCGCATTCGGCGCGACCTTACAGAGAAATACGGGCTCGCTTCCGGCGTACCCGGTCTCCTCGAAAAGCTCTCTCGCGGCCCCGGCACCCGGATCGGAATCTGTCGGCTCCATGCAGCCCGCCGGAAGTTCTAAAAGGATCTGTCTCGTTCCATGGCGGTACTGGCGCACGAAAACGAAGTCCCCGTCAACGGTGACGGCGACCACGACAACAAAATCCGGCACATCATTTACATAAAACGGAGAGATCTTCGTGCCATCCGGCAGTGCGCAGTCATCGGCGTGAAGATCGATCCAGCGGTCCTTTATGATCGTCCTGGATCCGTTGCAGATCCACGGTTTAATAGACATAACCTTTTCCTCCTAAATCAGGACAAATATAACCTAAAATCCAGTCTGCGCAAGAGGACAGACCAATTTAACGAATTGCCGAACCGGCAAAATGCCCAGACAGACAAAAGACGACGGAGAACAGAGTGCCATACTGCGATCAGCCTCACTATAATGCGATTAAGCTCTCATCATCCGGCACATAAATATTTCCGCTGTAATAGCGTTTTCCCTCACTCTTATAAAGCCGTTCCCGACCGGCAACATTGCTGTCCTCCGTGTGCCAGAGTACGAGGTTCGGGATCCCCAGGGACTCCGCCAGTTCACAGGCATCCTTCACGGTGCTGTGGTGCTTCTCATACGGCTTCCAGATATCCCGCTCCGCATAGAGACAGAACGCCTCGTGGAGGAGCCAGTCGCTTCCGCGGACATACTTCTCACAGACCGGATTGTACGGTTCATCCCCGGCGCAGGTGAGCTTTCTTCCATTATTTAATGTCAGCGTGAATCCGAACTGTTTTAACTTCGTGGAGTGGATATCGAAGAATGTCACGTCGTAGCTTAAAATATGGCGGGTCTCGCCGTCCTTCACTTCCTCTAAATGGATCCGGTTGCCGATCATGTTGTAAAATTTATCCTGGATCGTCAGGCGGCAGAGCGTCCTGATCGTCTCGATAAGTTCTGAATGGCAGTAGATATAGGCATCTCCGACATACTGGTCCTTTTTCATCTTTGTGGCGATCATGCGGACCATCCAGACGATGCCTAAAACATGGTCCGTGTGGGCGTGGGTCACAAAAATGTGGTGGATGTGCTCTAACGGAACCTGCATGTTGTCCAGGATCTTTAAGATCCCGTTTCCGCCGCCGGCGTCCACCATGAAATATTCATCCCCGTCTCTGAGGGCGAAGCATGTATTGTAAAGATTTGTGACCGTCGCGTTTCCGGTCCCAAAAACGTAGAGAAGTTCGCTGTTCATAAGAAAAATCTCCCTTCTGAAGAGTACATTGACTGCGCAGAATCTGCTTCCGGGGCAATCCAAAGTGGGTTACTGTACACGGGTAGGAATTTTCTGAATTGAAAATTCCGTACAATACAGTGGTGGTAGTGGATTTTGCCGATTCGGAATGCGAAGCATCGGCAAAATCAGTTACTGTTTGCGCAAAGCGTGAACAGTAACCAAAGTGAAGGTCCGGTCCCCGGTGTCATCCATTCTTTTGTTGAGTTTTGAATATGAATATGTTACTATAAAATAAATGGAAAAGCAATTCCCAGGCGGTTAAATTTTTAACCGGCAAAGCGGAAGGATCCCGCGAAAAACTCAGCAAAAATGCGGGGAAAACGGGACCAGGAACGGCAGGAGAAAATTTACGCGCCCGGAAAACGCAGGGAGGAAAACAGAGACAATGAGAGATTTGGACTACCTGAAGCTGCTTGCAAAAGAGTATCCGACAGTGAAAGCGGCATCCAGTGAGATCATCAACCTGATGGCGATCCGCGGACTTCCGAAGGGAACCGAGTATTTCTTCAGCGATCTGCACGGCGAATATGAAGCGTTCATTCATCTGCTCCGCAGCGCATCCGGTATCATCCGTGAAAAAATATCGGAGACCTTCGGCTACGTGATCTCAGACGAGGAGGAGATCGCTTTAGCGAATCTGATCTACTATCCGGAACGGAACATCCGCCGGATCCAGAAAGAGGGGAAATTTACAGAAGATTGGCAGAGAATTACGATCTACCGCCTGGTACGCATCTGTAAGGAAGTATCCTCAAAATTTACAAGATCGAAAGTGCGAAAAAAAATGCCCCCGGCATTCGCATATATCATCGACGAGCTCCTTCATGTGGACTACAACGATGACAACAAGAAAGTTTATTATGATGAAATCATCCACTCCATCATCGACATCGAGATGGGTGACCAGTTCATCATGGCACTCTGCAATCTGATCCAGAACCTGACCGTGGACAGCCTGCATATCATCGGTGATATCTTCGACCGTGGACCGCGTGCGGACATTATCATGGACGAGCTCATGCACTTCCACGATGTAGATATCCAGTGGGGTAACCACGATATCTCCTGGATGGGCGCGGCCACAGGCAATCTGGCATGCATCTGCAATGTGCTCCGGATCGCGATCCGCTACAACGGATTCGACGTTCTTGAGGACGGTTACGGAATTAATCTCCGCCCGCTGTCCATGTTTGCGGCGAAGGTCTACCGGGATGACCCGTGTGAGCGGTTCCTTCCGAAGATTCTGGATGAAAATATCTATGATGCGGTAGACCCGGGACTTGCGGCGAAGATGCACAAGGCGATCACAGTGATCCAGTTCAAGGTGGAAGGCCAGATCACGAAGCGCCACCCGGATTACCAGATCAATGACCGGATCCATCTGGAACATATCAATTTTGAGAAGGGAACCGTAAATATCCACGGAAAAGACTACAAGATGATGGATATGAACTTCCCGACGATCGACCCGAAGGACCCGTTAAAGCTCACGAAGGAAGAGCAGGAGCTGATCAACAGCCTGGCACTTTCCTTCCGCCACAGCGAGACGCTTCACCGCCATATCCGCTTTGTGTATTCCCACGGCGCGATGTACAAGCGGTGCAACTCGAACCTTTTATATCACGGCTGCATCCCTATGAAAGAGGATGGAACCTTCGAGGAACTGAAGCTCAAGGGGATCATCTACTCCGGAAAACGTCTGCTTGACTATCTCGAGGACGTGGTGAAGATGGCATACTTCCTGCCGGATGACGATCCGACGAAGGACTGGTACCGCGATTTTATGTGGTATTTATGGTGCGGACCGAAGTCCCCGGTATACGGAAAGGACAATATGGCGACCTTCGAGAACTACTTTGTCGCTGACAAGGCAGCCGCGAAGGAAAACATGAACCCGTATTATAAACTGTGCGAAAAAGAGGAATTCTGTAATAAAATCCTCAAGGAATTCGGACTTCCGATCGAAGGCTCCCACATCATCAACGGCCATGTCCCGGTTAAATTAAAGGACGGCGAGAGTCCGATCAAGGGAAATGGAAAGCTCTTCGTCATTGACGGCGGTCTTTCCAAGTCTTACCAGCCGAAGACGGGAATCGCGGGCTACACCCTGATCTTCAATTCCCACCACCTTGCCCTGGCGGAGCACAAGCCTTTTGACCGGAACCATGAAAACACGCCGAAAGTCATGATTGTAGAGAAGATGAAAAAGCGTGTGATGGTTGCGGACACGGATACAGGAAAAGAGCTTGCGGCGAAGATCGCGGACCTCAAGGAGCTCGTGGCAGTGTACCGCGGCGGCATCATTAAAGAAAAACTGGAGTAAAATTACATGAACAAGGACGAATTTTTAAGACGCCTGGAGGAAGCACTCTCGGGTGAGGTCCCGGCATCGGTCATCCGTGACAACCTGAATTATTACGCGGATTATCTTTCCCAGGAGTTGGGAAAAGGCCGTACCATGGATGAAATTATTGAGGAGATCGGCGAGCCGAATATCGTGGCCCGAACGATCATCGATTCCGCTGAGGCGGCGGGAGAGACCGGAGACGGTTATGGAAGTTTTGAGGACGCGTCCCCGCGGGGCGATGACAGAAGAAGCACTTACAGCCAGGAAAGTTATCAGAACGGCTCCACGCCGAATATCCATTATTTCGATCTGAATAAGTGGTACTGGAAATTAGCCCTTGTTGTGCTCTTGTTCCTTGTGATCTCTGTTGTGTTCAGCATTATGGGCGGCGTGTTCTATCTTCTGATCCGGTTCTCCGGACCGATCTTAATGTGCCTTATTATTTATTGGCTTGTTAAGAACTTCCGTGGCAGGTAATAAAACAGATGTTAATAGGAAGAAATGAACAGGCGGCCGTGAATGTGAGCTGCAGATACGGGCACAGAAAATGGCGGATCAGTTCATGGATTTAAAGACGAAAATGTCCGAAAAACCCTGATTTTACTGAAAAAATCAACAGATTACAGGATGTTACAATTGAAATAAGTTATGTAAACATGTGCGGCGCTCTCTGCGGGGGAACGCCGCATTTTTGCCACATTTTTGGCGGTTTTTGCCTAAATTATTAAGAGTTTATGAATTCCTTCATATGTATTGACAAAAGTGGCTGTGAGAAATATAATTTGTTCGTAACAAGATTTAACATATTTGTAACAAACATTACAAATCATTAAAGTTTAAGATAAGAGGACATCAATGACAAAAAAACTTTTCAGAACTTTAAAAATCACCTGCTTATGTATGGCCTTAACGGCAGCCCTTCCGATCGTTTCCTTCGCGGACGAGACAACGGCAGCTGTAAAAGAGGACAAGATGGTCGTAAGAATCATCCACCTCGATGAAAACGGAAACCTGTTGGAAGAGGACAAGCAGACAGCGACAGAAGAAACAGAGAGTTCTGAAGAGACGACAGATAAAGAAGAAGCAAATGCTGATGAGGCAGTGGCTGAGGCAGACTCCGATGAGGAGGAAGCGGCTGAGGCAGAAGCCGACGAGGCAGAGGCAGAACTTGAGGCAGCTATCGAAGTTGAGAATGATCTCCGTTCCGAAATTGTTACATATGCGCTCCAGTTCGTAGGAAACCGCTACAAATACGGCGGAACAAACCCGAATACTGGTGTTGACTGTTCTGGATTTACCTCCTATGTAATGCGTCACGCAGCAGAAGTTGAACTTCCGCATTCTTCCGGCGGACAGTCTCGTATGGGCCGCCAGGTAAGCAGCTCCGAGATGCGCCCGGGCGATATTATCTGCTACGGATCCGGAAAGAGGATCAACCATGTTGCTCTCTACATCGGAAACGGACAGATCGTACATGCCTCCACAGAGAGAACCGGAATCAAGGTTTCCAGATGGAACTACCGCACACCGGTGAGAATCGTAAATGTACTTGGCGATTAACCTGAAAATTGGATAAAGGATAAAAAGGATTAAAAAAGTGCTCTTTACAGCAGATCGTTAGGATTGCTGCAGAGAGCATTTTTTTACTGCGATGCATTCGAAAGAGGTCGTCAGCAGCAGATTTATACTATCTTCTCTGACGGTTCCCAGCATGAAGAATAAGCTTAAACACGCCTGCCTGTTCCAAGGTTTTCGCCACGAGGAAGAAGATCAGGGAGTCCACCGGCCACTGGATCAGGTTCTTGATGGCGCGGGCTGGCAGAATTGCTAAAAATCCCTTTCCGTTTAAGAGCGTCAACCAGTAAGTGCCGAGGACGATGTTGCAGAGAACGATCACCACGAGCTTTGCCGTGAGGATCCGCGGCAGGGAAAGGTTCTTTTTATAGAAGAACAGGCCGTAGATAAACGCCGCAAGCATCGCGTTGAACGTAAAGCCCGGCATAAATCCGCCGTCCGGCTTCAGCATAAACTTGATCACATCCATAGCGCCGCCGAATAATCCGCCGACGACCGGGCCGAACAGATAATCCACCAGCATATTTGGGATCGAACCAAAGCCGATCTTTAAGTTTGGTGTGATCTTAAAGGAGTAGTATCCAAGTACAACGGACAGCGCGCCGAACATGGCGCAGGTAGTGATAGTGGTGACCTTCTTGAATTCACGGGATGATTCAAAAATCCTGGAAAAGAGGTCGTTCGAGCTTTTTTGCATAAAAAATACCTCCTTTGCAGATTCTCGGACCACAACAGGAGATAATAGACGGAGCTATCTTCTGATGCAGCGGGATGCGATATGTGCACCGCGGGAAATTCCCTTCGTCCTGCCAGCAACTCCCTGTCTGGCGGGCACTTGACGCGCACACGTCTACTCTGCATGTTTGTTTGATTTTCAGGGCGGTCAGCGCCCCTGATGCAATTACAGTATCATGAATGGTGCGGAATGTAAAGGGTGAAATAAGGAAAAAACGGAAGAAAGGCGAAAATCAGACGGAACATGTACCCGGAAAACGCAGGCGGGTCGAAACGATACGGCCGAAAAGCTTTTTTGACGAAAGAATGTGGAAAAAATTTACGTAATTTCGGTGTTTTGATATATATACTTTTTGAAAACACTGATTTATAATACAGCAAGTTCGTTTGAAACATGTAGACCATGGGAAACGTATGTCAGAGAGTCAGGAAGATTCAACCGGAACCATGATTTACAGAACATAAAAACTGAGTAAAATGACACAGGAGAGTTACATATGCAGAAAAGTGAGGTAAAGGATCTGACAGTCGGATCGCCAATGAAGCTGATCTTAAGCTTTGCAGTTCCGATGCTGCTGGGATTTCTTTTTCAGCAGTTTTATAACATGGTAGACACGATCATTGTCGGAAAATGCCTGGGGGTATCGTCCCTGGCGGCAGTTGGTTCGACGGGTTCTATCAACTTTATGATCATCGGTTTCTGTACCGGTGCCTGCAGCGGATTTGCGATCCCGGTGGCGCAGAAGTTCGGCGCGGGTGATTATACGGGAATGAGGAAGTTCGTGGCGAACGCCGGATGGCTCTCAGCGGTGTTTGCGGTGGTCATGACGACGATCGTCGGACTGCTCTGCATGAACATTTTACAGTGGATGAATACGCCGGAGGACATTATCCAGGGCGCCTATGATTACATTTTTGTGATCTTCCTTGGAATCCCGGTCACATACCTCTATAACATGCTGGCGGGCATCATCCGAAGTCTGGGCGACAGCAAGACACCGGTCTACTTCCTGCTCCTGTCCTCCCTCATGAACATCGGTCTCGACTTTTTTACGATCCTGGTCCTTGGCATGGGCGTTGGCGGACCGGCTCTGGCGACGGTCATCTCCCAGGGAATCTCCGCGGTACTGTGCCTGATCTACATGATCAGGCATTACCCGATCCTTCATATGAAAAACGGCGAGTGGAAGCCAGACGGAAGAATGCTCGGCACCCTCTGCAGTATGGGAATCCCTATGGGACTCCAGTATTCCATCACGGCCATCGGCAGCGTTGTGCTCCAGACGGCGGTAAACTCCTTAGGTTCCATGGCGGTTGCGGCGGTATCCACAGGAAGCAAGGTCAGCATGTTCTTCTGCTGTCCGTTTGACGCACTGGGCGGAACCATGGCGACCTACGCGGGACAGAACGTGGGAGCGAAGAAGCTGGACCGCGTGAAAGAGGGACTGAAGGCGGCGAGTCTGATCGGGATCATTTACTCCGTGATCGCATTTGTGATCCTGTTCTTCGGTGGAAAGTATATCGCGCTGCTCTTCATGGACGCGGACCAGACGGAGATCATCGGGCGCGTGGCGATGTTCCTTATCGGAAACAGCATGTTCTACATACCGCTTACCTTTGTGAATGTGGTGCGTTTTACGATCCAGGGAATGGGATTCTCCACATTCGCGATCCTCGCGGGTGTCTGCGAGATGGCGGCGCGATCTCTCGTGGGCTTCTGCCTCGTTCCGGTATTCGGCTTCCTTCCGGCATGCTTTGCAAGCCCGTTAGCGTGGATCTTCGCGGATGCTTTCCTGATCCCGGCGTTCTTCCACTGTATGAAAAAATTAAAAGTTCTTTTCGGGGAAGCTGCATAATCGTTCGGGAACGGACCATACTAGAGGATGCAGCGGCGGAAAATGTCCGCGGCTTGAAAACCACTCTAGGAGGTACGAAAAAATGGCAAGAAACAGCTATGATATGGACGACAACATGAAGAGCAGCGAGTCTGAGACCTACGATAAGACAAAGAATCAGAGCAGAAACAGCCAGAACCGTTCTGAAAACAGCAGCCAGAATCGCACAAGAAACAGTTCCAGGGACTCTATGGATAATGGCAGAAACTGCAAGAGATAAAAAGATGTGGATGTGAAGACAGCACACATTCGCAGAATATGATGAAAGCGGCGGCAGGAGCAGAACCTGCCGCTGTTTTTATGTAACAGGGAATTCCTGGGAAATCCCTGTTACATAAAAAGGCACTAACACGCCAAAGATGCGCACTCGCGCGAGGATGCAGATTGTCGCAAGCGACCGCGCGAGGTGCGAGAATGTGCCAAGGCACATTTTTTGTGTGTAATAGTGTACATAGAACCTGTCCGGACCGCCCGGCATACCTTACATTAAGGATATGTTTCAGGAGAAGGTATATGTTTCGGACGATTTCGGTGCAGCAGTTGGAGTATCTTCTGGACGGGGAGCGGACATTCACCTTGTTGGATGTGCGGGAGCAGAGGGAATATGAGGCGGGACATCTTCTGGGGGCTGTAAACCTGCCTTATGAAGAGCTGGACGAAGTGGAGAGCTGTATCTCAAAAGACCGCCCTGTGGTTATCTATTGCGCCTACGGGGGTCAGAGCCTTCTGGCAGCGAGAGAACTTGCGGGGCGCGGGTATGACACGGTGAATGTGCTTGGAGGCCTTTATTATTATAGAGGAAAATATTATGTGACGTGTAAAGAGTAGCACATTCTTGCACCGAACGCGGTTATCAGTGATAAGCTGCATCCGGGAGCCAGGCTTATTGTATAAGCAGTTCGGAAAAAATGCGGAATGTAGGTCTGTTTTGAGGTTCGGCAGGGATTGACAGGGACGCTGCAAACCCTTAAAATTAAATGGAATATGACCATTTGGCGTAAGTCATGGATGGCGTGAAACTATGAAAATACAGTAACTGCTAAGATACCAGGCAGTTACATGACACATCAGAACGGAGAAAATCAGATTGAATACATTTGAATTAATCGTCCCATGCCATTTCGGCCTGGAGGCAGTCATGAAAAAGGAGATCCTGGATCTCGGATATGAGGTCAGCCAGGTGGAGGATGGCCGTGTGACGTTTATCGGCGATGCGGAGGCGATCTGCCGCGCCAATATTTTCCTCAGAACGACAGAGCGCGTGCTCTTAAAAGTCGGCAGCTTCCACGCGGAGACCTTCGAGGACCTGTTCCAGGGAACCCGCGCGATCCCGTGGGAGGAATATCTCCCGAAGGACGCGAAATTCTGGGTCGCAAAGGCGTCCTCCATCAAGAGCAAGCTTTTCAGTCCGTCTGACATCCAGTCCATCATGAAAAAAGCCATGGTGGAGCGGATGAAAAAGGCGTACGGGATCGAGTGGTTCCCGGAAAACGGCGCGAGCTTCCCGCTCCGTGTCTTCCTTCACAAGGACACGGTGACAGTGGCTCTCGACACCACCGGCGAGTCCCTGCATAAGCGCGGCTACCGCACACTGACGAGTAAAGCACCGATCACGGAGACGCTGGCGGCGGCTCTCATCATGCTGACCCTGTGGAAGAGCGACCGGATCCTCGTGGACCCGTTCTGCGGAAGCGGCACCTTCCCCATCGAGGCGGCGATGATCGCGGCAAATATGGCACCGGGAATGAATCGTGAGTTCCTGTCCGAGGACTGGAAGCACCTGATCCCCAGAAAATGCTGGTATGACGCCATGGACGAGGCGAACGATCTCGTGGACCTCTCCGTCCAGACGGATATTCAAGGATATGATATCGACGGTGATATCGTCCGTGCGGCGAGAGCGAACGCGAAGGCAGCAGGAGTGGATGAGCTGATCCATTTCCAGCAGAGATCCGTCAGCGACCTGAGCCACCCGAAAAAGTACGGCTTCCTGATCACGAACCCGCCGTACGGTGAGCGAATTGAAGATAAAAAGAATCTGCCGGAGTTATATAAGACCATCGGCGAGCGCTTCGCGGAGCTGGACTCCTGGTCTGCCTATATCATTACGGCTTACGAAGACACCGAGCGGTATTTCGGCCGCAAGGCGGATAAGAATCGGAAGATCTACAATGGTATGATGAAGACCTACTTCTACCAGTTCTTAGGACCGAAACTGCCGAGAAAGCGTGAGGACAGAAGAGAAGAGAGATAACAGAACGGCAGCAGACACACAGAGATGACAAAAATGCCGATTGCAGGCAGAAACGCAGGTAAGCGGATATGAGAAGTCGAAGAAGAAAAGGGCGCAGAAACAGGGACGGTCTGTGGACCTGCGGGATCGCGGTGCTGGCAGCCGGGGCTGTCTTTACAGCGAGGACAGAGATCCTGGATCTGGTAACCACAGAGATCGCCTTTGTGCTGGATCCGAAACAGGAAGGCGGAGAGAAAGAATCTGACCAGGATATTGCGGAGCGTGTGGAAAGCACGGACGGCGGTAAGGAAACGCTGACAGATGGCGGCGTGGATCTGGCAGAAACAGATGAAGCGGGAGCTGATCCTGACCAGAAGAATACAGATGCAGGAACGGAGGCTTCCGGCAGCGGAAATTCGGATCCGGAAACCATAGAACTCCCCTCATCCTATGACATCCGTGAGCATCGGACCGTCTCCGTCTCCGACCAGGGAGATCTTGGCACATGCTGGGCGTTCGCGGCGTTAAAGGCGGTGGAGACCTCCATGCCGGAGTCCATGGCGGTGCCGCTCTCGGCGGACCACATGTCGATCCACAACAGTTTTGGGATCAGTCAGAATTCCGGCGGCGATTACAGTATGGCGATGGCGTATCTTTTAGCCTGGCAGGGACCTGTCTCCGAGGAGGATGATCCCTATGGGGACAGCACTTCGCCGGACGGCCTTGCACCTGTCTGCCACGTCCAGGAGATCCGGATCCTGCCGGAACGGAATTACGACGCGGTAAAACGGGCGGTGTATTTATATGGCGGTGTCCAGACGTCCCTCTACCTCCCGTCAGAAAACCGGGTGAGTGATAAGGATGTCTGCTACAAAGGCAGCGAAGAACCGAACCATGACGCGGTGATCATCGGATGGGATGACAACTATCCGAAAGAAAAATTTGCATCGAACCCGGAATCGGACGGAGCGTTCCTCTGCGTGAACAGCTGGGGAGAGAACTTCGGAGACGGCGGCTTTTTCCATGTGTCCTACGAGGACAGCTGGATCGCGGAGAGCGGAATCTCCTACTGCGGTATCGGACCGGTGGACAATTTCGCCAGGAATTACCAGAGCGACCTCTGCGGCTGGACCGGGCAGATGGGATTCGGCGAGCCGGAGGCCTGGATGGCGAACGCGTATACAGCGGAGTCGGACGAGACGCTGGAGGCGGTGGGCTTCTACGCTACGGCACCGGACACGGAGTATGAAGTGTATGTGTTTGACGGGGACAGCTTCCGTGAACATGTGGAAAATAATGTGAAATTCCAGGCGGACAGTGGAAAAGTCCTGGCATCCGGGCCACTGCCGGATACGGGATTTTATACAGTGAACCTGGCAAAGTCCCAGGAACTGGATGCAGGCGAAATGTTCGTTGTGGCGGTAAGGATCCGCACGCCTGGGACGACGCAGCCGGTGGCGGTGGAGTATGCTGGGGGCGGACGGACCGGAAATATTGACATAGGCGACGGCGAGGGGTATATTAGTTTCGACGGCTCTTTGTGGGAACGGACGGAGACATCCAAGAGATGCAACGTGTGCCTGAAGGCCTACAGCCGGAAAATTGGAAAGTGAGAGATACATGGAACATAAAATTGTTTTTGCAACATCAAATGCCGGAAAAATGCGGGAGATCCGCGAGATTTTAAAAGACCTCGGGGCGGAGATCCTGTCCATGAAGGAAGCCGGTGTTGACATTGATATTGTTGAAGATGGAGATACATTCGCGGCAAATGCGTTAATTAAGGCAAAAGCCGTGTGGGAGAAGACAGGCGGGATCGTTCTGGCAGATGACTCCGGTCTTGTGATCGATGCGTTGAACGGGGAGCCGGGCGTTTACTCCGCGCGCTACATGGGAGAGAAGACTTCCTATGAAATTAAAAACTGGAACCTGATCCACCGCCTTGATGGTGTTCCGGAGAAAAAGCGCACGGCGCGTTTCGTCTGCGTGATCGCGGCAGTTCTCCCGGATGGAAGAACCCTGACAGCGGAGGGAACCATGGAGGGTGTGATCGCCCATGAACCGGCTGGCGCAGGCGGATTCGGCTATGACCCGATCCTGATGCTGCCGGAGTACGGAAAGACATCGGCGGAGATCACCATGGATGAGAAGAATGCCATCAGTCACCGCGGAAAAGCGCTTCGGGCGATGAAGAAACGTCTTGCAGAAGAGATCGGAGAATAAAGTATGAAAATTCTGATCGTGAGCGATACCCACAGAAGAGATGGAAATCTCAGGGAAATTATTGAGAAACAGTCCCCGTTCGATATGCTGATCCACCTGGGCGATACCGAGGGCAGCGAGGCATATTTTAAGGAATGGGTAAATAATGATAACTGCGTGATCCGCGTGGTGCGCGGAAATAATGACTTCTTCTCCCAGACAGACAGGGAGAAGGAGATCTCGATCGGAAAATACCGGGCATTTCTGACCCATGGCCATATGTACGGCGTATCTTTCGAGCTGGAGACGATCAAGGAAGAGGCGAGAGCCAGAAAAGCCGATATCGTCATGTTCGGACATACCCACAAGCCGCATCTGGAGTACTGTGAGGACGGGCTTGTTGTATTGAACCCGGGAAGTCTCTCCTATCCGAGACAGGACGGAAGAAAGCCGTCCTACATGCTGATGGAGCTTGATCGGAACGGTGAGGCACATTATACGGTCTGTTATGTGGATCAGGACAGGGATATTCCGTCGGGACTTTACTAGGCGGGACCGGAAATAATTGGCACAAAACAGATAAAATCAGAAAGCAGTTTTCGAAGAATAAGTTCGGAGCTGCTTTTTGTATGAAATCAGATAGCTGCCTGCGCAGAAAGTGCGTATGCAGCCAATTGTAGAAGAAATGCCGCCGGAACAGAGATAGTGGAGGATTCAGCCTCGAATAAAGCCTCGAATAAATAAAAAAAGTGGTTGACAATCCAACCTATCTACGGTATAATTTTAAACGCATTTAGTGAACTTTTGTTTTTAAATGCTTTGCGAAATCCCCGGGGTGTGGCTCAGCTTGGCTAGAGCGCCTGGTTTGGGACCAGGAAGTCGCAGGTTCGAATCCTGTCACCCCGATTTTTATCGAAAAAAAGATAAAAAACTTGTTGACAAATGAGTGGATATGAGATATAATCTACTGGTCAGCGAAAAAGAAAAATTTTCCTGCGGGTGTAGTTCAATGGTAGAACACCAGCCTTCCAAGCTGGATACGTGGGTTCGATTCCCATCACCCGCTTTGCTTTTGCGAAAAAGCATAATGAGTCTGTAGCTCAGTTGGATAGAGCAACGGCCTTCTAAGCCGTGGGTCGGGGGTTCGAATCCCTTCAGGCTCATTTGAAATCAAGTGTGATTTCGAATTTTATATTATGGTGGGTATAGCGCAGCTGGTTAGCGCGCCAGATTGTGGCTCTGGAGGCCCAGGGTTCGAATCCCTGTATCCACCCGTATTTCCCTGGGAAGCAGTTCCCGGGGCTTTTTTGTATTTTACGAAAGGTTAGATGTGAAATTTGATCGTGAAGTGAAAGTGGAAACGCAGATCATTAACGGATATTATTTTACAGAGAGATATCCGGGAGATGAGAGTATTGAGGTAATGAAGGAAGATATGGACATGTGCGCGGATGCAGTGGAACATTGTCGGGAAAGCATTCTGAAGATGATTCAGGAAATAGAAAATGAACTCAACGAAAATGAAGAAAGCTGAATTTCCATAATAGAAATTCAGCCTTTTTCCGCTGGGCCAGCGGGATTCGAACCCTCGAGTGCAGGAGTCAAAGTCCTGTGCCTTACCGCTTGGCGATGGCCCATTGCCATAACATTAGTATTCTATCATAAGACTGAAAAAAAAACAAGCAGAGGATTGGCAACTTGCCATCTGGTTTGCCATATGCTGATCTGGATGAGAAAGCGCATGGCAGAACTGTAACTATGGTTTGACAGGAAAGGAATATAGCAATGACAGAGGAAAAAACAGCAAAGGTTGTGGAAAACACAGAAAAAAACGGATCAGTCTGTTTAAAATCGAGAGGTGAGCTGGCGAGAGAATTGTTCCGGGAAGGTTACAACTGCTCTCAGGCGGTGACACTGGCGTTTGCGGATGAACTGGAGACGCGCGGAATCAGCAGAGAGATGGCGGCAGGCCTGGCGTCCTCGTTTGGCGGCGGCCTCGGAAGACTTCGGGAGGTATGTGGCTGTGTCAGCGGAATGGCACTGGTCTGTGGGGCTCTGGAAGGCTATACAGACCCGAAAGCGGCGGCGGAGAAGCAGGATCACTATAAAAGGATTCAGAAGCTTGTAACGACGTTTAAAGACGAGAACGGCAGCTATATCTGCAGGGAACTTTTATCGGGGATCAATTCGGATACAACTCCGGTTCCGGAGGCGAGAACGGAGAGCTACTATAAAAAGCGCCCATGTGCAGAGCTTGCAGCCTGTGCAGCGGATATTCTGGAGAGACACTTGGAAGAACTACAGAAATAGAATTGAATTTCCGATCTTGAGAAGAAAAGAACTCATCTCTGAGGTATCATTATGGCAACAAAAAATGACCCGCCGTAAAAGCGACGGGTCATTCTGCCGTTATATTTTACACAATAAGCTTTGTAAGCTGCTATACTCTGAATTAGAGGATTCCAGCCGGAAGAGCAACGCCTACGCCCGGTCCGAACGGAAGTCCGATCATCATCCAGATAACAACTACGATGATCCATGCGATCTGAAGAACGATGGACATCGGGATCATATTGGAGATCAGAGTACCGATCTTGAGATCCGGAACGTACTTTGTCTGAGCAACACTTAAGATCATCCAGATATATGCGGACATCGGTGTCCAGCAGTTGAACGGGGAGTCACCAATTCTGTAAAGTAACTGTGTGAAGCCCGGATGATAACCGAGGAGCATGAACATCGGAACGAAGATCGGAGCGAAAATAGCCCACTTCGCGGAACCGGAGGATACGAAGATGTTGACGAAGGAGCAGAGAAGGATGAAAGCTACACAGAGCGGAATGCCTGTGAAGCCAGCAGCCTCGAGTCCGTCAGCACCTGCGATCGCAAGGAGTGTACCAAGCTTTGTCCAGTTGAATAAGCCCTGGAACTGTCCACAGAAGAAGCAGAACAGAACGTAGGAACCCATACCGGCCATCTGCTTTGACATTGCCTTGTTGACATCAACAGCGTTCTTGAATGTGCCTGCAGTGAAGCCGTATGCAAGACCGCAGAGGCAGAACAGAACGAACAGGATCGGGATCAGGCCCTTTAAGAGCGGGGATCCGATAAACGCACCGTTCTCGCCGGAAAGAAGACCGGTGAAGAATCCGATTGCAATGATGATGATGTAGATAATCGCGGTAAGAGCTGCAGCATTAAGACCTTTCTTCTGCTGCGGAGTAACTTCTTCAAGTTTTGCTTCTCCGGCACCCTCGTATTTTCCGAAACGCGGCTCGATCATGTGTACGGAACAGAATCCGATAACTGCTGCGCAGAGGAAGGTGGAGAAGATCATGAAGAACCAGTTACAGGTCGGGTCAACCTGGAATGTTGTATCCGGGATGAATGCCTTGATCGCATCGTTTGTAAGACCCTGTAACAGAGTATCAGTACCGGCAACCATCAGGTTTGCTGTGAAACCGGCCTGAGCACCTGCGTAACCAACCATCATACCAACTACCGGGTGCTTGCCTACGCCCATGTAAACGATGGCAGCCATCGGCGGGATAACAACCATTGCGGTATCGGAAGCGATGTTACCAACGGTACCAACGAATGCGATTACGTACGGGATCATAGCTGCAGGAACGTTCTTTAAGGAACTGTTCAGCATGGAGATCAGCATTCCGGACTCCTCACAGAGACCAATACCGAGTGTCATGGTGATAACCAGACCTAACGGAGCGAAGCCTGTGAAGTTCTTTACCATGTTGCCTAAGATCCAGTCAACGCCGTCTTTGGAGAACAGGTTCGCAGATGTTACGACCTCTCCGGAAGCCGGGTTTGTAAGGGCAACGCCCATTACACTGAAGATGCAGCCGATGATGGCTGTGATAAGGAAGAGCCAGCAGAACAGAATCGCTGGCGGCGGCAATTTGTTACAAACTTTTTCGATACCATCAATCAGTTTGTCCACGCCGGTTTTCTTAGCGGTAGTGTTTTCACTCATTTGAAAAACCTCCTGTAAACTTAATTTACGGGACCTAAACCCCCGAGATCCCGCTTGCATGGATATTATACTATAAATAGTTCAGAAAAGCTATATGTTTTTTATAAAGTGTTTATATTTTTTATTTTTACATTAGAAAACTGAAAAAATAACCGGAGATTTCACCAAATGGAATGATAAATATTTGGTAAAAATGCATAAAGCAGGAAATGACGATCATGAGAAGATTATTGCGTTTATAGTGGTTTCGTGTTAAGATAAAGTATCGTGCATGAAACGTGATGACAGATAATAAAGGAATCCTGCCTGACGGATTCAAAAAAGACTGTCAGTGGCAACAAGTGCCAATGTGCGGTTAATTGAATACCTGGGAGGATAAAATATGTTTGGTGGTAATTTTCAGACATGGAAGCTTCATTCGGCGCAGGACTATTTTATGTTTTTCGCCTATATATTTGCCGGTGTGCTGGTGTTCTGGCTGATCGCGAAACACATGAACAAACAGCGGAATCACGAAAAGGCTGTGGAAAAGGTCTCCGCGCGGCTGAAAAAGATCTGCGGAAAGCCCGGTGAGGTTTTAAAGAACGCGACTTTAAATCTGCCGGAAGGAAAAATGACGTTTGACGCGGTCCTTATGGATAAGAGAGGCGTTTATCTTGTAAGAACTTACGGATGGGGAATTAAGATATACGGAACTCCGGACGGAGCAATGTGGCGGCGAGAAGATGCAAAGAGAAAAGAGGAGTTTGAAAATCCGCTTCTGGAGCTGAAAAAAGGCGCGGAGGAGATCGCAAAGGTGATGGAAGAAAACGGAGTTCAGAACCTGAAGGTGATGCCGATGGTCGTATTTGCGGACAACTTCCAGACTCCGGAGCTGTATCTCGGATATGGTTCTTTCTCCACAACGTATCAGGAATTAAAGAACTGGTATAAAAAACAGTCGGGCGTAAAAGAAGTCCAGTACGATTACGATAAGGTTTCTTCTATTATAAAAGAACTTGCAAAATAAGAAAACGGAAGATGAAGAAAACGGGCAGTTCCGGAATGGAGCTGCCCGTTTTTTGATAAATCTGTTATGTACTGCCGAAAGTTTTAAATGATACCAACCGGAAGAGCAGAGCCAACACCCGGTCCGATCGGAAGACCGATAAGATACCAGATGATGAAGAAGATCACCCAGATCACTTCAAGAATAACAGCGATCGGAAGAAGGTTGGAAATAAGAGTACCGATCTTTATATCCTTCATGTACTTTGTCTGTGCGGTTGCGAGAATCATCCAGATATACGCAGACATCGGAGTAACTGCGTTTGTCGGGGAATCGCCAAGTCTGTAAAGTAACTGTGTAAAGCCCGGATGGTAGCCAAGGAGCATGAACATCGGAACGAAGATCGGTGCGAAGATCGCCCATTTTGCGGAACCGGAGGACATGAAAATGTTTACACAGGTTACAACAAGGATAAAACAGATAAATAATGGGATTCCGGTAAAGCCTGCGGACTGAATAAGATCAGCACCGCCGATCGCAAGGAGTGTACCAAGCTTTGTCCAGTTGAATAAGCCCTGGAACTGTCCGCAAAAGAAACAGAAGGAAACGTAGGAGCCCATTGCTGCCATCTGCTTGTTCATTGCTTTACTGATGTCGCCGGATTTTTTGAATTTACCGGAAGCGAAGCCATATGCGATCGCACAAACGGAGAAGAATACAAACAGGATCGGGATCAGACCCTTTAAGAGCGGAGATCCAACGAAGGCACCGTTCTCAGCGGCTAACGGACCGGTAAAGAAGCCGATTACGAGGAGAATGATATACACGATGGCTGTGATTGCAGCGGCACGGAGTCCTTTGCTTTCTTCGCTTGTCAGCTTTTCAATCTTTTCATCAGTATTGCCTTCGTATTTTCCGAAACGCGGCTCTACAACCTTTGTACAAACAAAACCGATCACGATCGAGCAGAGGAATGTAGAAGCAATCATGAAGAACCAGTTACAGGTAACATCTACCTGGAAAGTTGTATCCGGTAAAAAGCCCTTGATTGCATCGTTTGTAAGCCCCTGAAGCAGGGAGTCGGTACCGGCAACCATCAAGTTTGCGGTAAAGCCGGCGTTCGCGCCTGCGTATCCACAGATCATACCAACGACCGGATGTTTTCCTGCACCGATATAGAGGAGTGCAGCAAGCGGAGGAACGATGATGTTTGCGGTATCGGAAGCAATATTTCCAATCGTACCGACGAATGCGATGAGGTACGGAATAAGAGACGGAGGAACATCGCTCAGACATCCCTTTAAGAGGGACATTATCAGTCCGGACTCCTCACAGAGACCGATACCGAGTGTCATGGTGATTACCAGACCAAGCGGTGCGAAACCAGTAAAGTTCTTTACCATGTTTCCAAGGAACCAGTGCAGTCCGTCTACCGAGAAGAAGTTCTGGGAAACAACGGCCTCTCCGGATGCCGGGTTGATCAGGCTTACACCTGCTACGGTTGCTATCGTACCGATGATCGCTGTGAAAAGGAAGAGCCAGCAGAACAGGATTACCGGATCGGGAAGTTTGTTACATACGTTTTCGACTACGGTCAATGCCTTGTCGAGCCAGGTCTGCTTTGTTGCAGTATTGGTGTTTTCGCTCATACAGAAACCTCCTGTGATAGTAAAAGTACGAAATAACTGAAAAAACAGGAAGATTTCCAGCAATTTCGCCGATGAAGTAAAAAGTTAATTCTTTGCTAAGAATGAAAAATATTAACTTTTTATAAAACGATTATATATCTTTTGTAAATAACTGTCCACACCTTTTTTTATTTAGTCAAATGTTTTTACAGCTCATATTATTAATGCAATTCAAATAAATTAGAAAATTCAGACAAAAACAAAATGGATCCAGAGAGATCCGGTCAGGAAACCGGATAAAGCTGAGGTATTTTCTTGCGGAGATGGCAGATCCATGTTAAGATGATTGAGTAAGATTTGCGATGCAGGGCCCGGAAAAGAGGTCTTTGCAGCAGGAAAAACAGGAGGGGTTAGCAGATGATTAACGAAAAGAGACTGCTCGACACATTCATTGGCTACGCGATGATCGACAGCGAGACAAAGAATGAGAAAGCGATGGGGGAAAAGTTAGTTGAGGATCTGAAGGCACTCGGTCTGGAAGTAAAGACCGATAAGGCCGGAGAGGGGTTCGGATCCAACGGATTTAACGTATGCGCATATCTTCCGGGAACGATTCCGGGTGAGCCGACGATTATGTGTGCGCACATGGATACCGTGACTCCGGGTAACGGGATCAAACCGTTGATCGATGACGGAATTATCCATACAGACGGATCTACGATCCTTTCCGGTGATGACAAGTCCGGAATCGCGGCGATCATGGAGGCTGTCAAGGTGATCAAAGAGCAGAATCTTCCGTGCCGCAACACAGAGATCTTATTCACCATCGGTGAAGAGGGCGGAATGAACGGCGTTAAAAATATGGATCTGTCCATGATCAAAGGCAAAGAGGCAATGGTATTCGATGCCAGCGGTGATGTTGGAAAGATCTTAACCTGCGGACCTGGCCAGATCAAGATCTTCGCGACGATCATCGGACGTTCCTCCCATGCAGGACTTGCTCCGGAAGAGGGAATCAGTGCGATTCAGGTAGCGGCAAAGGGAATCGCAAAGATGAACCTGCTCCGCATTGATGAGGAGACGACCTGCAATATCGGTACCTTAAAGGCTGAGTACGCAACCAATATCGTTCCGGAAAAGGCTGAGTTCGTGGCAGAGGTGAGAAGCCGCAACCTCGATAAATTAAACGCGCAGGCTGCCCATATGCAGAAATGTTTACAGGATGCCTGTGACGAGATGGGCGCAAAGCTTGAGATCGAGTTAAAGACAAACTATGTAAGCTTCAATGTTGCGAACGACGATCCGATGGTACAGAGAGTGTTCGAGTCCTGCAAGCGCATCGGCTGCGAACCGATGACTGCAAAGGGCGGCGGCGGAAGCGACGCGAACGTAATGGCCCTTCACGGAATCAAGCCGATCGTTCTCTCTACCGGTATGACGAAGGTACATACTACGGGCGAGACGCTGAAGATCGAGAACCTCAATAAGTGCGCGGAGCTTGTTCTGGATCTGATGACACACTAATGAATAATAGAATAAGATTTGCGGAATATATAAAAAGAAGGCAAATAGATTACAGGGCAGCCGATAAAAAGGCACTGACGTGCCAAAGATGCGCACTCGCGCGAAGATGTAGACTGTCGCAAGCGACCGCGCGAGGCGCGAGAATGTGCCAAGGCACATTCTTTTTTAGTTTAACAGGAGATTACGATGGAACGACCAGATAAAAAAGGCACTAACGTGCCCTAAGATGCGCATTCGCGTGAAGATGCAGATTGTAGCAAATACCTGTGCTGGGTGAGAGGACACGTCGATTGATTTTCAGACATGAAAAAACTCCGGTTCTGGCATACCGGAGTTTTTTCACACAAATACTAAAAAAGGGGGATGTATGAGTATCGAATATATGTCAATTCCGGATCCTTGTGGATCCGAGAATTATGTTTAGTCGAGTCCGGCATAAATGTGCGCGCATTTCATTTACCTGCCGGCCCCATTTTTATATATACCTGATCAGGCGCTACACGCCTCGTCTTTCGTTTTTATAAAACGCTTCGTGATGTTTTTGCTGATTGGTATCTTTTATGTTACAAAGTATACAGGAAGAATGTGACGGAAGTATGGAGAAACTCTAAAAGGAAAATAAAATAAGTGGAGATTTTCTAACGAAAAAATAACCATTTCTTTAGAATTTGTTTATTGTCATGAAAAAGGAGCCGTGGTATAGTTCTGATGCAGTATAACAGGTGGCTGTATGCCGGAAAATCCCCTGAGTACCCGGGGAGATGTCTGCGGGGCAGATACCGGAAAAGCAGATGATTCCTGGAGCACATATAAAAGAAGAATCCGGGAGCACATATAAGATCAGAGGAGGAACTTTTAATCATGAAGAAACACGTTTTACTGTCGGCGGCGCTCTGCATGACAGCGGTGATGGCGACCGCATGCGGATCAAAACATACACAGACACAGGAAAACGCAGCAGAGACAACGACAGAAGCTGCCGATGCGGAAACGAAAGCGGCGGACACGACAAAACCGGATCTTTCCAATGTGGATCCGAAGATGGCGGAAGGTCCGGGAGCGTTCGAGACAGATGAGAGCTCTGAAGGTGTACAGGTGGAGGAGATCTCCGGTGAGGAGCTGGCGAAGCTCCAGAGTGAGGTGGCTGCAAAGCTTGAAAAAACGGATTACAAGTCTTACGCAAAGGAGCTTGTCGAGATCGTGAAGAATAAGGATATGGAAGGCCTTGCGGACCATATTGATTTTCCGGTGTTTATCTCCTGTGTGAAGACAAACGGCGGAATGGTGGATACAAAGGAAGATTTCATGAAACTGGACCCGGCGGAGATCTTTTCCGATGAGATGGAGGCAGCGATCGGAAAGGTGGATGTTGATACCCTTGAACCGGTTATGGCAGGAATCGTTCTGGGCGACGGTGTTCCGAATATCATCCTCGGCATTACCGTGGACGGAGAACTTGCGATCACAGGAATGAATTACTGAAAATCATGGGCGGACCGATGGATCCTCTACATAAGAAAATAAAGTCTGAAGAAAAATGAAAGGACATAGAAGTATCTGTGTCTCTTTTTTCTATATATAAATATAGAAGAAATATGAATCAGATCTGGATTTACCCGGAAAATCATTCGGCGATTTTTGGACAATCATCCAACTGTGTCCAAATATAGCAAATTATTGACAAAAGAATTCATGAAATATCTGTAAAGTCGATGCGTAGAAATGGACAAATCCGCAAATATTTAGTATAATGGCGGTATGCGTTACGCGGTAAGTGAGGTGGGAGAAAATGCGTCAGAAAAAAAACGGACTTGAAAACCTGGTGCTGATCACCCAGCTCGGACTCAATGTTGTGACACCGGTCCTTATCTGTGTGCTTCTCGGAAGCTGGATCGATAAAAAGACCGGACTTCATACCGTTCTGATCTTCCTGATCCTGGGTGTTCTCTCGGGTGGCCTGAGTGCATATAAGATGGCGAAGCATATCATAGACAGAGAGAAAGAAGACGAAGACAGGGAAAAGAAAGAGCAGGTAAAGCAGTGGGAGAGCCGTTTCGGAACCGGAGACGGGACCGATAAGCCGGGAAGATGGCGGTGAACGCCCGGATCGATCAAAGACCCGGCGGCGATGAAGGGCTGGACGGACCGAAAGCCGGGATTCCCTGAACGAAAGCGAAGCATGAGACAGCAGGTGGCTGTCTCTCGAAGCGGACAGCTATGACAGCAGAAAGGGTGAAGCAGCAGTGAGTGATAAGACAAAGAGACAGGTAGTGGGAATGAGCATCGGGATTCTGATCCATAATATGATCTTGCTTCTCATCTGCCTTATTTTTTTCCGAACCGTTCCGGTGATCGCCGGAGTGCTGATCGGAGCCGCGGCGGCGGAGGTACTGCTCATCAGTATCGCGAGATCCACGGAACTCTGTGTGGAATCGGCTGATGGGGCGTACAGCAGCAAAAAGATGGTGATCCATTCGCTGATCCGCAGCCTGTGCGCGGTAATACTGGTGTGCCTTTTATGGAAATTTACGACGATCAACCTTTTAGCAGTCGTTCTCGGCGCACTGGGCTTGAAGACCGGAGCTTATGTGTATCCGGTACTTCAGAAACGAACCGACCGTATGGCCTGAGCTTCAGGCCTGACGGATAGAGCCTTATACGCTGCTGTTTTGGAACAGACAGCAGTCTTTCAAGAGTCTTAAGGAAAGGAGGAAAAAGAATGAGTGGTGGCAGTGGTGCTGATTTCATGATCCACGGGATCGTGAAATACCATCTCTTCGGTCATGAACTCTGGCTGACGACAACAACGGTTGGAATGACGATCGTTACGATCGTTCTGCTGATTCTGGTGATAGCCGCGAACCGTGCTCTAAAACATGCGACGGATGTACCTGGAACATTCCAGAATATCATCGAATTCGGTATGGAAATGCTGGAAAATATGACCACGGGGATTCTTGGCAGTTCAGCGAACCGGTTTGCGAACTATATCGGAACGATTTTTCTGTTTATTTTGTTCTGCAACCTGAGTGGTCTGTTCGGCCTGAGAACGGTTACTGCCGACTTTGGTGTTACGTTCCTTCTTGGTCTGGTCACGTTTGCGATCGTACAGTATCAGGGAATCAAAAATCATGGTGTCGGACACTTTACGGGACTGTTTCAACCTCTCCCGGTGCTGTTCCCGATCAATCTGATCGGTGAATTTGCGAATCCGATCTCGATCTCCCTTCGTCTGTTCGCGAACATGCTGTCCGGAGTTATTATCATGGGTCTCTGGTACGGAATGATGCCGGTCTTATTAAAAATCGGTATTCCGGCCGCACTTCATGTGTACTGCGACCTGTTTTCCGGGTGCATCCAGACATACGTATTCTGCATGCTGACTATGGTCTATGTAAATGATAAACTGTAGGAACGCAGGGCGGAACAGGGAAGGCAGGACCCCATCGACGCAGTCGATCGGAAAGGATTTTGCCTGTAGCTGTGAATGACAGCTATAAAATTTTTTTTACAGGAGGTTTTATCTATGAATATTACAGGACAGGATTTGATCCATGCTTGCTCAGCAATCGGCGCCGGTATCGCGATGATCGCCGGTATCGGACCTGGTGTCGGACAGGGTATCGCCGCTGGTTTCGGCGCATCTGCAGTCGGCCGCAACCCGGGCGCGAAATCTGATATTACATCGACCATGCTTCTTGGACAGGCCGTTGCCGAGACGACCGGTCTTTATGGTCTTGTTGTTGCCATTATCCTTATGTTCGTTAAGCCGTTCGGTTGATCCGGATATGGGAACAGAAAAAAACTTCCGGGTATGCGCGGAAGTTTGTAAAGGAGGCGAGATGAGACCTTGGAACGGTTAATAAATTTTGACCCTCAATGGATCAACGACATTGTGATCACGGGAATCAATATTTTTATCCTGTTCTTTGTAATGTCGTATTTCCTCTTTAATCCGGCGCGTGAAGTACTGGAAAAAAGAAGAAAGCGGATCGCGGGCGATCTGGAAACGGCAAAGACGAGCCGCGAAGACGCGCTCACGCTGAAAGCAGAGTATGAGGATAAAATAAAGTCCATCGACAAAGAGGCGCAGGAAATTCTCGACGCAGCGAGAAAAAAAGCGAAAAAGCAGGAAGCTGATATCTTATCGGAAGCGAGAGAGGAAGCAAACCGCATCGTTGACCGGGCAAACCGGGAGATCGAGCTGGAGAAGAAGAAAGCGCTTGAGGACATGAAGACGGAGATCGTTTCCATTGCGTCCCTGATGGCAGAGAAGGCGGTTGCCGCTTCCATGGATGTAAAGATCCAGGATTCCCTGATCGAGGAGACTTTAAAGGAAATGGGTGAGAGCACATGGCAAAGTTAGTGTCAAAGGTCTACGGCGACGCGCTGTTTGAAGCTGCCATGGAGCGGGATATGCTGTCGCCCGTATATGAGGAAGTACAGTCACTGCAGACGATCCTCATGGAGAATGCAGACCTTGTACAATTTTTGAACCATCCGCAGATCATAAAAGAAGAGAAGTTAAAGGTTGTGGAAAATATCTTTAAAGGAAGAGTTTCCGATGACCTGATGGGATTTCTTGAGACCGTGATCGAAAAGGGACGGCAGAAGGAGCTCCCGAAGATCCTCGACTATTTTGTGAATCGTGTAAAGGAATATAAAAAGATCGGTATCGTAACTGTCACAAGTGCGGTGGAACTCTCCGCGGAGCAGAAGGCCCATACGGAGGCGAAGCTTTTGGAGACAACAGCTTTTGTGAGTCTGGAGGTTACCTATAGCGTTGATCCTGCGATCCTCGGAGGACTCGTGATCAGGATCGGTGACCGCGTGGTGGACAGCAGCATCAAGACAAGACTCGGGGAGATCCGGAGAGACTTAATGAAGCTGCAGCTGGCGTGATCCCGGCGGATCCGGGACCGGAGACAGCAGTCCGGCAGCAGAAATAATACTGAACAGTTACGTGATGAAATGGAAAAAGAAAGAAGGTGCAGACCTCAAATGAATTTAAAACCAGAAGAGATCAGCTCGGTCATCAAGGAGCAGATCGAAAGATATTCGACGAAGCTGGAAGTCTCTGACGTGGGTACTGTCATCCAGGTAGCGGACGGCATTACACGAATCCACGGTCTTGAGAATGCCATGCAGGGAGAACTTCTGGAATTTCCGGGAGAGGTTTACGGCATGGTGTTAAACCTTGAGGAGGACAACGTCGGAGCGGTTCTGCTCGGTGATTCCTCAAGCATCAGTGAGGGAGACACCGTAAAGACGACAGGACGTGTCGTTGAGGTTCCTGTGGGCGATGCCCTGACAGGACGTGTCGTGAATGCCTTAGGACAGCCTATCGATGGAAAAGGTCCGATCCTTACGGATAAATTCAGAAAGATCGAGCGTGTTGCCCACGGTGTTATCGAGAGAAAATCCGTAGATACCCCGCTTCAGACAGGTATCAAGGCGATCGATGCCATGGTTCCGATCGGACGCGGACAGCGTGAGCTTATTATCGGCGACCGTCAGACTGGTAAGACGGCGATCGCGATCGATACGATTATTAACCAGAAGGGACAGGGAGTTCACTGTATTTATGTTGCAATTGGACAGAAAGCATCAACAGTTGCGACAATCGTGAAAACTCTTGAGGAGTTCGGTGCGATGGATTACACGACGCTTGTCGTATCAACAGCTTCCGACCTTGCCCCGTTACAGTATATTGCCCCGTATTCCGGCTGCGCAATCGGTGAAGAGTGGATGGAGAACGGCGAGGATGTTCTTGTCGTTTACGATGACTTAAGTAAGCATGCGGCGGCATACCGTACCCTGTCCCTGCTTCTTAAGAGACCGCCGGGACGTGAGGCATATCCGGGCGATGTTTTCTATCTGCATTCCAGACTGTTAGAGCGTGCGTCCAGACTTTCCGATGACCTTGGCGGCGGTTCCCTTACCGCACTTCCGATCATCGAGACGCAGGCGGGTGACGTATCGGCCTACATTCCGACAAACGTCATCTCCATCACAGACGGACAGATCTACTTAGAGACCGAGATGTTCAACTCCGGTTTCCGCCCGGCGATCAATGCGGGTCTTTCTGTATCCCGAGTTGGCGGCGCGGCACAGATCAAGGCGATGAAGAAGATCGCTGCCCCGATCCGTGTGGAGCTTGCCCAGTACCGCGAGCTCGCTTCCTTCGCCCAGTTCGGTTCCGAACTTGATGCCAGCACGAAGGAACAGCTAGCCCAGGGCGAACGCATCCGTGAAGTTTTAAAGCAGCCGCAGTATCAGCCGATGCCGGTCGAGTATCAGGTCATCATTATCTATGCGGCGACAAAGAAATATCTCCTCGATATTCCGACAAATCAGGTTCTTGATTTCGAGAAGGAACTGTTTAAGTTTATCGATACAAAGTATCCGGAGATCCCGGCAAGCATCCGCGAGGCGAAGCAGCTGACACTGGAGACTGAAGAATTGCTGAAAAAAGCTATTGAAGAGTGCAAGGCAGCAAGATAAGGCAGGTGATGTATCATGGCAACCATGAGAGATATTAAACGAAGGAAATCCAGTATTGAGAGTACCGAGCAGATTACCAAAGCCATGAAACTTGTTGCCACTGTAAAACTCCAGAAATCCAGAACGAAGGCGGAAAATTCGAGATTGTACTTCAATCTGATGTACCAGACGATCCAGGAGATGCTGAAGAAATCCACCGGGATCCGGCACCGCTATCTAAAGAGCGGGGATTCGAAGAAAAAGGCAGTTGTCGTCGTTTCTTCCAATCGCGGACTTGCCGGCGGATATAACTCCAACATCATCCGTCTCGTGACGGAGAGCGGGATCCCGAAAGAGGACGCCCTCATCTTCGCGATCGGACGGAAAGGACGCGACGGACTCGCAAGGAAAGGCTATGAGATCAAAGCGGATTACTCCGATGTGATCGACGAGCCGCTCTACTCCGACGCGCAGCAGATCTCAAAAGAGCTTTTAGCCATGTTTGAGAAGAATGAGATCGGAGAGATTTATCTGGCGTACACGGCGTTCAAAAATACCGTAAGCCAGATCCCGACGTTCTTAAAGCTTCTGCCGGTGGATCTTGCGGCAGCAGGGCCAAAGGGAGAAGTAAAAGAAGAAAAGCCGGATCTTCTCATTATGAACTATGAGCCGGACGAGGACGAAGTTCTGGACGCAATTATTCCGAAGTATGTGAGCAGCCTGATCTACGGGGCATTCTTAGAGGCCGTTGCCAGTGAGAACGGTGCGCGAATGACCGCAATGGATTCGGCGACGAACAACGCGGAAGAGATGATCGGAAAACTGTCGTTGCAGTACAACCGTGCGCGTCAGGGATCCATCACTCAGGAGTTGACAGAGATCATCGCGGGCGCGAATGCCATCGATGGTTAAAAAGAAATATGAGTAATTATTTGGCAGACTTGCGTACTTGCGGTGCTGGAGGTAATAGACAGCATACAGGAGACAGAAATCAGTCGGCATGATGTGCTGGGATAGATTTTTACCGCTGGCCTGAGTGGCTGAATAGTTATGATAGAGACAAGGAGAAGTGAGATGGCAGAGAAAAACATTGGTAAAATTACTCAGGTCATCAGTGCCGTTCTGGATATCAAATTTCCCCAGGGCGGGCTGCCTGAGATCAATGACGCCATTGAGATCACCACAAAGGATGGCGGGATCCTCACGGTTGAGGTTGCCCAGCATCTCGGTGATGATACGGTAAGATGCATCGCTCTCGGTCCCACCGACGGTCTTGTCCGCGGCATGGATGCCGTAGCGACCGGCGGACCGATCATGGTGCCGGTCGGTGAGCAGACACTTGGAAGAATTTTCAATGTTCTGGGACAGCCGATCGACAATAAAGAAGCTCCGAAAACGGAGAAAAAGCTTCCGATCCACCGTAAAGCCCCGAGCTTTGAGGAACAGTCCACAGAGACAGAGATCCTTGAGACAGGTATCAAGGTCGTTGACCTCCTCTGCCCGTACCAGAAAGGTGGAAAGATCGGTCTGTTCGGCGGTGCCGGTGTAGGTAAGACCGTCCTGATTCAGGAGCTGATCCGAAATATTGCGACAGAGCATGGCGGATATTCCGTATTTACAGGCGTTGGTGAGCGTACCCGTGAGGGAAATGACCTTTACTATGAGATGTCCGATTCGGGCGTTATCAATAAGACGACCATGGTGTTCGGCCAGATGAACGAACCGCCGGGATCCCGTATGCGTGTGGGCCTTACCGGTCTTACCATGGCAGAGTATTTCCGTGACGAAGGCGGAAAAGATGTGCTGTTATTCATCGACAATATCTTCCGTTTCAGTCAGGCTGGTTCCGAGGTATCAGCGCTGCTCGGACGTATGCCGTCAGCCGTAGGTTACCAGCCGACCTTACAGACAGAGATGGGTGCTCTCCAGGAGCGGATCACCTCCACAAAGAACGGTTCCATCACATCTGTACAGGCAGTTTACGTTCCGGCCGATGACTTAACAGACCCGGCTCCGGCAAATACCTTTACCCATCTGGACGCGACGACCGTACTCAGCCGTTCCATCGTAGAGCTTGGTATTTACCCGGCTGTAGATCCGCTTGAGTCTACGTCCCGTATCCTTGATCCGCGTATTGTTGGTGAGGAGCATTATAAGGTTGCCCGCGGCGTACAGGAAGTGCTGCAGAGATATAAGGAGCTTCAGGATATTATCGCAATGCTCGGTATGGATGAGCTTTCCGAGGAAGATAAGCTTACCGTATCCCGTGCGAGAAAGATTCAGAGATTCTTATCCCAGCCGTTCTTCGTAGCCGGACAGTTTACCGGTCTGGAAGGCCGCTATGTTCCGCTTTCCGAGACGATCCAGGGCTTCAAGGAGATCCTCGAAGGCAAACATGACGATATTCCGGAGAATCTGTTCCTCAACGCAGGAAATATTGATGATGTTCTCGCCCGCGTGAAATAGGGGGTGTGGACATGGCGGAAATGATGAGACTTCAGATCGTTACGCCGGATGAGGCGTTTTTCGACGGAGAGGTTTCGATGGTGGAGCTCAACACGGCAGACGGGGAAGCCGGAATCTATCCGAAGCATATCCCGATGGTCGTCGCGGTTGCACCGGGCGTTCTTAAGATCCACGGGGCAGACGGCGTGAAAAAAGCGGCGCTGCTTTCCGGATTTTTACAGATCCTGCCGGAGAAGGTAACGATCCTCGCGGAATCCTGCGAGTGGCCGGAAAACATCGATGGCAAGAGAGCCAATGAAGCCAGGATCCGCGCAGAGAGACGTCTGGCGGAAAAGAATCCACAGACCGATATTGACCGCGCTGAAGCCGCTTTGAAGCGGGCTCTGGTGAGACTGTCGCTGGTGGATGGAAACTAAAGATAGAACTGTGAAACGCAGTGGAAAATAAAACAGCATGGCGGGAAGAACGCTTGTAAGCAGGACTTACAGGAGACTTTCCGGCATGCTGTTTTATTTTATGATGTTGGAGACAAAGGTATTTTGGCGCGGAGCTTATTTTTTCCGTCTGGAAAGCAGCGGCTCACTTACTCCATCGAGTCCCACAAGCGCGAAGATCGCCGCGAGGACTCTCTGAGATCCCTTATAGGCGTCTTTGCTGTCATACCACTCGTCGACGGAATGGCAGGCACCGCCTTTTCCGCCTCCGCCGACGCAGATCGCAGGAATCCCGAGGCTGATCGGGATATTTGCATCGGTACTTCCTGCGCTTTCGAATTCTACATCTTCGCCGCATGCCTGGAACGCAGAGGCTGTGGCGTTCACGATCTCACAGTCCTTCGGCTGGCTTCCTGCCGGACGGTTTCCGATCTGTTTTACTTCCACAGTGATACGTCCGTTGTGATCGAAGCTGTCCTTAGATTCTTCGTAGGAACGCTCGGTTTCCCAACGGTTATTTTCATCCTCAACTGCACGTTTGATGCACTCCTGAAGCTTTGCATCAAGCTCTTCAAGCTCCTTTAAGCCGTTGGAACGGATATCGACAAGCATGGAGCACTCATACGCGATGGCATTGATGGAGGTTCCGCCGTTTACGACACCGACGGAGAAGGTAGTCTTCGGTTCTCTCGGGGTGCGGAGCTCAGAGATATAGGAGATGGCGCGCCCCATGGCAAAGATTGGGTTTACAAGACCGAAGGCGCCGAAGGAATGTCCCCCCGGTCCGCGGAAAGTTACCTCGTAGCGGTGGCTTCCGGTGCCGCCGTGGCAGATCAGGCAGCCTGCACCGTCAACGGAGATAAAACCGTCAACCTTGTCGGCGTTTTTCGAGAAGAAGTGGCGCATGCCGCGGAGGTCTCCGAGACCTTCCTCGCCGACGTTGCCGCCGATAATGATATCTCCAACTGGTTTTAAGCCGGATTCTTTGATGGCTCTTGCCAGCGTAAGGATCTCAGCCAGTCCGCGGGTATCATCGCCGATTCCGGGTGCGTAGATCTTTGTTCCTTCGCGTTTCACCGGGAGCGGAGTTTCCGGCGGGAATACAGTGTCCAGATGAGCGGAGACATAGAGAGTCGGACCATTACCGGTTCCATGGATATGGGCGTACACGTTGTGGACCTCGTCCATCACCGGATCGAGACCTGCCTCGGTCAGAAGCTCTTTAAAACGGATCGCGCGCTTCTCCTCAAATGGGCTGAAGGAGGAGATCTGAACAAGCTCGATCTGCTGGTCGATGGTGTGCTCTTCATCCTGTTTCAGGTATTCGAAGGCGTGAGCCATCTTGTCGGACGTTATAAGTGTCTGAATCGCTTCTTTCATGTGGGAACCATCCTTTCTTCTGTTTGATATGGCATATCATAGCGCAAAAAATTTAATTTGTAAATACGATTTGGATGATGTATAATATTGCCGCAGATTATTTTGAACAAACAAATACATGATAAAAACACTGTTTTTTGATTAGTTTGAACTTTATGACTATTTAAAGAAATACATTGGATCAATATTGTATAATATCGTGTAATTGTAAGTTTTAAGAAAGGAAAACAATGACAGAAAGAAAAACAAAAATATGCCTGATATCGCCGACTGAAAATTTGGCAAAGCGTGCCAGAGCCCTGATCACGCGTCAGGGAATGAACATCAGAGTAGAGGTTGCAGATCTGGAGTCAGCCGTTTCGCTGGCAAAGAGGTTGTCGGAACAGGATGATTATCTGTTTATCAGCCGACGTGGGACGAGAGATCTCCTGTGTAAAAGTCTGAATATCCACGTTGTGAACATTCCAAGTGAAGCATCGGACTATATTCCGGCGATCCAGCAGCTGCGAAATGAACAGGGTCTCATTGCATTCTTTTCATTTGAAGAAGAGATCAGCAATGAACTGCGTACCATCTGCTATTTATTGAATCTCAGAATGAGACATTACTGCTTTTCAGACAGTCTGAGCTGCCAAAGTGCAGTTCAGCGGGCGATAGCTGATGGAGCTGTCTGGGGGTTAGGAGGCGTTGTATCGGAGCGTTTTGCAAAAATGTATGGATTGCCTTACATCCGTGTGGAAAGCTCAGACGCATCTATTTTACATGCGTTGGAGACCGCGATGCAGCTTTATACCGCGCAGCAGGAGAATGCCAGACAGCAGGAGCAGCTCCAGATCCAATTGGAACGTTACCAGAATATTCTGGACTATACTCATGATGCAATCATTGCAGTGGATGAAACCGGACGGATCAGTGTGACAAATCAGATCGCAGAACAGATGCTCCGGCCGGCCCGCCCTCCGTTTGCAGGTCGATTGATCGAGGACGTACTGGCAAATACACAGTTAACAAGTGTTCTGAAAAGCGGAGAAGCAGAGATTGGACAAATGATGAACATTCATGGGACGCTCGTTTCTACGAATCGAGTTCCCATCCGGGTGGGAGGAAAGATCAAAGGCGTTGTGGCGACGTTTCAGGATATCAAAACACTTCAGAAAGCTGAGCGGAATATCCGTATTAAGCTGCATGAAAAAGGGTTGATAGCCAAATATTGTTTTTCGGATATTTTGGGACATTCCCCTGCGATTGTGGAAGCAAAACGTCTATCGGAAAAGTATGCGGATTCGAACCTGACGGTCATGCTTTACGGAGAGACAGGAACCGGAAAAGAGATGTTTGCGCAGAGCATCCATAATGCAAGTCCAAGGCGTAAAGGACCTTTTGTTGCGATCAACTGTACGGCACTGAACCGGAATTTGTTAGAATCAGAACTGTTTGGCTATGCAGACAGCTCCTTTACCGGCGCACGGAAAGGAGGAAAAGCGGGACTGTTTGAGACGGCTCATGGCGGGACGATCTTTCTGGATGAGATTGGAGAATTGCCATTGGAGTTTCAGGCACCGCTACTTCGTGTTTTACAGGAAAAGGAAGTACGGCGTGTCGGGGACGATACGGTAATCCCTGTGGATATCCGTGTTGTTGCAGCCACCAACCGCAATTTGCTCCAGCTGGTGGAAGCAGGAAAATTCCGAATGGATCTGTATTACCGGTTGAATGTTCTGAGCGTTGTCGTTCCTCCGCTTCGGAATCGGGAGGAAGATTATCAGGAGATTGCCGGTCGTATTTACGATCGATTGATGCCGGAGCGTTCGAAAGAGGAGGAGCAGGCATTTTTCAATATTTTAAGGAGATGTCAGGATTATCCATGGCCGGGAAATGTCCGGGAGTTGAATAATCTGGTAGAACGCGTGTCATTATTACTACATCAGGGAGTTCCGGAAAAGGAGGTATTTCAAGCGTTTTACAATGAATGGCAGAAAGAAGAAATCCTATTACCTGAAGAGAAGCAGGTTGAGACAGCTGGGGCGATCATTGATCGGGAAGCTGTGCTGACCGCATTGCGGAGGAACGGCGGAAATGCTTCCCGTACCGCAAAAGAGCTTGGAATCAGCCGCAGTACCCTGTATCGCCGGTTGAAATAATCGATGGAATGTCACAAAAGTGTCTCAAAGTGTATCAATGTGTTTTAAATAAGACACACTGTATCAAAAAGCTGCGACAGAAATCTGTAATGCCAGAAAAGAAAAAATGAAAAAAGAAGCGTTGCGTATAGAAGGACCTCTGCAAATTTGCAGAGGTTTTTTGTGTGTTTTGCATAATTTTATTCAGGCCTTACTTGGCAAAATGACGAATGCAAATTATTTTCTGACTGCATAAGTAAAAATTGGCACGGAGATTGCTGTATAGTAAGGCAGAAGCGAACGATCGTAGCAAGAATTTAAAAGTTCCTGTTTTATAAGGCCATGTAAAACAGAACAGAAATAGGAGGAAATAAAAAATGAGTAATAGTATTGCACTCATATCGCTGATCATTTTGATCGCGTGTATCGCAATTGGTTTCGTATTAAAGAAAAACGTAGGATTGATTGCGATTCTTGCAGCAGCTATCTTTGGTTCAGTTGCCGGTTATTCTGATTCTGCGATCATCAAGGGATTCAGTTCCAGTACCTTTATCATGCTGCTGGGAGTTTCTTTACTCTGTACCATCGCGACCAATAACGGTACGTTGGAGCTGGCAGCAAAAAAATTCCTGCGCCTGACCGGTGGTCACGTACTCTTTGCTCCAATCATTATGTACCTGATCGGATATATCGTCGCAGCGATCGGTCCTGGCTGTGTTCCGGCACTTGGAATTGCAGCGGCATTGAGCCTGCCGCTCGGAAAAAGCACCGGTTACAATTCGGTGATGCTGGCAGCGATCGGTCAGATCGGATCTATGGCAGGACGATTTTCACCGATCACGCCGGAAAGCGTTCTGATCTATAATCTTGCCAGCGAACAGGGAATTACAGGATATCAGGAGCACACATTGATTTACGCCACAGTAACCACGATCATTTTATCCGTCATTATTTTCCTGGTTTTTAAAGGCTTTCAGATCAAAGAACCGCAGAGCAAGGAAAAAGAGATCCTCTCTGGTTTTACTCAGAAACAGATCCTCACATTAGCCGGTTTTGTAGCTATGATTGTTGCCAGTGCATTTTTCAAACGGAATGTCGGTCTGATCTCATTTGCAGTGGCAGTTGTCCTGTTGCTTGCGAATGTGGCGGATGAAAAGGTTGTAATAAAAGGAGTTCCGTGGTCCACATTATTGATGGTTACCGGTATCGGAATGCTGATGAACATTGTTTCCGATGTTGGCGGTGTTGATCTGATGTCCAACGGTCTGGCATCGATCATGACACCGAAGACAGCAGTAGCGATCCAGGGATTGTCAGCAGGAATCCTTTCCTGGTTTAGTTCAGCTATTGGTGTTGTGTGGCCGACCATGGTGCCGACCGTTGGATCGATCGCAGCACAGGTTGGTGTCAAACCGGATGGACTTATTACAATTATGTGCCTGACTGCTTCGTTTGCAGGTTTCAGCCCAGCATCTACCGGAGGAAGCCTGATCATGGCAGCGAACGCAACCGATCCGGATTTCACAAAAGAAAAAGAGAATAAGCTTTTCATTCAGATGTTTGGTTTATCCGGATTACTTCTGTTTCTGACCGTTCTTGCCGGACTGCTTGGAGTATATAACATTTTATAAGGCAGCAGAAAAAATTTGAACCCGTAAATATATGACAATAGAGAGAATCTACAGAAGGACGAGGTGTACTTTATGAGTAAAGATCTTTTAGATGGCGTAATTGTTCTTGACCTGACCCGTGTTTTAGCCGGTCCTTACAGTGGCATGATGCTGGCAGACATGGGAGCAACTGTGATTAAGCTGGAAAATCCAAAGGGCGGCGATGATACCCGTAAAATGGGGCCGTTCATTAATAATAACAGTGTTTACTATGCAAACTTCAACCGCAGCAAGCTGGGCTGCACCCTGAACCTCAAGGATCCGGAAGGAAAAGAAATTTTCAAGGAATTAGTAAAGAAGGCTGATATTGTAATTGAAAACTATCGTCCGGGTACGATGGAGAAGCTGGGTCTTGGATATGATGTCCTGAAAGAAATAAATCCGGGCATCATTTACGGAGCCGTTTCCGGATTCGGTCATACAGGCCCTTACAGCAAGCGTGCAGGCTATGATATCGTAGGTCAGGCAATGGGCGGTCTGATGAGCACGACCGGATGGCCGGATGGTCCGGCGACCCGTGTCGGAACTCCGATGGGTGATGTGCTTGGCGGATTAAATATGACGATCGGTATTTTAGCGGCATTGGTCAATAAGCAGAAGACAGGACTTGGAGAGAAGGTTGATGTGGCACTGGTCGATTCTGTTGCATCGGCAATGGAAAATATCACCATGATCTATCAGGCTACAGGCCGCATTCCGCAGAGAATCGGTAACCGTTATGAATCCACCTATCCGTACGATGTATTCCCGGCAAAGGATGGAGATGTCGTAATTGCGGCAGGAAATAATAAGCTGTACGGACTGCTCTGCGATGTCATGAAGCAGCCGGAGCTTAAGACAGATCCGCGTTTTACCGAGATCAAGGACCGTGTTCAGAACCATGCAGCGATGCGTGAGATCATCTGTGCATGGACAAAGAATTATACCATTGATGAGATCGATCGATTACTGAATGATGCGGGCTGCCCGGCATGCCCGGTCAACACCATTGACCGTCTGGTAAAGGATCCTCAGATTGCCGGAGCACGAGAGATGTTCCCGGAGATCGACCAGCCAGGAATCGGCAAATTACAGATCACTGCAGTTCCTCAGCATCTGACAAGAACAAAGGCATATCCGCGTAAGGCTGCGCCGCTGCTTGGAGAGGACAATGAGAAGATCTACGGCGAATTCCTTGGACTTGATGCTGCGAAGCTGAATGAGCTGAAGGCAAATGGCACGATCTAAAGGCAGCGTGAGAGATTACAGAAAGAGAGGATTTGAACTATGAGCAAAATTGAAGTGATCGAAGTTGGTCCGCGCGATGGATTTCAAAGTGTGAAATGCGCACCGCCGATTGCCACAGAATTAAAACTGGAAGTCATTGATAAAATGGTGGCTGCCGGTGTTAAACATATAGAATATACATCGTTTGTAAGCCCAAAGGCGATCCCGCAGCTTGCAGATGCAAAGACAGTTACAGAGGCTGTGCTGAAAAAATATCCGGATTTGGATCTGCTTGCCCTTGTACCGAATCTGCGCGGTGCACAGAATGCTTATGAGCTTGGGTTAAGAAAGGTCTGCTATGTCGTATCCCTGAGCAAGAGCCATAACAAAGCGAACATCAACCGTACCCATGAGCAGTCATTAGAGGCTTATAAAGAGATCCGTACCGCTTACCCGGATCTGGATGTTGTAGTGGATCTTGCAACAACATTTGGCTGCCCGTTCGAAGGAAAATATGATGATCCGGAGGCAGTTGTAAAATTCCTGAAGGATTACGAAGATGCCGGCATGACGACCTGCTGCCTGTGTGATACGATCGGAATCGCAGATCCTGCACAGGTCAAGGCTGTGATCAATGCTTTAAAGGCTGCATATCCGACCTTAAATATACAGGTACATTTCCACGATACCCGCGGACTTGGAATGGTCAATACCATGGCAGCGATCGAGTGCGGGATCACAAATGTTCAGTCTGCACTTGGCGGCTTAGGCGGCTGTCCGTTCGCTCCGGGTGCATCCGGAAATCTGTCTACAGAGGATATGATCTGGATGTTAAACGAGATGGGATATGAGACCGGTGTCAATTTCTCAAGGATACTGGCAGCGGCGAAATATCAGGTGGATCATATTCCTGGAAATTATAGCGGACATCATATCCATATTGAACAGGAAACCCCGTGTAAATATTAAAGTCATTTCGACCATATCAAAAAACGCTCTGAGCTTTCATTTTGAAGCCCAGGGCGTTTTTACATTACAAAAAGGATTTGTTTTCAAAAAAACTTACTGATCATTTGTAAACTTCATCTTATCAAAAATATAGAAAATCAGGCTTAAGATCATGCCGACAACACATGCAAGGACCATACCTGTGAGCTGCACATTGCCGAAATTCACCTTGATCCCGGAGAGGCCGGTTACAAAGATCACGGCAGTCAGGGCCTGGTTTCTGTTTTTGCCGTAGTCGACCTTGGAGTCGACCAGAATACGGAGACCGGAGGTTCCGATCATACCGTAGAGCAGGAAGGAGATTCCGCCGATGACCGGTCCCGGGATCGTCTGGATCAGAGTCGATAACTTTCCGATAAAGGAGCAGATGATGGAGATCACGGCTGCTCCGGCGATGACCTGAACACTGTAAACCTTTGTGACAGCCATAACGCCGATGTTCTCACCGTAGGTGGTCGTCGGTACGGAACCGATGAGTCCGGAGACCATGGTGGAGAAGTTGTCACCGAAGATGCTGCGGTGAAGTCCCGGATCCTTTAAGAGGTCGCGGCCGATGATCTTGCTTGTTACAACTTGATGTCCGATATGCTCGGAGGTGATGACAAGGATGACCGGCATGATGATCATGATCGCTTCCATATTAAATTTTGGAGCGGTGAAGTTCGGGATCGCAAAGATCGGGGCAGCGGCAACCGCAGAGAAATCAACGATCCCACATGCAACGGCAGCGACATATCCGGCAATCACGGCGATCAGGATCGGGATAACAGATAAAAATCCCCGGAACAGGACAGAACCGAAAACGGCAAAGCCAAGTGTTACGAGGAACACGATCAGATTCTTCGGATCAATGGTCTCGTCCAAGAGTCCCGCATTGCTTGCCGCGCTGGAAGAGAGCTCCAATCCGATCAGGGCTACGACCGGCCCCATGGCAGCAGGCGGGAGAACGACGTCGATCCATTTATATCCGATCTTATAAATGATGAATGCGAGGATACATCCGACGAAACCGACGGCAACGAATCCGCCGAGGGCATATTCATAACCGAATTTTGCGATCACGATGCCGGCCGGGGCGAGAAATGCGAAACTGGAACCGAGATAGGCGGGAGCTTTTCCCTTTGTGATAAAGATAAACATGAGAGTTCCGACACCGTTCATGAAAAGAACGATCGCGGGATTGATTCCGAATAAGAACGGAACGAGAACGGATGCGCCGAACATGGCGAACATGTGCTGGATGCTCAGGGGGATCAGAAGGTTAAAGGGAACCTTTTCGTCCACCTGAATGATCTTATGGCTTTCCATACGGGACCTCCTTGAGAATAATTGGTTTTTTAGTACTTGCGCCTGCGCCGGACGTTCCCGGTTTTAGGCATTTTTTCTATTCTATCACATTCCTGTTATTTGTCCAGAAAAAATCAGGGGGAAATTGCAGGAAAGGATATGAAGTTAACGAATTTCTGGGCTTCCGCTCTTGACAAAGCTTTGGAATCTCCATATAATGACCCATATAGCCGCGTTAAAGCATGCGGTATATAATGGAAAAGCGATGAAGGGAACAAGTAGGAAAATGACCTGCTCCGCACAGAAAGCTGCCGGTGGATGAGAGGCGCGCGGACTTCTTTTTCTGAATACATCCCGGAGCTGCACACCGAAAGCGTGAACGGAGATATCCGGAGAATGTGAGTAGGCTGTGACGGAACTGGCACCCGTTAGAAATGTCGGGGTCTTTTATGATGAGGACTCCATGAGCCGGAGCGTGTGAGCGTTTCGGGAACATCAGGTGGTAACACGAGCGTATGCCTCGTCCTTTTGGGAAACAAGGGACGGGGCTTTTTTGTACCTGCAAGGAGAATGTTCAGTGCCGGAGTTGCCGGACTGGACTGAGACTGAAAGAGTCAGGCAGCAGGAGAAAGAACGCTTCGTCCGGATAGCAGGTCTTCATATAAAGACCAACACAGGCGGAAGAAACGAACATCCGCAGAAAATTACAGAAAAGGAGTAGACAAAATGGGAGTTTACGAAGAGTTACAGGCCCGTGGATTAATCGCGCAGGTCACAAACGAAGAAGAGATCCGTAAAATGGTAAACGAGGGAAGGGCCGTATTCTATATCGGCTTTGACCCGACTGCGGACAGCCTTCATGTTGGACATTTCATGGCACTCTGCTTAATGAAACGTTTACAGATGGCTGGAAACAAGCCGATCGCGCTGATCGGCGGCGGCACCGGAATGGTCGGAGATCCGTCCGGACGTACCGATATGAGAACTATGATGACGGTTGAGACAATTCAGCACAACTGTGACTGCTTTAAGAAGCAGATGAGCCGTTTCATCGACTTCTCCGAAGGAAAAGCCATGATGGTAAACAACGCTGAGTGGCTCATGAACTTAAATTACATTGATTTCTTAAGAGAGATCGGACCGCACTTTTCCGTCAACAACATGCTCCGCGCGGAGTGCTACAAGCAGAGAATGGAGAAGGGCTTAAGCTTCTTAGAGTTCAACTACATGTTAATGCAGAGCTACGACTTCTACGAGCTGTTCCAGAGATACGGCTGCAACATGCAGTTCGGCGGCGATGACCAGTGGAGCAACATGCTCGGCGGTACAGAGCTGATCAGAAGAAAACTCGGCAAGGACGCGCACGCAATGACGATCACACTGCTCTTAAACTCTGAGGGCAAGAAGATGGGTAAGACCCAGTCCGGCGCTGTATGGCTGGATCCGAATAAGACGACTCCGTTTGAGTTCTACCAGTACTGGAGAAACGTCGGCGACGCAGACGTATTAAAGTGCCTGCGGATGCTCACATTCCTTCCACTTGAGCAGATCGATGAGATGGACAAATGGGAAGGCAGCCAGTTAAATCAGGCGAAGGAGATCCTTGCATACGAGCTTACAAGCCTTGTTCACGGCGAGGAGGAAGCAAAGAAAGCACAGGAGAGCGCACGTGCATTATTCGCAGGCGGCGCTGCGGCAGAAATGCCGACAGCAGAACTTTCCGACGCAGATCTTTCTGATGGTTCGATCGACCTCCTTTCCATCGTACAGAAATCCGGCCTCTGCGCGTCACGTTCTGAGGCGAGAAGAAACGTAGAACAGGGCGGCGTTTCCGTAGACGGTGAGATCGTGAAGGATATTAAGTCTGTATACACGAAAGAGCAGCTTTCCGGTGAAGGAATCGTTGTAAAGCGCGGTAAGAAGAACTTCAGACGCGTTGTAGTTAAATAGTTACTTTTCATAGGGAGGAATTTTCTGAACTGACAATTCCGTATGATACCGTTATGACTGCGGATTTTGCCGATTCGGAATGCGAAGCATCGGCAAAATCCTATTACAGTGCGCGGGCATGGAGTGCCCGTGTACTGTAACGATTATGGTATTCGGTTCATACAGGGCACGAACTACAGACGGAAAACATTTTATCCTATACTTTTCGTTCCCTTAAGACCTCTAAGAACCTCTCTCCTGCCGGGGAGATCGGCACCTTCTTATCCGTCACGACGCAGATCTCGCGCTCCGGCATCATCTCCCGGAAGGCGAGCTCGAAGAGCTCCCCGCTCTCGATCTTCTCCTTTGCGAACTCTTCCATCACGCAGCCGATTCCCATGTTCCGGATCGCGAACTGGACGATCATGTCACTGGTTGCCAGCTCAAACTCCGGCTCCAGAACGATCCCACGCTGTTCCAAAAAGCAGTCCATAAACTTTCTGGTACTCGTATCTTTTTCCAGAAAGATGCAGGGAAGCTGCTCCAGCTCCCCGTACTCCATTCTCTTTCCCTTTAATGTCCAAAACTTATTTCCAGCCACAAAGGTATTCCGGATCTTCTTCACCTCAAAGGATTCCACCTCCGGTCTTGCGTCAAAAGGCGTGCTCACCACACCGAAATCGATCTTTCCCTCGTACAGGGACTCGATGGTCTCCGGTGTCGGCGCGTTTGACACCATGACCTTGATATTCGGGTAGCGCTCATGGAAAGTCTCAAGATACGGAAGCAGGTAAAACTGCAGTGTCATATCGCTGGCACCGATCCTCACCTCTCCCATGTCCATATCCACAAGACGTTTTAACATCTCCTCACCGTCCATGAGGTTTTCCATCCCGCGCTCCACATATGGATACAGAAGCTTTCCCTCTGTGGTGAGCCGCACCCCCTTCTGGGTCCGCAGAAAAAGCTTTGTGTTCAGCGCTTTTTCCAGCTGCTTGATCGCCTGACTCGCCGCAGGCTGGGAAATGCAGAGCGCCTCTGCTGCAGCGGTAATGCTGCCGAGGCGCCCTACATAGTAAAATACTTTATAATATTCCGTGCTGATGCTGCTCGCATGATCCATTATACGTTGATCTCCGCTTTCACTCCGAGAAGATCCGCGTTTTCTTTTAAGATCGGGCGGACAACCTCATCCAGGAACTCATCAACCTGTCTCGGTGCGCGGCCGACATACTTCTTCGGATCCATCGTCTTCTTTAACTCGTCGAGGCTTAAATTGAAGGACGGATCTGCCGCGATAAGCTCTAAGAGGTTGTTGTCCTTTCCTTCTACCTTCACATTCTTTCCTGCTTCCATGGAAAGCTCGCGGATACGCTCGTGAAGCTCTTGTCTGTCTCCGCCGGCCTTTACCGCATCCATCATGATGTTCTCAGTAGCCATAAACGGAAGCTCGGCCATTAAATGCTTCTCAATCACCTTCGGATATACCACAAGACCATCCACAACATTTAAGTAGAGATCCAGAATACCGTCGATCGCAAGGAATCCTTCCGGAACGGAGAGACGCTTGTTCGCGGAGTCATCCAGAGTACGCTCGAACCACTGGGTGGAGGCAACAAGCATCGGGTTCATCATATCAGACATCACATAGTTCGCCAAGGACGCGATACGCTCACTTCTCATCGGGTTTCTCTTATATGCCATAGCGGAGGAACCGATCTGGTTCTTCTCAAACGGCTCTTCCACTTCTTTTAAGTGCTGGAGGAGACGGATATCGTTGGAGAACTTATGGGCGCTCTGGGCGATTCCGGCAAGAACGGAAAGCACACGGCTGTCGATCTTTCTGGAATATGTCTGACCGGATACCGGGTAGCACTGGGAGAATCCCATCTTTGCGGCGATCCGTCTGTCTGCCTCGCGGCACTTCTCATGATCCCCGTCAAAGAGCTCTAAGAAGCTTGCCTGAGTACCTGTAGTTCCCTTGGAACCGAGTAATTTCATGGAACCGATCACATGGTCAAGATCCTCAAGGTCAAGGCAGAGTTCCTGCAGCCATAAGGTCGCACGCTTTCCTACGGTTGTCGGCTGGGCCGGCTGGAAGTGTGTGAATGCCAGTGTCGGGAGCTCTTTATACTTATCAGCGAAATCAGAAAGCTCTTTCATCACATTGATGAGTTTTTTTCTGACAAGCTTTAATGCCTCCGTCATCAGGATGAGGTCGGTGTTGTCTCCAACATAGCAGGATGTGGCACCGAGGTGGATGATTCCCTTTGCCTTCGGGCACTGGAGTCCGTAAGCGTATACGTGGGACATCACATCGTGGCGGACAAGCTTCTCTCTCGCCTTCGCCTCCTCAAAGTTGATATCCTCGGCATGTGCCTTTAACTCTTCGATCTGCTCGTCTGTGATCGGAAGACCGAGTTCTTTTTCTGTCTCGGCTAATGCGATCCATAATTTTCTCCATGTGCGGAATTTCTTCTCCGGGGAGAAAATATACTGCATTTCCTTGCTTGCATATCGCTCAGAGAGCGGGCTCTGGTATCTGTCGTTCATGACAAAATCCTCTTTTCTAATTCAATGTTTTTCTAATTCAATATATTTTCACGAATTCTCCGCCAACTGCGGGGCTTTGTGGAACGTTGAATTTCCCTGCTTATTTTTCATAACTTCCGCGGATATCTTCTTCCGGCGGATCCACCGGATACTCTCCGGAGAAGCAGGCCGTACAGATCGGAAGTCCGTTTGCCATTTCACTTAAGCGCTCCATCTTTAAGTACGCTAACGAATCTGCTCCGATCACCTTGCAGATCTCATCCACGGTACGTTTGTGGGCGATGAGCTGCTCGCTGGACGGGATATCGGTTCCGAAATAGCACGGATAGAGGAACGGCGGTGCGGAAATTCTCATATGTACTTCCTTTGCTCCTGCCTCACGCAGCATATCCACGATCAGGTTGCTGGTGGTTCCGCGGACGATGGAGTCGTCGATCATAACGACGCGCTTTCCTTCTACTGCTTCTTTTAATACATTCAGTTTGATCCGGACCGCAGACTCACGGCTGCTCTGGCCCGGTTTAATAAAGGTTCTTCCCACATAGGAGTTCTTTACAAAGGCCATCGCGTAAGGGATGCCGGATTCCATGGAATATCCGAGAGCTGCTGCGTTTCCGGACTCTGGAACGCCCACAACGATGTCTGCATCCACCGGTGAATCCTTTGCGAGGCAGCGTCCTGCGTAGATTCTGGAGTGGTATACACCGACGCCGTCAAAGACGCTGTCCGGTCTTGCAAAGTAAATATATTCAAAAATACATCTCGCCTCTTTTTTCGGGTCATGCATCATGAGATTGGACTTGATGCCATCCTTATTGATCGTCACGATCTCGCCCGGAAGCACATCGCGGACGAAGGTAGCACCGATCGTGTCAAGCGCGCATGTCTCGGAGGTCAGGATATAGGCATTATCACGCTTTCCGATACAGAGCGGCTTGAATCCCTGCGGATCGCGGGCACCGATGAGTTTTCTCGGGCTGCTGATCACAAGGGAATAGGCGCCCTTGATCTTCTTCATAGCGTTTGCCACGGCTTCCTCAGCGGTTCCCACCTTACAGCGCTCTCTCGCGATGTGGTAGGCGATGACCTCAGAGTCGATCGTGGTCTGGAAAATCGCTCCGTCGTAAGCGAGTTCTCTGCGAAGCTCCGGCGCATTGACAAGGTTTCCGTTGTGTGCCAGTGCCAGCGTTCCCTTCACATAATTTAAAACGAGCGGCTGTGTATTCTCGATGGTGCTGCTTCCGGCAGTCGAATACCGGACATGGCCGACACCGATGTTTCCTTTTAATTTTTCCAGCTTCTCTGACGTGAATACTTCGTTGCAGAGTCCCATCCCCTTACAGGCATTGACAACACCTTTCGGTCCGTATGTATCGCTCACCGCGATTCCGCAGCTTTCCTGTCCGCGGTGCTGTAATGCGAACAATCCGTAATAAATGGTTGATGCAACATCATTTCCGTCCAGATCGTACATTCCGAAAACGCCGCACTCCTCATGTAGCTCGTCTGTTCCCCAGTCTAAAGTAAGTGATTTCTCCATAAATGCTTTTCATCCTCTGATTTATAAGTTTTTGCGATAAAACAGCAGTGTTTCAGTAGAAATTATAATACATACCCTATGGAAAATCAAGAAGAAGTTCCTCTCTCAAGGAGTCCTGTGGACTTCTTTGTGAAACCAGAACAAATTTCCGGCCCCTTTTTCGATCCCTATACCATAAATTTCCCCCTCCGTCTCAGAGGCGGTCCCATCTGGAATCCCTGTTTCAATATCCGGCACCAGGTATGTCTTCTCTGTCATCCTGGAGCACGCACAGGAATACGCGAGCCAGAGGAGTTCCAGCAGTAAAAGGATCCTCGCTGTCTTTACAGCAGCTCTTCTTATCTTTTCCCTTCGGTACCCGTGTCTCCACGGATGGTATGGATGGTACAGATAGCGGATGGCGTTCACTCCTTTCAAAATTCAGGCTGATACTTTTCCACGACTTTTGATAAGTTTTTTCAAGATGTACTCTTATTATATCTGTTTTCGCATATTTTCACAACAGGAAAACTTGTTATCGTCACATTTTAGTTGCTGTGACGGGTAGGAATTTTCTAAACTGAAAATTCCGTACAATACAGTGATAGCAGTGGATTTTGGTGATTTGGAGTGCGAAGCATCGGCAAAATCACGATGCAAAAGAAACAGGGAAATGATCTTCATACCCGTCCTGCAGATCATTTCCCCGCTGTCCCGTCTTTCCGGCTCTTTCTGCCGTGTTGAGTTTCATTCCCCGGCAGTCCTGGATTCCGGTCCGGATATTTAGTTTGCCTTGGTGGTCTCCCCAGCAGTGCCGTTCGCTCCCGCCGCAGTAGTTCCTGACATGCCGGTGACATCGTCCGTCAGGTTGTGGATGCCGTCACCCACGTCATCCACCATATCCCGGAGCACACCGCCGCTCTCCCCGGCTGTCTGGGACGGCACGTTCGTGCTCTGGTTTGTGCCGTTTGTCTGTCTCTCCATTGTGGTTCCCGCTCCCGCGCTCCCCGTATCCGGGGCTGTGGTCATATTATTTCCGTTCCCTCTTCCGCAGGCTGTGATGAATGCCGCGGTCATAATGAGAAGCGCGCATGCTCTGATCCATCTGATTTTTCCCATAAAAATAATCTCCTTTCTACGGCTATTATGTGCCATAGAAAGGAGAAGTATTTTGGAAAAAAATGTATAAAACTTTAACCTCTATCAACCGACCACATCAGCCATATCGTAAAGTCCTGCCGGCTTTCCTGCGAGGAATTTTGCAGCCTCCACAGCTCCCTTTGCGAAGATCTCGCGGGAATAAGCGGTGTGTGTGAAGGTGATGACCTCGTCGCGGCCCGCGAACATAATATCATGCTCACCGACGATGGTGCCGCCGCGCATTGCCTGGATTCCGATCTCCTTTGGATCTCTTGCGACACGCTCGGAGGAACGGTCATATTTATAATGATAGCTGTTGTCGAGGCTCTCATTGATGGCATCAGCAAGGGCGATGGCGGTTCCACTCGGGGCGTCGATCTTGCGGTTGTGGTGCTTCTCTAAGATCTCGATGTCAAATCCTGCTGCCGCAAGGACCGGAGCGACCTCTTTCAATGTCTTCATGAGAAGGTTGATTCCGATGGACATATTTGCGGAGCGAAGGACTGCGTCCACCTTGCTCGCCTCTTTCACATGGTTTAACTGGTCCTCGGAAAGTCCTGTGGTGCATAAAACCACAGGAACTTTCTTCGTCTCGCAGTAGTCCAACAGTCCGTCAACCGCCTTTGCGGTGGAAAAATCGATGATGACATCTGCCTCCGGGCATTCGTCGAGGGACTTAAATACCGGGTATCCGGCATAGTTTTCTGTGTTCATATCCACGCCTGCAACGATCTCGACCGCGTCATCCTTGGAAATAATGTCCGTGATCACATGACCCATCACGCCGTGGCAGCCATTCATAATTGCTCTGATCATGTTTTTCTCCTCGTATTTTATTACAGGATACCGAAATCCTGCATTGCTTTCTTTAATACTTCCTGGTGCTGCGGCTCCATCACTGTAAGCGGAAGTCTCGGCTCGCCTACGTTCTTGCCCATTAAGTTAAGCGCAGCTTTTACCGGAATCGGATTTACTTCGGAGAACAGGGCCTCGATCAGCGGCATTGCCTTTAACTGAATGCGTCTGCTGGCCTCGATATTGCCCTTGAAGAACTCTGCGCACATGTCATGTGTCTGCTTCGGAGCCACGTTGGAGAGAACGGAGATCACGCCCTTTCCGCCGAGAGCCAACATCGGAACGACCTGGTCATCGTTTCCGGAGTATACATCCACATAGCCGCCGGAGAGCTGAAGGATCTTCGCTGCTGCGGAGAAGTTTCCACTCGCTTCCTTGACACCCACAATATTCTCCACATGCCTGCAGAGATCAACGATGGTCTCCGGTGCGATATTCACGCCTGTACGGCTCGGTACGTTGTAGAGGATCGCCGGGATCTTGATGGAGTTGGCGATCTTTGTGAAGTGGGCCTTTAAACCGTTCTGGGTCGCTTTATTATAGTACGGGGAAACTAAGAGAACGCCGTCTGCTCCTGCCTCTTCGGCCTCAACAGAAAGCTCAACTGCTGTCTGTGTGCAGTTGGAACCTGTTCCGGCAACCACCGGGATTCTTCCGTTTACGACCTCACATACGAAGCGGATCACCTGAATGTGCTCCTCCTCAGATGTTGTCGCGGACTCGCCTGTTGTTCCCATTGCTACGATACAGTCTGTTCCAGCCGCGATCTGTTCCTCGATCAGGCTTTCCAGTACTTCATAATTTACCGTTCCATTTTCCTTAAATGGCGTTACAAGTGCTACGCCGGCTCCTTCAAAAATAGCCATCATGCGTCCTCCTCTTTATTATGTAAAAATTAAATGTCTAAGATAGATTGCGCTCTTTTGCGGAACAAAGAATCCTGTTTCACAAAAAAAGGAGCTGAAATCAAATAAGATGTCAGCTCCCGGATCTTTCAGATTAAGCAGCCCTCCATCTTTTTTCTAAAGATGACAGTCATACGGTTCTTCGCCGCATGCCCAGAAACGGGAGCCTTAGGGATTCACTTCCTGTCTCTTCGGCGCCATCCCCTTTTATCCGGCAGCCATTTCCCATTATCTGCCGGTCTACTCATGTCAGGCGCAACCTCTACTTATCATTTATGGTATCATCATTCCTGATGATTGTCAACGTCAATGTTTTCCATCCGTGAAATATCGGTTACATATTCTTCAATACCTTCCGGACACACGCGCCCGGTCATGACCAGCTCAGTCTCCTCATCTCTTGACTCAAGAAAACTCTGGAATTCTTCCTTCGAGATAATTCCCTGATCCACGATTCCAAGAATCTCATCCAGGATCAGGACATCGCACTCACCGGTCGTCATCACCTTTCTTGCGAAATTGAAACCGTTTCGCATGTTCATCAGTTCCTCGTGCTTCTGATCTTCCGGAAGGTCCTCAAACCGCTCTTTGGAGTGCTCAAAACGGAAGAATTTGAGATCCGGCTCGAGACGTTTCAGGACGTCTGCCGCTCCTTCTCCCAGCATACCTTTCAAGAACTGTACCATAATGACCCTTTTTCCGCGGAAAACGCCCATCATTGCGTATCCCAATGCCGATGCGGATTTTCCGTATCCCGGTCCGCAGATCACACGGACTCTGTCACTTGCCATGATCATTCCCTCACTTTGTGTATACCGTTAGCTGAAGCTTTTTAAAGCTTCTATTATGCTATATTATCACATCTCTATCCTGTTTGCAAGAGATTTGCCTGTCTGTCAAGGCTGATCTGCCAGGTGTCTTTCATATGTATTTCTACGACTCCGCATGATCCGCACATTCAAGCTTACTGACGGAGACTTCATAGGCCACACGCTTCTCGCACTCCGTCTCGCTGACCTTTTTCGTGTACTCCCTGCTCTGGACACGGCCCCAGATGAGGATCCTTGTTCCGACGCCAAATCCTGAGGCGTATCTGGCATTGCGGCCCCAGGCGATGCATGGGATATAGTCTGACTTGCCGTACGGGCGGTTCACTGCTACTAAAAGGTCTGCGATCTCCCTTCCTAATGGTGTCTTCCGGTAGACCGGTTCTTTACAGATATATCCGTCCAGAAAGATCTGGTTCGTTTTCGTGTAGTCCGTGAACTCCTCCATAAAGCGGACCTCTCTGACAAACACGGACAATACCAGACGGTTCTTCGTCCCCTCGTGGCGGTTGTAGGACCGGAACTGACCGGAGGCCTCCATGGTGCAGCCCTGGTAATCCTTCGTCACGTCGATCAGACGCTCTGATATCATAAGCGGAATAATGTCCGCCTGCTCACTCAAACGGTTCACGAGAAGATCCACAAGATAAAAGCCCTCCCCAAACACGGCATGGCTGAATGTGAATCCTGAAACAATCGTTCCAATTACGGTTACTTTGTTGTTTTCCATTCCTTTTTCTGTCATAGTATTTTCTCCTTTTTGATTGTTTTTTCCGCTATACGGCTTTTACCGTATATCTGTATGTAATTAGAACGTAAATTAGAACGGCTTTGTGTCATGTCTTTTCAGGTTTTTATCGACGGAAATCCCGGATTTTTTCGGTATTTCGGCATGATCTTCTATTTTTTCTCAATACAGTGGTGGCAGTGTTACTGTACACGGGTAGGAATTTTCTGAACTGAAAATTCCGTACAATACAGTGGTGGTAGTGGATTTTGCCGAT
>ENA-UPWP01000215-UPWP01000215.1-human-gut-metagenome-genome-assembly--contig:-NODE-215-length-64873-cov-13.730277_pt1 | contig 64873 bp, 80 predicted proteins | sample MGYA00250052_ERZ773380 | MGnify/ENA primary metagenome ERZ773380 (study PRJEB29103, sample SAMN06112063) | human gut metagenome | biome: human gut; feature: ankylosing spondylitis patient; material... | reverse complement strand
TTCAGACGTGTGCTCTTCCGATCTGGGTGCAGAAAGTGATATGATACAATTATATATATGGGGTTAATGAGAGGAGTCATGAAACCCATTTATTTCCCGAAGGAGGGGGCATACTTGTGAAACAAATGCACATCACCGAAACGGTGCTGCGTGACGCGCAGCAGTCGCTGATTGCGACGCGAATGCCGTTTGAGGATTTCGAGGGCATTCTCGATGAGATGGATCAGGCCGGTTATCACTCGATTGAGTGCTGGGGCGGTGCGACCTTTGATTCCTGCCTGCGCTATCTGCATGAGGATCCGTGGGAGCGTCTGCGCAAGATCAAATCTCACATGAAGAACACCAAGCTGCAGATGCTGTTGCGCGGTCAGAACCTGCTCGGCTATCACCATTATTCGGATGACACCGTGCGCCGTTTTGTTCGCAAGAGCATCGAGAACGGCATGGATATTATCCGTATTTTCGATGCGCTGAACGATCTGCGCAACATCGAGACCGCTGTGGACGAATGTCTCAAGGCAGGCGGCCATGCACAGGGTTGTATCTGCTATACGCTGAGTCCGATCCACAATCTGGAGATGTTCGTTTCGCTCGGCAGGCAGATCGAAGCTATGGGCTGCAACTCGCTGTGCATTAAGGATATGGCGGGCATTATGTCTCCGCAGGAGTGCTATGACCTGGTTACCGCACTCAAGCAGAACATCAAAATTCCGGTTTATGTGCATACACACGCGACCACCGGTCTGGGTTATATGACTTATCTGAAGGCAGCGGAAGCCGGTGCGGACGGCATCGACTGTGCGACCTCGTGCATGTCGGGCGGTACCAGCCAGCCGGCAACCGAGTCCATGGTCTACGCGCTGCAGCAGATGGGTTTCGACTGCGGCGTGGATGCTCACGAGCTGAACAGGATCAACGAATTTTTCATTCCGGTTAAGGATAAGTTCTCTGCAAACGGCACCTTTGACCCGTACGTTCTGTCCACCAAGACGGATGCGCTCATCTACCAGATTCCGGGCGGCATGCTGTCCAACCTGGTGGCACAGCTGAAGGCACAGAACGCAATCGACCGTCTCGATGAGGTACTCGCCGAAACACCGCGCGTGCGTGCCGATATGGGTTATCCGCCGCTGGTAACGCCGCTTTCGCAGATGGTCGGCGTACAGGCAACGGTCAACGTTCTCCTCGGCGGCCGTTACAAGTCGATCGGCAAGGAGATCAAGAGCTACATCCGCGGCGAATACGGCAAGGCACCGGGCGAAGTCAATCCCGAACTCGCCAAGCAGGTGCTCGGTGACGAGCAGCCGATGACCGGCCGTTTTGCCGATACGCTCGAGCCGGAATTTCCGGCTGCACGCGAGCATCTCGGCACGCATGCCCGCAGTGAAGAGGACGTCCTGTCCTATATCGCATTCCCGCAGCAGGCAGAGCAGTTCTTTGAGCGCCGGGAGCAGACCTTCACCGCAAGCTATTCGTTCAAGGAGGTTAAGTGAGCATGGTACACGATCCGATCAGCGTACTGGACGCGCTCATGATCGCCCTGTCCGGTATCGTTATTGTATTTATTATGCTGGCACTTCTCTGGGGTGTCATTGCTGTTATTTCCCGTGTGATGGGCGTGCTCGAAAAGCACACCGCGCATCCGGCTTCGGTCAGTGCAGCGGTTCCGGCGGCTGTGGCTCCGGCAGCAGCACCTGCACCGGTTCCGCAGGTCAAGCTGGAAGGCGTCAGCGAGGTGGAGGCGGCCTGCGTTATGGCTATTGTCAGCCACGAAACGGGCATTCCGCTCGATCAGCTTGTATTTAAGTCCATCAAGGCGGTTTAAGGGGAGAAAGAAACATGAAATATCAGGTATCGCTTAACGGCAAGCAGTTTGAAGTAGAAGTAGAAAAGGGATCGGTAAGCGCAGTTCCGACCGGCGCGGCTCCTGCACCAGCACCGGCTGCAGCAGCGCCGGCACCCGCGGCAGCGCCGGCTCCGGCAGTAGCACCCGCACCTGCAGCAGCGCCTGCAGGCGGTGAGACCGTTGCAGCGCCCATGCCGGGCACCATTCTGGATATCCGATGCACGGCAGGTCAGGCTGTTAAGGGCGGCGATGTGCTGTTCATTCTCGAGGCCATGAAGATGGAGAACGAGATCTGTGCACCGCATGACGGCACGGTCGGCTCTGTCTGCGTACAGAAGGGCGCTTCCGTACAGACCGGCGCAGCACTCTGCACGATGTAACGGGAGGCGCGTACTATGCAATTTTCGTTTTTCGGTGCATTAGGCAGCATTCTGGCAAGCTCGGGCTTCGCGTCCTTCGCGGAGGACCCGCGCAGCCTGATCATGATCATCATTGCATGCGTGCTGCTGTACATGGGTATCGGCAAGAAGTTTGAGCCGCTGCTGCTCGTTCCGATCGCATTCGGCATGCTGCTGGCCAATCTGCCGCTGACCGGCCTGCTTAATGCACCGGTTGACGGTTCCAGTCCCGGTATGCTGTGGGTGTTCTATCAGGGCGTCCAGCATGCGATTTATCCGTCCATCATCTTCCTCGGTATCGGTGCCATGACCGACTTCGGCCCGCTGATCGCGCGCCCGTCCTCGCTGCTGCTGGGTGCAGCGGCACAGCTCGGCATCTTTTCCGCATTCCTGCTCGCGCTTGTGCTCGGCTTCCCGGGCGCAGTAGCGGCAGCCATCGCCATCATCGGCGGTGCGGACGGTCCGACCTCCATTCTGGTCGCCTCCCGTCTGGCAGCGGATTATCTGCCCGCCATCGCTATTGCGGCGTACTCGTATATGGCGCTTATACCGCTTATCCAGCCGCCGATCATGCGCCTGCTGACCACCAAGAAGGAGCGCGAGGTCAAGATGGAGCAGCTGCGTCAGGTCTCCAAGACCGAGAAGATCGTATTCCCGATCGCAGTTGCCATCATCGTTATCCTGCTGATTCCGGATACCGCTCCGCTGATCGGCATGCTCATGCTGGGCAACCTGCTGCGTGAGTGCGGCGTAACCGACCGCCTGAGCGACACCGCGCAGAACGCGCTGTGCAACATCGTCACCATCTTCCTCGGTCTGTCGGTAGGCTGCAAGGCGATTGCGTCCACCTTCCTGACCTGGGAGACCATCAAGATCATCATCCTCGGCCTGATCGCGTTCACGTTCTCGACCGTCGGCGGCCTGCTGTTCGGCAAGGTTATGTATAAGCTGACCGGCGGCAAGGTAAACCCGCTGATCGGCTCGGCCGGTGTATCTGCCGTTCCGATGGCAGCCCGCGTTTCGCAGGTTGAGGGCCAGAAGGCCAATCCGGCAAACTTCCTGCTCATGCATGCTATGGGCCCGAACGTAGCCGGTGTTATCGGCTCCGCTGTTGCCGCAGGCTTTGTCCTCAAGGTATTCGGCGCGTAAGTACAAAGCAAAAGAACCCGAATTTTCGGGTTCTTTTTTTGTGCTCTTTTGGTTGAGAAGAATTGAAAATCAATTTGTAACGGTATGCACACGATATCCCGTAAGGGGAGCACATTGTGCTCTCACGCAAAGGTAAAACATCACGCTAATTCTCCATATTCCATTTCAATTCTCAATTTCTTATGCTTTCTTGACAATTTATGTCGCCCTGTTTTATAATAAATGTAAGAAATGAACGGGTGGTCCTTATTGTGCAGGTACTAAAAGACGAACTTCGACACAAAATTCTGCTTGAATCCGAGCATTTATTCCTGCAGCGCGGGTACGACCGCACCTCGCTGCAGATGATCGCGGACAAGGTAAATATCAGCAAGAGCAACCTCTACCACTACTTCAAAAACAAGGAGGAGCTGTTCTACGAGCTGACCGACAGCGCTGCAGACGGCCTGAAGCGCATGATCCTGCGCTTCCGCAGCATGCGGTTTGACTTGAACATGGACGCGCAGGAATTCCGCATGCTGCTCACCGAGGAGGTACTCTCACTGCTGCTGGCGGAGAAATACGGCCTTCTTCTGATCATGGAGCAGGCCAACGGCACTCGATATGAAAACCTGCGGCCGGTAATGATTGAGCTGATTGCGTCCAAGATCGTGCCCATGCTGGCTGACGAGGAGAACAGCCCGATGATGGCGCAGATCATGGCACGCAATCTGGTGGACGGGACGGTACATATCCTCAAGAACCGCGTTCGCCCGAGCGAGGTCCGTGCCGGACTGAATCAGCTGATTACCTATCACACACAGGGAATGCACGCGCTGCAGTAAGCAGCGCGTTTTCTTTTGCCCTCAAACGGATACAAATGCGTTCTAACCGTCCCCGAACCAACATACACTGTCACAGATGAAACCTCATCAGGCAGGAGGGAAACAGCGGTGAAGGGCTTACCGGAGGAGCGCACGATCCGTCTGGCGCAGTACATGATCGAGCAGAAGGCCACCGTGCGGCAGACTGCGGCACGGTTCGGAATATCCAAGTCAACCGTACATAAGGATATCACAACGCGCCTGCAAAAGCTGAATACCGAGCTGTATGAGCGCGTACAGACCGTTCTGCAGGTGAACAAGCAGGAGCGGCACATACGCGGCGGCAGAGCAACACAGGCGAAATACCGCGCCGAAGCGGCGCAGCGACGCGGTGAAAAATAAAAAAACCGACTTTCCAAGCGGAAAGTCGGCAAACAGAAGCAGCGTGACAGTGTTGCTATGTAAAGGTTTAAAGCAGACCGAGCTCATGTGCGCAATCGCTGCAGACATTCTTACCCTTGAAGTGGATAATGTCCTTTGCGTTACCGCAGAATACGCAGGACGGCTCGTACTTCTTGAGGACGATATGATCGCCGTCAACGTAGATTTCCAGAGCGTCCTTTACTTCGATGCCCATAGTGCGGCGCAGCTCAATCGGAAGCACGATGCGACCAAGTTCATCAACCTTACGAACAATACCGGTGGATTTCATTTTCAACACACTCCATTTCTTTATCATAAAAAATGTATTACCAAATCCCACTCACTCGGGATGTTGGACGGAAGGGGGGAACACGATATGCTGTCCGTTATCTGGACGGTGTTCCTTTGTATGGCGCTGCTATGCGGTGCGGTCACGGGCAGGCTGGCAGAGGTTACGGCAGCGGTACCCACAGGGGCTGCGGAAGCGATTACGCTGGCGATCAGTATCACCGGGCTGATGTGCTTCTGGAGCGGTGTGATGGAGCTGCTGCAGGCTTCCGGACTGGCAGAGCGGCTGTCCCGTCTGATGGCACCTGTTCTGCGTCCCTTGTTCGGAAGCGCATCGCAGGATAAACAGGCGATGGAAGCAGTAAGCGCCAATGTAACGGCAAATTTGCTGGGGTTATCCAACGCGGCAACGCCGTTGGGATTGCGTGCGTCAGAGCGGCTGTATGTTCTTGCAGGGCGGAGCGGAGCGCCGGATACCGTGCTGACGCTGATCGTGCTGAATGCAACCTCAATTCAGCTGATTCCGTCTACGGTGGCGGCGGTTCGTGCGGCTTGCGGAGCACACGCGCCATTTGATATTATGCTGCCGGTGTGGGGAGCTTCAGCGGCTTCCGTTGCGGCGGTGCTGCTCAGCAGCAAGCTGCTGCGTCCTTTTTTTCCGGATGGGGAATAGCGGGACAGGTAAGTGCGCCTTACAAGTAGTATTATCACACATGAAAAGCAAGAAATTTGTCGAATAAGCAAACAATCATCAAAAAATTTCCAAGCAAGGGAAATAATACAAGGAGGGAGATGATTGCAGATTTTGCAGAACGCGCTCATTCCGGCACTTTTGGCAGGAATCAGCCTGTATGCGCTGTGCAAAGGCGTGGACGTATTTCCAACTTTTCTGCGCGGTGCAGCCGTCGGTTTGAAAACCGCGGTGCAGATACTGCCTGTTATGGTCGGGATGCTGACAGTCGTGTTCATGCTGCGCGCATCAGGTGCCGTTGATATTGCGGCAAGCGTGCTCGCGCCCGCACTGCGTATACTGGGCATACCGAAAGAATGCACAGCCCTGACCCTGCTGAAGCCGATCAGCGGAGGAGGAGGACTGGCGATGGGCAGTGAAATTATACGACGCTGCGGACCGGACAGCTATGCCGGACGCGTGGCCGCAGTGATGCTGGGAGCCTCGGAAACCAGCCTGTACACAATCAGCGTGTACAGCGGGCACCTTGGTTTAAACCGAACCAGATATGCTGTATTTGCGGCATTGTGCGGTGATGTGGCAGCATTTACCGCCTCTGCAGCATTGGTTAGAATATATTTCCCATACAGTTAATATTATATCGTGTATGTTAAAAAATTACCATAGCTTATGTCAAAAAATAGCGAATTAAATAAACATTACTTGTATTCTTTGTGCAATATGCAAAAATACAGGCTGAGAATATAAAAAGCATCTATGCCGAAGCACAGATGCTTTTCATATTGCAAAGCGATTACTTCTTTACGATCTCCTTGCCGAAAGGACCATCATAGTCGAAGAAGCCCTTGCCGGTCTTAACGCCCAGCCAGCCGGCACGAACCATCTGACGCATCAGCGGATGCGGACGGTACTTCGGGTCGCCGGTCTCGCGGTACAGCGTCTCCATGATTGCGAGGTTTACATCGTGGCCAACAAGGTCAGCGGTGTGCAGCGGGCCGGACTTCATGCCTGCGCCAAGCTGCATAGCAACGTCGACATCAGCAGGGGAAGCGATGCCATCAGCAACGATACCCATTGCCTCGTTCATCATCGGGATCAGGATGCGGTTTACAACGAAACCAGGACCTTCCTTAACGGCAACCGGGGTCTTGCCCAGAGATGCCATCAGGTCAAATGCGGTCTGGAAGGTTTCGTCCGAAGTCTGGATCGCGCGGGTAACCTCAACCAGCTTCATGATCTGAGCCGGGTTGAAGAAGTGGCAGCCGATGAACTTGTCCGAACGGTGCGGGATGCAGGCAGCCATCTCGGTGATGGACAGACCGGAAGTGTTGGAAGCGAAGATGGTGTGAGCGGGGCAAATCTTGTCCAGATCCTCCAGCAGGTCCTTCTTCAGATCCATGCGCTCCAGAATAACTTCCATGATGAAGTCAGCATCGGCAGCGTCCTTGCGGTCAACCGAGGTCTTGAGGGAAGCGAGCAGCTCGTCCTTGCGCTCTGCGGTCATCTTGCCCTTGCTTACGAGGAACTCGTAATCGTGTGTGATAACGGTCTTGCCGCGCTCGGTGAACTCCGGCTTGATGTCGATCATGGTAACGTCATGACCTGCGTTCAGGAATACCTCAGTGATGCGTGCGCCCATGTTGCCAGCGCCGAATACACAAACTTTCATGCTAAAATTAACCTCTCTCTCTCACTCTTTGCGGATAGATGAACAGGTATTGCGAATATTGATTAGTCAAAACCGCACAATCCGGTTTTGAATTGTGCGGTTCTGCTGTCTCAATGCTTACTTATTCTTGAATTCCTTAGCCGGCTTGTCGCGGTTCTTGTCCAGGAAGTAAGCCATGCCGTACTTCTGATCCTCGGTAGCGAAGCACTGTGCGAAGCAGTTGCCCTCGAACTTCAGAGCGGAGTTCAGGTCGGTCTGCATGCCAACGTTTACAGCTTCCTTAACCAGGGAAACAGCGATCGGAGCCTGAGCAGCGATCTCCTCGGCCAGCTTTACAGCCTCGTCGAGCAGGTTCTCCAGCGGATATACGTAGTTAACCAGGCCCATGTTCAGAGCGTCCTGAGCGGTGTAGTTAGCACGAGCAGTGTACAGCATTTCCTTAGCCTTGCCTGCGCCTACGAAGCGAGCCAGACGCTGGGTGCCGCCGCAGCCCGGGGTGATGCCCAGACCAACTTCAGGCTGACCGAAGGAAGCGTTCTCGGAAGCGAGACGGATGTCGCAGGACATAGCCAGCTCGCAGCCGCCGCCGAGGCAGAAGCCGTTGATGGCAGCGATAACCGGACGCTTGAAGTTCTCGATCTTCCAGCAAACGCGGTTGGACTCGTTGCCGAACAGCTTGCCCTCTGCACAGGTCTTGGTAGCCATCTCGGAGATGTCAGCGCCTGCAACGAAGGAGTTAACGGTCTTGCCCTTCTTGTTAACGGTGGAAGAACCGGTCAGAACTACTGCATAAACGTTGTCCAGATCCTTAGCCAGCTCGTCGAATGCCTCTTCCAGCTGTGCGTACATGTCGGTGGACAGAGCGTTCATAGCCTTCATGTGCTCGATCTTAACGATCGCAACATGACCCTTTTTTTCGATTACTACGTCAGTCATTTTTAAGACTTCCTTTCAGAATATGTGCTATGAGCGTAAAACGCTCAAAAGCAATCTCCGTTCGGAGATTACCAAACATCCAAAGGATGTTTGCAGTCAAAATAGAACAGAAGCGAGCTTCTGTTCGTAAAAACCCGCGACATGCGCGTGAGTTTTTACACCCCGACTCAGCCGCCTTGGGCGGCGTCGTTCGGGTATCCAAAATCAGTTTCTACGGAACTGATTTTGGTATATAGGGGGCTTTTGAAGCCCCCTATAGCAAGACTTACTTGCAGAGCTCGTCGCGCTCAACGATGATAGCTTCGCCCATACCGCCGCCGATGCACATGGTAGCCAGACCGATGGTCAGGTCGCGCTTGATCATTTCGTAGATCAGGGTGGTGGTGATGCGGCAGCCGGCTGCACCGATCGGGTGACCCAGAGCGATTGCGCCGCCGTTTACGTTAACCTTGTCCATATCAAAGCCAAGCTCACGGTTAACAGCAGCAGCCTGTGCAGCAAATGCCTCGTTGGACTCGATCAGGTCGAGGTCAGCAACGGTCAGACCTGCACGGGACAGAGCCTGACGGGTGGACTCGATCGGGCCTACGCCCATGATGGACGGATCGCAGCCTACAGAGCCCCAGGCACGAACCTTAGCCAGCGGCTTGAGACCGTTTGCCTTAACGAACTCCTCGGAAGCGATGATCATTGCAGCGCCTGCATCGTTGATACCGGAAGCGTTGCCTGCAGTTACGGTGCCGTCCTTCTTGAATGCCGGGCGCAGCTTGCCGAGGATCTCCAGAGTGGTGTTCGGCTTTACATGCTCGTCGGTATCAAAGATAACGGTTTCCTTCTTCTTCTTAACCTCGATCGGAACGATCTCGTCCTTGAAGCGGCCGTTAGCGATGGCAGCAGCTGCCTTCTGCTGGGAAGCGAGAGCGATCTCGTCCTGCATTTCGCGGGTGATGCCGTACTTTTCAGCTACGTTTTCTGCAGTGATGCCCATGTGGTACTGGTTGAATACATCAAATACGCCGTCGTATACCATCATGTCGACCAGCTTCTTGTCGCCCATGCGAGCACCCCAGCGGGTATCGCGGGAGATGTACGGAGCACCGGACATAGACTCGCAGCCGCCTACCAGCATCATCTTGTTCTCGCCGGAACGGATGATCTGGGTGCCGAGGGAGATGGCACGCATGGAGGAAGCGCAAACCTTGTTCAGGGTCATAGCCGGGGTGGTGATCGGCAGACCGGACTTCAGGCAAACCTGACGTGCTACGTTCTGGCCTACGCCGCCCTGCAGTACCTGACCGAACAGAACCTCGTCGATTGCTTCCTTGTCAACGCCTGCACGCTCGATAGCTGCCTTTGCAGCAGCGGTGCCAAGCTCGGAGGAGTGTACATCGCGGAGGGTGCCGCCGTAAGTGCCGATTGCAGTACGGGCAGCGGAACAGATGTAAACGTTCATTTAGCTGTTTCTCCTTTTCTACTGATGCGGCGAAAAAACTATGCCGCCGCATGGTGATGGAAACTCGATTTTCTTGAGTTCGTTAATATTTTATCAAACCATTCGGCAGAATGCAAGGGAAACTGGTCGATTCTGTAAAATTATATGAAAAGGCCGGTTTCCGTTTGCATAATCTGCACAAATAGAATTGATCAGTCGTTAGCCAGACCCATCAGCTCGTCACGGAAGATGCGAGCGTCCATGGTCTTGATCTCGTCAGCCATCTTCGGAACGAATTCCATCTGGTCGAGGATCTGGGTCTGCAGGTCGATGCCCGGAGCGATCTCGGTCAGGGTAACGCCTTCCGGACGCAGCTCAAATACGCAGCGCTCGGTGATGTACAGAACCGGCTGATGTACTTCGTTAGCGTAATCGCCGGAGAAGGTGATGTGCTCAACCTGCTTAACGAACTTCTTCTTAGCGCCTTCCTGGGTGATAACGAGCTTGCCGTCCTTGCACTCAGTCTTGAGGCCCTTTGCAGTGAAGGTGCCGCAGTAAACAACCTTCTTGGCGTTCTGGGTGATGTCGATGAAGCCGCCTGCACCTGCCAGACGGGTGCCGAACTTGGATACGTTCAGGTCGCCGTTCGGAGCAGTCTCAGCCAGGCCGAGGAATGCAACGTCAAGGCCGCCGCCCTGATAGAAATCGAACTGTACGTTGTGCGGGATGATGCACTGTGCGTTGGCAGCAGCGCCGAACTGGGTGCCGCCGTACGGTACACCTGCGATGGAGCCTGCCTCAACGGTCAGGGTCATCTTGTCGGAGATGCCTTCTTCAGCAGCTACGTTAGCGATCTTCTCCGGTGCGCCGGTGCCGAGGTTTACGATAGCGTCCTGCGGCAGCTCCATAGCAGCGCGGCGGGCGATGATCTTCTTAGCGTCCATCGGGATCGGCGGGATAGCGTCAACCGGGATGCGGAACTCGCCGGTCAGCGCGCCGTCGTACGGCATGCCGAGGCACTGCATGTTCTCCTCCTCGGTGCCGACTACAACAGAGTCAACATAGATGCCCGGGATAGCGACCAGCTTCGGGTCCAGAGAGCCGCCCTGTACGATCTTCTCAACCTGAACGATTACCTTGCCGCCGGAGTTCTTGCAGGCCTGAGCCATAGCAGTTACGTCCAGAGGACCGATCTCACGATGTACGGTGCAGTTGCCGTACTCATCGCAGTAGGAAGCACGCAGGAATACAACGTTGATCGGGAAGCCCTTGTACAGCAGGCGCTCCTGACCCTCGATGTTAACGATCTTTACCAGATCTTCCTTGGTAACGTCGTTCAGCTTGCCGCCGCCGTTGCGCGGGTCAGCGAAGGTCTTCAGGCCAACGTGAGTGATGGTGCCGATGTTGTGAGCAGCGATATCGCGGTACATGTGCGAGATAACGCCCTGCGGCAGGTTGTAAGCCTCGATCTTGTTGTTCAGAGCCAGCTCGCCGAGCTTCGGAGCACGATCCCAGTGGCCGCCGATAACGCGCTTAACCATGCCTTCATGGCCGTAATGGTCACCGCCGGTGCCATCGCGGTGGCCCTGACCGGCTGCAAAGAACAGGGTCAGGTTCTGCGGGTGGCCGGTCTCAAGAAAACGCTTCTCGAGAGCCTTGGACAGGGTCTCCGGGCAAGCACAGGATACGAAACCGCCGGTAGCAATGGTATCGCCGTCCTGAACCTTCAGAGCAGCTTCCTCCGCGGTGATGATGCTTACTTTCTTCATGTTTATCAATCCTCCTGATAATAGTGCGACCGGTTTTACAGTGGTCACGCCTGTGACGTGAAAGACCTGATTCTATCTATCGCCTGCGGAATCTCATCCGCTGCGGCAACAACAACACGGTGCGCGGCCTCGATCTCCTCATAGAGATACGGGCAGCCGGTGCAGCCGCGCAGGATCAGCAGTACGTCATAAGGAACACCGTCCTCCGGATAGGAGAATGAGGCGGTGTCCTGAAGGGCAGCGCAAATCGCCTTGTAGGCGTCTCCGCGCTCATAGCGCGGATTGCAGCCGCCGCAGAATTTTACCGTGCAGCGCAGCAAGGCGCACAACCCCTTTCTATGTATCATTTCCGAATGTTACCATAGGGAAACAATAGGTAATAACGCAAACACAGGCACTCACGGGTGCTCCATGAGTGCCTATAGTTTGCTCAGAGATTACTTGATGCGAGCAATCTTCTTTGCCAGTTCCTTCTTCATTTCAAGGTTGGACTGACGGGCAATCATGATGCGCTGAGCCTGCGGCGAGCCTGCACCGTGCATGGACTCCGGCAGATAGCCGACAGCTGCAGTACCCATGGTCATGTTCTCGATCAGGCGCAGCAGACGCATACGGTCCTCGGTCGGAACGGAAGCAACGCCCTTGAGGTACTTCTCGATGTACGGCTTGAGCTCCGGGTTGCGGTAATCAGCCTCGGACGGCTGGGTTACCATCAGGCCGCCTGCCAGATCCTGTGCCAGACGAGCGATCTCGTACGGGAAGCGGGTAACGTTCTGCTTGCAGACGTTAGCCAGCAGCAGGTCGATCAGGTAGTTGCCTGCCTTGGTCTTGGTGCCCTGAGAGGAGCAAGCGATACCACAGCAGTACAGGGTCTCGTTCAGGTGGGTCATCTCGATCAGCTTGTCCTTAACGTGGGAAGCCTTGGAGGAGCCAGCCATCTCGCCAGCCAGAGCGGTAGCGCCGATCAGAACGTCGCCTACGCCGACCTTGCAGCCGCCGTAAGACTGACGGTGATAGCCTGCGAAACGCTCTACGATCATGCCGGCAAACTTAACTTCGCCGTTGAGGAAGATGCGGTCGTTCGGAACGAATACGCGGTCGAAGATAACGAGAACTTCGTGGCCGCCGTATACCTTGTTGCCTACGTCGATGTCGTTGTACTCTTCAATCTTGCGGGTGTCGCAGGACTGACGGCCGTAGATCAGGGTGATGCCCTTGGAATCGGTCGGTACAGCGAAGGAGATCGCGTAGTCCTCGTCGCCCTCACGCATGGAGATGGTCGGCATTACCAGAACCTCGTGAGAGTTTACGAAGCCGGTCTGGTGAGCCTTAGCGCCGGTAACGTATACGCCGTCAGCGGTGCGCTCTACAACGTGCAGGAACAGATCCGGGTCAGCCTGCTTGGACGGAGCGAGGGAACGGTCGCCCTTAACGTCGGTCATAGCGCCGTCAACTGCGAGGTCCTCATCCTGCACGCGGGTCAGGAACTTGAGGAAGTTCTCGTGGTACTTGGTGCCGCAAGCCTCGTCGATCTCGTAGGTGGAGGAGAATACAGCGTTCATAGCGTCCATGCCTACGCAGCGCTGGAAGCAGGCTGCAGTCTTCTGACCGAGCAGACGCTGCATCTTAACCTTCTTGATCAGGTCGTCGGTGGACTGATGCATGTGGGTGAAGCGGTTGATCTTCTTGCCGGAGATGTGGGAGGTAGCAGTCATCAGATCCTGATACTGCGGGTCCTCAGCCAGCTCGTAGGTAGCAGCGAAGGAGTTCAGGGAAGGACGGATAACCGGGTCGTCAACCGGATTCTCTACCTTCTTGCCGAACATATACAGATTGAGGTTCAGCTTGCGCAGGGACTCAATGTACTGGTCTTTGGTCATCATAAGTGATCAAGTATCCTTTCTCATTACAATTTGGTACACATAACATGAATAAAGAAAATAGGGCGGGGAGACGGGACTCCCCGCCCTATTCAGGCGTTACATGCGGAAATTAGAAGCACTCTTTGTATACGCGCTCGCTGAGCTCGATGCTCCACGGACGGTAAGAGTTGGTGATCAGACGCTGCTGGTTTGCATCAACAGACAGTGCAAATGCCTTAACGTCCTCTTCCTTGAAGCCGTACTCATGCAGCGGCTTCAGGTGCAGAACCTTCTCCAGGGTTACGTTCAGGGTGCGCAGAGCGTCTTCCTTGGTGCAGCCCAGGCAGCGAGCAACGATTTCCTTGAACTTGCCCAGCTCGCCAGCCGGCTCGTACTCGTCGTACATCTCGAGGATCTTGCCGAACAGAGCGTAGTTGGACTCGCCGTGCGGAACATGGTAGGTGCCGCCGAGCGGGAAGGACATGCCGTGTACGGTTGCACAGCCGGCCTTCAGGAATGCGATGCCTGCAAACAGGGAAGCATGAACGAACTCGCCGAGGTAATCCATACGAGCGTCCGGGCCTTCCAGAGCGATGCGGCGGAAGCCCTCGAGGATCATCTCCATAGCCTTAACGGAGAACATCTCGGAGGTAACAGTCTTGCGGTGCGGGGACAGGAAAGACTCGGTAGCGTGGATCAGAGCATCGATAGCGGATGCTGCGAACGGCTTGTACGGCAGGGTCTTGAGCAGATCCGGAACCAGGCAAACCTTGTTCGGGATGATGTCGTCGGAAACCAGGCCGAGCTTGGTATCGCCGCCGGTCAGCTTGCCGTCCTTCTCGTCCTTAACGATAGCAACAGAAATGTTGGTAACCTCAGAACCGGTACCGCAGGTGGTCGGGATAGCGATAACTTCCTTCTCATGTACAACAGGCTCGCGCTTGAAGTACAGCTCATGTACGGAGGTCGGGCGCTTGCAGCCGAGCAGCTTGCAAAGGTCCATGATAGCACCGCCGCCTACTGCGATTACGCGGTCGTAGGAATCGTACGGAATAGCCTCGTACATGGTCTCGATCATAGCCTCGGAAGGCTCGCCTGCACCGAACTTCTCCTGGAATACGAACTTGCTCTTGAGGCCAAGCTCTTCCATGAAGGGCTTGTAGATGAATTCGTTGGTCAGAACGACGTCGCGCTCGCCCAGCTTGAACTCCTCAGCGAAAGCACCAAAGGTGTCAAACTTGTAAATAGTCGGGGCAATGACGATCTCTCTCTTGTCCTTCATCAGGGAGGCGCTGAAAGCATCCATAGCCATAGTAGAAACATCTCCAATCAAAAATTTTATAAAAGGCCGTGCGGCTTTTTATTACATGATTTTACAGGGTGGTTTTTTCCTGTGTTCTTATTGTAGCAAATTTGCGCCAAAACTTCAACACAAACAAACAATAATTTCATCAAAAATTGACCAACTAAACCTGTACAAAAAGACAATAAAAAGTCCCGCAATCTTATTACGGGACTATTTTAACGTATTTATTGTGATTTGTAAATGGGGTAATGGTGAAAAGTACCGAAAAGTTTTTGTATAAATTTCCGTTCTTTAGCTGTTTTGCGAAAAACGGCTCAAAAATGCCTTGGTTCGCTCGTTATGCGTATTTTCAAATACCTCTGTCGGCGTGCCCTCCTCAACGATGGTGCCGCCGTCCATGAACACGACATGATCGGCCACATCGCGGGCAAACGCCATCTCGTGGGTGACGATGATCATGGTGGTGTGCTGGTCCGCCAGTGAGCGGATAACGCGCAGCACCTCGCCGGTCAGCTCGGGGTCGAGTGCCGAGGTCGGCTCGTCGAAGCACAGGATATCCGGCTTGAGCGCGAGCGCACGCGCAATGGCAACACGCTGCTGCTGACCGCCGGACAGCTGGTGCGGATAGTGGCTCATGCGGCCCTCGAGGCTCATCATCTCGAGCAGCTCGATGGCGCGGTGCTCGATCTGCTCGTGAATCTCGCGTTTTTTCTGCTTGTAGTCCGGGCGTTCCTTGGCCTGCAGCAGGGGAGCGAGCATGACGTTCTCCAGTGCAGTGTACTGCGGGAACAGGTTGAACGACTGGAACACCATGCCGAAGTGCAGACGGTTCTTGCGAATCTGCGCATCGCTCTTGGCGGCATGGTCGGCAGCGTCGAGCAGCGTCTCGCCGTTTACGATGATCTTACCCTCATTCGGGGTTTCGAGAAAATTCAGGCAGCGCAGCAGCGTGGTCTTGCCCGAACCGGACGAGCCGATGATGGCAAGCGCCTTGCCGCGCTCCAATGTAAAGCTGATGTCTTTAAGCACCTTGGTAGAGCCGAAGCTCTTATAAAGGTGCTGTACCTCCAGAATAGGCATAACGGCTCCTCCTTATTTAAAGTAATCCATTTTCTTTTCGATCCAGCCGAACAGCAGGGTCAGAATACCGTTGAACAGCAGGTAGAATACGGCGGTGTAGAACAGCGGCCAGATGATACCGGCGCTCTTGATGAACTTTTCGCCCATCCACAGCACCTCGTATACCGCGATGGTACGCGCCAGTGCGGTATCTTTAACAAGGTTGATAAACTCGTTGCCCATCGGCGGGATAACGCGCTTGATGACCTGCAGCAGCGTTACCTTGAAGAAGATCTGGCTCTTGGTCATGCCGAGCACCTGACCGGCCTCATACTGACCGCTCGGGATACCCTGAATGCCGCCGCGGAAGATCTCCGAGAAGTAGCAAGCGTAGTTGATGACAAACGCCACCAGCGCAGCGGTGAAACGCGGCAGGGAAATATCCCACAGCAGGGCAGGACCGTAGAAAATGATGATGATCTGGAGCATAAGCGGCGTGCCGCGGACGATCCAGACGATGATTTTGATGAGTGCGCGCAGCGGTGTAATGCGGCTCATCGAGCCGAAGCTGATAAGCAGGCCGAGCGGCAGAGCGAATACCAGCGTCAGGCAGAAAAGCTGTACGGTGGTAACAAAGCCGCCCATCAGGCTGAGTGTTACATTGGCAAACATGTCGTTTCCTCTTTACCTCTTTTTTACTTTATTTCCTGTGACACATAAGGCAGAAGACGGTAGTCCGCCTTCTGCCTTATATTGAACCGGGGGAATGGGAGATTAAGCCTCCGGATCTACGATTGCTTCCTGTACGCCGTACTTCTGAGCGAAGGAAAGAATAACGCCGTCCTTGTAGGCGCCCTTATAGAAATCGTTGAATGCTTCGGTCAGGTCAGAGCCCTTGCGGAAGCCTACAACGTAGTTCTCGTCCTCCTCGCCGTTGGCCTCGTTGAGGTTTACGGTGTAGGTCAGGTTCGGGTAGCTGGTACCCTCGCCGATCATAGCGCCTGCCATCAGCAGGTCGATCACGCAGGCATCAGAGGTGCCTGCGGCAACCTCCATCAGTGCGTCAGCCTGAGACTGAACTGCGGTTGCATTCAGACCGGCAGCCTGTGCAGCAGCCTCACCGGCGGAGCCGGACTCAACAGCGAAGGTCATATCCTTGATGGACTCGATGTCCTTGGCAGCGTCAGCCTTGTCGGACGGAACAACAACAACCTGTGCGTTGGTTGCATACGGGTCGGAGCAGTTCATGGAGGTCTTGACCTCATCGGTCAGGGTCATGCCGTTCCAAACAGCGTCAACGCCCTTGGAATCCAGCTCCATGATCTTGTTGTCCCAGTTGATCTCGATGAACTCAGCTTTTACGCCCAGGCTCTCAGCGAAAGCCTTTGCCATGTCCGCGTCAAAGCCGACCCACTCGTCCGAGCCGTCTTCCTTATAATCCATCGGCGCGAAATCCGTGATGCCGATAACCAGCTTGCCGTTGCTCTTTACATAATCCACATCGCTCTCAGCGGAAGCCGAGGTGTCAGCCGCATCGGCACTCGAGTCGTCGGTCTTGGCAGCAGAGCCGCCGCAGCCGGACAGCATGGATACGCTCATTGCGCCTGCCATCAGCAGTGCGAGAAGTTTCTTCGTCTTCATTTTTAGAAAACCTCCTGTAATTCGGTTCATATCTTGTTTACTATTATAACACTTTAGCGCAGAAAATCAACCCCTGATTTTCATGCAGATTTTCAGCATTTTTGAAGGATAATCGGGCGGTATTTTGTGCAAAATCTAAAATAACATGGTGAAATATATGGAAAAGAGGACGGGGAGCGGTTGGGACGGATTCTCACTCTTTTTTGCGAACCTGTGTTGACCTGTACCAAAAAAGAGATTATAATCATAAGTAAGCATGATTGTTAAAGAATAAACAATGAAGAACAAGTAAGACGGAGGGAATCAGCGTGGATTATACTGCACTGTATCAGCAGAAGCTGACAACGGCGGATGAAGCCGTTAAGGTTGTTAAATCGGGTGACTGGGTAGACTACGGCTGGTGTACGGGTACGCCTGTTGCACTGGACAAGGCACTTGCTGCCCGCATGGGCGAGCTGGAGGACGTAAACTTCCGCGGCGGCGTACTCATGCGCCGACCGGCGGTATTCGATATTCCGAATGCAGCCGATAAGATCACCTGGAACTCGTGGCACATGTCCGGCATTGAGCGCAAGGCATGCATGGAGGGCTTCGGCTTTTACAGCGCACTGCGCTACTCCGAGATGCCGCGCTGGTACCGCGAGAACGTCCGTCATGTCAATGTAGCCATGATTCAGGTGGCGCCGATGGACGCACACGGCTGGTTCAGCTTCGGTCCGCAGGCTTCGCACCTGAAAGCCGTCTGCGATGTATCCGATGTTATCATCGTTGAGGTCAACAAGTATATGCCGCGCTGCCTTGGCGGCTTTGAGGACGGCATTCACATTTCGCAGGTGGATATGATCGTTGAGAGCGACACCGAAATGCCGCAGATGGGCGCAGGCGGCGAGCCGACCGAGGTTGATAAGGCGGTTGCAAAGCTGATCGTGGAGGAAATCCCGAACGGCGCGTGCCTGCAGCTGGGCATCGGCGGCATGCCGAATACCGTAGGCTCGATGATCGCGGAGTCTGACCTGAAGGACCTCGGCGTTCACACCGAGATGTACGTTGATGCTTTTGTTGATATTTCCCGCGCGGGAAAGATCAACGGCTCGAAAAAGGCCATCGACCGCGGCCGTCAGGTATTCGCGTTCGGCGCAGGCACCCAGAAGCTGTACGATTTTGTAAATGATAATCCGGAGTGCATGTCTGCACCGGTATCCTATACTAACGATGCGCGCACCATCGCACAGATCGACAACTTCATTTCTATCAACAATATCGTGGATGTGGATCTGTTCGGCCAGATGAACGCAGAAAGTGCCGGTATCAAGCAGATTTCCGGTGCAGGCGGCCAGCTGGACTTCGTTCTGGGCGCGTATCTGTCCAAGGGCGGCAAGAGCTTCATCTGCTGCTCGTCCACCTTTAAGAAGAAGGACGGCACGCTCGAGAGCCGTATTCGTCCGACGCTCGAGAACGGATCGGTCGTTACCGATGCCCGTCCGTGCGCGCACTGGTTCGTCACCGAGTACGGCAAGGTAAACCTCAAGGGTCTGACTGCATGGCAGCGTGCGGAGGCTCTGATCTCGGTTGCGCATCCGGATTTCCGCGAGCAGCTGATTCAGGAAGCGGAGAAGATGCGTATCTGGAAGCGCTCTAATAAGAGATAAAATGCTGTCGGCGGAACTACAGTTCCGCACGGTGTTTGCTACTGTTTATAAGAAAACGCTCTGTGAAAACAGAGCGTTTGAGGCTGTCGAAAAACTATCGTTTTTCGAGCAGCCTCTCGATCGAAACCACGCTTTCGATCGAATGCTGAAGAAAAACCGAGGTACACGCCCCCGGTTTTTATGAATTTGCTGCGCAAATTCTATTTTATACGTGCTGTCGCACGAAGCACAAAATAGAAATCTGACTTTTTCGACAAGCTGAAACGCTCTGTGAAAACAGAGCGTTTTTTCTTATCTGATTAAAGAGAGATACGCAGAATAAACTGCTGATTCCTGACCGAAAAGCTGTATACACCGCCGTATCGCTCGACGATGCTGCAAATGCTGTGCACGCCGATGCCATGTCCGGCGCGGTCGGAGACCGGCACGCCGTGGCTGAACTGCACCGGTTGCGTGCAGTCGTTGACAATCTGCAGGAAGAACTTCCCGGATTTTTCGTAGGCCTGCACCTCAATGTGTCCGGGAATGCCGTCCGCGCGCTCGCTGCATGCGTGAATCGCATTCTCAAGCGCATTGGAGAGCAGCACGCACAGGTCGCTCTCGGCAAGCGGCAGCTGATTGGGCAGCACGGCATGCACCGCAAGCGGGATGCCCTGCGCCTTGGCGCGGTCGGCAAACGATGAGAGAATCAGGTTTGCGGCCTCGTTTTCGCAGTAAACGGTCACGCGGCTGGCTTCGATTTCCTCGCTGATGGAGTGGATGTACTGCAGTGCCTGCTCATACTGCTCATTCTCGATGCAGGCGGTGATGTACTGCAGATGATGCCGCAGATCATGCCGGTAGGCGCGGGTTTTCTGCTGAGAGATACGCAGTGCTTCAATCTCACGGACGGCCTGATGCACCTGCAGGTCAAGATTGCTTTTCAGCTCCTCCAAATGCAGCCGTGCGTGCTGCTCTCTGGAAATGTGAATCAGGAACAGCAGGTACGCCGCACTGCACACGAACGGCATGAACTCCACGACTACGGCCGAACCGGAGAACAGCAGGTCGGTGTAAACGCGGGTGGCATAGTCAAACGCATAGTACACCGCGGGCACAATGCCGAACTGACACTGCACCGCCCGCGAATACTGCGACACCGACCGGATGGCAGGTGCGGTCTTGAGCAGCAGAATGAGCAGCGGCACGGTGACGATCATTTCCACAGCGTACTGCATGGTGTCTCCGCCGGAGAAGATGGCGACCGCGATCAGCGCCAGCCAGCGCCGCAGCTGACAGCACAGGTACGCCGTCAGCACGGAAATCACCGGCCACAGGCGTTCGTGACTGAGCGAGCACAGCGCGAGCACAAGCGGCAGGTGGGTGTGCAGCGGATACAGATAGCGTCCGAAGCCCGGGTCCACACCGAGGTAGGCGATGCCGGACAGGCAGAAGATCATCAGCGTGTACAGCAGCATGCGCTTTTTCGCCGTGGGCGTCCAGTGGATATTGCAGAATGCCGCAGAGAGCGCGATGCCGAACAGTGTAACGGCAACGGAGTTGCAAAGGTCAACAGCGAGTGCGATCATGTCAGGAACACCTGCTCTTTCTGAAAGGCGTGTTCAAGGTACGCATCCTTGATGTCGTTGTAGCGTCCGCGCGGAATGGGCAGCTCGGCGCGGCTGGACATGACGAGCGTTTTTGGCGTGATCGTCTGGATATGCTCTAAATTTACAAGGTAGGAGCGGTGAATGCGCAGAAAATTCCTGTGTTCGGCAAGGCTTTCGCACAGGCTGTCCATGCTGCCGGCGGCTTCGAGCACGGTGCCGTCCGTCTTGTGCAGCAGCAGGGAACGGCGGATGACCTCGCAGTATTCCAGCTTGTCCAGTTCAACGCGTGTGATGCCGGTTCTGCAGCGCAGGATCAGGCTGACGCTGCTCTCGCGCGAGCAGGTGGCAATGACCGAATCCATCAGCCGGAAGAAGCTCTCCGGCCAGATCGGCTTGAGCTGATAGAAATACGCGCCCACCGTATACGACTGCACGGCAAACTCTGCGGATGAGGTGAGAAAGATGATCTTCACGTTGGAGTCGTACTGACGGATCTCACGGGCGGCTTCGATGCCGTTTTCGCCGGGCATGAGCACATCGAGCAGCAGAATATCAAAGCGTGCGCCCTTTTCGATGGACGCCAGTAGCTCGAACGGGCTTTGGAAGGCCGTCGGGGCGATATCGGCGTTGTGTTCCGTACGGTAGCTGCCGAGCAGCTCGTGCAGTTCATCGAGCACGCTGGGATCGTCGTCGCAAAAGCCAATCTGGATCATGGTTCTCATCTCCTTTCTTTTTATAAAGGGAACAGATCATTTGTAATCGCGGCGGGTCTTGTCGGGTTCCCAACCCTCGAGCGGGTAGCGCTGCATGGCGCCGAAAATGCGCTCGCGTACACCGGGCATGGTCTTTTCGAGACTTTTCAGCAAATCCTTGATCTCCTGTCGCTTGGTGTTGCCGTCCGCCGGACACGGATTGTGCACGATAGGCAGCTCGTGCCGTTTGGCGAACGAGCGCACATAATGCTCCGGCACATACAGCAGCGGACGAATGAGCGTGATGTCGGCGCGGTCGAGGTAGGTTACCGGCGAAAAGCACGAAATGCGGCCTTCATAAAATAGGGAAAGCATGTAGGTCTCGACTACATCGTCAAAGTGATGGCCGAGCGCAACCTTGCTGCAGCCTGCCTTGCGGGCGGCATCGTGCAGAGCGCCGCGGCGCAGCTTGGCACAGAGCGAGCAGGGGTTTTCCTCGTGGCGGATATCAAACACGATAGGACCGATCTGGGTGGGGACGCGGATGTACTCGACGCCCAGCTTGTCGCACAGCGTCTGTACAGGGGAGAAGTCCATCTCATCATAGCCCATCTCCAATGTAATAGCCACGACTGTAAAATGGTGCGGATAAAAGCGGCTCAGCTGACTGAGTGCCACGAGCAGCGCGAGCGAGTCCTTGCCGCCGGAAACACCGACCGCAATCCTGTCGCCCTCATCTATCATATGGTAATGGTCCACCGCACGGCGGACATAGGAAAGCATTTTCTGCATAACAGTCTCCTTTTTGATCGTACATATTAAAATTTATCAGAAAACGTCAAAAATCGCAAATGTAAAAAATGAAATGCAAAGTGAGTATTCGAGAGTATGAGAGAGATTGAAAGAGAAAATAAGAGAATGTATTGGATTGAAGATATTTTTTCAAAATTTCGCTTGACTTGCGCAAAATGATGTGTTTTAATAAATATGCTCGTTTCGAGCGATCAATCAGTTGTCAAAGTATTTTTGATATATATAAACGGAGGAAAAAACCATGTCTACTTTTATGGCTAAGGCAGAAAATGTCGAGCGTAAGTGGTATGTACTGGACGCAGCTGGCAAGCCGCTGGGCCGTACTGCTGCAACCGCTGCAATGCTGCTTCGCGGCAAGCACAAGACCACGTTCACTCCCCATGTTGACTGCGGCGATTTCGTAATCATCGTCAACGCTGACAAGGCGGTTCTGACCGGTAAGAAGCTTACCCAGAAGTACTATCGTCATCACACCGGCTGGGTCGGCGGTCTGAAGGAAGTTCAGTACAAGACCCTGATGGCTGAGAAGCCGGAGTTCGCTATGCAGCTCGCAGTTAAGGGCATGCTGCCGAAGAATTCCATCGGCCGTCAGTCCGCTACCCGTCTGAAGGTATTTGCTGGCGAGAACCACAATCATCAGGCTCAGAAGCCCGAGAACTGGGAAAAGTAAGGGAGGATTAACTGATGTATACACCTAAGAAGGCATATTTCTATGGCACCGGCAGAAGAAAGTCCTCTGTTGCCCGCGTTCGTCTTTTCCCGGGCGGCACCGGTGAGATCAAGATCAACAACCGCACCATCGACAACTACTTCGGTCTCGAGACCCTGAAGATGGTTTGCCGTCAGCCGTTCGAAGTAACCGGCACCGAGGGCAAGTTCGATGTAGAGTGCACCGTAACCGGCGGCGGCTTCACCGGCCAGGCTGGCGCAATCCGTCACGGCATCGCTCGTGCTCTGCTGCAGGCTGATTCCGACCAGTACCGCGCAGCTTTGAAGGCTGCAGGCTTCCTGACCCGCGATCCGCGTATGAAGGAACGTAAGAAGTACGGTCTGAAGGCTGCACGTCGTGCACCGCAGTTCTCCAAGCGCTAAAACAGCAAAATACCACCGAAACTACTGTTCGGTGGTATTTTTTTATGCACTTAGATTTTTCTGACGACATTCTGACGACACGGGGAACGTTTACGACATGGCTTCCCTGCGGTCGTTGCCGCGCGTTTTATGGAATACGGCTGCACGGAGTTCCTCCAGTTCGTTGTGGACGTAGATCTCGGCGGTGACCTGAATGTCCTTGTGGCCGAGGATCTTCTGGATCGTGTAGATGTCCACACCGTTCCGGCGCAGGCTAGTACCGTAGGTATGGCGCATCTCGTGCGAGGTGAGCACCGGAATGTCAGGGTGCCGTTCATGCACGCTGGTCATGAACTTCTTGAGTCGCTGAGAAAAGTGGTCGGTATCCTGCAGGCCGCCGGTCTGCGAGGGAAACAGGTACAGGCTGTCATGCGGCAGCGACTGCACCAGGGCGATACACTTGTCCGAGATCGGAATGGTGCGGAAGCTGTTTTTCTTCGGCGCGGCCAGCTTGAGCACGCCGACCTCGGAAACGACAGTGCGCTGAATGTGCAGCGAGCCGTTGCCCGGTTCGAGCACGAAGTCCGTCCACATGGTTCCCAGCAGCTCGCCGCGGCGCATACCGGTATCGAGCAGGAGCGCAGCAGCGGGAAACGCTTCGAGTGCTTCCTCGCGCACAATGGCGATCTGCTTTTCGGTCAGCACACGCTTGACGCGCTTGTGCGCCGAGCTGCTGAACTGCACGCGCTTTGCCGGATTCTTGTAGCACAGGTCGTTCTCGATGGCCGTTTCAAAGATGTCCACCAGGCACAGCCGGATCTTCTTCAGATGCGATGCGGACAGACCCTTGTGCATGGCGGCGAACGTCTGCACATCGACCGGCCGCACATCGGTCAGATCGACACTGCCGAAGTACGGCTCCAGATACAGCCGCACGATCTCCTCATAGGTCTGGAGCGTATTGGGGCTGACAAACGGCTGCTTGTAGGTCTTGAGCCACTTGCGCGCCCACTGGGAAAAGTTGTAGCTTTTCCGGACGAATGCTTCGCCGGTCCGTGCGGATACCTCGGAGGCCACACGGAATTCCTCGGCTTTCTTTTTCGCATCGGCAAGGCTGACCGTGCTGTAAAAGGATTTGCGCAGCGGCTTGCCGTGAATGTCGCGGCCGAGCGTGATCTTGTATTCGTAGCGGTTGTCCTTGCGTGTAGGTTTTTTTCTCGGCATAAAAATAACCCCTTTCTTACCGTAAAAAAGTATGGTAAAATAGGGGTACTGATGTAACGGCTCAATGTTTTATCAGTACCCCATGTCCCGCTCTGGTGTTGGTAGCACCGGGGCGGGATTTTTTTATGCGTTTAACCGGGTCGAATTCGACCCCTTTATTTTTTCTCGAGTTTCACAGTCGTGGTGACGCCCATAGCGGACACGCTGTAGCTGATCTGTCCGTCCTCGTAGGTGAACGTCTTTGTTTCGTCCGGAGAGGCGAGGAGCGCGTTTGCGGTCTGCTCGGTGTCGTTGGCAGAATCCCAGGTGTACGGCTCATCTGCTGTGGTCGGAGCCTCGAAGCTGCCCGCCCAGTACAGCGCGGTGGTGTCCGGTGCGTTCCAGTTGACAGTGATCGTGTCCGCCGTGATTGTGGCGGTCTGGTAGCTGTCCTCGCTGTCACTGTTCACCTGCACCCATTCGCCGGTCAGATCGGGCGGCTGCGGTGCTTCCTCCTGCTGGGTAGCAGCGTTGGCGTCGGTGCTACTCGATGCGTTTCCACCGCAGGCTGTGAGCGGCAGTGTCAGCATGAAGCAGGCGAATACTAACGCTAACATTTTCTTTTTCATATTCAGTTCTCCTTAAATTTGATCTACGGTGCGAATGACTTTGATTACACGGCCGACAACACGGCATTTCTCCAAATCAGAGCCTTCGACCCGTTTCGGTTTGAACTCCGGATTGATCGGAACCAGCTCGAGCCAGTCTTCGCCGGGCTTGTAGTTGATTCGTTTTACTGTGGCCTCGCCGTCACCCAGCAGCATAATGCCGATCCGGCCGGGAACCTCCATGTCGCTGCATCTCAAACAGAGAATGTCGTCGCCGTCCTGAAACTGCGGGTACATACTGTCGCCGCTGATGGTCGCCAGGAAAAAGTCTTCCGGTCGTCGGCGGCCTATCCATTCAGCAGGAATGGTTCGCAGTTCATAGGCATCATCGGGTGTCGCATCGAAGTGTGCGGCCACCGGGCCTGCGTAGTGAACTGTAACAAGCGGATTGTCCTCAGGTTCACGTGCATTGACCTCACGAAGTGTGCGGGCATTATCCAGATGAAAAAACGGTTCCGATACATTGCCGAGCAGATAGTCACTGCTGACATCAAACAGTCTTGCGAAATTAGAAACCACGGTGATGATTGGCTCCTGCAGACCGTTTTCATATCTGCTGATCGTGCTCTTGTTCAGGCGGCCGCCAAAACGATCATTGTAGGTTTTAGCAAGGCTTTCGAGAGAATATCCGCTTTCGGTGCGCAAATCTTTTAATATTTTACCAAAGTCAGCCATAATAGCTTCCTCCTTTTGAATTTATCGTATCACATACAATTAAGAAAATCAATATGGAAATTTGCGTTTTCGATAACAAAATTAAAAATAGTTATTGACAACGCAACGGCAGGGTGTTATAGTCTTGTTATCGAAAACGCAACGAAGGGAGGAGAAGCCGATGGTCGAGAAGAAGAAACTCATTCACGAACCGTATAACAAATTCAAGGGATTTATGCGGGAAAACGGTATCATTTATTCGCATATTGCCGAACTACTCGGTGTCACACCGACGACTGTTTCACAGAAGGTAAACGGTCAGTCGGATTTCACTGTCAGTGAGGCAGAGTTGATTATGCGGGAATACCATACGGACATCAAAATTTTTTTGCCCTGAATGTTGCGTATACGATAACAAAGGGAGATGAACATCTATGGCAGTACCCACCACCATCATCACAAAGCTGGACGAGCTGGAGCAGCTTTGCGAGAAGCACCCCAGCAAAATCCCGATTGAGGAGTGCGCAGCGTTCCTCGGCATGGCGGGCGAAAGCCTGCGGGCGTGTCTGGAGCATGGTTCCTGTCCGTTCGGACTGGGCTGGCTCAAGAAAAATGCGCACAACCGCGCATTTTACATTCCGACATTGACCTTTTATCTCTGGGTGACGCAATCCGCAGGGTTCAAGAACAACAAAATTTAGAAAGAAGGAAATCCAATGCAAAACAACAATTTCGCAGAAACTCTCGCCTCGGTCGCATCCGAGTTCGGCGTAGAGGACACCGCAAAGCACGGCCGCGGCATCAAGCCGAGCAAGCGCCCGTACTTCCGCTGGACAGATGAACAGCTCGAGCAGTTGGCAACGCTGCGCGACGAGGGCAAGTCCGCGAACGAGATCGCGGAGGCGCTGGGCGTGTCGAGCGATAAGGTCATCACCAAGCTGGCCGCCATGGCAGCACGGCAGCGGACCGGCAGCAAGACGCCGGAGCCGAGTACCGAACCGGTACCCGAGGTCGAAGCAGAGCCGGAGCAGGAAGCTGAAATCGAGCCGTCCGTCGAGGCCGAGCCGGAACCGGAGCTTAACCCCGTGTCGCAAGACCTTAACCCAACTGATGTTGACCTCGACCGCATGATCTTCACAGCGTTCGACAACGTAGTCGGCAAGGTGGACGATTTCGTCACGATGTCCGGTTGCTGGCGTAAGGTACTGACGACTATTGAGAAGCAGTTGAACGAGTTGGCATATCTCGTTTGGGAACACCCGAACACCGAGGAATCCGTCTGTCAGATCGCGGCAATCATCGCGTTCGACGAGCTCAAGGCATGAGAAAAGCCGCTGTCAGGACGGCAATCCCGATCAGCGGCAAAGAAATGTATTCAACCACATAATAGCATGAAGTTAGGAGAATTTCAATGGTAAAGATTATCAGCAACGTAAAAGGCGACCACGTTGAGGCGAGTGTAGAGCTGGCGGGCAACATGAAAGCGATTGTTTCCGAACTGGTCAATGCAATCGGCAGTGCGTACCTGCAGATTGGTGCACAGGACAAGCGCGCCGCACAGGCGTTCCGCAAGATGTTCACTCAGTTCGTAACGAGCGAGAATTCGCCGATGTGGCTCGAGGACAGCTGTGACGGCGTTATTGTCAACGCATCCATCGTCCGTGCGGGCAAGCTGACCAGCGAGGATGTTGCCAACGCAATCCGCTGCGGCGCTTCCAAGGACGTTATCAAGGCACTGCTGGAGGAGATGTAACATGACCGACCCCATCAAGATCACCTCGCTCGAGGCCGAGAACGTCAAACGCGTGCGTGCGGTGCAGCTGCATCCGAGCGAAACCGGCCTGACCATCATCGGCGGGAACAACAACCAGGGCAAGACCTCGCTGCTGGACACGATTGCGTGGGCGCTCGGCGGCGATCGCTTCCGTCCGTCCATGGCTAACCGTGAGGGCAGCACGATCCCGCCGCACATCAAGGTCACGCTGTCCAACGGCCTGATCGTCGAGCGCCGCGGCAAGAACAGCGACCTCAAGGTCATCGACCCGTCGGGCAGCAAGGCCGGACAGCAGCTTCTCAATGCCTTTATCGAGCAGCTGGCACTCGATCTGCCGCGCTTTATGCAGGCGAGCGACCGTGAAAAGGCGGACACGCTGCTCCGCATCATCGGTGTGGGCGAACAGCTTGCCGCACTGGAACGCAAAGAGCAGGAGCAGTACAACGAGCGCCTTGCCATTGGCCGCATTGCCGACCAGAAAGCAAAGTACGCGAAAGAGCAGCCGTACTGGCCGGATGCACCGGACGAACTCATCTCCGCAAGTGACCTCATCCGTCAGCAGCAGGCAATCCTTGCCCGCAACGGTGAGAACCAGAGCAAGCGAGCGATGGCAAGCCTGCTCGATCAGCAGGTGAGCACCCTCACCGCGCGTGTGGATGAGCTGTACCGTCAGCTGCAAACCGCCGAGGACGAACTCATCGCTAAGATGGCTGACCTTGCCACCGCCCGCAAGACCGCCGAGCAGCTTGTGGACGAGAGCACTGAGGAGCTGGAGCGCAGCATTGCCGACATCGAAACCATCAACGCCAAGGTGCGCGACAACCTCAACCGCGAAAAGGCCGAGGAGGATGCACACGCCTATCAGCAGCAGTATGACAGCCTGACCGCCGAAATTGAACAGCTCCGCGAGGACAAGCGCGCGCTGCTGGACGGCGCCAAGCTGCCGATGGAGGGCCTCGGTGTTGCGGACGGCGCACTGACCTATCACGGCCAGAAATGGGATAATATGTCCGGCAGCGAGCAGCTGCGGGTGGCGACCGCCATTGTGCGCTGTCTGAAACCGCAGTGCGGCTTCGTACTGCTGGACAAGCTGGAGCAGATGGACCTCGGCACGCTGCGTGAGTTCGGCGCGTGGCTGGAAAGCGAGGGCTTACAGGCCATCGCAACGCGCGTTTCGACCGGTGACGAGTGCTCCATCATCATCGAGGACGGCTATGTGCAGGGCGAGGAACAGCCTTTACCTGACGAGCCGCAGAGTACATGGAAAGCAGGTGCATTTTAATGCAGATCATCCGCGGAAAACAGAAGACCGCGCTCAAGGTTGTCGTGTACGGTCCGGAGGGCATCGGCAAGTCTACGTTTGCCGCACAGTTCCCGAATCCGCTGTTCATCGACACCGAGGGCGGCACCAAGCACATGGACGTCGCCCGCACGCCTAAGCCGACCAGCTGGGTCATGCTGCTCGGTCTGGTCAAAGAGTGCATTGCCGACCCGAGCCTGTGCGGCACGCTCATCATCGACACGATGGACTGGGCGGAGCTGCTGTGCAGCCGCTACGTCTGCGACAAGAACCAGAAAAAGAGTATCGAGGAGTTCGGCTACGGCAAGGGCTACACCTATCTGATGGAGGAGTTCGGCGCCCTGCTGAATACGCTGAACGAGCTGGTCGAGCGCGGCGTGAACGTAGTCGTGACGGCGCACGCCAAGATGCGGAAATTTGAGCAGCCGGACGAGCTCGGCGCATACGACCGCTGGGAGATGAAGCTGTCCGCCAAGACCGCGCCGCTCGTCAAGGAGTGGGCGGACATGGTGCTGTTCGCCAACTACAAGACGTTCGCCGTCAAGACGGAGAACGGCAAGACCAAGGGACAGGGCGGCGAGCGCCGGATGTACACCACCCATCACCCGTGCTGGGATGCGAAGAACCGCTTCGGCCTGCCCGGCGAGATGCCGTTCGATTATGCCGGAATCGCCCATATCATCGGGGACGAAAAAAATATTCGGTCAATTACTGAACCGAATGAACCGTTAGTGGTCAATTCTGCGGACGAAACGCCGGATAAGTGTAAGGACGTTTCCGATGCACCCGCACAGGCGGCAGTAAGCGAACCGGCGAAACCGGACGGCATCGTGCCGGACATTCCGGCAGGTATCCCGCAGGCGCTGCGCGACCTGATGCAGGCCAACAACGTCACCGCGACCGACATTCAGACCGCCGTTTCCGCCAAGGGATATTTCCCGCTCGGCATGGAGATCACCGACTATCCGGCGGATTTCGTAAACGGCTGCCTGATCGGTGCGTGGGATCAGCTCTATCAGGTCATTCTGAAAGAGCGCAAGGACATTCCGTTTTAATCAAGGAGGACAATCATTATGAACGACAACATTCTGGATCAGGAGCTCGGCTGGGAAGACGAGATCGAAAACGAGGGCAGTCCGCGCCGTGTGCTCGAGCCGGGCGAGTACCCGTTTACCGTACTGGGATTTGAGCGTGCCCGCTACGCAGGCAGCGAAAAGGTAGCGCCGTGCAATCAGGCTATCCTGCACCTGCGTGTGGATGCGCCGGACGGCGAGAGCGAGATGAACGTCAACCTGTTTTTGCTTAAGCGCTTTGAGTGGAAGCTGTGCCAGTTCTTCACGTCCATCGGTCTGCGCCAGCACGGCGAAAAGCTGCGTATGAACTGGGCGGCTGTCACCGGCAAGACCGGCCGCTGCCGCATCACCAAGCGTACTTACAAGGACAAGACCGGCGCAGACCGCGAAACCAACGATCTGGACGAGTTCCTCGATCCGCTGGGTGCGCCGTCCATGCAGCAGGCGGGCGGCTTTACGCCGGGAGCATTCTAATAATATGGAACTGCGACCGTATCAGCAGGCGGCGCGTGAAGCGGTCGAGAACCGCTGGGAGCAGGGTGACGACAGCACCCTGCTTTCTATTCCCACCGGCTGCGGAAAGACTGTCATTTTTGCAAAAATCGCCGAGGACAGGGTACGGCAGGGCGACCGCGTGCTCATCCTCGCGCACCGCGGTGAGCTGCTCGATCAGGCCGCCGACAAGCTGCACACCGCGACCGGACTTTCCTGTGCGACCGAGAAAGCCGAGCAAAGCTGTCTGGGCAGCTGGCTGCGCGTGGCGGTCGGCTCGGTGCAGACCCTCATGCGGCCCAAGCGCTTAGCGGCGTTCCCGCGGGACTACTTCGGCACCATCATCATCGACGAGGCGCATCACGCGGTATCCGACAGCTACGGACGTATCCTGAATCACTTCGACAGCGCAAAGGTGCTCGGCGTAACCGCAACGCCCGACCGAGGCGATATGCGAAACCTCGGCAGCGTGTTCCAGTCGCTGGCGTATGAGTATTCGCTGACCAAGGCAATCCGCGAGGGCTACCTTGTGCCCATTAAGGCGCTGACCGTGCCGCTCAAGATGGATTTAAGCGGTGTCGGCGTGCAGTCCGGCGACTTTAAGCCGGGTGACCTCGACAGTGCGCTCGACCCGTACCTCTACCAGATCGCGGACGAGATGGCAAAGACCTGTGCCGACCGCAAGACCGTTGTGTTCCTGCCGCTGGTCAAGACCAGCCAGAAATTCCGCGACATTCTGGTTTCGCGCGGCTTTCGTGCCGCCGAGGTCAACGGCGAATCGCCCGACCGTGCGGAAATCCTTGCGGCATTCGACCGCGGCGAGTACAACGTGCTGTGCAACAGTATGCTGCTCACCGAGGGCTGGGACTGCCCGAGCGTCAACTGCGTTGTGGTGCTGCGCCCGACTAAAGTACGCAGCCTGTACAGCCAGATGGTAGGCCGCGGCACGCGCCTGTTTCCCGGCAAGACCGACCTGCTGCTGCTGGATTTCCTGTGGCACACCGAGCGGCACGAGCTTTGCAGACCGGCGCATCTGGTCTGCGAAACCGCCGAGGTGGCCGAAAGCATGACCGAGAGTGCAGCCGAGCAGGGCGGTCCGGTGGACATTCTGGAAGCCGCCGAGCAGGCCGAGAGCGATGTGGTGCAGCAGCGCGAGGAATCCCTCGCCAAGCAGCTGGCGGAGATGAAAAGCCGCAAGCGCCGTCTGGTGGACCCGTTACAGTTTGAGCTGTCCATTCAGGCGGAGGATTTAGCAGGCTACACGCCCGCATTCGGCTGGGAGATCGCGCCGCCGAGTGAAAAGCAGCTCGGCGCACTGGAAAAGTGGGGCATCCGTCCGGACGAGATCGAATGCGCGGGCAAGGCAGCAAAGCTGCTCGACCGTCTGGCGGCACGCCGCACCGAGGGTCTGACAACGCCCAAGCAGATTCGCTTTCTGGAGGGCAAGGGCTTTACGCACGTCGGCACCTGGCAATTTGAGCAGGCAAAGCAGCTCATCGACCGCATTGCCGCCAACGGCTGGCGCATTCCGCGCGGCATCGACCCGAAAACCTACATGGGATAATGGAGGATAAATGAAGCAGGACGAACTCGATCTCCGGCAGGCGCTGGACTACATCGACCCGAGAGAACTCTCGTACAGTGAGTGGGTCGGCGTCGGCATGGGACTGAAAGAAGCAGGCTATCCCGTCGGTCTGTGGGAGGACTGGTCAAGACGGGACGGCGGGCGCTACCGCACCGGCGAGTGCGCCCGCAAGTGGGACAGCTTTCGCGGCACGGACACGCCCATCACGGCGGGAACCATCGTGCAGATGGCGCAGCGAGGCGGCTGGCAGCCGAACGGCGGCGACTGTGAACTCGGCTGGGACGATGAGATCGGCGGCAGTGAGCCGTACCGCGTGATTGACCCGCACTGGGTCGAGGCGCAGGAGATTGCCGAACCCGCCGAGTGGCATCCGGCGCAGCAGCTCATCACCTACCTCGAAACGCTGTTCGACAGCGAGGAGCACGTCGGCTACGTCACCCGCTCGTTCTCGAACGAGGACGGCAAGGCCATGCCGACCAAGGGCGACTGGGCGCGAACCGCCGGTCAGCTGGTGCAGGCGCTCTCTGCCTGTGGCGACGACATCGGCAGCGTGCTCGGTGACTACGACCCGGCGGTCGGCGCGTGGATCCGCTTCAACCCGCTCGACGGCAAGGGCATCCGCAACGAGAACGTCACCGCGTTCCGCTACGCGCTCGTCGAGTGCGACGGCATGGACATCGACCGCCAGAACGCGCTCATCCGCGAACTGGAGCTGCCGGTGGCGTGTCTGGTGCACTCGGGCGGCAAGAGCGTGCACGCCATTGTTCACATTGATGCACCGGACTATCCCGAGTACCGCAAGCGGGTCGAATACCTGTACACGGTCTGCCGCAAGAACGGTCTGGAACTCGACCAGCAGAACCGCAATCCGTCGCGCCTGTCGCGTATGCCGGGCGTGCTGCGAAAGGGACACAAGCAGTTCCTCATCGACACCAACATCGGCAAGACGGACTTTGCCGAGTGGCGCGAGTTCATTGAGAGCGCAACGGACGATTTACCCGATCCGGAGAGCATGAGCGCTGTCTGGGACGAAATGCCGCCGCTGGCACCGGCACTCATCAGCGGCGTGCTCCGGCAGGGGCACAAGATGCTGCTGGCCGGACCGTCCAAGGCGGGCAAGTCGTTCGCGCTCATCGAACTGACCATCGCCATCGCGGAGGGCAAAAGCTGGCTCGGCTTTGACTGTGCACAGGGCAGAGTGCTGTACGTCAACCTCGAGCTTGACCGCGCCTCCTGCCTGCACCGCTTCCGCGATGTGTATGGCTGCCTCGGCTGGAAGCCTGAGCACCTCGGCAACATCGACATCTGGAACCTGCGCGGCAAGTCCGTGCCGATGGACAGGCTCACGCCGAAACTCATTCGCAGAGCGGTCAAGAAGGACTACATCGCGGTCATCATCGACCCCATTTACAAGGTCATCACCGGCGACGAGAACTCTGCCGACCAGATGGCGAACTTCTGCAACCAGTTTGACAAGGTGTGCACCGAACTCGGCTGCGCGACCATCTACTGCCACCACCATTCCAAGGGGGCACAGGGCGGCAAGCGCTCGATGGACCGCGCGAGCGGTTCCGGCGTGTTCGCCCGCGACCCGGATGCGCTGCTCGACCTCATCGAACTCGAGGTGTCGGACGATTTACGCACCCAGATGGAGAACAACGCCGTCTGCCGTGTGTGCGGCGCGGCGCTCGAGGCAGCAGACAAGAGCGACGAGGTATCGCAGGACGACCTGTGCAGCCAGCGTGCCGCCATGGATGCCTGCAAGCGGCTGCTCTCCGGCGTGGACTACAATCACCTGCTCGACCGCATTGCGGACACGAGAAAAGAGGTGCAGGCGCGGACTGCGTGGCGCATCGAGGGAACGCTGCGTGAGTTCCCGAAGTTCCCGCCGGTCAACCTGTGGTTTGAGTTTCCGGTGCACCGGCCGGATGGCAACGGCGCTTTGCAGGACATCAATCCGGACGAAGCTGCTCCGGCATGGCAGCGCGGCGCAAAGGCCCGCAAGGGCAAGGCAAAGCAGGCGAAGCAGAGCAGGAAGGAAGCGTTCGACACGGCGTACAACGCGCTGTGCCTGGGCGGGGATGCGCCGACGGTGCAGGACATGATCGAATACTACACCGAGCAGAACGAGGACGGGGAAATGCAGGCACCGGCACAGCGAACAGTCTACCGCTGGGTCAAGGACTACGGATATACGATAGATAAAAATACTGGCAAAATCTTGAATGACACGACCTGAAATTTAAGGTCATGGCAAGAGTGTCACGACCTTTGACACGACCTTGCGTTTCAGGTGGTGGCGCTGTTGTCATAACCTGTGACACGACCTTGATTTTAGGTCATGGCGGCAGTGTCGCCACGACCATATATATACTACGTATATATTTTTGACAATGTCACAAGTGACACAACCAGGTGGGTCAGTGTGTGAACGCACTCACCATGTGAGGGGGCTTTGAAGGCGCCCCTCACAGATGGTTGGAGAGCGCACACACGACTGGACCCGTCGCGCGAGAGGAGAGAAGAAAATGGTAACGCAGTTTTTCATGGCGATGCGCCCGCCGACGTGTACGGCGCAGGAGAAGCAGGTGCGCGTGGTGCATGGCAAGCCGCAGTTCTACGAGCCGCAGGCGCTCGCCGCCGCCCGCGCAAAGCTGTGCGCGCACCTCGGGCAGCACCGACCGGACAAGCCGTACGCTGGCGGCGTAAGGCTCGTGGTCAAGTGGCTGTTCCCGCGGGGAAAGCACCCGAACGGCAGCTACCGCACGACAAAGCCGGATACAGACAACCTGCAGAAGCTGCTCAAGGACTGCATGACCGCCGAGCACTTCTGGACGGACGATGCGCTGGTGTGCTCGGAGATCACAGAGAAATTCTGGGCGGACACGCCCGGCATCTGGATTCACATTGAGCCGGTGGAGGGCTGATATGGACTTTGAGGAGATGAACCAGCGGGCATACGACCGCAAACCCGAGCCGGACGATCTGACACCCGCCGAGCGCATGATCTGGCTGGCGCTGCGGCTGCTGTATGAGCTGCATTTTCACGGCGGCCTGACCCGCGACGAGGGCGTGGCGTATAAGCAGGAGCTGAAAAAAGATTACGAGCGTAACCTCGCGCAGGAGGCCGAGTGGCTGCGTGCCGGTACGGCAATGAAGCTGCTGCGGCAGAGCGAGAACCCCGAGGTGAAGAAGATCGTCGGGGAAGTTGAAACGATGTTTTGAGGAGAAGAACAATGGCAAAATGTAAATTCTGCGGGCAGGGCGTGCGGACTGCACCCGTGTTCCATCCGGCCTGCTGGGAGCAGGCGGTGAACAAACTTGCAAGCAAGATCTGCGATGAGTATTGCAAGTTTCCGTTTGAGATGGACTATGAGGCGTTGGTAGACAAGTGCGAGCAGTGCCCGATGGTACGGCTGAAGGAGTTGGGAGGGAAAGTATGATTTTAGAGTTGACCAAACAGAACATCTTGAACCTGACGAATGAGAGCAAGCGCAAGAATATCCTTGCCGCATGGCGCAGCTGGGGCATCTGGCACAAGGCGCCCGAGATCGGGCTTAGCGTGTACCGGCTCGACCTGCCGGACGGCAGCTTTTTCACCGCCAGCTGGTACGAGGGCGACGATTTCTTTCCGGGCGGCGGTACGCATAACGTCAATCGTCCGCGTTTCAATCTCTGCAACAAGGGCGGCAAGCTGAAAGCCGGGAGCAAGGCCGAAAGCCTGCTGACGGACAAGCTCAAAGAGCTGCGGAAGGAGCTGCTGAGCCATGAAAACTGATGAACTTATCGAAGCCCTCGGACGGCTGAAAGTCCAGACCGGCTCGCTCGTGTGCCTCGGTTGCGGGCACGAGCACAACTGCGGCCTGCACGGCTGCGCCCTCCTGCGGGAGGCGGAAAAACAGCTTTACGCGCTGGAACACGCTCTGCGGCGCACCCGTCAGCAGCGGAACGCGGCGCTCAAACAGCTCAAACGCATCGCCGCCTGCGAGACCTGCAAGAATAACCAGCCGTCCGGCGAAGATGACGGCCACTGCACCGCCTGCATGACCGGGCAGAGATGGAAGTGGAATGGAGGCTGCCGTGGATAAGGAACACAAGGCCGTCGAGCGGCTGCGCCTCGCCGCGGAGATGAGCGAAACCTACTACGCCAAGCCGCTCATCATCACCACTTCGGGCGGCAAGGACAGCGATGTGTGTCTTGCGCTGGCGCGGGCGGCCGGTATCCGGTACGAGGTACAGCATAACCATACCTCGGTAGACGCGCCCGAAACCGTCTACCATGTGCGCGAAACTTTCCGGCGGTTGGAAAACGAGGGCATCAAGTGTACCGTCAACCTGCCGACCTACAAAGGTCAGCGCGTGACGATGTGGAGCTTGATACCGCAGAAACTCATGCCGCCGACGCGCGTTGTACGATACTGCTGTTCGGTTCTCAAAGAGCAGGGCGGCAAAGGCCGCATGATAACAACAGGCGTTCGCTGGGCGGAAAGTGCCAAGCGCCGCAAGAACCGCGGCATTTACGAAAAACAATCCGCAGACATAAGCCGCAGAATCACGATCAGCAATGATAATGACGATGCCCGGCGATTGTTCGAGAACTGCCGATTGCAGGCAAAGCGAGTTTGCAATCCTATCGTAGATTGGACAGACAGCGATGTGTGGGACTACATTCGTTCCGAGCATATCCCGGTCAATCCGCTGTATGAGTGCGGCTTCCGCCGGGTCGGTTGCATCGGCTGCCCGATGGCGGGACGCGCCACAAGGCAGATGGAGTTTGCCCGGTATCCGACTTACGAGCGGATGTATATCCGGGCGTTTGAGCGGATGCTGAAGGCACGGCGAGCGCGGAATTTGCCAACTAAGTGGGAGACCGGTATGGACTGCTTTCACTGGTGGATGGAGGATGGCGTGCTACCGGGACAGATGGAATTTGAGGTGGAGGGAGACAGGTATGACGATTAACCAGGCAATCCGCATCCTCGACCCGGCCACGACAGCCGAGGAGCTGGCAACGATCGAATACTACGGTGGTCTGCACGGCCGTGAAAAGATGGTAGCCGCCTGCGACGAGGCCTGCCGCATGGCGGTTCAAATTATGAGAAAATACATGGAGGAACAAAAATGAAAAAGAAAATCATGGCGGCACTGCTCTGCGGTGCTATGATGTGTAGTCTGTCGGCCTGCAGGGAGAGCGAGCGCGTTGCGTACAACATCTCGAAGGAGGCGGACAATTTCAACGTCACGCGCCGTCTGGAAGTCATCAACGCGCGTACGGACAAGCCGGTGTTTGAGCTGATCGGCAACTTCGCCATCTCGAACAACAGCGAGAACGAGCTGGAGGTGACTGTCGAGACCGGGCAGGGCGTTTACAAGAAACACCTTGTGTACCTCAACGACTGGACGATCTACGTTGTGGAGGACGTCAGCGGCGCTTACGTGGACAAGTTCCACTACGAGGTGAATTTCCTGCCGGAGATGATCATTCCGGTTACGGTGACGTCGCATGACTAAATACAGCGACAAGGTTCGGCGCTACTTAGCATGGAGGTACGGCAATGAAGAAAAAGCGGGTCAATCCGCACAGGCGGCCGGCGACACTGGCGGACGTACAAAAGGCAAAGAAAGCCGCGCAGAACGAGGCGGTAACAACAGCATGGGCAATCTTTTTCTCGGCGCTGCGGGATAAGGAGGGCTTCGGCTACACACGGCTCCGGCGGGTCTGGGACGAGGTAAACTACCTCGCGGACAGCGTTTCCAAGGGCTATGTGTCGATCGCCGATCTCGAAAAGGAACTCGAAGACTACGGAATCACGTTGAGGTAGGATTATGACAACTAAGGATTGGCTGAACCGCGGGTGGGCACTCGACCGCGAGATTACGGCTTTGGAGAGTGCCAAGCGCCGGGCGTACGACCGCTGCGTGTCCGGCGTGGCATCGGTGAGCGGTGCACCGGGCGGCGGCGGTGCCTCAGACGGCGGCCTGAGTCGCTACGCCGACTTTGCCGCACAGGTGGATGCCCAGATCGACAAGCTGGTGGGCATCAAGCAGGAGATCGCGGCGGTGATTGTCGAGGTGCCGGACACGACCCTGCGGACACTTCTCACAAAGCGGTACTTAAACTTTGAGAAGTGGGAGAAAATCGCGGTTGACTTAGACCGCACTCTGCGCTGGGTCATGCGGCTGCATGGCAGGGCATTGCAGGCAGCAGAAAAAATTCTGAAAGAAAATGCGAACAGGCCATGTTAGTTCACATAGTTTCCTGCTATACTGGTATCATGAAGTTCAGCGGGAATGAAACTGAGGTCCCGCATTTCTCCTGCTTCATACCGCATTGGAAACACCTCCGGAAAGGCACTCTTGGAAACAAGGGTGCTTTTTCGTGCCCGAAAGGAAGTGAAACCATGACAAGCAAACAGAAACGGTTCGTCGAGGAATACCTCATCGACCTGTGTGCCACGCAGGCGGCCATCCGTGCAGGATACAGCCCGGAAACCGCCGGGTCTATCGGCTCGGAAAACCTGCACAAACCTGAAATCCGCGCGCGCATTGATGCCGCCATGGCGGAGCTGTCCCGTCGGACGGGGGTCAATCAGGAGCGCGTCATTCGTGAACTGGCAAAGGTGGCGTTCGTCAACGCTGCCGATGTGGTGGACTTTGAGAACGCTAAGCTGCTGCCGAACGCCAGCGCGGACGATACCGCCGCCATTGCATCGGTCAAGGTCAAGCAGATCCCGACTGATGCCGGTATGGGCATCGAGCGCGAGATCCGCATGGCGGACAAGCTCAAAGCACTCGAGCTGCTCGGCAAGCACCTCGGTATGTTCACCGACAACGTGCACCTGACCGGAGATATGGGGGTGCAGATTATTGACGACATTCCCGACAGCGGAACAGGTTAAGCTGACCGACGTCATCGCGCCGTCGTTCTACGAGGTGCACCGCGACATCGCCGCAGGCGGGCACACCTACTACAAGCTGGACGGCGGGCGCGGTTCGGTCAAGTCTACGACCATCGGCTCGGAGATTATCCTTGGCATTATGCGCGATGCACAGCACGGTATCATGTCCAACGCCGTTGCATTCCGCCGCTACAAGGAACAGCTGCACGACAGCGTGTTCGAGCAGCTCCTGTGGTGTATTTCCAAGCTGGGCGTAGAAAGCCAGTGGAAGGCCACTGTAAGCCCGCTGCGGCTGACCTTCATCCCGACCGGACAGGTGATTCTCTTTCGCGGTGCGGACAAGGTCAAGAAAGCCAAGTCCATCAAGGTCAGCAAGGGATACATCAAGTACCTGTGGTTCGAGGAACTGGATGAGTTCGAGAACCCGGAGAAGATCCGCTCGGTACAGCAGTCGGTCGTTCGAGGTGGTGAGGCGTTCGTTGTGTTTTACTCGTACAACCCGCCGCGGTCGCAGCGCAACTGGGTCAACAACCCGGCAAACTGGCAGCGGCCCGATCTGCTCGAGCACCACAGCACCTATCTGACCGTGCCGCGTGCATGGCTCGGTGAGCAGTTCATCATGGATGCCGAGCACCTGCGCGACACAAACCCGGCTGCCTACGAGCATGAGTATCTCGGCAAGGTGACCGGCTCGGGTGCTGAGGTGTTCGACAACCTGCAAAGCCGCCGCATCACCGACGAGGAGATCAGCCGCTTCGACCGCATCTACAACGGCGTTGACTGGGGCTTCTACCCGGACCCGTGGGCATTCAACCGGATGCACTACGATGCCGCACGCCGCACGCTGTACATCTTCGGGGAGCTGACCCGGTACAAGCAGGGCAACCGCGCAACCGCCGATGCGCTGCTCGCGTTCGGCCTGACCGGTGCTGACCGCATCACGGCGGATTCTGCCGAGCCGAAGTCCGTGCAGGACTACAAGAACTACGGCCTGTTCTGCCGTGGCGCCATCAAGGGACCCGGCAGCGTGGACTACTCGCACAAGTGGCTGCAGTCGCTCCTCCGCATCGTGATCGACCCGGTACGCTGCCCGGACACCTGGAAGGAGTTCAGCGAGTACGAGTACGAGCGGGGCGCGGACGGCGAGATCACGGCAGGCTATCCCGATGCCAACAACCACCACATTGATGCGGTGCGGTACGGACTGGAACCTGTCTGGAAGAAACGAGGTCAGTGATGTTACAAAGATTTTTAACATGGATTCGAGGTGTTTTCACAAAAATGCTGCATATCAACGATGCAAAACGCTCGCTTAAAGTCGATGTCGCCATCAGCACGGAGATGCAGGCCGCCATTGACCAGTGGGCGATGATGTTCATTGACCGTGCGCCGTGGCTGGACGACACGACCCAGAGCCTCGGCCTGCCTGCCGCCATCGCGGGCGAGATTGCCCGCCTGACGACCGTTGAGCTGGAGAGCAGCATCACCGGCAGCGCACGCGCAGACTACCTACAGGGCGAGTACGAGCGGGTGCTGAACGAACTCCGCAGTCAGGTCGAAACAGCGGCCGCAGGCGGCGGTCTGGTGTTCAAGCCCTATGTGGACGGCGAGCGGATTGCTGTGGACTGCGTTCCCGCGTGGCGCTTTCTGCCGACGGCGTTCAACAGCCGCGGCGAGGTGACCGGAGCCGTATTCGTCGAGCAGGTCACCAAGGGAAAGACCTACTACACGCGCATGGAGCACCATCAGCTGACCGACGACGGCTACACTATCCGCAATCTGGCGTACTCGTCGCTGTCGCAGGGCACGCTCGGCAATCCGTGCAGCCTTGCCGCTGTGGACGAATGGGCAGACCTCGAACCCGAGCTGACCATCCGCTACAAGGACGGCACCGCGCCCGAGGGCGTGCTGTTCGCCTACTTCCGGCTGCCGTTCAGCAACACGGTTGACCCGGAAAGCCCGCTCGGTGTGTCGGTGTACAGCCGCGCCGTCGGGCTGATCCGCGAAGCCGACCGGCAGTACAGCCGCATTCTGTGGGAATACGAGGGCAGTGAGCTTGCCATCGACGCCAGTCAGGGGGCCTTGCAGGTAAGCGGTCCGGACGGTAGACCGGCAACGCTGCCGCCGCGCAGCAAGCGCCTGTTCCGAGAACTCGCAATCGACCAGGGACAGAGCGGCGATCTGTACAAGGTGTTCAATCCGGCCATCCGCGACACCTCGCTGTTCAACGGACTGGACAAGCTGCTCAAGCGCATCGAGTTCAACTGCAACCTCGCTTACGGCACGCTGTCCGACCCACAGGCTGTGGACAAGACCGCCGAGGAGATCAGGAGCAGCAAGCAGCGCTCCTATTCCGCCGTGTGCGACGTGCAGAGAGCCTTGCAGAGCGCGCTCGAGCACCTTGTCTGGGTGATGGACTTTTACGCCAGCCTGTACAAGCTCGCGCCGATGGGCGAGTACGAGGTCAACTTCACCTGGGGCGACGGCGTGCTGCAGGACACCGACAAGGAATATATGCGTCGCAAGGAACTGGTAGACAGTGGCTACCTCTCGCCGGAGAAGCTGCTCGCGTGGTACTTCGGTATCTCGGAGGACGAGGCCAAGGCGTTCATGCCTGCGGCATCGCCGCCGCTGTTCGGGGAGGAGTAAGCCATGCTCACGCCGGAATACCTCCAGCGGCTGCCTGACAGCGTGGTGGAACTCTACGCACAGGCCGAGGCGGACATTCTCGCTGACATGGCACGGCGCATCAACGGCTTTGACCTGTTCATTCCGTCCGCGCAGTACCAGATGGAGCGGCTCGAGGAGATGGGCGCACTCCGCAGGGACATCATTTCCAAGCTGTCCGGCCTGACCGGCAAGAGCCGCAAAGAGATTGCCGCCATCATGCAGGAGGCAGGCGTAGAAACGCTCTCAGCTGATGAGAAGATCTATCAGGCTGCCGGTCTGGTCGGCAAGTCGGAACTCTCGCCTGCGGTGCAGGAGGTGCTGAACGCCGGACTGCAAAAGACGGGCGGCCTGTTCCGCAACCTCACAAAAACAACAGCCAATACGGCCACACGGCAGTTCGAGAACGCGCTCGACCGCGCCTATCTGCAGGTGACGAGCGGTGCGTTTGACCCGAACACAGCGGTCAGGAGCGCCATCAAGAGCCTTGCACAGCAGGGTGTCGGCGCGATCACCTATCCGAGCGGCCACGTTGACACGCTTGAGGTCGCGGTGCGGCGTGCGCTCGTTACCGGCGTCAACCAGACCTGCCTGCAGATGCAGGAGGCCCGCGCCGATGAACTCGGGTGCGATCTGGTGGAAACCACCGCGCACAGCGGCGCTCGACCCTCTCACGCCGAGTGGCAGGGGCAGGTGTTCAGCCGTTCGGGCAAGAGCCGCAAGTACCCGGATTTCGTGCAGGTGACCGGCTACGGCACCGGCGAGGGGCTTGGCGGCTGGAACTGTTCGCATTCGTTCTATCCGTTCTTCGAGGGGCTGCCGAGAACCTACTCGGACAAGCTGCTCGACAGCTACAAGGCGAAGGACTACGAGTATAACGGCAAGAAAATGACCGAGTACGAGGCACTCCAGACCCAGCGTGGCATTGAGCGCAAGCTGAGGCGCTGGAAGCGCGAGAATATCGCCATGAAGGCCGCCGGACAGGATACCACTGAGAGCGCGGTCAAGATCGCCCAGTGGCAGACCGTGCAGAAGGATTTCCTCTCGCAGACCGGACTGAAACGCCAGCGTGACCGGGAGCAGATTGCAGACTGGAGCCGCAAGGCAGCGGCGCAGGCAAGCGGTTCGGCTCGTTCGGCACAGCACAAGGCCAACCGGTATTTCTCACTCAGCGGTCCGGAGGAAAATCTGCGGGAGTACCTGAAAGAGAAACCAATCATTGACCTGCTGGAACAGCAGGGTGTAGAATACAAGCAGAGGATCAGCGAAAAGGAGATCATCGTTTCTGCCGGTGCGCCGAAGATCGTGAGCGAAAGCGCTCATGCGGCGGAGAACCGTGCGGTCAAGACCGACCGTGCCGACATGACGGCAGAACGCGCACAGTCCTTTGTGGACAGCGCCAAGCTGACCCTGTATCAGCCGGAACGCCAGACCTTGAAATTCATGGCGGAGGATGGCTACGCAGTTCTGAACTTTGACCACAAGCTGGTTACCGCTGTTCCGCAGAAGTGGCGGAAGAAGTACGACGATTATCTGGAGGAGAACCAATGAAAGCACGAGAACCCGCCGAAAGGCATTTTTGTCCGCTGTTTCAGCGTGAGATAAGCTGGGGCGGCGCAGGCGGCTGCTATGAGGTGCAGGAAGTCCGAGAGGACAACATGGATGCCGAACTGCTGCCCGAACCGTTTGACCTGAACAAAGCAGATACCGCGTGCGCGAAATGCCGCTGGTACCGCGTAAGCGAACCGAATACCTAAGCCGCCAAGCGAAAGCAAGGCGGTTTTCTTATACCCAAAACCGCGAACAAGCCGCCGACAAGGCGGTTTTTTCATACCCAAATTCGCCAGTGCCGGGCGTAAACGGGCACACCGCAGGAGGATGCGACCCTCGTAAAAAAGCGTAGCGGAGGAAGGACAACGCATGAAACGCGAATTTCTCGAAGGTCTGGATCTGGGCGAGGGCGTAAAGCTGCCCAAGAGCGCCATTGACGCCATCATGGCCGAGAACGGCCGCGACATCGAGGCAAAGAACAACCAGATCACGACCCTCACCACCGAGCGCGACGGCCTGAAAGAGCAGCTCACCACCGCAAACGATACCATCCAGTCCTACAAGGACATGGACATTGACGGCATCAAGGCCAAGGCCGCCGACTGGGAGTCCAAGTACAACACGGACACCCAGACGCTCAAGGACCAGCTGGCGGCTGCGGAATACGGCTTTGCCGTGAAGGAAGCGACCGCTGCGCTGAAATTCTCCTCGGAGAGCGCAAGGAAAGCCTTTGTGGCCGACCTGACCGCGAAGAAGCTGCCGGTTCAGGAGGGCAAACTGCTGGGTCTGGAGGATTTCACCAAGACCTATCAGGAAACCGATCCGAATGCGTTTCTGCCGGAGAACGACGACAAGACCCCGATCGCTACCAAGGGCGGCAGCGGCGGCGGTCCCGCAACCGGCTCGGATGCGCTGCGTGCAGCGTTCGGGCTGACGACTAAGAAGGAGTAATGATTTATGCCTAATGCAATCACTCTCGCGCAGCAGTTTGTGCCGCTGCTCGACGAAACCTATCAGCTGGCCTCGCTGACCGCCGATCTGGACGGCAATGCCGATCTGGTACGCCAGGGCGCGAATGCCAACGAGCTGATCATCCCGATGCTGTCCATGCAGGGTCTGGGCGACTATTCCCGCAACGAAGGCTACGTCAAGGGCGATGTAACGCTCACCAACGAAACGGTCAAGTGCAACTTTGACCGCGGCCGTATGTTCAACGTGGACACGATGGACAACCTCGAAACCGCCGGTATCGCGTTCGGTCAGCTGGCGGGCGAGTTCATCCGCACTAAGGTAGCACCCGAGGAGGATGCGTTCCGCTTCGCCCAGTATGCGGGCAAGACCGGCATCTCCAAGGTGGCTGCCGGTGCATCGCTTGCGGACGGTGCGGCCGTTATCGCGGCGCTGCGTGCCGCCATCACCAAGATGGACGAGGACGAGGTGCCCGCAAACGAGCGCTATCTGTACATCACGCCGCTGCTGCTCGGCTATGTGCAGGATATGGACACCACCAAGAGCCGCGAGGTCATGCAGAATTTCGCCAAGGTGGTCAAGGTGCCGCAGAGCCGCTTCTACACTGCCATTGAGCAGAAGTCCGGCAAGACCGGCGAGGAGGCAGGCGGCTACGCCAAGGCCGAAGGCGGCAAGGACATCAACTTCATGATCCTGCACAAGCCTGCGCTGATCCAGTTCTCCAAGCACATCGCGCCCAAGATCATCGAGCCGGGTGCAAACCAGGACGGCGATGCGTATAAGTTCGGCTACCGTCAGGTGGCTATCGCGGACGTGTACAAGAACAAGGTCGCAGGCATCTACCTGCACCACAAGGCAACGTAAGGAGGCCACTATGGGTAAGATCGTAGGTCTGGTGTTCGAGGACGAGCCGGTCTACACCTGTCCGCACTGCGGCAAGGTATACAAGACCGAGGAATCCCTCGAGAAGCACCTGAAGGACAAACACACTGAGCCGGACGGCACTCCGGCACCGTAAGAGAGGAGGCGGGCGCTGTGCTGACAGCGGACTACAAATTCTATACCGAAACCTATCACGGGAAGATGGAACAGGCGGAGTTTGACCGTATGGCCGTGCTGTCGTCCGCCTATCTGGACGAGCTGACCATGGGCCGGACGTCCGGTACGCTGACCGCTGACGTCGAGGAACGCGCAAAGCTGGCGTTCTGCGCTGTGGCGGATGCCTACCTGCTGAATGAGCAGGGCGGCGGTATTGCTTCGGAAACCAACGACGGCGTTTCCGTGACCTATGTGGCGGGTATCAGCAACTCAAAGACCGAAGGCCGCAGGCTGTACGAAGCAGCGGCGCTGTTCCTCGGTCCGACCGGCCTGCTGTACAGAGGGGTGAGGTAATGCTCTACTGCAACGATGTTATCACGCTCATCAAGTACAACGGCGAGGGCTACACCGTGAGCACGCTATCCGGTGTGAGCTGGTACGACCGCACCCAGGTCAAGACCGAGAACGCCGGTCTGGTATATGCGAACAGCGTGAAAGTCCGGATTCCGGCGGCTGTGCTGAAAGACGGCGCACCGCTGCCCGAGGTGGGAGATCACCTCATTCACGGCACGCTGCCGGACGGTACAGCGCTCGAACGTCCTGCCGATCTGGCACGGCTGCACGCCCGCAAGGTGATTGCTGTGGCAGACAACCGCCGCGGCGGCATCCCTCATGTGGCGGTGGTGGGACAATGAAACTGAGTATCAGGACCGACATCAAGCCGGAAACCATTCTGCGGGCACGCGGCCTCGGCAGCGACAACGCCGCCCAGAAAATGCTCGCGCAGACCGTTGTGCGGCTGTGCGACCCGTATGTGCCGATGAGCAGCGGCTCCGGCGGCCATCTGAAAACTGCGTATACCATCGCGCCGGACGGCTCAAGCATCACCTACCGGGGGCCGTACGCGCACTTCCAGTACGTCGGTGAGGTCATGGTAGGCACACGTTCCGGCTCACCGTGGGCGAAGTCCGGCGAGAAGAAGGTCGGCGCAGGGCGTGCGCTCAGCTACAACGGCGCACCGATGCGCGGCAGGGACTGGGACAAGCGCATGATGGCCGACAGAGGTGACGAGGTCGTAAAGGCCGTCGCAAGCTATGTAGGAGGCAAAGCCAAATGAGCATCATTGAAGCGGTACGCAAGTACCTGCAAACCTGTCCGCTGCTGAAAGGCGGCACGCTGAACGTGGACTTCCTGCCGCCGGAGGCCGCCACCTACTCGGTGGACGTTGTGCCGGTAAAGCCGGTCCTCAAGGCGTACATGGATGGATCCAGTCAGCGGCAGTTCCTGTTCGTACTGGCGACCCGCACTTATTACGGCGAGTTTGTTCGCCAGCAGCTCGACAACCTGTGCTTTTTCGAGGAGTTTGCCGAGTGGCTGGACAAGCAGAACCGAACCCGTTCGTTCCCCGATCTCGGGGACGGACGAAACGCGCGAAAACTGGAGGTCACGACCTCCGGCTATGTTTTCGCACCCGATACGGACACGGCACGGTATCAGATCCAGTGCCGCCTGTCCTATTTCCAGAAAGGAGAACGATAAATGAAACTTTCCGAACTGATGAAGAATCACACGCCGAGCACGAGCTTTGAGGGCTTCGTGACAAACGATGACTTTGTCCTTGCGGTGGACTGCTCCGCCGAAGGCAACGCTGCGAGCGCGGCAGACTACGCCGTGGTGCAGATCGGTGTATCCGGCCTGGATGCACAGCTCAACCCGGTAACGCAGGACAAGCAGTACATCCGCGCAGGCCAGTCCACCACCAAGACCGGCACGCAGCGCAGCTTTGCCGTTTCCGGTGACCGCTATGTGGGCGATGATTTTCAGGACTTTGCACTGTCGCACGCCGTTAAGTACGGCACCGGCAACAGCGTTGTCCGCGACTACGTTTATTTCTGCCTGCTGAACGGTCAGGGCGAGAAGGGCAAGTGCTCCATCATCGTCAACTCGGACGGCGCAGGCGATGCCGGCGAGAGCAGCGAGATCGACATCGAGCTGAAGAAGTCCGGCGATGCACCGGCAAGCTACACCTATTCCGCAGCAGGTTAAGGAGGAGTAAAACATGGTTTTCCGCAATATTGAGGTCGATTTTGACATCTACGATGCAGACACCGCCGAGGTGTACGAGGGTGCGGTGCAGACCGTGCTCGAGAGTGCTGTACCCAAGGAGGGCGAATCGCTTGCCGACGGTATCCGCCGTCAGTGCAATACCGTGTTCGCGTTCTTCGACACGCTGTTCGGAGACGGCTTCCACAAGGAGCTGTTCGGTCAGCGCACCAACATGATGGAGTGCCTGCAGGCATTCAAGGAGTTCCTCGAACTCGTTTCCAAGCAGCGTGAGCAGCTGACCGCCCTCACGGCGGAGATCCAGTCCGCGCAGACGGCTGCACCCAACCGTGCTGCCCGCCGTGCTGCACCGCGCCGCCTGCCGTCGTGAACATTCTGACCGAGGAGCTGCCGGTATGTGTGGAGGTGGGCGGCAGGCGCTGTCCCATCCACACCGCGTTCCATGTGTGGGTGCGGTTTGAACTTGCCATGCAGGACGCTGATCTGTCGGACACGGACAAGGTACGGACGGCGCTCGAGCTGTGCTACCCGACCGTTCCGGCCGACCTCGGCGCGGCGCTGGATGCGCTGCTGTGGTTCTATCGCTGCGGCGAGGACAGCCCGAAAGAGGGCAAGGGAAGCGGCGGCACACATCACAAGAAAGCGTACTGCTTTGAGCAGGATGCGGACTACATTTACGCCGCGTTCCTGTCCTGCTACGGCATCGACCTGACCGACAGCAATATGCACTGGTGGAAATTCCGTGCGCTGTTCCGTGCTCTGCCGCAGGAGTGCGAGCTGGTCAAGATCATGGGCTACCGCACGGCGGACCTCAAGGGAATGCCCAAGGCGCAGAAGAAGTTCTACGAGAAGATGCGGAAACTCTATGCCCTCACGAACAGTCGCAGCGTAGAAAGCGCAATGAGCCTTGCCGAGCGCGACCGGCAGATGCAGGAATACGTTGCACGCCGGTTTAGGGAAGCGGGTGATACCCATTGAGAAAGTAAAAGTAAAATGTCCTTTTTGCGGCTATTCTATGCCGATCCAGTACGAGCCTAAGACCGCCCAGTGCTCAGGTATCTGGGTACGGTGCAAGGGCCGGAAGTGCAAAAAGGAATTTGAAGTGATTATCAACACCAAGTAGCGCCAGAGTGCCGATGGTGTCCCGTAAAAGAGGTGACACTATGGCCGATGGCTCGGTTATTATTGACATTAAGGGCGATTCCAGTGCGTTTCAAAAGACATTAGGCGGACTGAGTTCGCTGGCAGGCGGCGCCCTCAAGGGTGTCGGCACGGCAGTGGGTGCCGCAACGGCTGCTGTCGGCGGTCTGGCTGCGGCGGCCATCAAGGTCGGCAGCGGCTTTGAGAGCAGTATGTCGCAGGTGGCAGCCACTATGGGCATCACGACCGACGAGATCGCAAACGGCAGCGCAGACTTCGAGCTGCTCAGTAAGGCGGCCAAGGATGCCGGTGCGACGACCGCGTTCTCCGCTTCGCAGGCTGCTGAGGCACTCAACTACCTCGCCCTCGCCGGTTACGACGCCCAGACGGCGGCGGACGCTCTGCCCGCTGTCCTAAACCTTGCAGCGGCGGGCGGTATGGATTTAGCATACGCCTCTGACCTGGCAACCGACGCCATGGCGGCGCTCGGCATTGAGGCGTCTAACGAAAACCTGACCAAGTTCGGTGACCAGATGGCGAAAACCGCCAGCAAGGCCAACACCTCGGTCGCACAGCTCGGTGAGGCCATCCTCACCGTCGGCGGCACGGCAAAGAGCCTTGCAGGCGGTACGGTCGAGCTGAACGCTGCACTCGGCGTGCTCGCCAACCGCGGCATCAAGGGCGCAGAGGGCGGTACGGCGCTGCGAAACGTCATCCTGTCGCTGTCCGCGCCGACCGACAAGGCCGCCGATGCGATGAACTCGCTCGGTCTGAACGTCTACGATGCGGCAGGCAATATGCGCCCGCTCAACGAGGTGTTCAAGGACCTCAACGAGTCCATGGCGAACATGACTGAGGGCGAAAAGACCAAGGTGCTCAGCGAGATCTTCAACAAGGTTGACCTAAAATCTGCGCAGGCGCTGCTTGCGGGCTGCGGTGATGAGTTCGACAACCTTGCGGATGCCATCGCAAACAGCGGCGGCGCCATGCAGGACATGGCAGACACCCAGCTGGACAACCTGCAGGGCGACATCACCATTCTGCAGTCCGGTCTTGAGGGCCTGGGCATTGCCGCCTACGAGAGCATGAACGGTCCGCTGCGCGAGAGCGTGCAGCTTGCCACCAGTATGGTCGGTGAAATCTCGGATGCGTTCAGCGAGGGCGGCATTACCGCCGCTGTGGGCGCGGTCGGTGATGCACTGGCACAGATGGTGTCCTATATCGCCGGTCTGGCACCGCAGATGATAAACGCAGGCGTGCAGCTGCTCACCTCGCTTGTCACGGGCATTCAGTCGAATCTTCCGGCGCTGGTGACGAGCGCACTGGGCATTGTGAACGCTCTGGTGAACGGCATTGCGACCGTCCTGCCGCTGCTGGCGACAACCGCAGTGCAGATCATCACCGCGCTGGCGAACGGTCTGGGTACGGCTCTGCCGACCCTGCTGCCCATCGCGGCACAGGCCATTAACGAACTGGTGCAGGGACTTGTCGCCAACATTCCCGTGCTGGTGGCATCGGCGGGCACGCTGCTGAACGGCTTTATCGAGGGCGTTTTAGCAGTGCTGCCGACACTGGTCGAAGCAGCCATCACGCTCATCGAGGGACTGGCGGAGGGTCTGATTGCCGCAATCCCGGTGCTGGTGGCCGCTGTACCGACCATCATTGACGGTCTGGTGTCCGTTCTGGTCAGCGCCGTGCCGCAGATCGTGCAGACCGGCATTACACTGCTGACCGCACTCGTGCAGGCGCTGCCGACCATCATCTCGACGATTACAGCCGCACTGCCGCAGATCATCAACAGCATCGTGACAACACTCGTCAGCAACGTGCCGCAGATCGTGCAGGCCGGTATCACACTGCTGGTAGCACTCATTCAGGCATTGCCGACGATTATTTCGACCATCACAGCAGCCTTGCCGCAGATTATCACGGCTGTTGTCAGCACACTGGTTTCCAACGCGCCGCAGATTGCAAGCGCCGGTGTGCAGCTGCTTGTGGCGCTCGTCCGCAACCTGCCGACCATTATCAGCACCATCGTTGCCGCTGTGCCGCAAATTGTTTCCGCGATCGTCAGCGCGTTCCGGGGTCTGATGGGTTCGATCACGTCCATCGGCGTACAGATTGCACAGGGTGTCTGGCAGGGTATTTCCTCGATGGCAGGCTGGCTCAGGAGCAAAGTCAGCAGTTTCTTCTCCGGCATCGTGAACAGCGTTAAGGGTCTGCTGAAGATTCACAGCCCGTCCAAGGTGTTCGCCGAGATCGGCAAGTTTACCATGCTCGGCTTTGCCGCCGGTATGGAGAAAACGCAGGACACTGTACTCAAAACCGCCGAACGGTTGAACAACGCGCTTGTCAAGCAGGAGGAGGATCTCCAGCAGCAGCTCACCGATATGGAAGTTGCCGCGACTAAGCGCAAGGAGGCCGAGAGCGAAAAGGCGTATCAGGATTCTCTGAACGAGAAGTACGCCAAGCTGAAAAAGGCATCCAAGGAAAACGAACAGCAGATTCTTAACGAGATTGCCGAGCTCAAAGAAAAGCACGCCAAGGAACAGTTGGAAAAGGACGAGGCGAACCAGAAAACGGCACTCCAGACCCAGCTGAAAGCCGTGCAGAAGTACCGCGATGAGTACGAGAAAGCGCTCGATGAGATCGAGAAGCGGCAGGACAAGTTTGCTGAGAAACTGGCCGACTACGGCGACCTGTTCGAGAAGACGAGCGGCAAGTTGGGCAACAGCTTCAAGATTCGCGACCTGCAGGACGACATCGACCAGATCAACGCCTTTGGCGATGCACTGCAGGCGCTTAAGGAACGCGACATTCCGGAGGAGCTGCTCTCCGGCATTGCGGACATGAGCCTCGACGACGGTCTGGCGTACAGCCAGAAACTGCTGCAAATGACTGAGGAGCAGTACAACGCCTACATCGTCAAGTGGCAGGAAAAGCAGGCTGCTGCGCAGAGAGTTGCCGCGCAGTTCTATCAGGACCAGCGCACGACACTCCAGAACGATTTTATCGATCGGCTGCCCGAGGATTTAGGCGTGCTGACCGATCAGCTGGAGGACGTCGGCGTTGATGCAATGATGGGCTTTAACGAGGGTCTGGCGGAGGCGGGCAAGACCGCGATCGCAACCGCACGTTCCATCGCCAACGCCATCATCCGCGAGATGCAGCGTGCCATGGACATCCACAGCCCGTCCCGCAAGATGCGCGATCTGGTCGGCGTACCGACCGCGCAGGGCTTTATCGTCGGTTTCGAGGACGAGATGGACGGCTGGGGGCGCAAGATGCAGAACGCCGTTGCCGCAGAAACCGGCAAAATCAGCGTAGCCGCAGCCGCTCAGAGCGAGGGCAGAGCCGCCGCTGGCGGTGTCACCCGTGAGGTGCACAACAGCACGAAAACGGTCGAGAAGGTCGCCCGCATCGAGGGGGACGGCGTGACCGGTGAGCTGGTCCGTATGCTCGGCCTACGGCTCAAGGAAGAAGATAACCGCGTAGGCGATACACTGGAGGATTGAGCATGAATATCAAACTGAACGGCACCGTCTACGCGGTCGGTGTGGCTTCGGTGTCGCGCACGCTGCGGCGCACGGAGAAATACCGTGTGACAACCGAGGACGGCCGCACCCATCGAGAGGTGCAGGCCACCTACATGGATTTCGCGCTGAACCTCGGCAGCTTCGGTGCGGCAGAGTACGACCGATTGATGGCGCTGCTGCGCTCGACGACCGACGATATTGCCGTAGAGCTGCCGAGCAGCCACACCGGCACGGAAACCTATGTCGGCGCATTCGACAGCGTTTCCGACGAGATCATCACCGAGGACGAGGACGGCGTTCTGTGGGACAACCTCACGCTGTCCTTTACCGGCACCGAGCCGCTGGGGGTGTAGCCGATGAAAACGACCTGTGAGTTCCGGTTCGGGTTCTGGGACGTAACGGCGAGAGGGGACGCGCACTTTGCCGTGTCGCAGAATCAGGACTATGCCTGCATCGAGGACATCAACGCGGAGGACCCAATCGTGTTCCCGAATGTCGCCACACTCGAGCCGGATTTCGGCTTTCCGCTGGACGGCTCGAAGGAGTGGCTGCCGGATAACGCCCGCCTGACACAGTGGGGATGGTGGAGCACCGACCTATCCGGCGGCGACCTGACCTTTTCCAACCCGCCCACGCTGACCGTCACGTTCTACAACGAGGACGGCACGCCGACACCGCACAGCAGTGCCGGTATTACGTTCACATTCGTTGCCACGCTGCCTAAGACCGTGAACATCAAATGGTACGGCTATGATGGCGGCCTGCTGGCTGACAAGGACTTCACGCCTGACCGATTCGATTATTTCTGCGACTGGCAGGTTGAGGACTACTACAAGGTGGTCGTGACAGTGAAATCTATGAAGTACGCGCACCGGTTTTTCCGTGCCTCGAGTATCCTGTTTGGTGTGCTTGAGATTCTGGACGATGCGCGTGTTACCTCGGCAAATCTCACAGAGGAGATCAGTCCGGTGGCGCTCACGCTGCCGATCAACAAGGCGGAGGTGTCGTTCTATACGCCGAATAGTCGGTTTGCTCTGCTTGACCCGGCAGGCGCGTATCGCCTGTTTCAGTGGAAGCAGGAGCTGACCGCCTACAAGACCGTGGACAGCACGCGCACCATGCTCGGCAAGTATTATCTGCAGGAAGCAACCGGTACGGTGGATGCGGTGACCGCACTCTCGTGCGTGGATATGATCGGAGTGCTGGATACCGTTGAGTACAAAGGCGGCATCTACGAGAAAACGCCGGTCAGCGACCTGCTGGACGATATTCTCACGCCGGAGAACGTAGAATTTGAACTTGACAAGGCGTTTGATGGAGTGACGCTCACCGGCTACCTTGCCATTGGCTCCAAGCGGACGGCGCTGCAGCAGATTGCGTTTGCCATCGGTGCGGTGGTCGATACGGCACGGACGGAAATCGTGCGGTTCTATCCGGCACCGAGCGAAATTACCAAGACCATCACACCGGAACGGAAGATCGTCGGGCACAAAATTACGATGGAGGCGCTTGTCACGCAGGTGGACATCACCGCGCACCAGTACACGCTCATCACGGACGAGGTGAAGGAGCTGAACAAGGCGACCTTTGAGGTCGGGGAGCATACTGTCACGTTTTCCTCGCCGGTTTCGGTGACCAGCGTATCCGGTGCAACTATCGTGGAGAAGCACCCGAACTACTGCGTAGTGAATGTCACCAAGGCTGGAGAGGTCATTCTGTCCGGTTACGGGTACGAGGACACGAAGACGGTTTACACGGTCAAGACCGAACCGCTGCCTGCCGGTGCCAAGGCCAGTGCAAAGAGCGTCACGAGCGCTACACTGGTTGACCCGGGCAAGGCGCAGGACATCGCCCGGCGGCTGTACGACTATTATCAGCTGCGCTATACCGACGAGGGACAGATCCTGCCCGGGCAGGAGCAGGCCGCAGAGCGGGCAGAGGTGTCCAGCCTGGGCGGGCGCACGCTGACCGGCTATATCCAGCGCGTTGTGACCGACTTGTCCGGCGGCGGTCTGGAAACCATTACGCTGAGAGGACGGTAACGCATGAGTATTATCGACACGCTTATCACGAACCGCACCCGGGGCGATTACTACAACATTACCGACCTCAATCGCGTTGGGCAGGCCATGCGGTACGTTGCCGCACGGCTGCGTGCCTGCGGCTTTGATGTGGTAGTCACGCCGCGGACGGACTGGGTGTGGACGGACAGAGCCACACCGGCAGCCGCCAAGCGGTACCTGAACAACCTGCGGAAGATCCGCAAGGCCCTTGTGCTGTTCGTGAATACGCCGAACGTACCGAGCGGCAAGCGGCCGTTCACGGCTGATGAGGCCAATGACATTGAGAAAATCCTGATCGACGCAGAGGACATGGTGCAGCGCACGATGCAGTGCTGGTACTTCTGCGGCGATCTGTACGCCGGGGAGGTGTGAAATGAGAGCAAGACAAGCCCTGAATCCGGGCCGTATCAAGCTGACGTTTGAGGACGGCTCGACCAAATACGCCGTCATGGAGCGCGCGGACAATCCTGTTGTCGAGGGTGATCCGCTCAATCCGTACACGCTGCTAAAGGATGAAACATGCACCATGCTCGGCGGCGATCCTGAAACCATGGTGCCGGACGATGCGTTCCAGATGCTCGCAGCGCTTGCGGCCAGCGGCGGCGGCTCCGGTGACGTTGGCGAGCTGGAGGACACCGCCTTTGAGGTCGGTGTTATCACGAACGCCGGCGCAGGCTGGAATACATTCAAGTTTAGGGAGGCGTTCGACGCTGCACCGCAGGTCGTCTGCCAGGCAGAGGACTTTGATGGCATCGTGCAGGTGAAAAGCATCACGGCGGACGGGTTTCTGTACTGTCTGCGGACACTTTCCACCGGAAGCTACTACACCGGCGGCTCGACCGGATCGACGCCGTCGCATAGCGCGAACACGCTCGTCAACGGAAGTACAACCACAGCCACAGCGGTGAAAATCCGCTACATGGCTATCGAATACGGAGGTGAACGGTAATGTTAGGCGTAAATCAGCTTGACTTTATCAACTATTGCAATGCCCTGAAAGGCAACTACCGCAAGGGCGTACACAAGATGGAAACGCTGCTCGAAAATCCGACTCACGCGAAAGAGTTTGCGAAGAATCTCGGCGGCGTGTCCGTCGTGCTGGGTACGCCGGTAGGCAAGGAAGACCGCAACAGCGAAACACTGCGCTCCATGCTGCTGGCCAGCGATGTGGCGAACGATGCCGTCTACACATGGATGGGGCAGTATTACGAGTTCGACAGCTGGGATGAGCTGCTCGGCGACGAGGATCGCTGCAAGGCGATGATGGCGAACGAACTGCTGTGGCGTGCGCTGTCTGCCAGCGGCGTGGCGATGGGCAAGACCGTTGCAACGCTCGCGGGCTTGTCCTGCAGCGCGTATGACGATATGAGCGCGGTCGCTGCATCTTCGACCGCTATGACGGCTGTGATCAATAACGCCACAGCGCTCAACGCGGTAGTGTCGTCCTCGACCGCTATGACGGCGGTTGCATCGTCCCAGACCGCTATGACGGCTGTGATCAATAACGCCACAGCGCTCAACGCGGTAGTGTCGTCCTCGACCGCTATGACGGCCGTTGTATCGTCCCAGACCGCTATGGCGGCAATCTTCCGAAGCAGCACCGCATTGCAGGTTGTACAGAACAATGCCTCTGCGTGGGCAATCTTTAGCAACGCAAGCAGCGCTGTAATGGGTAAGACCGTAGCAGAGCTGGCCGGACTGAATCCGAGCGGCTATGCGGACATGAACGCGATTGCATCGTCTTCGACCGCTAGGGCGGCTATCGAGAAGTCGCAGGTAGCGAAGGACGCAATCGCAGCATCCGACATGGCAACTGCAAAGTATGCTGTCGGCGCTGCCGGTCTGAAGCCGGCAGACTATGCCAACATGGCAGCGATAGCTGCATCCCAGACCGCTATGGCGGCTGTAATTAACAGTGAAGCAGCCCGAACGGCTCTTGTAAGTTCCAGTGTTGCAAGAAAAGCACTCAAAGCATCCTCTCTGGCCGTTGAAATGTCCCTTGTTTCCTCTGACGGGCAGTATTGGAATAGCATCGGAACAAAAACAATGCGCGGTTTGATTCTCTATACAAAGGCCGGTAACACTGATAATGCTTTCACGATCACAAAGGTTGACAGCACCACACTTGCCTCTAATAATAACGCAAGAAACGCCGCAACCAGCGGAAGTACAGGATATAAGGATTGGTTGGAAGCCTTCCCGAATAGCTCGTGGGTCCTGTCCAGTATTACCTTTTACGCCTATTACCGGACCACAAAAATCAAGTATATTCCATGCTAAAACCAGTGCTTCGGTAATACGCATTAACATTCTAAGACGTATCACGCAGCTTTATATAGGCGCTTATGGGCCGGTTTAAGCTGAATGTTACGTCTGGATACTGCAAAACAACCGAGAAAGTCGGTGAATACGGCGTTATCACCGCGATTGCGTGCGCATTAGAATGTTAATGCGTCCTTGCTCAGCACTGAAAATAGTCGATCCAATCATCGCTATCAGTATCATTCTTCATGTAGGTAGCAATCTTTTTGTACTGCTTAAAGTAGGCGTATTTAGCCTTATAGCTACCCCAATTCGGCTTGCTGCCATCGGACAGGGTGGCATATCCATACTGAGACGTATCGAAAGCGTTACTGTCGCTAATCTGAAGAATAATAAACTTGCCGGACATGCTTGCTCTGGCACCGCTCATGCGTTTTTTCTTCGCATAAATTGCGTCTAAAGCCGTTGTGCTGGCAGCAATAGCGCTCAAAGCTGTACTCGACGCTGCAATAGCCGTCATAGCGGTCTAATGCGCACAAAAACGCCCTGATTTTCGGGTTTCGTGTATAATGAAAGATACACCAAATCCGAAAGGGGAAACACGTTATGAACGCAAAAACAGAACTCGCAAAGCGGCTTTCCGAAACTTTTTCCGGAGGTATGCCTGTGACCGTCGAAGCGCTCGCCGCGATCTTAAAGGATTATTCTATCACGAAAGAATCGGACGAAACGCGCAGCGATCTGCACCGCAGAATCAAGTATTATCTGGGCGCGAAACGCATTGACGGCTTATCCGACAAGACCCTGGGGAACTACCGCTGCAACCTCGAAATGTTTGCCGCCAGAGTGAACAAGAGTGCTGCCAAGGTAACGACCGACGACATTCGCGGCTACATTTCGTATCTCGATGAAACGCGCCACCTGAAAGACACGTCGCTGCAAACGCACATCAACACACTGCGTGCGTTTTTCGGGTGGCTTCATGTCGAGGAGAAGATCAAGAAGAACCCGATGAGCAAGATCAAGTCCTTGAAATTGGACAAGAAGGGTGCCCGCCAGGCGCTGACCGTCGAAGAACTGGAACGCCTGCGCGATGCCTGCAAGACGTACCGGGAGAAAGCGCTGATCGAGTTCCTTGTGTCTACCGGCTGCCGTCTGAGCGAAGTCGCGCAGCTGCGTGCGGCGGATCTCAATCTCGCAGATCGGTCGGTGCAGGTCACCGGCAAGGGCGACAAAGACCGTGTGGTGTACTTCTCGGTTCGCGCACGCCTGATGATTGAGGAGTACATGATGCAGCGCAAGGGCGGTGACGGTCTGTTTGTTTCCAGCAAATCGCCGTATGAGCCGCTCAAGCCGCGTGCCATTCAGCGCATCGTCCACAGCCTGAGCGAGCGCGCCGGACTGGAGGGCAGGGTACACCCGCATCTGCTCCGGCACACGTTTGCGACCCATGCGCTCAACGGCGGCATGGACGTAACCGTCATCCAACGGCTGCTCGGTCACGAGGACATTGCAACGACACAGATCTACGCCGAACTGAACGAGGAAGGTGTACGGCATCAATACAATAAGTATGTGGCGAACTGACCACAGAAAGGGGTAACCATGAAAGTAAATGACATCAAGGCTCTGGACTACCGGACGGACGGTGACCTGCTGACGATCCCGTTTGCGGAAACGTCGGTCGAGGCCGTGCTTGCACTGGATTCCGCTGTGCTCACGGTCAAGACCGATGCCGGTGATACGGTGGAAGTGCTTGCCGGCTACGCACTCCGGTCGGTCACGGTGGACGCGAAGGACCCGACCAGCGTGACGGCTGTTCTCACCCGTGCAGTGGACGGCACAGCGGCCGCTCTGGACACGATCTCCGCCAAGCTGGTCGAGAGCGAGAAGGAGAACAAGCTGCTCAAGGCGCAGGTCAACGCCGCGACCGAGCGCAGCGATTTTATCGAGGACTGCATCGCAGAGATGGCCGTTCAGGTCTACAGCGATGAAGTTTAATATTCTACATTCATTAGAAAGGTTGGTAAGTATGATGGCAATGTTTTTCGCACAGAGAGTGATTCTCGGCAAGACGAAGTTCGACGAGGTGCCCAAGGCACTCAAGACCAAGGTAGCGGAGATCCTGCTCGACAGCGGTCTGCCTGAGCTGGTACCGTCCGAGTTCGGCGGCACGGCTGACGACGTGGAGGCGAAGTAAGGAGGAGCGCATGGACGCTGTACACATTAAAAACTGCGTGCTTGCGGCGTTTGCGGCGGTGGGAACCGTCGCAGCGCAGGCACTGGGAGGTTGGGACGCTGCTATGCAGGTATTAGTGGCCTTGATGGCCGCAGATTATTTGACCGGTGTTCTGGTAGCAGCCGTCTGGCAGCGTTCCCGCAAGACGGAGAGCGGCGCACTGGACAGCAAGGCCGGTTACATTGGTCTGCTCAAGAAGGGCATGATTCTGCTGGTCGTGTGGCTGGGCGTGCTGCTCGACAATGCACTTGGGGAAACGTACATCCGCATGGCAGTTATGCTGTTCTTCGTCGGCAATGAGGGATTGAGTCTGTTAGAGAACCTCGGCCTGATGGGCGTACCGTTCCCGGCGTTCCTCGAGCGAGCACTCGAGGCTCTGCGTGAGCAGGGCGACAACGGAAAGGGTGGTAGTAATGCAAATCCATGACGCAAACTTAAAGCACAATGGCAACTGGTCGTACCGCAACAGTACATCCGAGATTATCCTGCACCACGCCGAGGCAAGCCATGCATCGGTTGAGGACATCAACCAGTGGCACCTCGAGCGCGGATGGGCAGGTATCGGATACAACTACTATGTCCGTAAGGATGGCACCATCTGGCGCGGCCGTCCGGAATGGGCGGTAGGTGCGCACGCGAAGGGGCACAACGACAAGTCCATTGGTATATGTTGTGAGGGTGCCTACATGACCGAGCATATTCCCGCTGCACAGCTGGCTGCGCTCAAGGACCTCATCCGCGACATCATGAGCAGGTATGGCAAACTCAAGCTGCTGCGGCACAAGGACGTCAATTCGACTGACTGCCCGGGTGTAAACTTCCCGTGGAATGAAGTCCAGAAGTACGCCGAGCCGGATACAGCAAAGGAGGAAACCGAAGTGGTAGAAAAGAAGAACGTCATGCTCAACGGCAAGACGTACACCTGCGAGTGCATCACCAAGGATGAGGTAAACTACATCAAGATGCGCTCTCTGGAGCAGGCAGGCTTTGCGGTCAGCTACGATGCAATCCGTAAGCTGCCGAGCATTACCGCACCGCAGTGCCGCACGTTCGTTCCGGACGGTACCGCCGAGGTGCTGGCCGCCATCGACACCGTGCAGGAGGCTGCCGGTCTGGAGGAGCAGACTATCGAGTATCTGCTACGGTACCAGTACGGCGAACAGCTCGTGAAGAAGCTGGCGGAAGCGATGGAGAAGTAACTCGACTGCACCGAGAATCTGACGACAAATTGACGACACGAGGGCATAAAAAGGTACGAGAAAGTGCAAAAGTCAACTTTCCAAAATACACGATTTTGGAACTTGCGTGCGTTTCAAAAACGCGAAAGCGTGCGTTTATTGTGCGATTTGTGTCGCTTTTTGCGGGAATTGAATACCCCGTAGTTTAGTGCCTTGCGGAGAAGTACGGCCTGAAGGCTGCACGTCGTGCACCGCAGTTCAGCAAGCGATAATCTACAGCTTAATAATGCTAAAAAAGCCCGGAAATACGCCATTTTCCGGGCTTTTTCTATGCCTGAAATCACCTGATTCCGATGGTGAAATTTGAGGAAATTTGACTTCAAATTAGTCCATTTTGATGGGTTTACCATGGGTTTACGGCTTATTTTTGAGCCTAATGGGTGGGAAAATGGGTTTACAGAAGGCCATTTTGGAGTGAAAATTAGCCCCATATCCTTGACAGATTTTCGGTAAAAATCCGGCTGAAATGGAATGAAAAACAGTGTCAGGATCGTTTGGCGAGTTCTGACGAATTCTGCAAAAAAATAATATCAGGTATCCTGTTACATAGAGCCTTGGCTCATTCTTTGAAAACGAGAATGGGTCGAGGCTCTATTTTTTTTCGCCCGAAATCCGGCGAGACAAATTTGAGCAGGAGGTAACAGGTATGACGGATTTCAATCAGAAGACCCATGACACCGATGTGGGCAGTCATGGCGGACAGTCAAGGCAGATGATGGAGGTGTTTGAGAACCAGGAGTTTGGTTCGATCCGCGTGTTGCAAGAGGCGGGCAAGACCTTCTTCTGTGCAAGCGATGTGGCGAAAGCGTTGGGGTATGTGAATCCCTACGCCGCAGTGAAACGCCATTGCAGAGGCCCCCTAACGAAACGCGAGGGGGTCGTTCAGAAGGTGAATCAGTATGGAGATGCTGGAGAGCAGGTCGTTGAAATCTCCTTTATCACAGAAGGCGATGTTTACCGGCTGATCGTTCACAGCAAGCTGCCATCGGCAGAACGATTTGAACACTGGGTGTTTGATGAAGTTCTTCCTTCAATTCGCAAGCATGGTGTGTATATGAGCGATTCCATTTTGGATCAGGTGATTCAGCATCCGGAGGTCATCTACACACTGGCACAGGAGCTTGTAGCCGAGAGAGAGCAGCTTGAGGGTATCCGCATACAGCTGGATGCGGCACAGCCCAAGGCAGACTACTTCGACACCTTTGTAAATTCGGAAGATTGCACCTGCATCCGGAATTTCTGTAAGGAAATCGGAATCCCAGAGAAGACGGCAGTAGCTCTCTTACTGGATCACCGCTATCTGTACCGCAGTCCAAGCGGCTGGCTGATGCCTTTTGCAGACAAATCTGCAAGGGGCTATTTTATTGTCCGGGATTGCTACGGCAGAAGCGGAAAACTGGTGCAGCAGACGAGAGTGACCTGCAAGGGAAAGAATCATCTCTTCAAGTTGTTTAAGAAATGGGGTGTGATCGAATGACGCTTTTTACAGAGGGACGCCTTCAGGCGTTTGAACGCATGATGCAGGATACCGGCAAATACCATCGACGGGAGGACAGCGAAGATCGTCCGCGCAAATGTCCGAAGAAAAAAACGGAGCCTGCGAAAAAGGATGGTGAGCACCATGCCGGTATTCAGGGTTGAGAAAAACAGCAATTACACAACGATGTGCAATTACCACCTGCGGGATCAGGGTCTCAGCCTGAAAGGAAAAGGACTTCTCTCTATGCTGCTTAGTTTACCGGACACATGGAACTATTCGGTACGGGGATTATCTTCGATTACACCGGATGGCGTAGATGGGGTGCTTACAGCTCTGAAAGAACTGGAACGTCTTGGATATCTGGAAAGGAACCAGCAGCGTGAGAGTAACGGTCGGATGGGCAGAGCGGAGTATGTGATCTATGAGATGCCAAGGAAAAAGCCGTGTTCGGAATCACCGTGTACGGAAAAGCCGTATGCGGTAAATCCGGATACGGACACACCGGTTACGGAAAATCCCGCGCAATTAAGTACTAATAGAACAAGTACTGAAACAATCAATAAAAGAGAGAAGAAGGAAATCCAACACCGGTATGGCTCATACGAAAATGTCCTTCTTTCTGACACGGAATACGGCAAGCTCCGGCAGGAGTTCCCAGGAGATTATCAGATGCGAGTGGAACGGCTCTCTGAGTATATGGCTTCCACCGGCAGGAGCTACAAAAATCACCTTGCCACAATCCGGAGCTGGGCAAAGAGAGAAAAGCCGAAGTATAACCCGGCAGACTACACATTTGAGGAAGGAGACAGCCTATGAGCGACATGGTGCCTGAAGTCAGAGAGTTTCCGAGCTGGAAGTCCTGCTCTGCAAAATCTATGAGGACAACATTTTAGGAAAGCTGTCCGACAGCAGATACGCCACTCTGGACGCTCAATACGAAAAGGAACAGTCCGAGCTTACCGCTGAAATCTCTGCTCTGGAAAAGGCTATCAGGAGTTATGAAAAGCACGAAAAGGACGCTGACCGTTTTATCGCTCTGATCGACAAATATGAGAACTTCGACAAGCTGACCATTGCCATGCTCAACGAGTTTATCGAGAAAATCCTTGTGCATGAGCGTGACCGCAAAGGCAGTATACAGACCACACAGGAGGTCGAGATTTACTTCAATTTTGTTGGGCGATTCGTTCCCCCGGCGTTTGGAGAAGTGGAGCTGACCCCGGAGGAATTAGAGGAAATCCGCAAGCGTGAGGAACGCAAGGACAGGCTCCACCAGAACTACTTGAAGCGGAAAGCCAATGGTAAACAGAAAGAGTATGAGGAGCGCACGAAAGCCAAGAAAAAAGCGGAGATTGAAGCCAGAAAACAGGCAATCCGCACCGAGGATATTGCCAGAGGGGTATTCATCCCGGTGAGCAGTTTGCCGCAGCTGGGACCGAGAAAGGGAGCGTGATTTTATGAAAGAGTTGAAACCGAGAATCCATGAGAACGGTATGGACTATGTGTTGGTGGGCGACTACTATGTGCCGGACTTGAAGCTGCCGGAGGAACGCCGACCTATTGGGCATTGGGGACGCTTGCACCAGTCCTATCTGAAATTGCACCGTCCCATGCTTTACAACGAGCTAATTTTGTCCGGCAGGCTCCACACCGTCGTTGCCGATCTGAACGAGCAGGCGGCAGACAGGCTGGACTTGATTATCCGGCAGATGATGAAAGCCGAGGGCGTGACCGAAGCCATGAAAGCGGAAAATCAGATGTTATGGGTGCAGTCAATGAACTCCATCCGCTGCCGGGCAGAGGAAATCATCAAGACGGAACTAATCTACTGTTGAGAGAGGTAAAGCTATGATTTTGGAAGCCATGTATAATGGGGAGTTTTATCCCTGCGAGACAGTTGTACCTACATCACCGGAATACCGAAAGGCAGTCATAGCCTGTGAAAAGCTCATGGAGCAGTTGTCCCAGCGGCTCAGCAAAGAGGACTATGAGCTGGTGCAGGAACTCCGGGCGCAGACAGCAATCGCCCAATGTGAAGAAAGTGAAAGTCACTTCAAGTATGGCTTTTCCGCTGGGCTGATGTTCAGCAGGAAGCCCATGAACAAGTGCAGCAGAAGAAAGAAAAATAGATGAAGAAAGCCGCCTGAGCAGAAAGAAACTGTTCGGGCGGTTTCAGCATTCGCCAGTAGATTTATTCACACTCTTGTGATAAAATTTACTACAATAAAGAGCGTGATAGCACTAATTTTATGGGGGGATGCTTAATGAATAGAATTTTGAAAAAATTTTTACAGCGGGGTGTCGATTTAAGTCCTGTGGGAGTTGAACTCCGTGAGGATAATACAAATTATTTTTGTACCCCAAAAGGGGCATCGGTTTTTGGATGGGCAGGGATAGATGGTATCCACTTCTGTTTCATTCGTGGATTTGGAGAGATGGTTTTCTCTGTCAGCCCCATGAATACTTCTCCTGATTATGTTCATCCAGTAGCTGAAAATTTTACCGACTTTCTGCGGCTTATACTGGCTTGTGGTGATGTAGCGGCAGTGGAACAAGCGTGGATGTGGAACGAAGCACAGTTTGAAGCCTTTCTCAATGAAAACCCTACAACCCAGGAACAACAGCAAACTTTATCGGAAATTTCAGAGAAGATGAATTTGTTGCCTATGGAACAACCGTGGACATATATCAAAAACCTGCAATCTTCCTTTGATTACAGTCAGATTAAATACACAGAAGATTATTACGATAATGATATGACTTCAGAAGCAGAATTGGTTGCCCCTGAATGGAAGGTCTATTTTGATGGAGATTTCTGGGGACATCGAGGTAAAGACCGTGCCGGAAAAGAGATCAAGCTGGATAAACAATTCGATTGGGCTGGATATCATTGGGTAATTCCGGCAGCTTATTCATGTAGCAAAGGACTTGTCGTTGATTTTTGTATGCGAGTTGATTCAGAAAGCATCCGTGACTTCATGAAAAAATGGAATCTGGACTGGGAAAATGACTCATGTGAAAATTTTACCCGTGAGCAACAGATGCAGATGGAATGGGAAAACCCACTTTGTTTTAACTTCAAACCTTGCTTGAAGTTAAACGAGAAAATATTACAGACAACCCATGGCTGCGCTGTGAGCTTTAATCCTTGTCTGCCAGATGGCGTTATCAATGAGTTGGAAGCAAAATGGGCAATCGACCATTATGGGCTGGATAGTACTTATGGCTGGGTCATATGCAGAGACGTATTTCCTTGGGGAACCAAGCATCACCCTGAAATCAATAAACTTTTTCTTACAATGGAGCAGCAACCAGGACAAGTTCCAGGCTCACATTTCAAAGTTCACGCACCCGGAGATTCATTTATGTTTTCCCATCCTGTTAGCGGAATAACCCATACACTGACCGTGCAGGAAATAGAACAGCAGACAGTTCCTCAAAATAGTTTTGGTTCTGATCGCTGGATTTATCCGACACATTATATTGCCATGAGTTATACACTTACCCCTGAACCGATGGAGAACATTTCGGTTTTTGACTGTGATGAAAGCGATAGACCGATAGAAGTTACACCAGACGATCATTCGTTCCGTCCAGTTGGCAGTAGTTCCTGTTTTGTTGTTGGTGTTATTGGTGGTGCAGATGGTCCGACAGCAGTTATATATGGAACAAATTCACAAGAAAAACTTCATGCTGCTTGTTCTGCTCTGCACTTTGAACCGGTTGGTGATGATGTCGAGTGGCGTATCGTGTTCAATGTTACGCAGTTTGACAAAGAAACATTCCCAATTATCTAAAAATACCCTTAGAACTCTAAGGGCGCACTTCTATACTCTCTGTCGAGAGTAGTGCGTCCTGCGGAGCTTCATTCTCCGTCAGCAGAAGAAAACTG
>ENA-UPWP01000207-UPWP01000207.1-human-gut-metagenome-genome-assembly--contig:-NODE-207-length-67367-cov-28.518116_pt1 | contig 67367 bp, 69 predicted proteins | sample MGYA00250052_ERZ773380 | MGnify/ENA primary metagenome ERZ773380 (study PRJEB29103, sample SAMN06112063) | human gut metagenome | biome: human gut; feature: ankylosing spondylitis patient; material... | reverse complement strand
ATTGATTGCTGTCAGCGTGTTTCCTTTTCTGGCACTTCCATTAATGATTACAATTTTCATGCGTGTATCCTCCAACTTCCAATTGTTTTAATTCTTCTCAGTTCCACCTTCTTGCCCTTCGGACAAGAAGTATCCCCCGCTCAAAGAGCTCGGTCAATTCAAATCTTCTATTGCTTTCAGCCTCTGCTGAAGACTGAAAGTTACCTTCGCTTTACTATTTCTAATAGTTTTCTCACATAATCATCTGCGTGGTTTATTGAAAACTCTCCATGATTCATATTAGGAAGAACTTGTATAAAACTATCCTGCAATTTTTCATGAATGATTTTAGCAGATTTTTTCATTGATTGCTTTTCTTTTTCTCCAACATAAATTTGAACGGTTGCTTCACACTCTCCAATGCCATCTTTTAGTGAATATACTGAGTTTTCCTGTAAAAAGGCAATCATATCACTCTTTCTAATAGCACAAGTATCTTTGTAATATTCATCAAACAAATTCGACTTTATTCGTAGTGATTTGAATTGCAATTTTGAAAACCACTTATACTTTATTAAGCCATAGCAACTTCCAAACGCCGGTTTAATCATAGAATATGTAAATTTTGAAGGTATCACAAGTACACTTTCCACTATTGTATACTTACATATATCTTTGCGTTGAGATAAAATTTCAAGCAAAATCTGCCCTCCAAGCGATAGTCCTCCCATCATTAAAACAGAACCGCCCAATTTGCTATTTACAAATTCTATAATATCCAAAGCATTATTCTCTATCGTTGTAAACTGCTTATCACATCCTGCATGACCATCTAATATAGGCAAAACCACATGATAATCTGTTTGAAGTCTTTCAGCAACCTCTTTGTAATTCCACCATGATAAACCGCCTCCGTGTAAGAGGATAATTACATCGCTGTTTTCTTTTCCATATTCTACATAATTCAACCTCTTTCACCTCGCTGTAAACTTCCGATTCTAATGTCTCTATTATACCATAATGATACTATTATAAAAAAGGAAAAAGAGCTCCTTCGAGCTCTTTTGAGTCAGTTCTGCAAACTTGAAGTTGTTTGTACAATGTTCAAGATATAACTGTTATTATGTCTTGATTAGAGTACAAACTCATATAAGAGGAACTCCCTCGGTACTCCAATATCAACATATGTGATTTCAACTTTATCCACATACTTAAATCCAAACGACATATACATTTTCTGTGGAATATCATTTCCCTCTATGCAATCAAGACGAATTGATTTAAGGTTTCTTTCCCTTGCTGTGTCTATTGCGTGTTGAACTAACTGCTTCGAGTATCCACGACCTCCATATTCCGGAAGGACTCGCAAGGCATGAAGAACTACTGTCTCGTTATCATTTGCATCAATAAGCCATTTAACTGCGTGATACGCCTCATCACGATCATGATTCATAATATACGCCGCAACAATTCGACCATCTTCAATACCGATAAACTGATTTCTCTCTTTGATTGCATCTTTGATCATTTCATCTGGAGGGAAACCACCTTTATCTCCCTCCGGCAGAAAATCTTTTCCGCTCAAAACTTTACACATACCGTCATAAAACTGTCGCAATTCTATAAAATTTTTCTCTTCTGCATATCTGATAATCATAGAAATCTATCCCTCCAGGAAGTTTGGTAATTTTTACAGACAGAGTACTCTTGCAATCTGTCTATTTTTCTCATTTAATATTCATGTATAATATATGTATCTCCTTTTTCATGCAACTCCATATACGTTTTAGGTGATTTACTACCATAATTACTCTATCATTAATTGATTTCATTGTCTATATACAGACAACTAACATGCACAAAAACGGTACCAAGATGCATAATTATGAAAACTGCTTATCAAATTCTTCCTCGTCCTGCTCATCTACGAGATAGCCTTCCGGTGTTGCATACTCTCCAGTAATCTCATCAAGATAACCAGGTACAAGCTCTTTACACAGAAGGAATGATGCATGATGAATAAAAGCACTGTTGATCCAAATGGCAATTATGCTGATTATCTGGCTGGTACCGTAGAATTGAACAAAGCTTCCTTTACAGAGGCCGAGTTAAAGACACTTACAGAAGATATTGATGCTATACGAAAAATCGAGGAGCAGATAGCTGAAATTGAAAATAAGACTACTTCTGACAGTAGTAAGAAAAACAATACCGAAGCCACATCACCTTTCAGCAATTTATCCGGTAAAGATTTTAATGGCAATCCTGTCGATGAAAGTTTATTTTCAAAAAACGCAGTAACTGTAGTCAATTTCTGGTTTAACGGCTGTAAGCCCTGCGTAGCAGAGTTATCTAAGCTTAATGAATTAAACGAAGCTATCAGGTCAATGGGCGGTGAGGTTGTAGGCATCAATACCGAAACCTTCAATGGCAATAAAACTGCCATAAAAGAGGCTTCTGCTATTCTTGAAAGCCAGGGTGCAAAATACCGAAACCTTTCGATTGACTCTTCCTCAAATGCAGGTAAATATGCCTCTGATATTATGGCATTTCCCACAACTATACTAGTTGATAGAAATGGTAATATTGTAGGTGACCCAATGCTTGGAGGAATTGACAATAAGGATAACTATGATTCACTTATGAAGCAGATTAAATCTGTAATTGCAGCAGATAGCAATAGCAAATAAAACATCAAAGTGCTGTTCATTACGACAAACAGACCATTTTCGAAATGGTCCATCCTATAGACTAAAGGATCAGAGGCAGTATATGATTGAGGAAAATTAAGTTACATAAAATATCATATAAGCGTGTAGGTTTTCCTACATTCTTATATGATAAAAAACCTACAATTTTATATTGACATTTGCACACGACGCATCATTTCAAAAAAATCATCTGTTTCATATACCTTATATTTACACATATATTTTTTTGTCAAATCCTCTGCATGCTTCCATAGAAAAAGATATAGCTCCAGTTTGTTATGAAAATAATGAAACAAAAGTGACTTGGGGCTGCTACTCTCTAAAAAATAACAGCCTTTCTTACTATATCAGCCTTTTGGAATTTGACCATCGACATACAGAATGTGATTAACTAACCACTCTGTGAGATATTTTAAAATCCCCATAATCTGTTCATCTTGATCTTCTACCTCATCATTGTGATGTTCCATAAATTCATCAAGTTTATGTATAAATTCCTGATGTTGAACTTTCTGTGTAAATATCTTCTTATAATTAATAGATTCCATATACTGCTCTTCATCACTAAAGTGTTTTACTGTATAATTTCGGAGATTTTCTAATATTATATCAATCCTATCATATTTATCCGGTGTAAACTCATCATGAAGCAGTTCATATGCCTCATCTGCATATTTAAATAACTGCTTGTGTTCTTCGTCTATCATATCTATACCGATATAATATTCTGGTTTCATTTCATACATAAATCAATCCTACTTTCAGTTTATTTGTTTTATGAACCTGTTCAATACTATTCATAATAGGCAAATGCATTTCTCATGAATTTCCTATATTTTCTCGTTTTTTATGTTAGATTCCACCAAAACATTCCCTAATTTTCTTGGAAATATCAGAATCAACAAAACCTTTCTGCGCCATGTCATCGAGCATCTCACACGTTTTTTCGTGCGATAAACCTTTCTTATATGGTCTGTCCTCGGTTAATGCCTGATAAATATCAATACATGCCATAATACGTTCCGGCTCATTTAATTCAGCTGCGGTTTTTCCAAAAGGATACCCTTTTCCATTTAATTTTTCATGATGGAAAGCTGCCCAGTCTCGTATTTCTTCAAAATCATTAACCTCTGATAAAATAAGGTATGTATAGCCAGCATGATTCTTCATTTTTGAAAATTCATCATCCGTAAGCTTATCCGGTTTTTCCAAAATTTCATTGCCTACTGCCATCTTCCCAATATCATGCAGTGCACCAGCCAGATACATTTTTTGCACATTAATAGAATCATATCCGATATATTGAGCAAAAAAAGCTGCTTTTTCAGCCACTCCTATAGAATGTCTGCTTGTAAAAGAAGATTTATAATCTACAATCTTTGCAAAAAAATCTGCGACATTTTTACACGTTTTCCAATCAAAAACCTGTTTTTGTCTTGGGATAATCTCCCATAGCTTCGTTTCAAAAGAACCATCACTTAAACACATAAAAGATTCGGAATGTGTGAATGCATGAAGAAAAGCATTCACACATTCTGAATCAAATAATCCGTCCCTATTTTTTAAAAGGTACTGACATATAAAATTCCAACTGTTATTTCCTATAATATCAATGGTATCTGCAAGATGAATAATCCTTGCAAACAATGGAATTTCATTCCACTTTTTTTGAAAAGGACCAGTTCCATCGGCATGTTCATGATGATACAAAATCACATTAGACACATCTGTTTTAAATGGAATTTTAGTAATATTTTTTTCACCATAAATACAATGAAGATTTGTTTTTCCCTCTGATAAATCTTTTTTACAATTAATGACGGAATCTTTTTTCAGTTCTTCCGAAATATATTGTGTCAAAGCATTATCATGCAGTAAAGCACACATGGCTAAATCTTGTAATTCATCACCTTCAATTTTCCAATATTCAGCCATGCATATACTTATATAAGCCACTCTTTTTCCATGTTTGTTTTTGATATTTACCAGCTCTGCTTCTATACAGTCCAAAGCATAAGAACAGGCTCCTGCAAGTCCGATGATATCTATACTTAGTTCTTCTTTCATTGTTATAATCCTATCATAATACATTTATGCTTCTGAGAACTGGTCTTTTCCAACAGAGCATAACGGACATTCAAAATCTTCTGGAATATTCTCCCACTTTGTACCAGGTGCAATACCACCTTCTGGATAGCCCTTCTCCTCATCGTATTCCCATCCGCAAACATCACATACGTATTTCATTCGTTGTTCCTCCTTGTAAATATATTAATACACAGCCTATATTACTGTTATATTTGTGTTGTTCTGTAATCTTAATATGTATAAATGCTTTTAGCATTTCCATAATCCATGCAGGTTACAATATGCATATACTTCTTCTACCTGTTCACCATCGCAAAGACAAAAATCTGCTACCGGCTCCTGCCCTGGATTTAACTGTTTTCTGTATATTCCCTGGTTTGTATTTAATGTAATCCACTCAATGAAATGCTCTTCAAGCATTGGATGTTTTGTCTCTCCAACCACGACATGAACATGACTGCCTTCCACTGTATATACTTCCATGTGTAAAATTTATAATTCAATTGTCTCTATAATGTTTTTCAAAGAATCTGCGGATTCTTTAAGCTTTAGCGCTTCCTCACCACTTAAATTAATAGGTATATCAGACTCAATACCATCTGCACCTACAATAGCTGGCATACTTAACGATACTCCGTCAATATCATATACTCCATGAATCATGTGTGATACAGGAAGTATTGATTTTTCATCTCTCATAATCACTTCGCAGATTCTTTTTACAGACATTGCAATTCCATAATATGTAGCATGCTTTTTGTTTATAATCTCATAAGCACTGTTCTTGACTGCTGTAGCTATTTCTGCCGTGTTTTCCTTGTGCTTGTAATGTCCACGCATTTCACACATTTCACTTAATGGAACACCAGATACATTGGCTGATGACCATACTACTACTTCGCTGTCTCCATGCTCACCTACTATAAATGCATGAACACTCCTGCTGTCCACAGATAAATGCTCACCAAGCTTATATCTTAATCTTGCACTATCTAACACAGTACCCGATCCAATAACCCTGTTTTCTGGAAGTCCTGATAACTTTATGGCTACCTGAGTCAGGATATCTACCGGATTCGCAACTACAAGCATAATACCCGCAAAATTTCTCTTTGATATTTCAGGAATGATTGACTTAAATATTGCTACATTTTTATTTACGAGATCAAGCCTTGTCTCTCCCGGTTTCTGTCCCGCTCCGGCAGATATGACAACAATTGCAGCATCAACCACATCATCATAATCTCCGGCATATATTTTCATCGGACTCGCAAATGGAATACCATGACTGATATCCATCGCTTCTCCTTCTGCCTTGTTCTTATCTGCATCGATAAGGACAATCTCTGTAAACAAGCCACTCTGCATCAGAGCAAATACCGATGCAGAACCAACAAAGCCACAGCCTATCATTACTGCTTTTTTTGAATTAATCACTTTCTTCTTCGTAATAATCTCATCTCCTTAATAATTCTCTTCATGTACTTCAAAATAGCTCTGTGGATGATTACATACCGGACATACTTCAGGTGCCTTAGTTCCTACCACAATATGTCCGCAGTTACGGCATTCCCATACCTTAACTTCGCTCTTTTCAAATACCTGTGCAGTTTCAATATTCTTAAGAAGTGCACGATATCTTTCCTCATGGTGCTTCTCAATCTCACCTACTACCCTGAATCTGTGTTCCTGCATATTTGTTTGCTGCCATCTCTTTTACCTCCGTTTTCTTTACTACTTTTTCAAAATCTGATGCTGGGTGCTTGCACAAAGGACATATAAAGTCATCTGGTAATTCCTCGCCTACATATTCATATCCGCAAATTCTGCAACGCCATATTGTCTGACTGTCCTCTGTTTTTCCAACCTCCTGTGGCTTAGGCTTAATATTATTCTGATAATAATCATATGTTACTGAAGGAACATTGCTTAAAACTTCCATATCGGTTATCTCACCGATAAACATCGTATGTGAACCCAAGTCCTCTGTTTTAGTAACTGTCACAGAAATGTATGCATTTGTACCTTCTGTAATATAATAAATACCATTTGTGCCCCTGGCACACTGCTCAAATGCTTCAAACTTATTGGTATCTCTTCCTGATTGGAAGCCAAAATGTTTGAACAATTCAAATTGTGCCTTCTGACTTAAGACTGATACAGTAAATTTTCCGGTTCTTTGAATCATATCATGCGTATAATTTGCCTTATTTACACAGATACTTAACTGGTTTGGTTCCGAAGCTGCCTGAATGGCTGTATTAATGATGCATCCGTTATCTTTTTCTGCTTCTTTAGCGGTCAATATAAACAGTCCATAACTCAACTTATACATTGCTTTCCTATCCATGCTGTTCCCCCTTTACCTTCTCCCTGCATTTAGGGCAAATGCCTTTAAATGAAATATCATAATCCACAAATTCAATTCCATGAGTGTTATGAATTCTTTCCAGCAAATCCGGTATTTGATCCATATCCACATCAAAAACTTCACCGCACTTTATACATCTTACATGGTAATGATTTTTCAATGTAAAATCAAATCGGTTCGGTCCATCCGGAACTTCAACCTTTCTTAATGCACCTTCCTCTACCAATATATCAAGATTTCTATATACAGTTCCTTTTCCAATTGTTGGATATGCTTCTTTTATAAATTCATACACTTCATTTGCCGTAACGTGTCTTCTCATTTCGTATACGGTATTTCTTACAAGATCTTTTTGAATTGTATTTCTCCTACTTGTCATTAGTCCTCCTTATTAGGATTAATTCTTAATAAAGATTGTATACCACTATCTTCCTGTTGTCAACAAAAAATAGTAATAATTCTCATTATTATAAAAGATGCCAAACTGAGCATCTTTTCCCTGAATAACTATTTTATTTTACGTTCAAATACATATTCTGAATCTGAAGATAAATCAGACCTAAGCCTGTTATAAAGATTCATATTTTCCAATCTGTTAAAGTTCTGCTCTGCAATCTTATCATTACATTTCCAGATAGCTTTCAGTTCTTCTTTTGATTTGCTTTTCATCCAGTTTAATACTTCTGCTGTCTTATCAATATAGACAGGCAATTCAAGCGGTGCTAAGTTATCGGTATCTACAATCATCTTTTTTGCAGGTGATAAAATAATCTTCATTATGCCAATTCCTTAAGCATATTTTCAGGATCATCTGCCGCCTTGACTTTATCATTTGCCTTTATAATGATTCCCTGCTCATCAATAAGATATGTAGTTCTTACTACACCCATAGATACTTTTCCATAATTTTTCTTTTCTTTCCAGACATCATATGCTTCAATAACTTTACGCTCCGGATCTGCTAATAGCGTAAATGCCAGTCCGTATTTTTCTTCAAATCTCTTGTGAGACGCTACAGAGTCCTTGCTTACTCCGAGAATAACAGCTCCCTTCTCAGTAAACTGTGGATAACGCTCAGAAAAGCCACATGCCTGCTTCGTACATCCTGGCGTATTATCCTTTGGATAAAAATATAAAATTATTTTTTTACCTAAATAATCACTTAATTTATGCACTTCTCCGTTCTGATCCGGCAATTCAAAATCCGGTGCTTTTATTCCTAACTCTAACATTTACTATTCCTCCGCTTTTGTATTTTCCACCTGTTTTCTTGTACTTTTATTACCTGAAATCATTTTATGACCAGAATAGACTGCCATAATCATGCATATCAGAGAGCCAAATGCAAAGTATTTGTGTGCTGCTTTTAACCCTTTATATCCTGTATAAAAAGTTCCAACCATTGTAACTATTGCTCCGATTGACCAATATTTATGTGCTTTCATGATACACCTCCATATTTTATTATCAACATCATAATACAACAATTTATTATTTTTCATAGTTTTCTTTTATTTAAAAAATCACATAAGATTACTCTTGTATTGTTTTCAACTTCTTTAATCTTACAAACAACCTTATACCCTTCGGACACATCTCTTCAAGTTCCTCAAGGCTGTAACTTCTCAAATCATCTTTGCTTTTTATCCACATTCTAAACGCATCCATACATAGGAAGTCATCATAATCTGTTTTTTCAGCGTACATAAAAACTCCCTTTTTTCATTTTATTTGTTGTATATCTTATCAACCTCAGGTTCATACACGGATTCAGTATGAGTATCAAATAGCACCCACTCCACCAGATCAAAACAATCCGGATTATCCTGCACATCTGTTACTTTTGTTATGTCACCTTTTATTATCTTAATCAAATACATTTTATTACCTGCTCTTTCAGATTCTCCATTATCACTTATAAAAATGCATCATCCTGTTCAAATATTCATTCCATCTGGCATTGCTTTCTTCCAACTCATGCTTTTGCATAATACGATTGCGGTCGCTAAGAATTGCAAGCATCTAATCCACGATTTCTTCCATCGGCAGTTTCTTATAATGTGACTGATAACCTATCATCCGCTAAGCTGTCCAGCCGAAATACTTGCCATGTTGCTTCTTAAAGTTCTGGTCAAGATAATCCACTTCAATTTCCTGATATCTTATACATGGGCGGGCCCCCTCTAAGGAAAGACATCCTTCCTCTGTCTGAAAGGCTCCTGGTTTTCAGCCTATGCATGTTATACCACAAGCAAAACTTTTATCTCAATAATGAAATCATTCCCCTGTATTCTTGCACTTATATCTCCATTCATACGCTCCACAAGCTCTTTTGCAATAGATAAACCCAGTCCGGTTGAGGCTCTGCCTCTTGCCACATCTGCTTTATAAAAACGCTCGAACACATGGCTTAAGTCAATATTTTCAGGATGTTCCGTATAATTACTGATTTTAAGCACGGCGTGATTGTCCTCACGGGTAAGTTTGATACTTATATTCTTTTCCCCATGATCAAGACCATTTTTTATGACATTCTGTATAACTCTCCTTAAGCCCTGCTTATTACCTGATATATACAGCATTTCCTCAGTAATACTAATATCCGGGCAGATGCCCTGCTTCTTCCATTCATCATAATAAGAAAATACGGCTTCTTTTAATATTCTGTTCATACAACAATCCGTAAGCTCCAGCTTATATGAATCATTTTTCAGCTTAGTGAATGTAAAAAGCTCCTCCAGCATTTCATTAAGGCTGTTAAGCCTTTCTCTGATTATATCAAGATATCTCCTCTGGTCATCTGTATTGTCACATTCCTCTATAAGCTGGAAATACCCATCCAGTGATGTAAGCGGTGTCCTTATATCGTGTGAAAGATTAGTATATGTATCTGCAATCAGCTCTTCTTTTTTTCTGTACTCATTTCTTTCTTTTTTACGCAGGTCAAGAAGCTCATTCAATTTATCTGAAAGCTCACCTATTCCCCCCATATCTATTTCACGTTGAATCAGCTTGTTACTGTCGTGTTCCATAAGAAACGACAACTGGCGGCAGATGTCCTTAATCTGCCGCTGGTATTTCCACATAATAAATGCCTGTATAATAATTATTACTGCTAATATTCCAATAATAATCCTCATTCTCTATATATCCCTTTTCTGAAAAATATAACTGCTTAATGACAGCATTATTATAATAAATACAGCTGCCACACACATTGAACTAACAACATCCTCCCTGCCTGCATCCATAGGAAGCATTGCCATCCTTCCAGTTACTGTATACTTATAGATGCTGAAGTTATGAAGTCCCTTTCTATTAACTACATAATCTATAAAGGCATACACAATGCTCATTATATTCATGGTAAGACATACCGACAAGGTCATGCTTATGACATTGTTCTTAATTATAACTGCTATTGCCATACATATTAACACAAATGCATAATGAAGCGTAAGTTCCGTTAAGAAATAAGGTATAATCTCCTTCCAGTTACCCCACACCACACATTTAAACGCAAGCATATTCGCTGCTGCCTGGAATACAAATATCCCTGCAAATGTAATTGCTGTAAATAAGGCAAGCGCAACTGCCCTTGAAACAATAAGCATACCCCTTTGTGACACCTGTCCACCAATATTCTTAATATAACCGCTCTTAATATCTGCTGTTGCAAACATAACCGCAAATATTACAAGAAAAAGTGCATAAAACTTTCCCTGTGCATTAGAAAAGAAAACATCCATTACCGTAACCTTCTTCCCTGGCTCCGTAGGTAATTCCACACTCATACCAATATTGACATTATCTGTATTCTGCTGCGAAAGCTGTTCCTTGTTGCTGTCATCTGCCTGTTGTTGCTCCCATTCCTTATTAACTGCATCATAATCTATTTTTGAAAGAAATGAGGTAAGCAGTGCTGATGCCAGCAATATAATCCATATTACATACTCTTTGTACGAAACATTCTGTATACATCCATCTTTATCATATTAAGCACGATTGTCACCCCCTGTAAGCCTTAAGAAATAATTCTCAAGTTCTTCACTTGTAATAGATATTCCTTTAACTGGAATTCCCGCCTTTGCAAGCTCCATGTTCAGCCTGGCACTTTCTCCCAGTCTTTCAAATATATGAATATGTTCTTTATCTATAACCTGATAGCTGCTAAAGCCCATATCATCAAGCACAGCAATAGCCTGCTTAGGATTATCAAGTGTAAGCTCTATGCGCTCACTGCATTTTTTCATAAGCTCTTCTCTTGTAAGCTCCTGCACAAGGCATCCATTATGAATAATGCCATAATCTGTAGCAAGCTTTGATAATTCCTCCAGAATATGACTTGAAATACATATTGTCATGCCACGCTCCTTTGCAAGCTTCTGGATAGTTTCACGCACCTCCACTATTCCCTGTGGATCAAGTCCGTTAATCGGCTCATCAAGAATAAGCAGGTCAGGCTCGCCTACAAGTGCAAGAGCAATCCCTAAGCGCTGCTTCATTCCAAGCGAATAATGCTTTGTTTTCTTTTCTCCAACAGTATCAAGGCCCACTGTTTTTAACAGCTCTTCTATATATCCTTTTTTCTTAATCCCCGTAAGCTTACATTTAATGTTCAGATTGTCGTATGCCGACATATTGCCATAAAGTCCGGGAGCTTCTATAAGACACCCTACTCTTGAACGTACCTTTTGTAAGTCCTTTCCCTTATACCCAAACATTTCTATTTCGCCATAAGACGGTGTTGACAGTCCGCTAATCATCTTAAGACAGGTCGTTTTACCGGCTCCGTTTCTTCCAATAAAGCCATATATCGCACCCTTTTTAATGTGCATATTTACATCATCAACCGCCCTGTGTCTGCCATACTGCTTAGTCAGATTCCTTGTCTGCAATAATAATTCACTCAAAGCTTTTTCCTCCTTTTCTTAACTGCTCTTATCATAAAAAATAAATCCTAATCAATCGCAAATAAATAGTAAAAAAAGAGTAAATTATTCATGCAGGCGATATCCAATCCCCCATATTGTTTCTATATATTCATCAGGTGTCACGGTCTTTATTTTCTTTCTGATATTGCTTATATGCACATCCAGTGTCTTTGTTTCACCCATATATGGCTCATCCCACGCATATTCAAATATATCCTCCTTGCTAAACACCTGCTTCGGATTTTTAAGCAGCAATTCCAGTATTGCAAATTCCTGTTTTGTAATCTTAGGAAGCACCCTGCCACCGATACTTACCTCAAAGGTAGAGCGTATAAGCACCATATCCCTGAACTCAAGCCTTCCGCTGCCTTGTCCTTCCTGTATACCAGCCTTTGTTTTTACCTCCGTTTCTGATTCTATTTCTGCCTCTGCTTCACTTTTTGTTTCTGCCTCTATATGACGAAGCTGCACCTGAATACGTGCCAATACCTCTCTAATCTCAAAGGGCTTTGTTATATAATCATCTGCTCCGTCTGTCAGCACTCCGATTTTATCATCTATACTATCCTTTGCCGTCAGCACAATCACCGGAAGCCTTCCCTGTTTTCTTATCTCTTTTAAAACCTCTTCACCACTTGCACCAGGCAGCATTAAGTCAAGCAGTACAAGCGTATAAGCCTTTTCTTTTATATCCAGAAGCAGCTTTGCCTCTGTTCCTGAAAATGCCTGTTCACACATATAACCTGCCTTCCTAAGTACCTCACAAAGAAGGTTATTAATATTTATATCATCCTCTACAATTAATATATTAGGCATAATTTTTACTCCTGTCCGATATTGTTTTATCACTGATTCCCTGTTTAATCTATATCATAATACTAACATAAATCATATTGTTTCATAGTTTCTACATTTCGATATTCATGCTTCTCATAATATCCTATCAGCTTACCTTCATCTCTGAGTGCTACCATGTAAACATCTTTATTCTGTTTCGCATTTATTTTTCACATTATAACATCTATCAAATTGATCCGCACTAAAAAAGGACGCAGAATCTCTCCCACGTCCTCAAGACTATCTGGCTTTATCTTCTCTCACCTTCGATACTTCCTTTATTTCATATCTATACGATATAAATTAAGTCTCTCCTGTTTCGTATATCTCCTTAATATAAAAATGCAATCATGCGAGAGTTCTCGTAGATTGCATTTTTATCAACAATACTATTTTATTAGCGTTTACTTTTCTTCTCCTTTTGCTACTGGTATTATGAATGTATAAGCATAATAATGTATCCAATTATTAATGTCATTATTCAGCATGTATTGAAGCATATCGACTGTGCTAATCCCTGATCTATTAAATTTTCTAAATACTTAGGAATCTCAAATTTCAGCTAGTTTTCTCTGCAGAATACTCTTATTACTTCCTTTTACAGTAGTTGAATATTCAGTTGTATGCGATATTCTTACGAACATCGTAAACATATCTTAATACACTTGATACATATTGTCGGTAACATCATCTGCACTAAATTAATAAATTTAGTAACCTATTATGATTTTTATGCGCGCATATGAGCTCTCTTTTGTGAACTTATATTTTAGTTATAGCTTCAAAAATTTATTATCAAGAAAAAGTTCCTTTTTATGTTCTTTTGTGTCATCATATAATATGTATTTAATGTTTTTATTTGTTGAGGTTATTCAATGGAAGATATAGAAAGATCAAATCTAGCTAGAACAATAAAAAAATATAGAAAGGCTCGAAAACTTACTATGAAGCAATTAAGTGAAAAAAGTGGAATAAATTTATCAACATTAAAGAAATATTAAACTGATAATAGAAATCCTAAACTAGAACAGCTTTCTAAAATTGCAGAAGCGTTAGAAGTAAGTGTATTTGAATTTTTAGACATAGAGGTAAACTCTGTAAACGATATTATATCTCTTGTTAATAAAATGAATATAGCTACTGATATTGATTGTGATATTGATAATGATAAAGTATGTATTTCTTTTAAGAATAAAGAAATCAATAATTGTTTAAAAGAATACGCTGTAGATTACAAAAAAGACAATATATTAATTGAAAAAACAGAAACTAATTATGAATCTACACTTACAAGACTTATGCTTATAAATGACAAGCTCAGATAAAAATAAATCATTGCAACAGTGACCAAATTCTCGTGCAAGCGCGGATATTAACTCGTTGCTCACATAAATACAAAAATAAAATCCTGGTTTCACTTCGTATAACTTGCCATCAACCTTAAGACTAACCGCACATAACGCTATGCATCCACGCTTAATACGTATGCCTTTTATCCTTTCAGCTGCCTAGACTGCCATATTTCCACCATACTTTCCATCACCAGCAACCGGCTTGTTTAATATAATCTTATCTTTATCCTCGTATACTATATCCATCTTAACTAATAATTCCAATACTCTTAATCCACTTTGTAAAAAGTACTTTCCACTCACCAGTCTGTGCAAAATCATCACCACAGCCATAACCATGGCCACCTGTTCTGAATATATGAAGTTCAGCACTTACCCCGGCTTTTCTTGCTGCCATATAAAAGCCCACACTGTTCTCAGACAATGTTGTTCTGTCATCATCCGTTTCACATATAAATACTGGCGGCATATCCGGTCTTACAAGCTTATCCGGATTATACTTATGCAGTATCTTTGCCTTACTGTCACTGATTCTCTCAAGCACCTGTTCCTCAGACATATATCTTTTGCCTGCTTCAATACAATCGTCAATACTTATAACCGGATATGAACAAACAGCAAAATCTGGTCTTGCTGATAGTTTATCATATTCATCCTTATACTTATAATCCGCATACACATCACTTTCATACGCTGTTGATAATAACGCTGCCATAAAGCCTCCTGCTGAAAAGCCCATAACGCCTATCTTAGCTTCATCTATACTGAATTCCTGCGCCCTTCCTCTTATAACTCTCATTGCGCGCATAGCATCTATAAGTGGGACATCCTCTGCATTATCATGTTCATCTGATGGAAGTCTGCATTCAAGAACAAATGCACCTATTCCCATACTATTAAGCCACTTTGCAACATCTTCACCTTCAAAGTTGTATACAAGGCGTCTGAACGCACCTCCTGGAATAATCAATACTGCCGGAATCCTTTGTCTGTCTGTACTGTTACCAATACCATCAGGTATATAAGGAACAATATCCGGATCTGTAATGTTCTGCACTATATGCTTTACTCTTCCATCAGGCATATCTTCAGTGTAATATTTTCTTGTAAGCTTAAGGTTCTGCGAACCCGGAGCCCCATGCTCAAACAGCCTTATCTTGTTTACTGGTGTCTTAAACACCTCATTCTGCGTATCTGTCATATCTACTCCTCCCTGCTCTCAAGAAACAAAAGCTTATTAGCCTGTATGCTCAGCTCATCATAATGCATAAGCATATCACTCTCATCATATTCTTCTGAAATCACTTTATAGCCTTCAAACCTTATAAGATTCTTGAAATATTCTTCCACATCTGCTGTCTGCTTAACAACAACCTCACTGAATGCCACTCCCTCTTCTGACTCCTGAAAATCTGGTCTGTAAAGAAGCTCACCGGTAATTATATTTTCTTTATCGGCTACAAATACAGCTTTGGCATAATATTTGTTACTGTCCGTTGTCGCAAGACGTATTCTTCTTGGTGGTGCCATCGTCTTATCATTCATGGCATTCGCTTTTCTGACTTCTTCTGAATCAAAATAATCCTTTTCAATTATCATATTTAACCTTCTTTCTGTCATATAAATCACTCATAGTTTTACAATATCCAAAACAGGACGATATATTTAAGGTCCTTATGGATATATGTTCTAAACAGGCTTTTGTATTAGGAGAAACTATTTTTCCATTTTTTAGCCCCCAAAATGGAATTTATTTTTTCACTTTCTTTTCCCCAGTTTTGCATTAAATAAATTCATTTTCTTCTTTTCACCTTGCTTCTTTTTGAAAAAATATATTTCCTTTTTTATGATGAATTTCGGAAAATTAGATTTGCGTGATACAAAGAAGTAATTGTCTACCACAATGCTAACTCACATAGTGCTAAACGTCAATTATTTCTTACCATTATATTTCATCTGGTCTGACTTCTGTTGAATTAACTTCACGCACCATCTGCATCATATAATTTTTATTCATATCACCATTATCAGGAACTAATATAAGTTCGTGTATGCTGCTTGGTAAAACATATAGCCCTTTACAATTATTAAAGCCAGCTAATTATGAGATATCAAAAACAAGGAAATACAAGAATGATATTGGAAAGATAGAAAACATGGAATACGATAAAATATCCGATTTTTATACATGTAAGAATAACAGGAAACTTACAGTATCACATATAAGACACAATAAAACTAAAACAGGACATGCAGTTCAGAAGATACCTAAGCAAAGGGACTGCGAATGTACTCGCTTAAAGTACTCTTTTAGCAATTGCAAGAAACATAAATAAACTTCATAATAAGATTCAGAACGGGAAGACAGGAACACATTTATTCCCTTTAAAAAGTGCCTGAATTTAGAAATATCAAAATAAAAATTTTTAAAACCTATATAGTTTTATTAAAGTACGCCAATTTTTGGAACATCCCATTCATTTTAATAAATAGTAACTTAAAAATCGTATTTTTATAGGAAAAAGAGGCTGGTACCTTAACGATTTTCAATCGTTAAAGCGACAGCCCCATTTTTTGAATACAGGTGACTTTTTTCATTTTTTGTCAAACCGCTTAAATACTGCATTCTAATTTCAAGCAATTATACTATTCGTATGATTACATTCTGTCGTGGAATGTTCTAGTAATAACTGTTGCAAGTGGTAATAATCTGCTCTTTAATATGCTGATAGCATCTTCACTTATAAGTCTTGCACCACTTGTCGCCACCATAACTGGATCAACAACTATATTTCCTGCTTTATACTCTGTAAGCTTATCTGCCATTACCTGAATCAGTTCACCTGAAGCAACCATTCCTGTCTTGACAGCATCCGGATATATATCTGTAAATATACCATCTAGCTGCTCTGCTAAAAACTTAGGAGATACCTCCATTATATCTGTTACACCAGTAGTGTTCTGTGCAGTCAGGGCTGTGATTGCACTCATCGCATATACACGATTAGCTGTCATTGTCTTTATATCTGCCTGTATTCCGGCACCTTTTTAGTCTTTATATAATCTATGAGCCCCGCCTGTTCAAGCTTTTTCCTTAATCTTGTAACATTAACAGTCAGCGTGTTATCATCAGCTATTTTAACATCATATCCCCACTTTAATAACTGTTCACATACATTATCAGCTATAATCCTGTCATCCTCAGCTATTAATATTTTATACATAGACTCACCCTGCTTCAATGTGCTTCATTATTGTATTATTATTTACAAGCTATTACGTTAAGTATATATTCATACATTCTCTTAGTTGAAGATATGCTTAAGTGTTCCTCAGTTGTATGAATATCAAAAATATCAGGTCCCATTGATATGCAGTCAAGTCCTTCTATTTTGCCTGCAAGTATACCACATTCAACACCTGCATGAATAGCCTCGATAGTTGGCTTTTTACCATACATCTGTTCAAATATCCTTACCATGTCATCACGCAGCTTAGAATCCTTCTTATATTCCCATGCTGGATATTCACCTGTAAATTCAGCATTTGCCCTGAATGCTTCACTAATGAATTTGATCTGGCTCTTAAGATTCTTTAAAGCAGCCCCTACAGAACTTCTAAGTGAGAATCTAAGACATATACCTGATTCATCTAGCGAAATCACACCAAGATTAAGCGAAGTTTCCACAAGATTATCTATATCCTGGCTCATTCTCATTATTCCGTTAGGTAATGCCTGTATAAGTGAAACTGCCCTTGTGCTATCTTCATATGTTACTGCCTCTGTGCTGCAACCCTCTGATATATCTACAACGCACTTTAAGTCTGCATCAGATGTAGCAAACTCTTCTTTTATCTCTTTTGCTGCATTCTCAATAGCTGCTTTAACCTCTGCTGTCTTGTCTGCTTCTACAATAATCTCAGCCATACATTCTCTTGGAATAGCGTTATCCTTTCTTCCACCGTTAAACGCTGCAAGATATACATTATTGTCTGTGATAACATCCCTTAATATTCTTGACATAAGAACATTCGCATTACCTCTGCCTTTATCTATTTCAACACCTGAATGGCCTCCTGTCAGTCCTGATAAAGTAATACTAAGCTTTGTTCCAGTAACCTTATTTTTATCAAGCTTTAGTGTAACTCTGCTACTGCAGCCACCTGCACAGCTTGCAAGCATGATTCCTTCTTCTTCACTATCCATATTAAGAAGCTTTTTGCCCTTTAACATAGATACATCTATGGAAGAAGCACCTTCCATGCCTACTTCCTCAGATACTGTACACACGAACTCAAGACGTGGATGTGCGATACTGTCGTCATCAAGTATTGCAAGTGCATAGGCAACAGCTATTCCATCATCACCACCAAGCGTTGTTCCCTTAGCAGATATGAAATCACCATTTACCTCAAGATCCAGTCCATCCTCATCCATATTCTTATCACAATCAGGTGTCTTCTCGCATACCATATCCATATGTCCCTGAAGTATTATAGGTGCTGCATCCTCATAACCCTTTGAGGCTTCCTTTATTATGATTACATTGTTAAGTGAATCCTGATAATATTCAAGCTTTCTTTCCTTAGCGAAATCAACAAGATAATTGCTGATTTTTTCTTCCTTATATGATGGATGTGGGATATTACATATATCCTCAAAAAAAGAAAATACATTTTTAGGTTCTAATTCAGATAATACTCTCATAACAATGTCTCCTTTAAAATATTTATAATCTACAAATTTATTTTATTCATTTGTTTATCTGCTTATTTATCTTGTTCATATATACAATAAACTGATTCTTATGAAGCAGCTTTATAAAATAACACAATCTCTCATACAGCGGCTCCGCTTTATCTCCAAAATGCTCTTTCACAAGCTGTCCTATATCATAAATACTTCTTACACCATCTATGCTATGCCATACAAATGTACCGAAATCATCTAGTTCGATGTAACTATATCTGGGCTTTCGTGCAATAAGCTGCGCTATTCTGTTAAAAATCCCCTTATTGTGTACTTTGACTTCTACATGACCTTTTTTGTTTTCCCTGCATTCGAACAACGAATTATGCTTTGGAACATAGTCTAAGTAATTATCCTTCTGCTTAGCCATAAATCAAGCCTTCTCCTTTAATCCTAGAAAATAAAAATCTGCCGGCAAAATAACCGGCAGACTCATTATAACATATTATTTATTATTTTGTCTTCTTTTCTTTTTTGTTAATAAATGCTACTAATGTTGCAACAAGACATGCAAAGAATACAAGTCCTCCGATATTACCAAGATTAATAATCTTTGATATATTAATAACATCGCCAAGAGTATCTGCACCAACAGGAATAATAGCGAATACCGCTAAAAGGATACCAACCAGTCCTTCACCGGCAATAAGACCTGATGAATAAAGTATTCCCTGATTAACCTTAGCCTTACGCTCTTCTTCTGTAATACCTTTCTTCTTATCAACGTAAAGTCTTACAAGTCCACCAACCATAATAGGTGTACTTAAATAGATTGGAAGATAAAGTCCTACTGCAAATGGAAGCACAGGTATCTGAAGAATCTCAACTACTATTGCAATTGCAACTCCTGCAAATACAAGTGACCATGGAAGGCTGTTACCCATAACACCTTCAACAACCATCTTCATAAGAGTTGCCTGTGGTGCTGGTAATTCTGTTGAACCATAGCCCCATGCTGCATTAAGTAAATAAAGTACTCCACCAACTGTAATAGCTGATACAGCTACACCAATAAGTTCACCAGCCTGCTGCTTGTAAGGTGTTGCACCTACTATATAACCTGTCTTTAAATCCTGTGATGTATCTCCTGCTATAGCAGCAATTATACATATTACAGAACCAATACTTATAGCCGCAACCATACCCTTCATTCCAACAGCACCTGTTGCCTTAAGAATCGCTGATGAAATAAGAAGTGTCGCAATAGCCATACCTGATACAGGGTTATTGGAACTACCTACTAATCCAACCATACGAGATGATACTGTTGCAAAAAAGAAACCAAATATGATAATGATAATTGCACTAAGAAGATTTACAGGAATAGCTGGGATTAACCACATAATAATAGCAAGTACTCCGATTCCTAATACAACAAACATCATAGGAATATCCTTAGTTAATCTTGATTCTACTCCATCTGCCTTCTTACCATATCCCTTAAGTGCCTGCTTAAATGTCCTTACAATAAGTGGTAATGACTTAATTAAGCTTAAAATACCACCAGCTGCAACTGCACCGGCTCCAATATAACGTACATAATTAGACCATATCTGTGATGGACTCATCTGTGAAACTGGAATAAGTGCTGGTCCAATGATATTATCTCCACCGAATAATGCGATTAATGGCATAATCATAAACCATGCAACAGAACCACCTGCAAGAAGGTATGATGATACCTTAGGTCCACATATATAACCAACTCCTAAAAGTGCAGGTAATACATCTGCACCTACTGCTGAACCCTTATATGGTTTAATTGTAAAATCAACCTCACTTGGGAACACCTTAAGTCCATCTGCTATAAACTTATAAACAGCAGCAATACCAAGACCTGCAAATACTGTGCCAGCCTTAGCACCACCTTCTTCACCTGCAACTAATACCTCAGCACATGCCTGTCCTTCTGGATAAGGTAACACACCATGCTCCTGGACTATCAATGCACTACGAAGTGGAATCATGAATAATACCCCAAGGAAACCACCAATTAATGCAATAAGCGCTATCTCAACTAAAGAAGGCATAGCTGTACCTTCCTCCTGCGCCCACATAAATAATGCTGGAAGTGTAAATATAGCACCTGCTGCAACCGATTCACCAGCAGAGCCAATAGTCTGTACCATGTTATTCTCTAATATGGAATCTCTTCTTAATATAAAGCGGATAATTCCCATTGAGATAACCGCTGCTGGTATGGATGCAGAAACTGTCATACCAACTCTAAGTCCTAAATATGCGTTAGCACCGCCAAATAATATAGCTAATAAAACACCTATAATAACAGATGTAACTGTTAACTCAGGCATAACCTTATCAGCTGGAATATAAGGCTTGAACTCTTTCTTTTCGTTCATACTCTTTCTCTCTTTCTTAATATTCTTATGCAAAAATCGCATATAATATAATATTATTAAAAAAATATAAAAATGTCAAATATCTTTCAGATATAAATTGTAAACCGTAAATAGTAAACATAGCTTTATTCCTATGCAATTCCTGCAATCAGAACTTTGCAAATATATTAGTACTATTCTTAAGATTCTGGGCAATACTCTTGTTTTCTATCATTTTATTGCTGATATTGACTATATCCTCAACAAGATCCTGTGTGCTTATTCTTCAAATTTCACATCCTGAAGATTATCTCTTTGAGCTGTAATTCCATCTGCACACCACTCATAGGTATTTGTAAATATCTCTGGTGTATGAACCGTTTCAAAAAGATAAGTTCGATCTGCATTTCCATAATTGCCAAGAACTTCAAGTAGTTTCTGAATTCCTGTTCCAATACTCTCTCTATTTTCGACTTTGTCAATTTCTTTTAAAATCCGCAGAATATCTCCTTCTCCTGCAAGGATATTGTAGTTCTGCCTATTCAATATCCTCTTTCCATAAATAGATGTTCATATCAAGGCTCATCGCATATCCCCTGTCTGTGGAGAATTTTGTCGAATGAAAAGAATCATCCTTGTACATCTGCAAAAATTCTCTTGTGGTTTATTATCCATCCGCTATAATAACTTACCTTGCCGCTAAGCACCTTCATCTCTCAATCCATCAATTCTCATCGCAAAGCACTGACTGATATCTGTCGGGTAATATACCGGATTTTTACCAGAAGAATAGAAGTCAAATCTATAAGTGACATAATTTCACTGATAAATAAAATGAATAATGCTACTGAAATTGAATGGGATATAGATAATGAATCTTCTGATTCTGAAGCAACTTTAACCAGACTTATGCTTATTAACAACAGTCTAAAGTAATTACTAACTATTTATTTTCTATATAATTTCTTACAACAACATATATTTTAATTAAACTTGTCGCAAAATGTTAATTTATAAATATCATGTCTTTAATCCAAATTTTATGTCGTGAAAATTTAACAGCTAATAAAAAAAAATAAAGTGCAGATTCTAACTGAATCTGCACTCCTTTTTTGTTCAGATTATAAATGGTGCTTTTTATATCTTATTATATCTTGTTATAACTTAATATCGACTTTTCCCAGTTTTCATGCATCTTTGCAGACATTATAGCTGGTCCAGTTTTTTCTCGATTTGGTCCAGATTTGATCCAGTTTATAAATGAAAATATACTATTTTATGGCAATTTACATTAAACTGATTTTTCTTCAAATCTCTCAAACTCGCATAAACACTGTATTCTAAAATCTGAAAAAACTCAAAAACAGCAATTACATTCTGTCGTGGAATGTTCTGCTTTCAACGGCAATCTCAAAATAATATCCATTTTAAGCACATCCAAGCTTCCAAAACCTCGTTGGTTCAGTTTTGGCTCAGTTTTCTGAAACAGCTTTTCTCTCATTTCTATGTTCAAACTTCTTCATTTCTTCATAAAGAACATCATCTGTTGTATGAGAATAAATATCCATAGTAGTCTTAAAATTAGTATGCCCTAATAATTTTTGTAATGTTTTAATATTCATTCCATTCTCTACACAGCGTGTAGCAAATGTGTGTCTTAAAATATGTGGTGACACATTTGGAAAGTTCGGATCTATTTTTCTTAATTCTTGAGTCAACTTTGATAATGACCTTCTTATTGTATCATCATATATAGGTGTGTTCAACCAAGATACAAATACTAAATCCTCAAATCCCTCTTTTGGTTTATATAATGCTTTTATCGCATTATCCCTTTCTTTTTCAATCAAAAGCAATTCTCTTGCCCTCTGTGTCATCGGTATTTTTCTTTTACCCATTTCAGTTTTAGGATAATGAAATCTAGGATATCTACCTTTAACTGTCCCATCTTCCTCTATAGCCATTGTTGTTACAAGATTAGTATTTACATATATCATACTATTATCAAAATCTACACTTTTCCATTCAAGTCCTGTGGCTTCTCCAAGTCTCATACCTGTTTCCAGCATAAATTCCATCAGTTCAGCATGTTCAAGCTGTGACTGTTTCACTCTTGGTCTATAAATATAATCCACAAACAGCTTTTCCTGTTCTAATGTCATAGGCTGCTTTATCCTTTTAGCATCATGTTGTACATTCCATACTGCTTTTCTTGCCGGATTTCTATCTATAATATTATCGTCAACAGCCTTCTGAAACATTGAATGTAATATAGATCTTACTCTCTTTCTATATGCATCAGACGGCAAATTATTAAGTGCCTTTTGAATAGTAGTGGTATTCAAGTCTTTCATTTTAATAAAGCCTATATCCTCTTTGACTTTATTATACATCTTGTCATACTGATGTCTGGTTGAATCTCTTATTGAAATCTCATAAATTTCCATCCATATCTTATACCACTCATCAACAGATAATTCAGGATTCGCCAAATTTTTCTTACTATAATCTTTATATTTAGCTTCATCCATCCTTCTTCTTAATTCTGCAAGATTCCTGCACCTTATACATTCTGTTTTGCCAAATCTATTAACAAATCTGCCTAGAAATCTACCATCCTTACTTTGAGTAATTCCTTTACCTAATTCCTTTCCATTTAATGATTTTCCCATGTTGCTCCTCCTACACAATAGAAAAAGCTACCTGTTTTCATATAAATAATAACATATATCATGAAAAATAGGTAGCTTTTTGTGAACTTTTTATTTCGTCTGATTATCAATCCATTTATCTAATTTTTCTTTATTGGCATACCATCTATTTCCAATCTGTATACCTATTCCATTTCTTCCTCTTAATATCTCTCTGCATTTCGTATCACCAATTCCGAGATATTCACACACTTCCTTGATATTAAGCAATTTCTTTCCATCTATTTCCTGCATTTATTTTTATACCTTTCACTGAGCATCTGTCTTACTATTGCTTCATCAACAAGTTCCATTACCTCTGAATCTTCCGGGATATGTCCTATTTTACTTATAATCTTTCTTCTATCTATAGATACAGTCTGTTCAATAAGAATCAAAGATGGCTTTTCTATATATCCACATACATTCTCTTTATTAACCTTTACATGTACCGGCTTCCCTTTCTTATCCATTCTTGATGTCATAGGACATACATTGGCTACTGGTGAACTCGGATAAATTCCAATAACAACACATGGTCGTACACCTGATTGCACACAGCTATGCATATGTTGTCCTAAATCAACATAAATAATGTCACCTCTATTTAACTCCTTCATTCAGCCAATCCTCCTATCATTTTAATCGGAAGTGTTAGTCTTCCTTCATCTACCGTTATAATTACACCACCTACAGAATTGATAATACCAACCTTGTCATATGCATCCCTAATTGATGTACTTATTGAACCCATATTAGCAAGTAACAATCCTTCAGCTTCTTTATTTTTTATTCGTCTTGTCAATCTCATAAAATGTATATTAACATCATATTGTCCCAAAACATCCCTATGAAAAACTTTCTTTATTATAATATTATGAGCTTTTGCATATTCTCGGATATATCTTAGCTGCTTTATCTCCCTAACTTCTGCCCCATTTATATCTCCTTCTGTAGACAAATAAACAAAGCAATTAATCGTTTTTTCTCTTTTTTTCTTCATAATCTATAAAACACTCCTTCTATATGGGCTTATTATCCAACATATACATAAACATTTTTGTATAATATTTCTGCTGCTCTGGATTAAGTTGCTTTAAACGATTATCTATTGATACATTCAGCGTATTCCCATTTTCTGCAGGAATTCCCAGCACGCTATTTGCATCAGTATGTAAAACCGTAATCAACTCAAAAAGCAGTTCCATACCCATTTTTCTCGTTCCAAGTTCTATTAAATTCATATGGTACTTTGACCTATTTACCTCAAATGCAAGCTCTTCAATTGTCTTATGGCACTTAATTCTCTGTGCTCGTATAGCCTGCCCTACTTCAAAACTGTTATATTCCATAACATTCACTCTTTAACATTCTTCATCATAATCATTAAATCTAAGAGTCATTGCTCTTAAATCCAGAATAACTATTCCACTACTCTGAACTGTATCTATAAAGTTCTGTAAATCTTCAAGATCTGTTGTAATATCATAGATGTCCTCAACAACTAATGCCTTATACTTCCCGGAAATTAAATACTCAATTAATTTCAAAATATCTTCTCTAGTTATCTCTCTTGATACAGCATCATCTTCTAATGCATCATTACAATTAATACCAAATTTCCTAGCTTTCATAGCATCAATGTAGGCTTGATTTTCTAAGAGCTTCTTGTATTTCTCCTCATTATTGGCAAATTTGATTCTTGGCTTGATAAACAAAATTCCTTCAATACATCTGATTCCGTTATAAACTACCATTTCTTATTCCTCACTTATTCTTTATTTGTGAAAAATATGCGCATATTCCCTAGTCATGAGCCTTATCGGTAACTCATTGACTATAGTTATATAGTACCTAAATATACTTAATCATTACAGGAAGCAGCTCTACGAATATAAAAGAAAAATCCGTAGCAGCACTACGGATTGATTAATAAAAAAGTTACATTTCTCTCATCGCCATAATAACTCTTATTTCCTGCTCCGTAAGTACCATTGTGCTAACTCCATAAGCAAGATAATCTACAGAACTACCTAGTACCTCCGCCATAACACCAAATAAATCTACAGATACACCATTCTTTCCACGCTCTATGCTGCTCATGCCATCTGGTGTTATTCCTAATTTCTCTGCTAATTCAGCCTGTGTATAACCGGCTTTCTTTCTCATTTCTTTAATTCTTCTTCCACTCTCTGTTATATCGTAATACATTTATCCTCTTTTCCAGCCTGATAACCAGAAAAGAATTCAAGCCTACCCACACAAAAAAGACGCAAAGAGAAAGCCCAGTATTATACTGGTTATCTTTCCCCTGCGTCTCTGGTGCTTCCATCTTTCGATGTGCCCTTATCAGGTGGGCTGTAATTTAATTGTCAATCGTTATATTCTGAAAGTCCCATTCTCAGAATGTTCCTTCATCATTCCCTCGGAATACTTCTTGAGTATCATCACTCGCTTGCATCTGTCACACTTAATTCCAATATTCTGAAGTGCTACAGCAGAATCATCACCGCATACAAAGTATTCCATCATTAACTTGTTGCATTTTTTACATCTAATTTCTATAACATTTCCTTTGTTCAATTCAGTTCGCTCCTTATTCATACAAAATCATCAATCTACAATTCTGTACTCGTAAAGGAAAGGGAAATCACCTTTGCAAGCCTTTTGCCGGGAGTTCCGATGAATGTCTGCACATTCCCCGGCTTTGCTGATCTAAAGCCAACTGATATGAATTGTGCTTTCAGCACACAATCACATCAGGCTCCGGCTCTTTCCATAAACCACATATTGTTATCTTCATAGAAAAGGAATATTTCCTTTCCATCTACCACACAGGTATAACGCTCTCCAACTCCACCAGCTCTTGTACTGGCTGCTCTGCGCTTGTCTTTTACTCGCGTAATCTCATACTTTCTGCCATCTTCCCATGTTATCTCTTTGGGAATGAGCAGTCCGTCCTTTGAAAACTCTGCAAGTACATCAACATATACCTTATTGCTCAATGTAATCACCTTCCTTACAAGATTGCTATTGCTCTGGAAGCATCCATCTTCCTTGCTATATAGCCTTTTTCTTCTAATATTTTCAGATGTGCATAAACACTTGAAGTCGATGCCACCCCTACCATCTTGCATATCTCCCTGATAGTAGGAGCATAACCATTCACACGCTGATATTGCATAATGCTTTCATACACAATCTGCTGCTTCTCCGTCAATGGTGCTCTGTCTACCAGATTAATTCTTGCTGCTTCGCTCATGTTCCGCCTCCCTCTTTATCCAAAATACCCATGTGGATGTACTGTGTGTTCTTCTTTTGCATTGACTGCCGACAGAATCCTGTCCCGATACATGAGTCCCCTCTGGATACTGTAAAATCCAAATCTTCTGCGTATCTCATCAACCGCTGAATCCATCTTCATCTGCTTTTCACGCTTCTCCACACTTGAGAACAAGTCAATCTGTTCCCAATAATTATCTGTTACTAAGTCTACACCTCGGACACCAACACTGCGGATTGGCTTGCTCCAGTTATAGTTTTCCTTAAATATCTGATAAGCATATGCAGCTATCTCTCCGGTGATATTCGTTGCATGGTCAATCTTTTTCTGACGGGTAAAAGAGAATAACTCATTATCCCTGACACTTATCTCAACCACTCTGCACCGGAATCCATTCTCACGAAGTCTTGCTGCGACACTCTCAGCCAAGATATAAAGAACAATCTTTACATCCTCATCGCATACTAAATCCTTTGGTGTTGTTGTGCTATTTCCCACCGATTTGATTGGAGCGTGGGTATTCTCCAATTTGACAGGTGAATCATCATAGCCATTAGCAAATGACCATAAAATACTGCCCATCTTTCCAAGGTGACTGTTAAGTACTTCTTCATCTGCCCTTGCAAGATCACCTATGGTTCTGATACCGAATTTTGCAAGCTTCTGATTCGTGCTCCTTCCTACATATAGCAGATCACTTACCGGAAGTGCCCATGCCTTCTGCTTAAACTCACTCTTATACATAGTTGTGATTGCATCGGGCTTCTTATAGTCTGAACCCAGCTTCGCAAATATCTTATTAAAAGAAACACCAACACTTACTGTGATGCCAAGCTCTGACTTCATTCTCCTGCTGATTTCCTGTGCAATGAGCAATCCATCTCCTTTAAGGGAACTGCTCCCCGTTACATCAAGCCAGCACTCATCAATCCCATATAGTTCCTGTCTGTCCGTATATTCTGCATATATCTCATGCGCCATTCTTGAGAACCGAAGATATAAGTCCATTCTTGGTGAAACAAATGTTATGTCCGGACAAACCTGCTTTGCCTGCCAGAGTGCCATTCCTGTTTTCACACCGTACTTCTTGGCAATATAGTCAGCTGTTAAGACAATCCCATGTCTTGCCTCCGGGTCACCGCCTACTGCCAGTGGCTTTCCTGCAAGCTCCGGATGATGCAGATGCTCAATCGAAGCATAACAACAGTTGATATCTGAATGAAGTATTACCCTGTCTCCCATCTGCATATCCTCCTGCATTTAATCTGTCACTACCATAACCTTTAGTCCAAGTATATGAGTAATGTTCCTTACAGGGCATAGTATAACCCCAAGAATAATCGACTGTCAACGGACACATGTGTCCTTTTTCTCATTATATTGGATTTTCAACTTGAATAATTGGTACTATTGCTATATACTATAGAGTGAAAAGAGACATTAGAAATCAACAAAATGAAAGAAAAGAGGCGTATATATGTACTCAATCGGAGAAATCATTTCAACATATAGAAAAAAGAAAGGCTTGCTCCAGCAGGATCTCGCTGATGAACTGGCAAAGGAAGGCATCAAAATTTCCTATAAAGCCATATCCAACTGGGAGAGAAATCTAGCTGAACCAAGCGTTACCATATTTTACAAAGTGTGTAGAATCCTTGGTATTACTAATATGTATGAAGCATATTTTGGAATAAATCCTGCCGATCCTTTCTCATCACTTACTGATGAAGGCAGGGAAAAAGCTATGGATTATATTAATCTGCTCCACGCATCCGGAATGTATGAAAAGCAGACCGCTAAGATAATTCCATTCCGAAGCATTGATATTTTTGAAAATGCAGTATCAGCCGGAACCGGTAACTTTCTTGTAGACGGACCGAAAGAGACTGTACGCATAGATGAATCTATTCTGCCGGAGGATACTACTTTCGGTGTCCGCATTAGTGGTGACAGTATGGAACCTGAATTCCATGATGGTCAGATTGCATGGGTATTACAACAGGAATCTGTTGCTAATGGAGAAATCGGCATCTTCGCTCTAAACGGAGACGCCTACATCAAGAAATTACAAAACGATAAAGACGGAATTTTCCTTATCTCGCTTAATGAAAAGTATGCACCTATCAAGGTTGGAGAAAACGACCGCTTAGACATATTTGGAAAAGTTCTTGGAAAATCTGATGCTTCTGCTATTACCGGGCATTGCAAATAATAGCTTGCAAATAATAAACGCAAGTCCTTTTTATTGGACATATTATTTTGCATAATTGACAATAAGAAAACTATAGAACTGAAAGAAGGGATTTTTATGGCAATTACCAATAATATCAGAGAAATCCGGGAACAGCATGGCATTTACCAGGATGACCTTGCCGCTGCTATCGGATACAGCACCAAAACTGTTGGCAGGATAGAACGTGGGGACAGCACCCCATCTGCCGAATTTATGCTGCGGATATCAAAATACTTTAATATGCTGGTGGAAGATGTATTCCATGTAGAGGAATGATCTGGGGAATCAGAGATTCCCTGTTCATCCCTCTATTCCAGTCTGAAATATTACAAATTTTACTTATCTGCTTACTCTTCTGGTATATCATAATCAGCTGTCATATCTGATAAATATGGATAATAATGAAATGGCTCATTTTGACTTGTTGCCATATACATTTCTTGTTCATATCCGATTGTTTGTGGAACATACTTTCTATAAAACAGTTCCCTTTCATCCTTTAAACCTACATTAATATCATCTTCTGGCTTTAAAATTCCTATAACATCTCCTGTATCTTTTCCTATAAGCATTATAATATGATACGGAGAATTATATACTTCTATCCTTTCATTTGGCGAGTCATCCATTTGATCACACACCAACATAAATTGATACGAATCTAATAAATCCGTTTCATCAACCTCTATATAATAATAATGATTAAGTGGAGAACGCATATTCTCATAATCTTCTCTATTCTTAAAATATAAAAAAGTTTTTGGATTATAAAATCTATGTGAAACATGTTGATTATCTCTTTGTGAAAAAAAAGTCTCTATATATGTTCTTGAATCGCTCAACAATTTTTTACAAAATCTTATTTTTTCATGCAATACATTGATTGCATTTTCCTTTACATGTGGTCTTCCATCTTTTTCGAACTCAGGTACTGCTACGCTTCCCTTAATTGCAAAAATATCAAACTTATTTTCTACATATATTTGTCGTCTATGTTTTAATGTATTATTATAATCCGCAATATAAAGATAATCCTCATTTGATGGTAATCCTATTACCTCAGAAATAAATGAACCTGTATATTCTGAAAATTGAGACATTTTTCCTGATACTTTGGCAAGCGAAACTTTATCTATTGGCAGTCCATCTTCTGCAAATAAGCTCGAATTTAACCATTGCGCAAAAGTATCAAAAAAATTATGTAATAAACTCATGATTTCCATAGTAAGCTTATCTATAATTACTGTCGGTGATACCTCTATCCCTAAATAATTAACTGTATCAGAATGGGACTTGTATATTCCTTTTCCAGTCATTGCTGCATCTTCAAATACTTTTTCCACGATTGTAGTCTCATTCTTTTGATAATCACAAATGACATTTTCTAACGCTGAGAAACTCAATTCTGACAAATATATTTTATAACTGCACGCTTCATAATACTGATAAGAATCTACAATCATTTTCTCTTTCAAAAATTTCATGAATTTATAATCTTTCATGTGTCCACACCCTTCTATCTATTTTTATATAGCGCATAGATTATCTTCAATCTTTATACTAGCAACATTCTATTTATAAAAATCTTGATTAATCTATTGTTTATATATTTTATCAAGCTCAACTTCGTACACTGATTCAGTATGAGAATCAAATAGTACCCACTCAACCAGATCAAAGCAATCCGGATTATCCTGCAAGAATCTGTCTACTGTATGTACAGCAATTTTTGCTGCTAACTCAACCGGGAAACTATATACTCCAGTTGATATAGAAGGAAATGCCATAGACCTGATTCCATTATCCATTGCCAGCTTCATAGAATTAAAATAGCAATTAGCAAGAAGTTCCTCTTCTCTATCCCTGCCGCCATTCCATATCGGTCCTACAGTATGTATCACATAATCACATGGCAGATTATAGGCTTTTGTTATCTTTGCTTCTCCAGTCTCACATCCGTGAAGTGTCCTGCACTCCGCCAGAAGTTCCGGTCCTGCTGCTCTGTGAATTGCACCATCCACACCGCCTCCGCCAAGAAGTGAGTTGTTTGCTGCATTTACGATTGCCTGCACATCTGTTACTTTTGTTATGTCACCTTTTATCGTCTTAATCAAATACATTGTTTAATATTCCTTCTCTATCTCATCATCTATTCCATACATTTTCTTGAATACATCAAGGTCTGTCTGGTTCTTAATCAGCATAACCTCTTCTATCTTACCTGTATGAATGTCCTTAAAGCCTGCCACCTGCTAACCATTACATATGCTCGCTTTGATTACTGGTTTCTGATTTTCTTTATCATATATCTTTGTAACTATCTTTTTCTTAAATAGTCCCATTCTGAGCACCTTCTTTAGATTTTGCAATCAGCATAAGTTTTTCAAAGGACTGTGCAAACCGTACATCATCTTCTTCCGTACGCTTTCTCGTTCCTTTCATATGATTCTTATGAGAGCTACGTCTAGCCTTCTTATTAAGATGCCGCTCCATAAGCATCTGGTCAATATTCTCATTCGTGTACCACTTACCAGATTGGAGAATAGCATATGCACCTTTCCCAAGTGCCATAGCAGCGACACCATAATCCTGCGATACTACTACATCCCCTTTATGACAAATGCTGATCAGTTTATAATCTACTGCATCTGTTCCTACACCTACCACAATCACCTCGCTGTAATCAGAATACAAAATATGATTCGTATCACACAACAAGGTGGTAGAAATATTGTATTTCTCTGCTATTGTCTCGACAATGCTCACTACCGGACACGCATCTGCATCTACAAATATCTGCATTTTCTCCTTAAATCCATTTCATATCAGTTATAGTTAATTGGTGTTCGTACTTCTATAAGATTTCCTGATGGATCATAAAATCTTACAAGCTTCTGTCCACCTTCAAGTTCCATTAATTCCGTAACATAACTTACAACATACTTGCCAGACTCCAGTTTTTCAATAATACCTTCTATATCATTATCTTCAAAATAAAGTTCCGTCATATTGTTATGTGGAGTTGTAGGTATTTTTGTACTGTCATACCATACATCTACATCCTGCAATACAAGCCCCTCTGACATTATCACATTGCCTTCCTGCCTTGTAATCACACGCAATCCAAACAGTTCTTCATAAAAATCAATTGATTCGTCAATATCATCAACAATAATCAATACATTTTTCAAACTCATATTTTATGTTCCTGCCTCTCCATTTCTCGTTGAATCCATGTCATAATTACATCTACAAGATAATCCTGCTGCACCTGACTTAGTTCCTTGCCCGGCTGCATTTTATGCCACTTTCGGATGCACTCCCTGCAGCATGTTGCAGTTGCGTGCTGGGCAATAAATACTGGATGTCCACACATTGGTGTCTGTTTGCCATCATTTGCTATATATGCCGGAGCTTCTCTTTTTGCAATAAAATCCTTTGCATGTTGTCTGATTGTGTCCAACCCTTTTTCATTTATGTAATCAATATCTTTCTGCTTCAGATGGAAACTGCTTCTGAACTTAGAATTACCCAGCCGCTCAAATAGCTGCTTGTACCATTCATCCTTAGTCATTAAAACTTCACTACTTCCGGCTCATGTGTAAACGATGAAAATGTAGCTGTCGCATTTTTAAAATAGAACACCTCTGTATTTCCATCATCTGCTGAGTATATATTCTGTAAAGATGGATAAGCATCAAGCATAGACTGTCTTGCTTCTCTCCTATCATCTTCCACAAGTTCTCCTGCTACACGAAGCCACTCGCCATTTTTAAATGCACAAATTTCCACCTTAGGATTTGCGTGAATCTGCTTTGAAACATCCTTTACCTTTCCAGTCTGAATATACAGCTTTCCTTCAAAAATGTGTGCTGTTCCAAAAGGTCTTACCCTTGGTTGGTCGCCTTCTACTGTTGCCAAATAATATGTCTCTGCTTCTTTTAAAAATTTTACTACCCGTTCCATGATGTAATCCTCCTTCATTTACTTAAATAAATCCATAATGCTAAAGCTCGTCTTCTTATAAACCTTATTGTAAGCTGCTTTCTTTGGATTTTTAATCCATCCTACACCTTTCTTTCCATAACCTGGAATTAAAGCTTTCTTGACAGCTCGCTTGGCTTTTCCAGTTGTTCTTGCCTTTATTGATTTCTTTATACTGGGTGTTCTCATTCCAAACTTCATCTTAATTGCCTCCGTTGTTCCGTAAAAATCACCTATTATTACTATCTATCAATAATAGAATTATGCCACCATTTACACCTCTTCAACAAACACAATTCCCTAGATTTTCTCAGATGCCAGTTCATTAATCTTATCTATTTCACATCCGGTCTATTCCATCAATTTTTCTAGTTGCGCCTTTGTGCACTGATATACATAGCTTTCTCCAGACCTACATTCAATAAACAAAAACTTCTGAACATTGTGACAAAAAGTTTATTCTACTCCCAATGCCTTAAACACTGCATCCTCTGCGCTAGAATAAGGTATAATCTGGAAGGAACTCATCAATTCCGGTGGCACAGTTGCCATATCCGCAAATGATGTTGCAGGAAGCAAAACTTTCTTTGCACCACTATCCAAGCACACCTGTAAAGTATTCGCCAGTTCTTCCACTTTTATCATAGTACCGCTTATGCTGATTTCTCCAAGTACCACAAGACTGCTTAGGACAGGTTTTCCTAGGGCGATTGAGCATAATGCGACCAGTGTTGGCAAAGCCAACTTTCCAGTCATTCCAATGCCCTGTAGGTCTTGATAATTGATAATGTAATCTTTATTATCTGTACTGATCGTACCGCTGATACGTTTTCCATTCGCTTTCAGATAACTAAATGCAGTATTCGATGATTCCTTTGCATCTCTATCTGTTCCGATACCAGTTCTATCAAACTTTCCGCTTCCCTGTAACATCTGAGACTCCAGACGGAATACCCCGATCATGCCTGACTTTCCATTAGAAACGGTATAGACCTGTCCCGGATTACACATTCCCTCCGGAATAAGCTTGCCGCCACTCTGCTCTGGTACAGATACATAATGTTCCTCAAATGTTTCATTATCTATGTAAGAGAAATTAACATCATAAAACTCCATCCCACCGAGCTTTTTAAGCTGTTCCTTTACTCGACGGCGCATTTCCAATGAAATCTGCAAAATTTCCTCAATTTCTTCCTTTGTATATTCCCCGTCCGGATATAACAGCTTGATATATCCTCCGACCATTTTCCGGACAGCTATCGTATCTCTCTGATTCAGATTCTTTCCAAGACGGAAATATTTATCAAGCGCATCTCCGAACTGCTCCTTACGAAGTTCACGTATAAACTCTGCCAAATAATCTGTGATAAACCCATAATCATCTGTGAAATGCTCCGGTCTGAATTTTGGCACTTCCCATCCCGGCAGATAACAATGAATACGATCAAGGAATGCTGTATCCGTCCCCATTTCTGCCGGGAACGGATCAAATAAGCTTGAGGTTTTGAGCAAAGAATCTACACTTTGGTTAATGTTTCCAACGAATACCATAGATGCTGATGCAGCTTTTTCTTCCTTACCACGTGCAAAGGAACCAGATGCCATGTAATCCTTCATGATCTGGATGCCATCCTTATCCTTAAAATTGATGCCTGCAACTTCATCAAATGCCACACAATCCCACAATCCAACAAGTCCTACCGTCTTTCTGCCCATGTTATAGAACAGATTAGCAACTGTAGTCTGTCCGCCGGATACCAGAATGGAGTTAGGTGAAATTTCCTTGTATAAATGGCTTTTACCGGTACTTCTCGGTCCTAATTCGCAAAGATTGAAATTATTCTCTACCAATGGAAGCATACGGGTAAGAAGCAGCCATTTTTCACGAATTTCAAGCATATCCGGTTCCATTCCAATAGAACGAAGCAGCACATCCATCCATTCATCTTTTGTAAACTGCTTTCTTCCCTCTTTCAACTCATTGATATCTACATGTGGCATCTGTATAGGATTTAGGTTAATAATTTTTATTGGACTGTCATTCTGATTTTTCTTCTTGGAACGAAGATGTTCTCCATCTGCTGAAACTATTCCGCTGTCATAATCAGAATTATTATCATATTCCAGTCTGACAATACACCAGATACCTCCACACAAAAGTCTGTCGAATTTTGTCGGATATTCTTCATCAATCGGTACACCACTCAAGCCAAGATTCGAGAAATCTGCTTCATATCTGTCTCTCTTAATATTCAAGGATACAGTTATCTTATCAATAACGGTATGACTTCCCTTTTGTCTAAGAAGAGAAAGTATCTTCTGAGCTTCATCCGGACGCACAAAATTATCAGCCAGTATTTTCTTCACATTCTCTACACCCTGCTCAATAATCTCAGGATCATCCGAGCTACAATACTGCCCCAAAAGAAACTCCAATACATATACCGGCACATTAGCGCCTTCTTTTATCTTTTTTGTCAAATCCTTGCGGACAATCTTGCCATCAAAATACTGGCGTAATTTCTGTTTAATGACTGTCCTCTTGTCCTCTGCTTCTAAATCAAAAGACATTGTTTTCTACCTCTTTCCTTCTCTTATCAAACTCTCTTTGCATATCTCCCAGTATTCCATTAGCCAACTTAGAATCATACTCTGTATTACTTTTGCTATCTGTATGAACAGCTACTTGATTATTAAAATCCCAAAATACATCATCAGAAAATTGATGAACAACAATTCTGCTATTTCTATATGCAATTTTATTTTTATGGCAATTAAATATCGTATAATTATCCTTCATTGTAAAGAAACTGCGATACAAAATTCCATCATACCCCATTTTTCTGATATAATCGGATATAATTTGTGTTACTCTATAATCCTCTTTTTTTGATACCGGCTGACAATACTGCATCATTAGCAAAGTGATAAATCTCCCTAAGCTCATTTGATATTCATCGTTCTGCTTATAGGTAAATTTCTTATCATCTTTTGAGAAATCAACAATTTTAAGCTCTGACTTAACTTCAAATTCTGCCACAGAAATTAAACTTCTTAATGTAGACTTTATTTCTGCACATGCTGTTGACACATCTTCTGCTACATATAAATATGATGCTCCCGCTATATTATTACGTCCATCTCCACCAATACACAATGGACATTCAATAGAGTTTTTTTCGTTAAATCCCTCTGTTATGTATGCATTATTCTCAACTTTTATATTTAAGCCATTTCCAACTTTAGAATATTCTTCTATGTCTATCTCTCTGGCACGATACAAAACAGTTCCCATTGGTAATTTTTTTATAAATTGCTGTTGCTCCGCACCAGCAACAATTTCATCTATTATTCTAAAAATTTCACTAGAATAATCAGCTCCATTTTCCATCAGATCATCACGAATTGCATAAAATTTTTTACTTGCTTCTATTCGGTATCCAATCTGTTGAAATATATTATGTAATTGCTCTTGCGCATCTATTACATCCATACAAACACTCCCTTATAAATCAAATCCAAAGTTATCCGAAAAAGCCAAGTCCATGATTACCTCGTGACGGAACACCTCCACATCATTACTCTCGTCATACGCAACCAGATAATACTTACTTTCTTTATCGTATTTTTTATTCTTGAAAGTAAAGCGCATACGGAATAACCGCTTTTGAACATCCGCATCACGCTTGTCTGCGATATAGATGTTTTCATTAGAGATTTTCTCATTATTATCTGAAATGAAATACAGCTTGTATGTTGTACTCTTCACAACATCGCTAACCGGATCTGACTGAATAAAATCAAGACTTGTAATAAGATTAGTAATCTTCTGTACCAAGCTCACAAGCATAATCTGTGCAGGTCTTGTTTCAACTGCGCCCTTATCCATCTTAATATCCAGAACCGGTACAAGCATCTCCTGCGGTGAAGAACCTCCATGCACATAGTTCAATCCCGCATTTCCCGGTGTTGAAAAAACATTCGTGCTGCAGGAATAAGAAATAACCTTATTGTCATCACTTCCAAGCATATATCCAAGACCGATATTACATACGCCCTGCTCTGTGATCGGCTCTTTTGACACAATATATCTTCTTTTCACAAGTCTGTTTGAATCACTCATGCCGCCAATTTTATCACTTGCCGTTACTTTATCCCTTTTATAGATAAAACCATGATCTGCGGTCACAATAAAACGATATGTATTTCCACTTGTAGAAATCTTCTGAATTAGTTTTGCAATTTCATCGACTGCTTTCTCACAGGCTTCAAATACAGCATCTTCCTCATGCTCTCCAGTATTATCAATCTGGTCATGATATACATAGACCACCGACTGTCCGGTAAACACATCTCTAAGCTCCTGTCCTTTCAGATTTTTAATGTCATCAAACTGTACACATTTGCTTTCCGGCTCATATGACTGCAATACTGCCTGTCTGGTAGCCAGATCAATCGCATACTTACCATCAACAACCTCTTTAAAATCATCCGTCAATTCCAGTGTTTTATGAGGAAGCAATGCCTCCATTCCAAGTCTTGTATAAGAAGGCAGGACACTGAGCATTACCTGCAGCCTGGCACTGCACTTTGGATTATCCATCATCTTGGTATATAATTGTCTGCCGACCTCATATCGCATTGCATCAGAAAGAATAACTACTGTTCTAACATTTGTACTCTTAACAAATTTACTGAAGAAATTGCGTTGTAACGGAATACATGTCAGTGCATTCTCTTCAAGAAGTCCTTCATTCCACTTAGGTAACAGTTCTCCCAGATATTCATTCGTATAAATGTTCTCTACCAGATCACGTAAATCTTCAAATTCCGTAGTATTCTCCAATTTATCATAATTCAGATAGAACACTCTGTAATGATTGTCGATCAGGCAATCACCGGATATATAAGAATCTATGATTTTCTTGAATCCGTTTGGTGCTTCATACTGCGCATTATTTACAATCCAGTATGCACTATCCAGCATTTCATAAATAAAAGCGTACTTGCTGCCAAAATGCATTTTTGCACGAATCCCACAAAGTTCAAAAATACTATGTCCACCAATTTCCGCAAGACAATCTTCTGCTCTTAATCTGCTGACAATCCAACGAATCATAAGTACATCTATGCAAGCAAAAGAATCACAACCAACTAATGTTTCCACTTCATACTTGCTCAGTTCTTCTGATGCATTCAGACATTCTGCAACATATTGCGACAACTCGTCATACTTTTCACGGTATAAAATATTGTTCATAAGGTTGTCCAGAAACGCAATGATATTACCTGACTTATAAGAAATAAACTTCTTCCAGCTTTTCGGCATCTCTGCATCAATGTATCGGTCTGCATAAGTTACAAACATCGTAATAACCAGCTTTTCCAAGTTTGGTGCATCCATGGAAAAGCCAAATTGCTGCTCACAAAGTTTCCAAAACTCCTTCTCTATATCATACTTTGCAAATTCTTCAAGATACTTATTTTCTGTAAGGTTATCCTCTGTGATCAGCACACGAATCATCTCATCAAATGAATTGGTTCTCGTCCTGCATACTGCACTCATAATTCCGATGAGGATATTTTCTTCATTAAAGTTTTCAATCTCCAAATCATAAAAACGCTGCAATCGCTCTTTATTTCCAAAGAACTTGATATGCTTTTCAATGATCGGCTTATATTTTTCCTCAATTCCCAGATCCACTGACAATAATGATGCTCTGTCCGCATAAAATCGTTTGGAATAAAGCATCGTATCCTCCAGATGATTTTCTGTTACTGGCGGCTTTGGAAAAGGCGCATAAATCAGATAATTGGTTGACGTATCCTCTTTTTCAAGGAAATACTTCGTATAAAACTGATTGTCCTTTGTCAGCTTGTATACCTTGGCATTTGTAAGCTCTACACTGTCAATATCCTCTGCGAAATCGCCTTTATCGTCGTACCAGAATACCAACTTACGATGTTCCCCGGTAAATTCTGTATTCAGTTTATCTACAATCTGTTTTAAATTCAACTCTGCCATTTAATCTCCTCTGCCACTACTTCCCAATGTCCGTTTTGGCTCGTGCCAACACGCTTTATAATACCTTTTCTCTTCAACTTATTAAGATAATATTTTACCCGGTCAATTTTCCAATCTAATTTTGCAGCCATTTCTTTCTGTGTAATATGAGGATCTTCTACAATCGACGTCAATACCGCCTTGTCATCCTCACTCAACTCAGCTTGGGTAGTACCTTGGGTAGCTTGGGTAGTACCTTGGGTAGCTTGGGTAGTTACACCATTGACACCAATCTCACTTTCCACCTTTCGATACATATTTACACGGAAATCTCCATCAAAATCGACAAGCTCCGGCTTCGGCAGTCCATACTCCTCACAGGCTTCAAATAATCTCGGTATTCCGGTTCCCCACTTCTCAATAATTTTCATGTATGCAAATGCACTTGCGATTGCAGGATTTCTCGGTCTTGAATATCCTTCCATCATTTTTGCAATCGTAACATTATTCAGAAGCATTCCCGGAGAAGTAATCTCTAATCTATCATCAAATAATGCCACCTGTATATTTCCCGGCTCAAGGTAGCTACGGTGAGCCACGGCATTTGCAATCAGCTCACGGATACTGTCCGTAGGTAGTTCATACACATCCTGTCTGTACATACCCTTTATTGTCATTCCCATATTGATTTTTTCAAGGACATACTGATATGCAGCTTCCATCTGTTCTTGAATGGAGCCTTCAAATTCCCTACGGTCAACAAAATGTGCACGATTCGTTCCTTTGAATACGCCACACTGAATAACAGGCTGCTGAAACATTCGTCCGGTCAGAAGTGCATACGCATTGGTCGGATATACTTCTCCTCCTTCTTCTTTCAGAATGCCCCATGAAATCAGCACATTCTTGGTAACATCTTTAATCTTTGCTTTTTCGCTGTCCTGCCATGTATTTTTTATGGCAGTTTCTTTCATGCTTTTGCAAAGTCTCTCAATCTCATCGTCTGTTATTTTCATATTCTGGCATATTTCGCTGTCATAATACCGGTTCTTGCCTTCCAGCATCAGCTCTCTTAGCATGTAATCTTCTACATGTCTGGTTGTGCCTGCTACACGCACATAAGTACCCTCAATCATGCCCTGTGATTTGATATAATACGGACGTTCCGCACCCGGAAATACCTCAACCACAATCACCGTCTTATCCTTGACCGTCTGCATTGCTACGTCCGGTCTGATTGCAGGCTCACAGGAGTCAGAGATTGCATTGGTAATAGCATCCATCGTCTTATAGATGTTATCTACATCCATTCCCACAATCTCCAATGTCTTATCATCTATTCCGAAAACAATCCTGCCACCTCTGCCATTGGCAAAAGCTACCACTGTTTTCATATATTTTTCGCTTTTTTCTGGTACAGTCACTTTGTACTCAACATTCTTTGATTCACCGGAAAACAGCGTATCTTCTGCCATCTTATATTCCTCCTAATCTGAAATCTGCCGCATTTTTTTGTTAAGTTCTATATATTTTTTATTATGCTCCAATTTATCAAAAAATTGTATCATTATAACAATTACACAAAATCTTTCCATTCCCATATTCTTTTTGAAATATGCATGTTTGCCCATTTCTACTTTTATATTCTCATAAAATTCTGCAAAATAGTATTTTTCAAAATATGAATCCATATTTTCCATTTCTGTGACTATTTTATTTATTTCATAGGCACATGAATATGAAAATGAAGATGACGAATCATACGAATAAAGTGGAAGCAAAACAAGATCCAAATAAATCTCATCAGTTCTCTCTTTTGTTAAATTTTCATAGTAATCATCCAGCGCAATATTCAGTGCCTGCATATATCTATCATATAGTTTCTTATTAACGCCATAAAATTTCATTTTGGAGATTTTCTCGCATCTACGCAAATGCATAATATCTGATGAAACTTCATTTTTATCGTCTAAATCTCCATATTTTTTTGTTAAATCAATCAAAAAAATGCTCTTATTCAAGACAGAATCTTGTTTATTATATTTTGCATTCTTTATATTTACATTTCTTCTTTCATTCAATTTTTTCTTTTTATTTTTTACACTTACGCATAGATCATCTATTTGATCATATATGTCTACTATAAACTTTTGAAGATCACATAATTGCAACGTATACTGATGCAAATCATCATGCAGAGAATTTATATAATAAACAATCCTGACACTTCCTTTTGCGTCCCATACTGTAAACGGGCAAAATGCCTTTTTCCCTTGCGTGAATACTTTTTGTTTATCTAAGCTCAATGCATGCGGTAATACAATTGCTCGTATAAATCTAAAAAATTCTTTATCTGTTTTCCCGCTAATCCTGTGATATTTTTGAAGTGTATTTCCATATTGAACTATATAATCAAATGCTTTTGCAACATTTTCAATGCATTGAATCAATAGATCTGCATAATTTACCCAAATTACAAATTCCGTTGCATCATTATTATACTTTCCTTCAAGTTTAATATGATTAAGAATATTTGCACATTCTTTAAGTCTATCTAATGCGGCAACAAGTGGATAATATGTGTCACCTGACGATGAAAAACCATATGAATCCTTAGCAATTTCATAATATAGTTTTTCAGCTTTTTGCACATCTAAATTCATATGGTTTCACCTCTCTCTTATTTTTCCTTTGCCATAATATTCTTAGAATCAGCCAATATCTCATAAAACTTGCCATCTGTGGCTGTCTGAACCTTACGGTAATTAACTTTGACACCATCATCCAGATCCAATTCTATCCTTGAAAGTGCCAGATGTCCGATTTTTTCATCATATTCACGGCACTCTTTAAGCTGTTTCTGTAATTTTTCCTTTCGCTTTGTTGCTTGTGATACTTCACGACTATTCTTACTATTATCAATCATATCCTGCATACGCCCAATCTCTGATTCATAGACACGCTGCATACGATACAAATAGTCTACACGAACATTACCGATGGTATCTGCATTATAACGATGCAGATATACAAGTGCCTTGAATCCGTTCTGCTTGCCACTATCAAAGAGCCAGTAAATAGGACGCTTGCCGGAACCAGTGACAGAATAGGTATTGCAGTGGTCTTTGAAGAAATCATTCAGAAAATAGTTACGAATAATATCTCTACTTGTATCCCCCTTATTCCCAAGAGCCTTTGCGATAAAGTCAAGATTAGTTTCTAACGACTTTGTTCCAAATACTGTCTTTATCCATGTGCAGAAGCGTGAAACAATATCATCCTCCAAATATTCCTCATCTGTGATTGGAATAATATTGTCTTTGTCTGGAATAAATGTCGTGTACCTGCTTTCATCCCATTCACCGCCTGCATAGATCAAGCCATCTTCATCCAAAGAATATCGCCCAAACATGCATCCAACTGCATAGGAAATAAGACTCTTAATATCTCTCTGTAAATCCGACTTTCGGATAGTAACCCTTTTGTCTTCCACTCTGCTTTCGACATCATCTCCAACATCATATGTAGAAATAAACAAAGCATTTAATTTTTCTTCATTCCTTTTTGTATTTTCATACCATTCATTGCACTTTTTATTCCATTTATCATATGATTCAACTAAATTCTGATTTTCGACTAAAGGATGACGCTTAAAATTCCAACTCATTTCATAAGAATTCCATTCTTCCATAGCAATTCCTATATTTTCATCAACAAGCTTAATAACCTCATCAAATATTCTGTCATCTATGATTATTGGTAATTTTTCTATATCTACAGCTTGTACATTTATAGTAGGATTAATTACAGCCAACATTGTAGCCGCAACTTTAGAACATAAAAAACCCAAACAGTACTTAAGTATTTTATCACTTTCAAAAAAGCACGGCGAGCCAGCAACATCCCATAAATATCCATTTGGCAAAAATCTTGCTGAAAACGTATCTGTATTTATAAACGGCCACGTTACTGCTTTTCTTAAATATAAGTGTTGTAGTGTAGTTTTTGAACGATTAAACTCATTTTTTCTGCTCCAATTAACCAAATAATCTGTATTACCATACCAGTTTCTACGTTCTCCGCCTTTACTATATGGAATCCAATATTTCTCATTTAAATCTATTTCATCAAATGATGAAATTCCAATTGCAGTATTCTTTACATTAACCTCTGTCCATATTCTTAAAAAAAGAGTATTATTTCCTGTTGTCATGCCTGTAATTACTTCTGCATAATCTTTCATTTTCTTCTGTTCAAAATCTTTCAAGAAATTTTTTCCAAAAGAAAACGCAATAGGTATTCCTGGTATGAAATTAAAGTCAGTATTTTTTCTAATATAATATTCTTGATGCTCTTTTTTAGTTAAAAACACTCTTTCCTTATCATCTGTCACCTTTCCAGTATTGAGATCAAAAAATTTAGATGAGTATTTTTCACATTTGATTTTTTTTATTACAAAAGCACACGCATGTGCTACTTGAGAATTTAATTCTGGAAAACTATTAAATCCAATTTTCAGCAAATTTACTATACTCTGTTCAAGAATTTCGATTCTTAACTCTTCAAAACTCTGCAAAAACATCCACGACTGCATTGTAATCATCGAGAAAAAGCCATATCTCACAGTAAACATTTTACACTTATGCATAAATACTGCAAATAAATCTGCTTTATGCTCTGAATAATTCTTTTTTATGAAATTGCTTGCTTTTACATCCAAATTGCTTACAGCCGCATATGGTGGATTCGTAGCCACAACCTCATACTTCTGTGCCATAATCGCACCAATCTCTATCAGTTCTTTCAACTTTTCCGCTGTCTCATCCAATCCATAGGTATCAAATGAGATCTGACTCCCGATATCTGCACTGTTTACGAATCTGCGCAGTAAATCCCAGTCATATTCTTCGACACTCAAGATAGAACCATACTCTTTTGCATCAATCAATGTGTCAAGAAGTCCCTCTATCTGCAGGATGGCAGCACTTTTCTCCATTTCGTCCAGTTCGGCACCGAAATATTTAAGTTGTTCCCGCTTGATTCCGTTGCTCTCCTGTATCGCATAGACATTTGGGCGCACTCCACGGGTGAAAATACGTCTGTCATACTGTCTTGCTTTCATCATAACTGCAAAATAGCTGAGCTGTGCCGCGCGATCATCAATATCCAGTCCATAAATATTATGTTCTACAATGCTCTGTGCTGCTTCTCTTGCTGACCAGCCGGCATTTTCATAAATCTGCATAAATACATCAAAAGCATACACAAGGATATGACCGCTTCCCATACACGGATCAATCAGTTTTATATCTTCCGGCTTTAGTTTTGCATATTCTTCACGAATTTTGGCAAGCTCCGCCTGTACTTCCGGCTCCTGCTCTGCTTCTTCCAGATAATATTTCCACTTTGCCTGCAAATCTGCATCCGGGTGTCCTTCCACCCACAATCTTCCCAGGCTGTTCTCCACCATATATCGTACAATCCAGTCAGGTGTGAAAAGCTGTGTTACTGCCGGGACTTCTTCCTTTGTAATCTTCCCTTTCTTTGCAAAGGCATCATTTTTCGGTTCTGTATTGTAATACTGATACATCCAACCGATAATCTCTACCTGTCCACCTGCACTGACATTGAAATCTTCCTCTGGAATATCATGTACCAGATGATACACAACTCCATCCTGATCGATCACTGACAGATTTAACAGGAGTTCCGTATAATCACTGGTTTTTTCAAACAAAGCAGGAAGAATCTCGTTTAGGGCATTGCACTGCTTGATAAAAAGCATCTTAAAAGCTTCATCCAGCTTGTTTTCTCTCTTGAGTGTGATAATCTTTTCTTCCTCTGCACTTGTGAAATCCAGTTCTGCATCAAATGGATTAGTAACAATATCCGGTTCCGTTTTGCCACTCTCTGATGATAATACTCTCACATGAGAAGGAAGATAATCATTTACTTCCATGAAACGTACTGCAATCAGACGGTTAAACCAAGTATAGGCAACTTCCTCAATAATATATTTGTATGCCACCGCATAATCAGAATCCTTTTCTTTTGCACGGATCGCATCCACCAATGCACGGCGCTGTCTGATTTCTTCCCCGTTAACCGCATAAGGTTCTGCCGTTCCTATATCATAGAACTCTGTTGTACCATTTGACTGAGGCAGTGCATCTGCAATGCCATTTTCTGTAACGCCCATCAGTCCTGCACGATATTTTATATCTGCTATGAGTCTGTTTCTTGCCCATATTGCAAAATTCTTGATTGCAGTCTTATTCATAGTATTCACTCCTAAAATTCTATATTAACTATGGTATCCGTATCAAGTTCGCTAACCAGTTTCAACCGCAGTTCATTCAAGTATTTGTCTACATCCTCTGTAGTCTCCAATCTCCATGATGCTGTCTTTGTCATGCTCTTGATGGATATGTTCTTAGTCTTTTTGACTTTTTCTACTTTTTTCTGTACTTCTGCTTCAATCTGTGCCTGATTCACATCGCCAACAGCCTTTGCCTGCTCTTCCAGTCTCTTACGGACTTCCTCAGCTTTTTTTAATGCGATATCCCGATCCATCTGTGTGATTTCATTTAGCAGACGAATCTTCAATGCTTCTGCTCTATCCGCATAACTTCTAAGAACTGATACATTCGTACAGCCTTTCGCTGCGTCAATGATTTCATCAAACATTGTTGAGTATTTGCTTCGTTTGGTTTCTGCATACTCTTTCGTATTCAGTACATCAAATACCCGTTTCTGAGAATCATAGACCGAATCCAATACCGGCTTTAGCTGTTCATCCAATATGTCAGAATATACATCGCTGAACTTTTTCAGAAGTTCCGGCAGTTTCGGGATATCACTGTATGGCACCTGTTTTTTTACAATCGTACTAATTTCAGCAACAATATTTTCCAGATTCTCATCTACAATATAAGTCTTGCTATCATCATATTTACTCAGATATAATACTGCTTTATCAAAGATTGTTTTCTGCTCACTATTAAAAAATGCTTTTACAGGTTCATAATCCTCTGCAAAATCAAGCAGATCATCCTGTTTCTTTGCAACCGTCTGGAAAAATTCTGTTGGTGTCTGTATCTGTACCAGACCAAAAAGGAGTTTTCTTCCGTACTCTACGATATGTTTTCCCGGATATCTTGTATTTTCATAGCGTACTTCCAATTCCCCCAGCGTAGATGTCAGCTTGTTTGCATATCCTATAAAGCTGTTCATCATCATATCTTCATCATCAGAACTTCCGGTTGCACCGAATAATTCCTTCATGACTTCTTTTGTAATCTTCTTTTCTTTCTCGGATACACGAACCTTCTGCTCGATCATAAGCTTATCAACAAAACTTTTTTTCGTAATGTAATTGATAAGTTCTTCTGCATCCTTGTTGTGTGTTGAAACCGAAGAACCGTTCACATAAAATGCCAGATCACCTCTACGGAACAATTTTGCTACAAGCCAATGCACATCATCTTCTACAAAACCATAAGGTGCTTTCATAAATCTATCCTTAATACTCTTCATAGAAGTTTTCATGTGCATACGGGTATTGTCCGCAACATAGCTTAATACATCATCCAATGCATGAACATTTGGCTCTGTACCACCTTCAAGATTGAGTGAAATCTGGTTTGAGGTCTTGAACATCTTACGAATATCATCCTCACTGTATGCTGCATCTATATAAGACAGCTTATGATATACAGTCGATACCAATCTGCCAAGTGCTTCATTGATACGAGTAGATACTTCCTTTGCATTGATTTGTGCCTTATCACCATTCACATAAATATCTGCATCTTTCAGACTTTCTGATAAATATAATCTGGCATTTGCATTGCGCTCACGCATCTCAAGACGCTTGCCCTCCTTGATTGTCTCATACTGTGGCAATGCAGAAGATGTGTTCAAACGCAGGAATTTCTCTATCTTCAAGTATCTCTGTATTTCATCCATAAACGCTCTGTCATCTGGCAGAACAACAAGAACCTCTCTGCCCTGTCCAGATACCATGCGAAGTGTTGTATCATCAGTTCCCATATCCGCCGCAGGTGTTAAGATATGTACTCCAATATCATAATTCTGATTTGCCTTGTATGGTCTGTCATCTACAATGGAATTAAAGCCAAACGCATATCTGCCATTGAATGCTGGATAACGGTATTTCTTATCTGTGAAAATATCTTCAAAAATCATTTCTGATGCTTTATTGATGACTTCTGCCATTTCCACATTCTGGCTTTCGATCTCACGGTTAATTTCCTGCTCTTCGTCAGTCAGAAATACATAAATTTCACCATTTCTCTGCACAAGCATCTGACGCTGCAATACTTTTAAAGCATCTTCTACCTTTGCTTTCAGTTCGATACGATCATCCTCAATATCAGAAATCATAAGGCTTGTAATGTTATCTATATTAGCCTCTACATCATTGACATATTTAATCATGAATAATGTCTTTAATACATTGATTGCAAATACATCTTTTGTCTTATGATCCGGATTGATAAAGCTGTTATCGTATGCCTTAATAATTACTCCTCTATGGCTGTGATCAAGAAAATTCTCCAACGCATCATAAAACGCATGAAATGGAATCAGCGTTCCTTCTTCATGCTCCTTATAATCCATTGCCGACTCCTTGAACATTGCAAGCATAGAACGTTCACCTTCTGACAAATGCTTACCGGAAGCACCATGCGTACGAATAGATGTCAGCACGCTTGCAAGAAGATTAAACTGGTATGGTACAAACGGATATACCAATGCGAAATCATCTTCATCGGCATACAATTTCTTCTCTACACCATCATTAAATACGATTTTGTTTTTGATCGTGGTAACTTTCTGTCCATAGAGCAAACGAAGCATCTGTGCGGCTGTATCCTTTTTGTCTAGGATACGTTTTTTGATAACCTCGTCAACATTGGCAGACGAAAGGGAAATTCTCGTGTCAAATCGTCCTTGAATCTTGGAAAAGTCATTGCCCTTTACCTTGGTAATAGAATCAATATCCTGCTGACTTGTGACAATTACCCACGCTTTACCGTTACACTCTTTTCCAAGCTCCTCACGAACGGTCTGAAGGTTCAGCATAAGGTTAGAATCGTCCCCAATATACTGTCCGACCTCATCCACCAGAAAAGCTACATGATGATTATTACCCTTACGGTCAATATATGCTTTTACACGCTTTGCAAAATCTTCAATGCTGATTTTATATGGCTCTGCGGCTTTTTCGCACCAGTTTCTCGCAGCGGCTTCGCTCATGAAATCCATATCTACCAGAGTATCTACAATATCATCCTGAATGAAATCAAAGTCCTGTCTGGAATCTGTCCATGCATCTCCATAGTTTTCTTCAAACTTCTGCTTGAATTCCTCATACTTGCCTTCTTCGTTTAATCTTCGCTCCAAATCAGCAAGAAATGGCATTGCACCACAATACCCCTGCATCTCATTGAATACCTTTAAGAACACATTCACGATTGCGTCTTTATTCTGTTTGCTGTTGGAATCGCTCTTAGAATCAATGTTGAAAAGCACAACGTCTGTTGGTGTGTTAGCTGCAAGCTGCATGTCTGCAAGCACCATAGGATCTGCTATTTTGTTATCATCAGCAAAATAATCGATTGCTTTCTTTCCAGCAATTTCCTTATTTTCCAAAAGATAAGATAGGATTTTTAAGAAATGAGATTTACCACTTCCAAAGAAACCGGAAATCCAAACTCCAGTCTTTGATGTATTTCCAATAATTCCGGTCTTATATGCAGCAAAAAAATCTGCAAAATGCTTTTGCAACTCTCTTGTTACAACATATTCTTCTAACTCCTGTTTGACATTGGCAGTTTCATCCTGCCCTACGATGATAACCCCCTGCAAGTCACGGTCTATCGGTTTTGCAAACATCTCTCTTATCTGCATGTGAATCCTCCTTATCGTACCAGACGGAATGCCCGGTAATAATTATCTTCATGGACTTCGTTAAATATAATAAGCTCCTGTTCCGTATAGGTTCCAGGATAAAACAACACCATAGGCACCTTTGCAAAATGCTGTGGCATATTGTAAAGAATTTTATTAAATACCTCCGGTGATTGCAGTAATGGATAACATTTTCCTACTCCCGTAAGAAATACTACTGAATTATCCGGTGTATGCTCTGCAATATACTCCACAATCATGTTATCCTTATCTGTGATTTTAAGAGAACGCTGAATTGCGGATGCAACCTTTACAATTCCTCGCTTCTCCTCCATCTGATAACATTTCTCCATGAAATTCTTATCCTGCAGATGCGCAATGAGCAGATCATACAAATCATATACCACCAGCTCAAACCCATCTGTTCCTTTGGAATTCTTATTTTTCAAATATTCTATTCTGTCACGGACAATCAACTCATGCTCCGGAGCATAATCAAATACCCAGTAATTGACTTCATTCGCCTTTCCTGTGGTATCACGGAACTTTGGTTCCCTGATTTTTGCTTCCATCTTGTCCAATCTTTCTTCTATGCCTGCCATTATCGTACCCCCGTAAGTGCTTTTGCTATTGGTTCCATTCCATGATCCAAAAGCCAATGCTCCATAACAGGATCAAGAATAGGCTTTAAGATTGTTCGAGGTGTACCTTTATCTGTCATGCCCGCTTCAAAAAGCATGGTCTTATATGTTCTTCCCAGTCTATTCAAAGTCGCATCTGTCCATTTTGCAACCTTTTCATCCTGCAACTGCTTATTCTTAAAAAATATATTGATATCACTATCCGAAAACTCGTTGCTTCCAATAATCAGCTTTTCTCTTACCACTTCATATACAAAGTCAAAGAAAAGAGTATCATGTGCCATTGCTCCAGCTAAAGCAAATAACTTCTGTGTTGCAAGATCACTATCCATAAAAATCGAATAAAATGATGCATCCAATGCTTTGATTCTTGCTGATACGGTACTGAATATCTGACCTGCTCGAAGCGTTGTCGGAGCACCAAATATATTTTCCTTTTGGTTTTTTTCTTTAATCTCGTCAAGTGTCATTCCCTCTGACAAGAGCTTTACCACTGCCTTAAATTCCATAAACCAAAACGAAAACTTAACGGCACCTGCGCTATATTCACGTCTATTCATTTTATCGCACCTTTCCCAAATTATTGTTCGTTCTCTGCTGGAAGTATATCCAAGATGTCGTCTATCGTACAATTAAGTGCCCGGCATATTCTAACCAGAACATCCAATGAAACATTCTCGTCCTTTGCCATTTTTGCCATGGTACTGGTAGCAATACCAGCCTGCTCACAAATATCTTTTTTCTTCATTTTACGGTCAATCAACATCTTAAAAAATTTGTTATATGATACGTCCATACATTTCTCCTTTGCGAATCCAATTAAAAATTCACATATCAGAAATATTATAACATAGACGTCTTGTAAAATCTATGAGAACTCATAATTTCTATTGAAAAGTGCAAGTGCCATATCTATATGCCTATATCACTAAAAAAGCTCCGAATTAAACAATTCTCTATGCTCATATCCACTCAAAAATTCTTTGATTGCATTGATAAAATCTGCCCAGGTTTCCGGTATTCCGTCTCTATCATAAATGCCTTCAAGAACTGTTTGCTCCTTTGAATGGTAGGTTATCACACATTTGTATCTTCCTAAATTCTTCACATTATCACCTACCATATCATCATCATTCACATTTATTTTAGGGATTTCAGAATAGCTCAGTTCATCAAGGAACTCCCTTACTCCGTTTTTATCTACATACAAGGAAAATATCCTGCGCCCATCTCCGAATCTGGTTTCATACATTACAATCCCATCCTTACGGATTATATTCAAGTTCTCACTATATTCTGAATCAAGCATATTTAATTCTATTAGAACATCCAGAATAGACTCTTCATCAATAAATGGATACAGCATATCCATAATTTCCATAAATTCATCCCAATCGTTCGGATATGTATTATCCCCATAAATATGCCTGCAACGCTTTCCTACTTCCTTATAATCAAGGTTCCACTGTGTTCCATCGCAAATCATTATTTCCTCTGGCGGCAGATATTTTGATTTCCACTTATTTATCTGCAATTTCTCAATCTTCTTTAGAAATATCTTGGAATCAGCCTTTCTCAGCTTATTTTTACTTATTATTCCGTCCACAATACTTTCTGTAGCATAATGAACTATATCCTTTTCAACTTTTACCGTTACTTTAGTCCACCCTGCCATACCACCAATCGAAAATTTCAATTCCTCCAGCATAAACACCTCCCAAAAATAAAAATCAATCAAATGACACTCCACAATTAGGGTTTCTTATTCTTTATTTATATCACATTATACTGTCCAATAATCATCTCTTGCACATCGAATTAATGTTCTGTATTGCAACATATCCGCATCAAAAAAGGACGCAGGATTTCTCCCACGCCATCACAACTATCTGGCTTTATCTTCCCTTACCTTCGCTACTTCCTTATGTGCCGCTCCCTGCTTCACCTCATCCACACCTCTAGCCTCAAATGCATCCGAATTATACTGATACTCCTGCGGCTCAGCGACCATCGGTGAATATACAACCTCTGCTTCTACTCGCTCAGCTTCTGCTCGCTCCGGCTCTGTCTGTTCCTGCTTCTTCTCATTCTCCATATGCTTTTCCTTATCAAGTTGCACATTCATAGCCAGATTATCCAGCTTGTCAATAGATGCATCCAGATGAAGTTCCATTGATACAAGCATCTTTTTTACCGCTTTCATAGGAGCAAGCACTGCCTTTGTGATGGGATGTTTCTGCTCTTTCTGCGAATAATCCACCTCCGGCTTGTCAGCAAAAGTACGAAATGCATTGGCTGCTGTCTGCCCAGCTTCACGCAATCCTTTTGAAAGAAGTGCAGTCTTTGCTATATCCTTATCCGTGGTCTTGATTGCACCTCTTACATTTTCCCGGATATCAAGAAGTCTTTTCTTAATTCCTATGAACTCAGACACCCTGTATAATGCAGCTCTTCCCTTTTCCTTTGCTTCTTCGACTATGCCCTTAGCAGTAGATCTGACCTGTTCTTTCACTTCAGATACCTGCGACTTTATCTGCTCACATCTGGCATTAAGTCGCTCCTGTGCTTCTGACAATGCCTTTTTAGCATTATTGACAAAATTATCTCCCTGCATTTCTTTTATCTGGTTCTGCATATTTGTAAGTTCCTCTGTCATGGAATCAATCTTTTTCTCCAGTCCATCCACATAGCTGCATATCTCAAATACATCGTTTGCCTGCTCTTTCATGGCATTTTTCTTTAATAATTCAAGAAGTTCTCTTATGACCTCCTCATTGGTAAGTGTTTTTCCTGCTTCCATATCCATTCTGTTTCCTCCATTCTGTAAACGGGGCAGCCTTGGCCGCCCCTGTAACCTGATTACTAATTATCGAAAGGGTGTTGCCTCTTTGTCCTTCTCTTTATCGGGATTGCCATGATGTTTCTCGGCACTCTCCCTCGCCTTTTCGTTACTCTTATCCTTTGCTTTCTCATACTCTGCAATAATCTCATTGTAGAGCTTCTCCCTGAAATCCTTTGTGACCGGATAGCAGACGTCCTGATAGATTGGCTTGCCATTCTCGTCCACCTGCTTTGTCTTATAAGAAGGCATTGACACAAAGATTTTTTCTTTGCCCTGAAGGATATTTACATTATTTACAATAAAGCTGTTTTCAAAGTAAATACGGACAAGTCCCTTGATATTACTGCCTTCCCTCTCATAAGGTGTCACCGTTACGGAAAACTCCGGCATTTCCTGTATTCTGTCCTGCTTCTGTGTCTCCTCTTTCTCTGGTTCCTTGATTCTTGCATAGGCATCAAGGATATTGGTATAGAGTTCCTCACGAAACTCTGCTGTGATAGGATTACACACATCCTTATAGATCACACCGTTGCTTTCATCACGCTCATTAGAGCGGTATCTTGGCATTGATACAAAAAGCTCTCCCTTTTCCTTATTTTCAAGGATTGCAATATTGGTAATCTTGAATGAGTCACCAAATACCACCGTTGCAAAACCCTTGATGTTGCTGCCATCTTTTGCTCTTACTTCGTTTACTTTAATTGAATACTTCATACGCTGTTCCTCTCTTTCTTATACTTTTGAATTGTTGTTTTCCGGTATGATAAGCTCACACCAAAGCTGTTCTATCTGTTCACAAGACAACCTGCCATCTAACCAGTTGCCGAGTGTGACAGCCATTCCGTCCTGCTCATAGTAGAGCCACTCCTGTGTTTCGATGTTCCCCTCATACACGATAGTCACATCAAAGTCAGGCATAAACAGTCCTGCCTCCGTATCCCAGATACAGGCAACTCCCTGTCTGAGTGTCAGGTTCAGGCTTTCGACATATACAGACCAGCCGCTTACGACTATCTGAAAGTTATCATCAATCTCTGCAATATCATCCTCGATGTCGATTAGCTCTTCCATTTCTGATACTGTCTCTTCTATATCACCAAGTCGGTATCTCTTATTCATCCATCACCGCCTCCTTATAAATGCACCTGACCACAAAACGCATGGTCCCTTTCTGGGAACAGGTAAAAAGAGTTAGTTCTTTTTCATCTCCCTGTGTCTTGATGCTGTTATCATATGGATTTACTATCTCTGTTTTTGTTACCTCATAGATGTGCCTCAGTCCATTTTTGTCGGTTATCATCACTTCATCGCCTATGGATATCTGACTTAGTGGTGTAAAAAATGTGCCATATCTGCTGCCATTGTGACCGCACAATACACAGTTGCCACTCTCACCGATTCCTGCTGTTTCTTCCATATGACCAATCCCGGCATTAAGCACTTTGCTTGTAGTTCCTTCCATTACCGGATACCTGATATCTAAGCCCGGTATCTCAATGATGCCGATAACACCGCCTTCTTTAAGAATGGCTTCATCCTCTTCACTAATGGAGGTTTGCTCTTCCTCCACATCTGTTTCTTCATCGTAATCATCCTCCAATGTCTGCTCAAATTCACGTATGAGCTGTTCTGTCTGTTTTTCTCCGGTTGTCCGCCAGAAAAAAGGGACTGCCATAATGGCAATCCCTGCTGTAATCAGTAGTCCTGCGACCACTTTTCTTATGCTCATATTATTCACTCTCCTATCGTGTTCTGCCCTCTCTGTCGGCTGGATAAGCACCTTTATCCTCTGCAACAATTGCTGCAGATTCCATCCTGTCATCTGTTTCTCTTTCTTTCTCCGGTCCGCTCAGGTCTGCATCCACAGCCTTTGCGTTCTCAAGGTCAAGCTGGGCATTCAGTTCACACTGTCTTGCCAGCTTTTCATTCAGTTTTTCACTGTACGCAAATGGCTTGTCATACTCTGCCTTTGAAGCTTCAAGGTCATTCTGGTACTGCTCAATCTTCTTCTCCAGAAAGTCCACATTTTCATGCAGCCCGTTGAACAGATTTTCAAGCTTCACCATGCTTCCCACAGGACTTGTGGAAAGTTCAGCCTTGTACTCTGTCTTTCCTCTAAGCACCATATAATTGATACCCAGGAAATTCTTTTCTACCAGCAGTTCAAATCCATGAAACTTACCGATAGCTGTCGTCTCTCCGGTCTTACATTTGCTGATAGCTTCAAGCATCATCGTTCCGCCATCCACTCGCTCTGTGTAAGTTGCTTTGCCTATGGTAATGGAAAATTCCGGATTATCAATCAGCTCTTTATCCCTTGCTTTTACATCCTCTCTTACATTGGCAAGCTTTTCGGTTGCTGTCTTAATCAGCTTCGGGTACTTAATCATAAAGTTATCCTGCAAGCCATATCTCTGATTGTCATAGGATGCCTTTAAGAGCTTTAATCTCTGGACATCATTGTCAATCTCCATCTTCTCACGAATAAGAGGATTGCCTGTGGCAACCGCCTTAATCTCTGCATAGGAAAGTGTTGCCTCGTCGATATCCTCACAGCTTCGGCTCACAGCCTTGCTTGTCATGACCTGACTGATGAATCGCTGCTTATTCTCGACGAGTGACCAGTTGTATGCATCAAAGGTTCCTTTGGTGACATATCTGTAGATTGCAACCTCTTCATTTTCGTTGCCCTGCCTGATGCCTCGTCCCTCTCGCTGTTCTATTGAGCTTGGCTTCCAAGGACAGTCCACATGATGCATTGCAACAAGGTGTGTCTGCACATTTACACCTGTTCCACACTTGTCCGTTGAACCGATAAGAACTTTCTTTTTACCTGTCCTCATCTCCTTGAAAAGTGCGTCCCTCTGTGCATCCGTCTTGGCATCATGGATAAATGCTATCTCTTCTGCCGGAATACCATACTGGATAAGAGTTTCCTTCAGATAATCATAAATAGTGAAGTCCTTATCCGGTCCCGGTGTGCCGATATCCGAAAAAATAAGCTGGCAGCCTATATGACCGTTGGCATTTCCTTTCTCATATTCTTTCCACACATTTTCTGCCACCTTATTGAGCTTTCCATCCGGATTATTTGGTGCATCCTTATCAATCAGTCTGGCATCCGTTCCAAGAAGTCTTGCCTCATGGGTAATCTTCAGGAAGTTATCCTCGCTTGGATCAACTCCACCGCCTCTGATACGCTCTGCCCTCACAACAAAATCTTCCATGACCTGCTTTACATACCAGTCAGGCTCCGACTCCACTATGATAGGCTTGCCTCCACGGAGGGCTGGCACATCAAGGTCAAGCATGTCTGCGGTCTGCACATCTGCTACCTCCCTGAAAATGTTCATAAGCTCCGGCAGATTCGTAAACCTATTAAATCTGCTCTTGAAACGGAACCCGCTTCCCTCTACAGTAAGCTCCAGTGCTGTTGTCACTTCACCAAAGTTTGCTGCCCATGAATCAAAGTGATAAATCCCCATCTCTTCAAGTGCCGCTTTCTGTAAGTAAAGCTGCATGACATACATCTCACACATGGTATTGGATATCGGTGTACCTGTTGCAAACACAATACCCCAGCCATCATTTATCTCTGACAGATACTGGCATTTAAGCTGCATATCCGTTGACTTCTTCGCTCCATTGCTGCTGATACCTGACACATTATTCATCTTGGAAAAAATCGCAAGGTTCTTAAAATTATGTGCTTCGTCCACCATGATAGAATCCACGCCAAGCTCCTCAAAGGTTATAAGATCATCCTTTCTGCTCTCATCAGATAGAGATTTCAGCTGTTCCTCCAGTTTTTTCTTCTGGCTTTCCATCTGTTTTACAGTCCAACGCTCTCCGTTACGCTCCTTCATCTCATCAATCGCATAGCTGATTTCATCAATCTGCTCATTGAGCATTCGCTCCTTTCTCTCTGCGGAGATTGGGATTTTCTCAAACTGCGAGTGCGACATAATGATACAGTCATAGTCACCTGTTGCAATCCTTGATACAAACTGCTTTCTGCGGCTCTTTTCAAAATCACGCTCTGTGGCAACTAAGATATTAGCTGACGGATAAAGCCTTAAAAACTCTGATGCAGTCTGACCGATAAGCGGCTTTGGAACAACCATGATGGTCTTATTTGCAAGTCCTAGTCTTTTCTGCTCCATGCAGGCAGCCATCATCTCAAAGGACTTTCCGGCTCCTACACAGTGTGCCAGCAGTGTATTTCCTCCGAGAAGGATTCTTGCCACAGCATTCTTCTGGTGTGGCTTTAGCTCAATCGCAGGATTCATTCCCGGAAACTGTAAGTGGCTTCCGTCATACTCTCGCAGACGGATGTTATTGAATGTCTCGTTGTAATATTCTACATACTTCTGTCTACGCTCCGGCTCTGAAAACAGCCACTCCTTGAACTTTTCCCTGATCATGTTCTGCTTTTCCCTTGCAAGCATTGTCTCATTCTTATTGACTTCATAATGATACCTGCCATCTCCGTCATCAATCCTGTCCCTTACTGTTACAGTTTTAAGATTCAGCGTATCCTCAAAAATAGAATAAGCATCCATGCGGCTTGTACCATAAGTCTTAGTAGCTGCCACTGAATGCTTATCCATGCTTTTATTCTCGATGAACCATTCCATGCTCATCTTATTTAAGTGTACCTGAATGCCTGTATTGTAAAACTGGCTTCTGACTGCCCTTGCCCGCCTTGGCGTATTGAGAAGTTCATAGATAAACTGCTCATAATCAAGCGGCTCAATCCATGTCGTACCAATCTTTACATCAATGTCTGATGCTTCAATCCATTCCGGCTGCACCTTTTCAAGTGCTGCCACATTGCCTGCAAATCTTTCTGCCTGTGGATTGTCTGTATCCGCTGCCATAGCCTTTGCTACACGAAGCTTGTCTCTCACATTTCCGGACAGATACTCGTCTGCTGTCTCCCAGCCGATGTCCGGATTGTTCTCGTTGTAACGGTCAGGATTTAGGAAAACCAGTCCGTCCAGCTCTTCCACAAGAACTGCTCTTCTAAGCTCTGCCAAAGCATCATCACTTAGCGTTATCTCATCCGCTGTCTGCCCGGACTTTTCTGCAAGCTTTTCCTTTGCATTAGTAATATCCGGCTCATAGATAGAAAGCATATAGGCAGGGTTTACATATCCAAATTCATTGACGGATACATTTAATGCTTCCACAGCAGTCTCAACCCTGTCTATGACAGTCTTTGCCTTAATCGTCTGCTTATAAAACATATCCGCTTTTTTCACCTCCCCGTCTTCATTTACTTCCTCAAGACTGCAAAGAAGCGGGTAATCGCTGTCATCCCTGAAAGCTATTCTGTTTGCTTTTGAAGTAATGGCTCCATACTGCTTTACAAAAGCATCATATTTTACATTAAGAAGTCTCTGTTTATCAGAAAGCTCCTCCTCGCTGCAGCCATCCATCTGGATATCAATCAGCTCTCTTGTTATCTGTCTGATTTCATCAAGGCTTCGGATTCGCTCCTCGGCAGTCTGTGATACTTCTTTTCTTACCATCTCGGAATTTTCCCTGTAATAGAGCTTTCCTTCAAAAAATGTGTAAGTGTAGTTTCTCACATCCGGATCAGCCGGGATAACTTCCTCCGTCTGCTCTGCCTCATCTGCCACTCTCTCAAAATCTGTCATCTGTACTTTGATATTACTGATAGCTTTGTTTAATGCTTCATACATATTGAAGTTCTCATCATCATTCACACAGACTGTATATCTGCTGTCCTGTCCGTAGATTCTTGTGTCATATTCCATGTGCCCAAGTATCATTTCCGGATGCTCTGCAAAATAAGAGTTGACTGCAATGCCATTCCCAGTTACACCAAGGTGCACCCAGTCCGGCTCAATGTCAATCTTTCTCTCCCTCTTCTGCAAAAACAGGATATCTGCTGTCACTTCGGTTCCTGCATTGTCTTTAAATGCAGTATTCGGAAGCCTTACTGCTCCCACAAGCTCTGCTCTTTCAGCCAGATACTTTCGGATAGTAGGATTTGCCTTATCAAGTGTTCCCTTTGTGGTGATTACTGCAACCATGCCTCCCGGTCTTACCTGGTCAAGTGCTTTTGCAAGGAAATAATCGTGGATACGGAAGTTATACTTGTTGTACTTCGGATCAAATACCTTATAATCTCCAAATGGCACATTTCCGACAACCACATCAAAAAAGTTATCCGGATATGTGGTATTCTCAAATCCTGTAATACTGATATTGGCATTCTGATAAAGCTGCTTTGCGATTCTTCCCGAAATGCTGTCAATCTCCACTCCATACAGCTTTGCTTCATGCATTGTTTCCGGCATACTTCCAAAAAAGTTACCGATACCCATGGATGGCTCTAATACATTGCCGCCTCTGAAACCAAACTGAACAAGTGCCGAATTCATGCACATGGCAATCTCCGGTGAAGTATAAAAGGCGTTATTTACCGTTGCCCTTGCCGCACTGTATTCCTCATCAGATAAAAGTTCTTTCAGTTCTGCATACTCTTTGCTCCAGCCTGCGTTTTCCTCATCAAATGCCTGTGACAGTCCGCCCCATCCGACAAACTTCGACAGAACTTTCTGCTCCTCCGGTGTGGCAAGGCGATTTTCTGCCTCAATCTGCTTTAAGGTGCAGATTGCATCAATATTCCACTGGTAGCGGGTTTTTGGACCGGCTTTTTCTGTTTCCCAGAGATTGTAATGGAAGTTGTGCTTTTTCTGATTGTCAGCAACTGCCAGTTCTGTTTCATCCTGTAACTGAGATTCTTCGGTTGATTCTCTTTGACTGTCATCTCGATGCAAATCATCAGATACATCAACTGACGCTGGTTCGACATTATCTGACACAATACGACCATTCTCATCAATCTTGGTATCCCAGCCATTCGCTATTGCTCTTTCCCTGGTTTCAAGACGATTGGCTTTTACACTATCCTCGATATCAAAGAATCTCTTATAGACCGGATTCATCTTATCCCTGTCAGCCTTCTGCTTTGTCTCATGATAATACTTCTTCTGGTCTTCTCCGCAGTAAAATGGCTGTTTTACCATATAGGATAAAATCTCGTATAACTCACGCCAGTCGAGAGCACCTTCCTTTCGCACACCATTCCTGTTCTTATAGCTGATCTTCACATATCCGCTTCTGATTGAGTACTCCACAAGACCATACTTATTGTTGGAATATGCTTTTCTTTCTGCATTATCTGTCCCTAATGCGATATCCCTAATAAGGTCAAGTTTATTGGGCATAAATGCAAAATCAGACTGCACAACATCCATAAGAAATGCTTTAAATGGTGTGTAACAGCTGCAATCTGTCACCAGAATCTCAGCTGCATCACGCAGGTCTTCATCAAGCTCTGCTATCCTCTTGGCATAATCAATCGGTGTAATATACTGAAGCTCTGATGGATCTTTTTCAGTTGTTTCAGCTTCTATCTCTGCACCATATTCTGCCTGTGTTACCATGCGGTCTTCATCGGCAGTTTCCTGTGGTGTCATGCCTTTTGCACTTACATAATCTCTGTTAGAAGCATAGCTCTCCGGCTCATCCGGTATTGCATAATCATCAATCTCTGATTCTGCCTCCTCCGGTTCCACTTCCCGGTATTCGGCATCAATGACCTCATCATCCTCACGGAGTCCGTCCATCGCAAGCTCATCAATACGAGGTGTCTCAGGCTGGTATTCCCCTGTAAGAATAAGGACACCAAGCTCTTTTTCGATATCTTTCCACGAAACATATCCTTCAACCTCTCCATCCTCATCTCGCCACTGAAAACGCAGTCCGTTCCCATGAAATGTGTCATATCCGTGCAGTCCCAGTCCGTCAACCGGCCAGCCTGCACCTCCCTGACCATATTCTGCTTTGATTCGCTTTGCCCTGGTTCCTGCATCAATCTCAGTTTCAAAAATCTTGCATACCCTGCCCTTGCCACCGATAAAACCTGTACCTCTCATAAGCACCTGTTTGATATACTCACTTGGTACTGTTGCAGACTTTTTGGGATTCAGGTAATTGTATTTACCTGCTAATGCAGCTTTTCTGTCCTGCTCGAACTGACGCATAAACTGATTATTGTTTTTATCCTCAGTATGAATGGTGCCAATGCTTGCCTGCCCGTTCTGGTCGAAAAAAAAGGAAGCCTGTGTATATTCGGCTTCCTTACTAACACCCAATGAATTGATTTCATCAAGTTCCCTATTCAGTTCTGTATCATCTGATTCTAGTGGAATCGCATCACTATCTGATTCAGTACCACTTCCTCTGCCTGCATCTTCGCCTGCTCTCTTATCTTCCACATCTCCATTGTCGATGACGGATTCTGTGGCTTGTGCTTCGCCAGATACTGCATCTCCAGCTGGTCGTACAGCTGATTCGCTTCCTCCTCTACCGCTGACATCTTCTCGTACATCTTCCCGAATCTCATCAGCGTCTTGTATCTTGCCGGCTCGTTCTCCTTTAGATAGTTCATCGCCATCCTTCCGTATTTGCCCAGCTTCGTGAGATCCTCCGTCTCGTCCGGCATCTCTATCTGCGGATAAAGCAGTCCGTCCACTTCCTTGTAAGTCATTTCTTCTAACATATCCAATTCTCCTTTCGCTCTCGATTGCCTTTAAGTTACGACTAAATTCTCTAAGAACACTACAGGAGACATCGCATACAATGGAACCAAGACGGTAAATGATCTCTTCGTCTTTGATATTTACGATCTGACTAAAATCCTGTTCTTGCACAGATAAGTCAAATCCGCATCTCGTCCCTACAGCATACATGACACTTGCATATACAAGCTGCTCCATGTCCATTTCCTGCTGTAAGCCATTGCGTTTCTTACTTTCTTCCTTTATCACACTACCTGATAGCTGCATAAGCTCGGTCATTCGGTCTCCGAACTCTTCTTTTATTATAAGCCAAACATCTGTTCCTGTAAACTGTTTTAATATATTTTTTAGAGACTCCCTGTCGCTGTTATCGTACTGCTCAATCTGACCTTCTGACACAAGAAAATCCACATAATCCTTAAGATTTTCTCCCTCAAGGTCCCATGTCAGTTTGACATTCTTCCCTCCGGTATCACTGATATCAAAGATATACCTCATGCGTGGATTCAGTGCCCTCGACGGGAAGATAGCGCAGCCTTTCGCACCACGCTTTACATATCTTCCCACCTTTTTCCAGGTATCATAATCTGCCATGAGTGTGCTTTTTTCCGGAGGTCTCTGAGCTGTTACCATAACGATATTGTCAAATTCATAGCGGTATAACTGACCTGCGACCTTTAACACATCCTTCCAGTTCTTTTCTGATCTTGTGATGTTACCAATCTCAGAATCGTATATCGCTTTGACCTTCATATCAACGCCCATACCTTTGTCCTCCTCTACTTAAACATCTCTGCAAACAATCCCTTAAATAGCTTTAACTCATCCTTATCCAGCTCGATTGCAAATTCATTGTCGATTGCCTGTTTTTCGCATTTATCCTTTTTCTTTGCAATCTTACGCACCACACGAAGAAGCACATAGCACTCCTTGGACTTTGCAATGCTCTGTTTAAAGGTCAGCTCATCCTCATCGACTGACTTCTGTGTCTGATAGATAATCTCTTTTAACTTATCATTGATACCATCTACTTCCTCAAGGGAAATAATAACGGATGCCTTAGAAGCACCCGATCTGTCCCACTCCTTATGAAGTTCCTTTACTAAAAACTCCATGTTCTTAATTACTGTTGTTGAATCACTTTTCATCTTGCTTTTCCTCCGTTTTTTTTTAATGAAGAAGGGACCTGACCTTCGCTGATAGGTGCAAAATCAACTCCCTTCATGTCCTCTGCTCCAAGGACTATCTGCTCTGCATAATACATATCCATTGCCTTATTGATGGCATCGTCAAGCGACTCTGCCTTTACTTTCTGTACTCGTGAAAGCACTTCTTTTATCTCAACATCAAATTCCTGTTCCATATGATATCGCCTCCTGTAAAAATCTCATCACCAGCTCTTTTCTTCCTTTACCTGTCTTTCCTTAAAGCCCTCATCGTACTTTCCATCTTCCAGCCTGTCGTAAAAACAGTCTTCTTCAATCGTTCCGAAATCCTCATACATCTGGTGAAGGAAGTCATTCTGCAGCTTCTTTGGCACATCATCATCCTTTGACATATCTTGATAAAAATAGAACTTCTGATTTAGCTTTGCCCTGTAATCATAGATATCCTCTATCTTTTCCGGTGTGCCATACTCCCTCTTGTATGCCTTGAAATTCGTGGTTGAGAGTGTGGAACCAAGATAAATCCCATGCTCCCACGATACCCCGATTGTGGTATTGTCCTTTGTAGGCTTCCCATCCTTCGGATAACGCTTATACTCTGTCGCACCAAGGGCGATTGTAAGGGAACCTGACTTCATATCCATCACCACAAGATTCCTTGGTGATAATGCTTCAAGCACCATGTAATCATGGTCATTGAAGTTATGAAATGTCTGTCCCCTTTCAAATGAGCGGTTCTCCATTTCATAATGCAGGTTAAAATCATCCACCCAGCCCTTATCGGTCATTCCAATCTCCTTAAGCTTTGCAACACATTCAGAAGAACTGGCTTCTTTATCAAACCGAAATTCTTTGGAATCGTTATAAAATCCCTGAAGAAAATGTCCCAGCTGAATATCATCCAGACAGAATCTCGCAGATACCGTTACATTTGCTGCCCTGTAATACTCTGTGAAGTTATCTGGTTTACCAAGCGTCCTTCCAAGCTGCAACAAATTGTCTGCAAGCTCTGACATGTCATCAACTGCTATAAAACTCTTATAATCATCCAGAGTCATCAGCATATTTGTCTCTGTTCCCCTGTCGTTTTCTGTTACCAGTATCATATCTTTTAAATCCATTCTTACCTCCAGTCTCAGAGAGGGACTATGCCCTCTCTGCAAATTTCCTGTTATGGTCTTCCTATCACAACAATCTTTCCTGTGCTTGCCACATCTCTGTAGACCACACCAAGACTTTCATTAAGTGCCTCTACCACCTTGCCATTTCCGACATATACTGCCACATGGCTGATGTTCTTATATCTTCCGTTGCTTGTAAAACTGTAGAAGATAAGGTCTCCCGGCTGTAACTCATCAAAGGAGACAGTCTTTCCGGCTTCATCCAGTCCCTGTGCCTCCGCTGCCGCTGTGGTTGCACCGCCGTAACTAATATCCACACCTGCATCTTTCCATGAATAATAGGCTAAGGAGCTGCAGTCATAATAGTTACCGCTATCTCTTAAATCTTGACTATAAGGAAAGCCAACTCTGTGAAGTGCATAGGAGCAGACTGTTTTCTGCCTGCTGTCTGTAATTCCACTAAGGATGGCATTGATTTCATCCTCAGTCATGGAGCTTACTCCCGGACTTCCGCCTCCGCCACCACTTCCGCTTCCGGCATATCCAAGCTGTCCCATAAACTCCGGACTCATGATCTGCTCAAGCATTTCCACCTGATCAGAATTAAATCCATAGACCGAAATCATATCTCTGTACGATTTCAGTGTGACATTCACATACAGAACCGACTTCGTGACAGTAGTTACATTACCGTCTGCATCTGTTTCTTCCACATCCTTTGTTCCTGTGCTTGTGGTGTATGAACACATATCATTTACTACTGCCTGCAGCCAGCCTTTTGAAATGTCATTCATGACTGTTGCAGTATCTCCGATACCATGCTTGACCATATAGACTGCCATGATGTCATAGTAATTGCTTGGGTTTTCTTCCATACCTTCATAATCCACATATACAAGCTCTCCAAGGTCATATCCGGTATGCTCATTCACTTTCGTATTCACATCCCGGTTAAACTCCTGCACATAAGCACTCGTTACTGTCTGCACGGTATCTCCTGATTCAAGTGGTGGCAGAAATAAAGCAAATGGAGAATTGTAAAGGATTGCTATCACTGCTATAACCGGAACCGCAATCATGGCAACTACAAGAACAAGTAATAAAAGCACCAATCCGATAATCGGTGCAGCTGCCTTTACCCAGGTAATCGCTTTTCGCACAATCAGATCCTTTACCAGTTTTGCCACGCTGTCTGTCTGATTCTCCTGTGCTTTCATCTTATCCAGAAAGAATTTTATCTTCCTGCTACGGTTGGTCATCTTTTCATCCTTGACCTCTATGGACACACCTGCAGCATATCCGGCTGCCATGCCAATTGCAGTACCAACTCCCGGTGCAACCGCTGTTCCTGCCGCTGTAGCAGCTGCCTTTGTCGCAGTTTTTGTTGCAACCTTGGCAGTTGTCTTGGCTGTTTCTTTTGCCGTCTCTTTAGCTACCGTCTTGGCTGTATCTTTGGCAGCTTTCTTTGCTGTCTTTTTTGCCAGCTTCTTTCCTGCCTCTACCTTCTTGATACGCTTCTTTGCCTCGGCTGCCGCCTTTTTCCTGAAAAGTGCTGCGCCCTTAGAAGCAGTTCCGGTAACAGGGCGGCTTGCTTCATATGCAAGATATGCTGCCTGCGATACCTCCTGCCCGCCTTCCACCTGCTCTGTTACTGCCCCGGCTGCAAGTGCTCCAGTTCTTCCTGCAATGTGAAGATTGGTATTCTTGGTCTTGATTGAAGTTCCTGACTCTCTGATGTTACGCTTAAACTTAGAAAGACCTTTATCCTTAGCCTCCGACTGATGAATGGTACTCTTTCTATAAGTACTCTTTCCATCAGTACTTTTCTGAAGCATCAATTTTGCAGATGCTTTTTTATCCATTTCATTGGCTTTAGCATCATGCACTTTCGGTCCTCTCTCTACTGTATAGATATTGCTGCCTTTAATCTTGGCACCCTTTGGCTCGTGGGCATGAATCTTGGCTTTCTCCTTGGTGTGAATGACCATTGGTTTGTCATCCACTTTCTTTATCTTCAATGTTCTCACCTTCTTTCACTCAATATGCAAAACAGCCACCCAGCTTCCCGGATGGCTATGCTTTGAGGTCGCAAATTGCGACCTCTATCAGCATTATTCGACATTGTTCTGCATTTCACGCTTCTTCTGTTCTGCAATCTTCTCATGAATATTGGTGTTATACAGTCTGTAAAGGTCTGTATCCTTGCTAATCTGATTATCAAACGGAATCACCACAGAGCCACACTTGATAAGTCCCATTCCCGATGCGGTATTGGTTACGAATCTAAGCTGTGCCTCTGATACCCCGATAACTTCCGCCATCTTGGAACTGTCTGTATTCGCCTGTTTTAAGAGTGCCACAAACTCAGAGTTTGCAAGCATTGTGGTTGCTGTATAGTTCTGCAACAGATCGACGACATTCTGCGTGATACCGGTACAAAGTCCTCCCTGCTTTCTTACTTTCTTCCAGAGCTGCTGCAGATATTTTGCAGAATACTCGGAATTAAGCAGGACGTGAAACTCATCAATATAGAGCCATGTTGCCTTGCCTCTCTTGCCATTCTCAACAATCCTGTTCTGAATAGACTCCATCATGACAAGCATTGTGATAGGACTAAGCTCCGTACCTAAGTCCCTGATGCCATATACTGTGAATCTGTTATCCACATCCACATTTGTCTGATGATTGAAGATATTAAGTGAACCATTTACGAAAAGCTCCAAAGACAATGCAATGTCCTTTGCCTCATCCTCCGGCTGTGCCATAAGGATATCGTAAAAATCACTCATCACCGGGATATACTTCTCTTTGCTCCTTGCAATGTCGATATACAGCTTTCTCACACAACGATCAATGATTGACTTCTGTCTTGAATTTAAGCTGTCCCCGATACACTGCTCACATAGACCTAGCATGAACTCGCCTTTTTCTCTTACCATTCCCTTGGAATCATTCGAATCAAGGCTCCACACATCCATCTCCAGCGGATTCACATAGTTATCCGTATAGGTAGACATATTTACTACAGTTCCGCCATAAGTCTCGGCAATATCAAAGTATTCGTTCATTGGATCTATGACGATTATTTCATCATCTCCCGACAAGAATACGCTGCCCATCTCCATCTTACAGAAGAAGGATTTACCGGAACCCGGCACACCAAATACAAAGCCATTTCCATTGATGAGCTTCTTTCTATTGCCGATATTCACATTCTTGCTGATCTGGTTGATACCATAATAGTTGCCGGTGCTGTCATTTAATTCCTGCACATTGAATGGCATAAGCACCGCAAGTGACTGGGTAAGAAGGGTACGCATAGTCTCCACCTGTCTTACTCCAATCGGAAGTGCTGTGTTGAGTGCTTCCCTCTGCTTTAAGTAGTGTGTATCAATTGTGCAACTGTTACGTTTTCCGATAGTCTCTACTGTCTCACATACACTCTCAAGCTCCTTCTTGCTTTCTGCCATAAGAATAATGGTTACTCC
>ENA-UPWP01000204-UPWP01000204.1-human-gut-metagenome-genome-assembly--contig:-NODE-204-length-67888-cov-5.288419_pt1 | contig 67888 bp, 51 predicted proteins | sample MGYA00250052_ERZ773380 | MGnify/ENA primary metagenome ERZ773380 (study PRJEB29103, sample SAMN06112063) | human gut metagenome | biome: human gut; feature: ankylosing spondylitis patient; material... | reverse complement strand
AGGTAAGTCTACGTACATACTCAGTTGCCGTAGTTAAATTCATGCACTAAGAGGAAGAGAACGTTAAGACTCTGCAGATTATAGTATCATCATCGCCATTGGCGCCCCATTCCGCCCACAAAATAAGTGCTGGTGAAAGCAGCAGTAATCCCAGCCACCATAGCGCACGCCTGGCCTTGCCCAAAGCCACATAGCATCTACTCGCCTTAGGGAATTTGGTAGCTGCTTTCGGTGCCAAAGCACATCTCTCGCCGGAAAAATTTTCTGACGTATCTTCTGTGCCGTGTTTGTTCCCAATGCCATCGGTTGTAGCCGGATTCGCTTTGCAAGTGTGGCGTTCGTTCCCGGCGTCGCCCCCCGCCTTGATGCCGTCCGTGGACCCGGTGTTCCCGCGCCCGTCCGCTGACTTGCCCATGTCCCCTCCAATCATCCGGGGCCCGTTCCGCGCGTCCGTTCTCTGCGCGCCCGCCCGGCGTGCGCCGTCGCCGGCCAGTCTAGGGCCGTATGACGCGAGCGGGGAGGCCCGCGCCGTCAATCGGCACGGAACCTCCCCGCTCGCTTTTCCCGATCGGTCGGCCGGGAATCAGCCCGTGTTCTGCAGGCCCGCGGCGACGCCGGAGACGGTGCACAGGATGAGGTAGATGAATCCTGCCTGCTGGCTCTGCGAGAGCTCTTCCTTGTCCACCTTCTTGCGCAGCGACCTGAGGGCGAGCACCTGAGTGACGGACAGCGCGTCCACGTACGGGGAGCGGATGCGGATGGCCTGGCCGAGCACGTGACGGTGCTGCAGCGGCCACTTGTCGCCCACGATGGCCAGAACCCACTTGCGGGTGAGCTCCATCTCGTTGAGCACCTTCTCATTGAGGTCCTCGCGGTCGCCGAGGGCAAGGTACATCCTGGCGATGCGCTCATCCGTCTTGGCGATGGACATCTCGATGTTGTCGATGAAGGTGGAGAACAGCGGCCATTCCTCGTAAGCCTGACGCATGGTCTCCAGATCGCCGAACTTCTCGCATGCGGTGCCGAGACCGTACCAGGCGGCCAGGTTGATGCGGGCCTGAGCCCAGGAGAAGATCCACGGAATCGTGCGCAGGTCGTCGAGCGACTTGGCGCCGAGGCCACGCTTGGCCGGGCGGGAGCCGATCGGCAGCAGGCCGATTTCGGTCAGCGGCGTAACGATCGAGAACCACGGGGCAAAGCCGTCGGTGTTCAACAGGTCGAGGAAGCGGTTGTGCGCGGCCTCGTCGAGCTGAGCGGCCATGTCGGCATACCTCTCGGTCATCTCGGTGTTGCGCTTCTCCACGCTCGGCGCGGACTGCAGCAAGGTCGCCGCAGCCACGGACTCGACGTGGCGGATGGCCAGCACCGGGTTGCCGTAACGGGCGAAGATGACCTCGCCCTGCTCGGTGAGCTTGAAGCGGCACTTGACGGAACCGACCGGCTGGGCGAGCACCGCACGGTTGGCGGGGCCGCCGCCACGACCTACGGCGCCGCCACGGCCATGGAACAGGGTCAGATCGATGTCGTGCGACTCAGCCCACTTGGCAATGCGCTCCTGAGCGGAGTGCAGGGCCAGCGTGGCGGAGGTCGGGCCGGCGTCCTTCGAGGAGTCGGAGTAACCGAGCATGACCTCGAGCTTGTTGCCGGTGGCCTTCAGACGAGCCTGGACCTCGGGGATCTTGATCATTTCCTCGAGCACATCCACCGAGTTCTGCAGATCCTCAAGCTGCTCGAACAGCGGGATCACGTCGATGGTGGGCACGTCCTCCGGGTGAGAGAAGGCCAAGCGGTTGAGCTCGTAGACATCCTTGATGTTCTGGGCGCTCTTGGTGAAGGAGATGATGTAGCGGCGGGCGGCCTTGAGGCCGGTGCGCTTCTGGATGGCGCCGAGGGCGCGGAAGGTGTCGAGCACCTCGTGCGTCATCGGCTGCAGTTCGCCGCGCTCGCCATGCAGGCCGTGCTCGCGGATATCCGCAAGGGCGCGGGCGTGCACCACGGAGTGCTGACGGAACTCCATCTCCACCATGTGGAAGCCGAAGGTCTCGGTCTGCCAGATCAGATCCTGCAGCGGGCCGTAAGCGGAACGCTTGGCGCCGGCGGCGGCCAGCGAACGCTGGACCACCTTGAGGTCGGCGAGGAAGTTGTCGCAGGAGTGGTACATGAGGTCGGCATCGCGTTCGATGGTGTAGTGCAGACGGTCGGCCATCACCAGCATGACCGCGCGGTGCATCTCCTTGGTGGAGATCAGGGCGGCCTTGTCGGTCAGACGCTCGCTCATTTCCTTCTGGTGGCTCCAGAGGTTCTTGAGCTCGGCGCTCGGCGGCGTGGTCTCGGCTTCCATCGTGAGGTTGCGGCCGACGGTGCGGGTGGCTTGCTCAAGGGCGGCGATCACGTGATCGGAGAACTTGCGGGCCACGGCGCGGCTCACCTTGGCGGTGACGTTCGGGTTGCCGTCGCGGTCGGAACCGATCCAGCTGCCCGGGTGGAAGAACGCGGGGCAAGCGGGCTCGACGAGACCGGCCTTATCGCCCAGGACCCAGTCGTCGAAGCGACGGTAAACCTTGGGGATGGTGTTGAACAGCGTGTTGTCGAAGATGTCGAGAATTGTGTCCGCTTCCTCAACCGGGGTCGGCTTCTTCAGCGCGATTGGAGAAGTGCGGAACAGGGCGTCGATTTCGTTGTAGAGACGGCGCAGGCATTCCTTCTTATCCGAGCCGCCGAGGCGCTTGTACTCCTCAAGCAATTCGGAAACGCGGCGAATCTTGCCTTCCACGGCCTTACGACGGGCCTCAGTGGGGTGCGCCGTGAAGACGGGGTGGAATTCGAGCTGGTTGAGCAGTTCCTTGGCCTTGGCCGGGCCAGTCTCATTGATGAGCTGGTGGTAAGCGACGGTGAGCTCGTTGATCGGGTCGACCGCCTGGTCAACGGGCACGTTGTTCTCGCGCTCGTGGAGCACGGAAACGCGGTAGTTCTCCTCGGACAGGTTTGCCAGATGGAAATACGTGGCGAACGCGCGGGCCAGCAGCTGGGCGTCGTGCAACGTCATGTTGTCGATGACGTTCACGGCCTCCTTCAGGCCATCCTGGTCGGGGTTCGGATCCTTCAGCTCGGCGAAATGCTCGGCGCTGGCCTCCACCGCGTAATGACGCACGGTGTCGAACGTAGACAGCAGTTCGGGGTTGTATTCGCCCAGTACGTTACGCAGGATCTCAAGACACAGATCCATGTCGTACTTCAGGCTTTCGGGAAGATCATGCTCCTCCGGGCCCTTTCGGCCGGTCCCGGTAGTGACGATGGCGGCGTCAGCGGGAGTGATCTGTTCTTCAGGTGTTGCCATATAACCTCCTTTGCCGAATAACAGGTTGCTCGGTCTACTGGTCGTCTGCGGCTCCTCCGCAGTTGTTGAGACCAGTCGTTGCGAGCCCACAGCCCATATTCAACGTGGTTGTTGTGTGGGCAATAGTGTATCCCCGCGAAATCGCTTTTTACGTTACGAAGTCCATATAGTGCGCCAAGTTGTCCACCTATAGAGACCGAATATCGGACAGCATATGAGACACTGTCCGATTCGCGGAAGATTTAAGCGCCTTACGATTGCTGGCGGGGAAGGCAGGGAGTAGTAATGAAGGATGTGAGCGAACAGAAGAAAAAAAGTGCGCCCGAAGCGAAAGGCGCAACGGCTGTACGTAAATTCCACACCCACTCCATTCCGCTGGACATGGAAGATATTGCACGCGATTGGGAAAAACCGGTGGTGGACGCCGGTATCGCCGCCAAAGCCAGCGTGATTGTACGAGTCGGCATGTTGGACCTGGGAGCCGGCACCGGCTCCTTCCGCGTGCGTGAAATGATGCACCGCATCGCCTACCCGCTGGGCGTGCACGTACGCGCCGACGTGAACCTGACGGATATCGAGGCCACCTGCACGGATGGTCGTAACCGCATCACCGAAGTCGTGGATTTGCCGAGTACCGGCGTGAACACCGAACGTATCTGGCTGCTGGAACATTTCGCCGACTGGTTCTCCGTGAATCTCGGCAAGGGGTCGATGTATCACGTCGATTCGCAACTGTCCGATGGCGTGGTCAAGCATTTGGACGAACGTGACGCTTCGCAGTATTCGGCCGATCTGGCCAAGCGCCTGCGCGAACGTGCCAAGGTCGAGGCTGAGGCGGCCAACGGCAGCGTGGACGAGGCGCTGGATCTTGCGTTGAAAACCAAGGTACTCGTGACCTCCGTGGCCAAGTCCTTGGATGATGACAATGAAGAAGCCCACCGACTTTTGGCGGACAGCGCGGAAGTCACTTCGGTCGAAGACAAAGCGGCCGAAGAGAAGGCCTACGACGATGCCGAAGTGTTTACCGGTGACTCCAATGAGTCGGTTGAATCGGCGAACGCGGCGAACGGCGCAACCGCCGAAAGCCCTGCTGCAAGCAGTACGAAGCGCAAGAATCGCGTGCCCAAGGAATACGCCGAACACTTCAACGAGCGCTCCGACGAAGAGAAGGCCAAGGGCGGTATCACCGTGCGGCAGGCGCACGAGCGACTCGATCTGATTGAGCGCCGCAAGCCGCTGTACAAGCCGTGGTTCTCCGGTCTGGCCTCCGCCCTGGCCTGCGCGGCCTTCGTGTTCCTGCTCGGCGGCGGCCCATACGACATGATCGGTGCGTTCGTGGGCGCGGGCCTTGGCCAGTGGATGCGTCGCCGGCTGTTTGCATACCATCTGAACCAGTTCTTCGTCACCTTTGTGTGCGTGGCCGCGGCGGCGCTCGCCTGCACCGGCACCCTGCGACTCATCGGCATTTTCGACCCAGTCGCGCTCTCGCACGATACGGCCTACATTGGCGCCATGCTGTTCGTGATCCCCGGTTTCCCGCTCATCACCGGCGGACTCGACATGGCGAAAATCGACTTCCCCTCGGGCATCCAGCGCGTGGCGTACGTGCTGTGCATCATCCTGATGGCCACGCTGGCAGGCTGGGCCGTGGCCGTGATGGTGCACCTGCACCCGGAAGGCTTTGAACCGCTGGGGCTTGACCCGTGGGTCAACGGATCGCTGCGGTTCGTGGCGGCGTTCGTCGGCGTGTGGGGCTTCTCCGTGCTGTTCAATTCGCCGCAGCGCATGTGCCTGGCCGCCGCCCTGATCGGTGCGATCACGGACACGCTGCGCTTGGAATTGCAGGACTTCAACGTGGCACCCGAGATGGCTACCTTCATCGGCGCGTTCCTGGCGGGCATTCTGGCATCGGCGTGGCGTTCATCCGTGCGACGTGGCTGGCTACCGCCGCACCTCGGCTACCCGCGCATCTGCCTGACCGTGCCGTCGATCGTGATCATGGTGCCCGGTCTGTATATGTACCGTGCCATGTGGTACCTCGGCAGCTTCCAGACCATGAATGCGCTGGACTGGGCGTTCCGTGCGTTCATGGTGATTATCTGTCTGCCGATCGGCTTGGCGATGGCCCGCGTGGTGACCGACAAGTCCTGGCGCTACGACATCTGACCGTCATCTTAGCCCCCCTCAGGTGGGGGGAGCTCGGATAAAACAGCGTCTCAGTATGGAAACGGTGGAAGGTGCTTGAGCCCTTGTATCCACTACCATCAGGCGAAGTGCGTTGCGGCCGTATTCACGGCTGTGACGGTCTGTATGACGCCGCTCCGGCGTCAATCGCATATCAGCACATAGTTCTGCCATGGCGGTAGCCGCTTGGCGTCATGATTGAGGAGGGGCGCAGTTGGCCAACGATTTCTGGATTCTGCTGGCCATGGTCATCTATTTTGCGGCCATGCTGTCCATCGGATTCATCTACTCCAAACGCTCCAACTCCTCCTCCAAGGAATACTTTGCGGGCGGGCGCGGCGTGGGGCCGTGGCTCACGGCCCTGAGCGCCGAAGCCTCCGACATGAGCGGCTGGCTGCTGATGGGCCTGCCGGGCCTGGCCTACTTCACTGGTGCGGCCGACCCGATGTGGACCGCCGTCGGACTGGCGCTCGGCACCTATCTCAACTGGAAGCTTGTGGCCCGGCGACTGCGCCGCTACTCGGTAGTGACCGACGATGCCATCACCATTCCTGACTTCTTCGCCAAGCGTTTCCATGACAAGAAGGGCGTGATCTCCACCATCGCGGCCGTGATCATCCTGGTGTTCTTCAGCGTGTACGTGGGCAGCTGCTTCGTGACCGTGGGCAAGCTGTTCGCCACGTTGTTCGGTTTCGACTACCACGTCATGATGATCATCGGCGCGGTGGTCGTGTTCGTCTACACCGTGGTGGGCGGCTACTTGTCGGTGGTGATGACCGACTTCATTCAAGGCATGCTCATGTTCTTCGCGCTCGCGGTGGTGTTCATCGGCACCGTGGCCAGCGCGGGCGGTGTCGACAACACCGTGGAATTCCTGCGTGCCATCCCCGGCTACCTGTCCGGCACGCAGGTGGCCGCGCCCAAGCTGGACCCGGCCACCGGCCAGCAGCTCGTCGAGGCGGGCAAGGCCGTGTTCGGCGCGCCCTCCGACTACGGCATCATCACCATCATCTCCATGCTGGCGTGGGGCCTGGGTTACTTCGGTATGCCGCAGGTGCTGGTGCGCTTCCTGTCCATCCGCAGCGTGGAAGAAGTGCGCAAGTCCCGAATCATCGCCACCTCCTGGTGCGTGATTTCGCTGGGTTGCGCGGTGTGCATCGGCTTGGTGGGGCGCGCGATGATGCCCACCGAACTGCTGACCTCCACCGATGCGGAGACCATCTTCATCGTGCTGGCGCAGACCCTGCTGCCGAGCTTCATGTGCGGCGTGGTGGTCTCCGGCATTTTCGCGGCCTCGATGAGCTCCAGCTCCTCGTATCTGATCATCGGCGCTTCGGCCATGGGCGAGAACATCTTCCGCGGGCTGCTGCACCGCAAGGCCACCGACAAGCAGGTCATGATCGTGGCCAGGGTCACGCTGGTGGTCATGTTCCTGTTCGGTATTCTGGTGGCATACGACCAGAACTCGTCGATCTTCCAGGTGGTGTCTTACGCGTGGGCCGGGCTTGGCGCCTCATTCGGCCCGTTGATGCTGTGCTCGCTATACTGGCGTCGCGCCAACAAGGCCGGCGCCGTGGCCGGCATGCTGTCCGGCACGGCGGCCGTGCTCGTCTGGCACAACCTCGTCAAGCCCTTGGGCGGCGTATTCGCCATCTATGAGCTGCTGCCGGCGTTCATCATTTCGCTGCTGTTCATCGTGGTGGTTTCGTTGCTGACCGCCAAACCGAACGAGCGTATGCTCTACGAGTTCGACCACTACATGGACGATCCGCTGCCCGGCACCCTGCCGTCCGGCACCGTGCTCGTCGACGAGCCCATGGAAGCCATGGAGTCCGAGGTTCGCAGCGGCAAATGACACGTGCCTGCTGTGCGGTCGGCTCGTATGGCAGAGGAGTGGCTTTTTTGTGGTTCGGCAGGAACCATTGAGGCCAAAACGGACTTCGAGGGGCTGATTTGACGTTCTGGAGAGGTCTACTTCCGTTTCAAGGGGCTGATGCCTGAGTAGACGCGGCTCCAAAACGGCGGAATGGCGTTGACGTAAGGGCATTGATACACGTGGTCTACCGGATGATCAGCCCCTTGAAACGGAAGTAGACCTCCGGCGGAGGCCAAATCAGCCCCTTGAAATGGGTTTTGAATACCGTAGCGCGGTGCGGACGGTGCGGACTGACTCTACCGGGCTTATTATTCCTGCGTCGTCGGAATAATTGGCAGCAGAGGCTCGAATTTCAGCCGTTTGTACAGTGGAATACGGCGTAGCTTTCGGACATCGCTAATTTGCTGGGTAGTTTGCCGCATCGTGAGCTGGACCGTTTTGCCCGTAACCTCCTGTATCCTTTCGGCAACTCTTCGGGCAAGGGCCTCTTCTCCCGCTTCGTCGCCAATATCTAATTTGGTGACTTGAATGTACTTCCAGCCAGCATCTTCGATCATCTGGCGGCGTCTCGCGTCATTCAGCCATTGCCCGGCATGATGAGAGCCTTCGTATTCGATACATATCTTGAATTCAGGGTATGCAAGATCGAGATATATGGGTCTGGTGTTGTTTCCTACGAATATTGGATAATTCACCTGCGGGCAATTCAGACCGTATTTCAAGAGAACCAAACGAGTTCGTGTTTCCATGGAGGAATCTGTGCCCGCGCGCGCCAAAAGTAGGGCGCGACGGCATTTGTTATACCCGCGGAACAAATACGAATTGGTGCCATTCTCTTTGTCGGCTCGCACCTGGGCCTCGGCCTCATCGAGATACAGAGAAAGGGCGTCGATGGTTGTTCTGCAGAGCCTTCGATCTCGTCGCATCATGGAATCAGCGAGAACGATGAGTTCTTCAAGTTCGAGATACGCGGAGAGCATGGCCCATGTGCAAGCTGGTGAAGTGCATGTGAATTGTCCCTCGATTATGACCGTGTCTAGTGGAAAAGGCCATACAACCACTTTGACCCCCACAATGTGCCGTTTGTCATTGGCGTGTGGAACCGCAACAATGGTTGTAGTTGCAAGGCCTCTGTGTTTGCTTGATATGCGGGGTACTTCAATTGACAAAAGCTCCAACGCTGTTGTCAGGGCATAGGGTGGGCGCCATGCGCTTCGTCGTTGAACATCTGCGCACGTCTGCATTCGTTGGTACTTCTGCATTGTCAGCTCGGTCAATGCCGTTGAGCTACCCATGATGATCACCCCTTCGTGATGTTCGCTTTGTCCTCGCAGTGTAGAGTCCGGCTACCGGCCCTGTCTACCGCCCCAATTTTTCGGTGGATAAATGTGGATAAGTCGGTGGATAAACTATGGGTGTTCATCGCAGTTGCAGGCCATCCCGCAATTACATGGAACGTAGGGGTTTGCAGGCAGCCAGCGGGAATCGCCGTCGACGGCGCGATTCAACTTGGACGAATCTCCATGGCGTTCATGCAAAGGTGGCATGATGGCCGGTATGAGTAGCTTGGTGCGTATTGTCAATGCCGGTGTTCCGGGGTCTCAGGACCGCGTGGATGTGGTGCTTCGCGATGGGGTTGTTGCGTCTGTCGGCCCTGCTGGAACGGTCTCGGCTTCGGACAGCACGATGCAGACTAAGGCGCATACGACATCGTTGGAATACGCGACGAATGCCATTGCTTCTGGCAGCGTCTCAATCCCAACGTCGGCCGCCGCACCCGCCGACGAAACCACCATCGACGCCGACGGCCTGTGGGTTATTCCCGGCCTGTGGGACTGCCACACGCACTTCACGCAATGGGCTAAGACGCTGGGCCGACTGGACCTCATCAATGCCCGTTCCGCCGCCGAAGCGATGGACATGTTGCGCCGTCATCTGGATGAGCGCCGCGCCGCCGACACGCTTGACCCAGATGCCTTCGTGGTGGGCATGCGATTCCGTCACTCGCTGTGGGCCGACGACGAGCAGCCCACACTGGCCGCAATTGACGCCGTGACCGGCGAACAGCCGGTGGCCCTCTCCAGCGCGGACATGCACTGCGGATGGGTGAATTCCGCCGCGGCCCGCAGGCTTGGCGTACATGTGGACGAATCCGGTCTGGTCGGTGAACTCGAATGGTTCAACGCCTACACCGCCTTCGACAAGGCGCCGGGCGCTGCTGAAGAGACTGACCGTCTGCTGCGCGAGGCCGAACAGGACGCCGCAAGCAAGGGCGTGGTGGGCATCCGCGATTATGAAATGGCCGAAAACATCGATACATGGATCAATCGTTTCGCGGCCGGCATTAACGGTTTGCGCGTGGACGCCGGTGTATACCCCGAGCGGTTGCGAGCCGCCATTGACGCGGGTTGGCATACCGGCAAGGAATTGCCGGGCAGCGCCGGGCTTGGCCATGTGGGCGCCATGAAGCTCATCTCGGACGGATCGCTCAACACCCGCTCCGCCTACTGCTCCACGCCGTATTCGGGCATCGAGCCGCTGACGTATGGCACGCTGAGCTACACGCCGCAGCAAATCGAAGACTATATGCGCCTAGCCACCGAGCATGGCTTCGACATTGCCTGCCACGCCATTGGCGACGAAGCGAACACCATTGCGCTCAACGCAGTCGCCGCCACGCACGCACATGGATCGATCGAGCATGCGCAGATGCTCAAACCCGTCGATATCCCGCGTTTCGCCGAGCTGGGGCTCACGGCCAGCATCCAGCCGCAGCACGCCATGGATGACCGCGACGTCATCACCCGTTTCTGGGCCAACCCGGCCGGCATCCCTTATCCGTTCAGGGCCCTCCACGACGCCGGTACCACGCTGCGCATGGGCTCGGATGCGCCCGTGGCCCCGCTGGACCCGTGGCTGGCCATTTCCGCCGCCGTGCTCGGCACCGAAAGCTCTGACCGCGAGCCGTTCCAGCCCGAGCAGTGCCTCGATGTGCATACCTCGCTGGCAGCCTCGACCGCCACTGGCCGTGACCGCCTTGCATCCGGCGACCCGGCCGATGTGGTGTTGCTGGACGCCGACCCATACGCCGCCGATACTCCGGAAGCCATGCGCGCTATGCCGCAACACGTCGTAATGACATTGCTGTGCGGGGAGCGTACGTATTGATGCAAGCCATCGGCATGAAGTGAACAGAGGTCCGTCTTGATAGCCGCGTTGCACGGAAAAACAAGAAATCCGCCCCTCGAAGTGAAGATAGGACACAGCAGACGCCGCAATACAAAAACGCCGTGTCAGTTGCCCAGTTGGGGCTGACACGGCGTCTTGCTACGAGCGGCGGGAAAATCAGTACTTCATGCCCATGGCCTCGCGCACCTGGTCGAGGGTCTCCTCGGCGATGGCGTTGGCGCGCTTGTTGCCGTCGTGCAGGATGTCACGAATGGAATCCATGTCCTTGGCCAGCTCGGCGCGGCGCTCGCGGTGCGGGGCCAGGAACTCGTTGACTGATTCGATGACGTATGCCTTGAGCGCGCCGGCGCCGGAATCACCGATCTCCTCGGCGATGTCCTTCGGGTCGCGGCCGGTCACCAGGCCGGCGGTGGTCAGCAGGGCGGAGACCTGCGGGCGGGCAACCGGGTCGAAGGTGATGCGGCGCTCGGAATCGGTCGGGCTCTTCTTGATGAGCTTGGCGGTTTCCTCGGCGGTGGCGCCCAGCATGATGGAGTTGCCGTACGACTTGCTCATCTTGCGGCCGTCGAGACCCGGAATCTCCGGCGCCTCAGACAGAATGGCGGCCGGCTCCGGGAACACCGGGTTCTTCTTGGCGTAACGCTCGTTGAAACGGCGGGCGATGGTGCGCGTGATTTCCACGTGCGGCAGGTTGTCCTTGCCGATCGGCACGACATTGGCCTTGCAGAAGAGGATGTCGCACGCCTGATGCACCGGGTAGGTGAGCAGCAGACCGGTCAGCGCGTGGCCGGACGCCTCCATCTCGGACTTCACGGTCGGGTTGCGGTGCAGCTCGGCCTCGGTGACCAAGGACAGGAACGGCAGCAGTAGCTGGTTCTCGGCCGGCACGGCGGAGTGGGTGAACATCATGGTCTTGTTCGGATCGATGCCGGCGGCCATGTAGTCGAGCACCAGGTTCAGCACGTTGTCTTGGATGTGCTCGGTGGTGTCGCGGTCGGTGATCACCTGGTAGTCGGCGATGATGATGTTCGTGTTGACGCCGCGCTCCTGCATGGCGACACGCTCACGGATCGAGCCGAAGTAGTGGCCGAGGTGCAGCCGGCCGGTCGGGCGGTCGCCGGTCAACATGGTGAAGGACGACGGCTTGGCCTCCAGCTTGGCGAGCGTTTCGTCCGAACGCTTTTTGGCCGCGAGGAAGCTCGCGCTCATCTCATTGCCTGCCGCTGTCAGTTGCTGCTCGTCGGTCATGCGAAAATCCTTTGAATATGCCCTAAATAAACGCTTTTTATGGTAAAAGTGTGAGCCGACAACGAACAAGCCACTATTAGTGGTACTCTCTATTGTTGATGAATCGAACAGCACAGTAATCGCAGGGGGTCAGATGGGCCGCGGACGTCAAAAAGCAAAACAGCAGAAAATTGCCCGAAAGCTCAAGTACCTGACCACCGATACCGACTACGATGAGCTGGCAAAAGAGCTGAGCGAGCAGGAGCCGGGAATGGGCTCTCCTGACCCGTTCGCCGACATCGATGACCAGTATGCGGACAAGGATGTGGATTCCGCTGCTGATGACCACGCTTCCGGTGCCGCCGAGGCAGCTCCCGCTACGCAGGAGGATGACCTCGACGAGTACGCCAAGTGGGCTGCCGAAGCCGCCGCAAAGGCGACCAGCGGCGAGTTCCCGGCCTCCGCGCCTGCCGCACCGAAGCCGGCCCCGCGCAAGCCGATTCCGATGCCCATGCCTTCCGCGCTCAAGCCCAAGAAGAGCTGAACGCCGGTCTTCTCGTAATAATCCCCTTGTGCTTGGTTGAGCACAAGGGGATTTGTGGTTATGGCTGATGGTGCCGCCGCTGGTGGCTTACTTACGCTTCGCGCCTCACAGCGGCAGCAGGTCGCTCAGGTCGTCGCGCTCGCCGACCGCGCTGATGTGGCCGGCGTCCTTTTCCTCTGCCCATGTGGTGATGCCGCAGGCCAGCCGCAGCCAGACTTCCGGGTCCAGCTCGATGACGTCCGGCGGGGTCAGGTTATGCGGGTCCGATTCCGGGCCGTCCAAGATTTTGACCGCCCCCCACGGCGCGACACGCACCTCCACGCCAGGGCCGGGTGCGCGCCGCTCCAGCAGAAACAGCGAGTAGCGCACGGCCATCGCCCACACCGGGCGTGGCAAGACAGGGGAGACGGTCAGACGATGTGGTGTGTTGTCCGCCAGCTCCCGGGCCGCGGCACGCCATTGCACCAGCGCGTCATGCCCGCGTTTCAGGTCTTTTTCAAGAATTACTGCCATGTATCCCATCATGGCACCGGAGCCGGAAGATCTTCCATAATGCAAACGATGGCATACGGTGTGATGCGGAATATCGGGGCATGTGCTACGCTCTAAATGAGAACGTATGCAAGAACGCTCCGCCATCGTCGTTACGGAGAGTTCATGCTTACGTTTGTGCGACGATACCTATCGCGCGGCATAATAAACACGGGCACTTATCCCGGAAGGAAAGTCAGAATGACCGAAATCACCGCACCGAAGTCTCCTGTCACGGCGGAACAATTCGCCGACGAGATTCGTGAACAACTGAAATACACTCAGAACGTCACCACCGAGCAGGCTACCCCTGCTGACGTGTATGTCGCCGCATCCAAGGCCGTGCGCAACCACCTTGCCGACTCCTGGTTCAAGACCCAGGCCGACACCGTGAACGGCAACACCAAGGCCGTCGGCTACCTGTCCGCAGAATTCCTGATGGGTAAGCAGCTGCGCAACGCGCTGCTCAACGCCGGTCTGACCGAGCAGTTCGACAAGGCCGTGGAAGCCCTCGGCTTCAAGGTCCAGGACGTCGTCGACGCCGAATACGAGCCGGGCCTCGGCAACGGCGGCCTCGGCCGTCTGGCCGCCTGCTTCATCGACTCCCTCGCCTCGCTGGGCGTGCCGGCCTTCGGCTACGGCATCCAGTACAAGTACGGCATCTTCAAGCAGGAGTTCGACAAGGACGGCAAGCAGGTCGAAACCCCGGACTACTGGCTGGCCAACGAAGAGCCGTGGGGCCACATCGACTACAACCGCGACCAGAAGGTTTCCTTCGGCGGCAAGGTCGTCGAGAACGCCGACGGCACCAAGACCTGGCAGCCCGCATGGTCCGTGCGCGCCGTGCCGGTGGACTACCTGGTCCCCGGCTACAAGTCCGGCCGCGTGAACACCCTGCGCCTGTGGAGCGCCAAGAGCTACGACGAGTTCGATCTGCTCGCCTTCAACCGCTCCGAGTACATGGAAGCCGTGACCCCGCAGGTCAAGGCCGAGAACATCTCCAAGATTCTCTACCCGGAAGACTCCACCAAGGTCGGCAAGGAACTGCGCCTTGAGCAGCAGTACTTCTTCGTCTCCGCCTCCCTGCACGACGCCATCCGCGTCTTCTACCCGGGCCAGGACAAGCCGGATCTGACGACTTTCCCGAACAAGATCGTCTTCCAGCTCAACGACACCCACCCGGTGATCGGCATCCCCGAGCTCATGCGCATCCTCATCGATGAGTACGGCTACGACTGGGATACCGCGTGGTCCATCACCACCAAGACCTTCAACTACACCTGCCACACCCTGCTGCCGGAGGCCCTTGAGGTCTGGCCGGCCAGCCTGATCGGCGAGCTGCTGCCGCGTCACCTTGAGATCATCGAGAAGATCAACGCGCAGTTCGAGGACGAGCTCAAGTCCAAGGGCGTCGACAAGAACACCATCAAGGACATGGCCATCTACACTGGCGACGCCGTGCGCATGGCCTACTTGGCCACCTACGGCGGCTCCCACGTCAACGGCGTGGCCGAGCTGCACTCCCAGCTCCTGAAGGACGTCACCCTCAAGAACTTCTCCGACGTCTACCCGGACAAGTTCACCAACGTGACCAACGGCGTGACTCCGCGTCGCTTCGTCAAGCTCGCCAACCCGCGCCTGTCCGACCTCATCACCGAGGGCCTCGGCACCGACAAGTGGCTCTCCGACCTGGAGATGCTCAAGGGCCTCGAGCCGCTGGCCAAGGACGATGAATTCGTCAAGAAGTTCGCCGCCGTCAAGAAGGCCAACAAGGTCGACTTCGCCGCCTACGCCAAGCGCGAGTACGGCTTCGAGCTCGACCCGAACACCATGTTCAACACCATGGTTAAGCGCCTGCACGAGTACAAGCGCCAGTCCCTGAAGATCCTGTCCGTCATCTCCACCTACGCCGACATCAAGTCCGGCAAGGTCAAGGCCGAGGACGTCACCCCGCGCACCGTGTTCTTCGGTGCCAAGGCCGCCCCGGGCTACTACCTGGCCAAGATGACCATCCAGCTCATCAACAACGTCTCCCGCGTGGTCAACAACGATCCGGACGTCAAGGGCAAGCTGGCCGTGTACTTCCCGTGGAACTACAATGTGCGCCTCGCCCAGCACCTGATTCCCGCCACCGACCTCGACGAGCAGATCTCGCAGGCCGGCAAGGAGGCCTCGGGTACCGGCAACATGAAGTTCGCCCTCAACGGCGCGATGACCGTCGGTACGCTCGATGGCGCGAACGTCGAGATCCGTGAGCGCGTCGGCGCCGAGAACTTCTTCCTGTTCGGCATGACCGTCGACGAGGTCGAGAAGAAGTACGCCGAGGGCTACAATCCCGCCTCCTACTACGAGGCCGACCCGCGCCTGAAGCACGCCATCGATATGGTGGCCGACGGCACCTTCTCCAACGGCGACCGCAACGCCTACTCCCCGCTCGTGGCCGACTGGCTGACCAAGGACTGGTTCATGACCTTGGCCGACTTCTCCGCCTACATGGACATCCAGTCCGAGATCGAGGCCCTCTACGCTGATGAGCTCGAATGGAACCGCAAGGCCCTGCTCAACGTGGCCAACTCCGGCTACTTCAGCTCCGACCGCTCCATGGAAGACTATTTGGAACGTATCTGGCACACTGCTCCTCTGGCCTGACGGCCGCCGGAGCGGCGCGCCAGCTACGTGCTGGTTTCTACCTCGCGGCTGTCGCCGCTCGGCGTCGCCTACGGGAAGCCCACCGGGCTTCCCGCTTAACGGCTCCGCGTATCTGGCACACTGCTCCTCTGGCCTGACGGCCGCCGGAGCATAAGAAGCCCCGCAACCGACATCCATCGGTTGCGGGGCTTCTTGCGTTGAAAGACCGCCCTATCAGGCTTCGGCCGGGGCGGCTTTCGCCTCGTCATCGGCCTCATCCTCGGCCTTATTCAGACCTAGGTCGACCGGCGAGGAGCTGTTCTCCCACGGCTCCTCCCACGGATCGTAATCCGGGTTCTGCTGCTTGTAGATGTACAGGCCAACAAGCGCGGCGAGCAATCCGCCGAACAGCAGCGCGAAGAACTTCCAACCGTTAGAAGACTTGTTCTCCATGACGGCTCCTTTCCCTAGGGATCGTCTGGTCGGTATGCCCATTCAGACCGACTCTGCTCCCTATTCTAGGCCGCTGTTTGTGACGATTGGGTGGAATGACATTCGTGGGCGATTCATCCGCGCCCGTCTGCCCTTGGCCGGCTCGGCATCTTCGCGGCGCGTGGAACGCATCCGAGACCTTCGATACAGTGGGCTGCATGCATATTCCTACACAACGGGAGATTCGATACCAGTGGGAGCGCGGTGGTCCGGTGATGACCTGGGCGCTGATTGTTGCGTGCGTGGCAGTGTGGCTACTGGAGGTATTGTTGGGATTTATTGCCCCGGGCCTGAGGGCTTGGTTGATGTACCTCGGCATGGCGGCTCCGGTCAGACTGGTGGCTGAGCCGTGGACGCTCATCACCTCGATGTTCCTGCATGCGCCGAACTCGCTATTGCATATCCTGTTCAACATGATTGCTCTGTATTCCGTGGGCCCAGTGCTGGAACGAATGATCGGCCACTGGCGGTTCTTGGGACTGTATGTGATTTCCGGCCTTGGCGGCTCCCTGGGACTTATGGTGTGGGCTGCGGTGGCTCCGGGAGGCATCGGCTGGCAGATGGCAGCCTATGGGGCTTCTGGAGCCTTATTTGGCCTGTTTGCATCATTGCTGGTGGTATATCGCCGTATCGGCGCCGATATCCGCTCCATGTTGATCTGGATGGCGGTGAACTTCGCCTTGCCGTTCGTGGTCGGTGGCGTGGCGTGGCAGGCGCATGTCGGCGGCTTTGTAGTGGGTGGAATACTCACATGGCTGCTGGTGGGTGGTGTGCCGGCGTGGCGCGGTAAAAGCCTGAAATGGCGCATGCAGGTGTACGGCTGGGCCATGGTGGTGCTGGTCATTGCGTTGATTCTGTTGTGCAATATGGCCAATCCTTACGGGTGGATGAGTTTCGGCTCCCTGCACTGATATGGCTTGATATGGCTTGATATGGCTTGATATGGCTTGATATGGCTGTAAAAAAAACGATTGATGCCGGGTATTGCGGAACATGCAGTGCCCGGCATCAATGTATGTGCGGAAAGCGACGATGTGGATATTAGCGATGTGGATATCGTCGTTCGGCGAGTGGGTGTGTGCCGTATGAAGATATCCACAGTAATGAGATGCGCGCAATGACGAGTTATCCACGATAATGAGTTATCCACAATGGTGACTTGTGCACAAGTGTGTAGAAAAGTGCATAAGACTGTGGATAACTTATGTGGATAAGTTAGGAATGCCGCGGTATTATTGGGTTTGTTGCAGTGGATAACTCGGGTGTATAACTGTTCCCTCGCTGTGGCGATGTATGCCAAGCCAAAGTTATGCACGAGATATACACCGAGAAACGCCGCTTATCCACCACTTATCCACATGGTTTTCCACATTCGGTGGAAAACTACATGGGTGTAATTCATCCACAGGCTGTGGATAACGTAGTGGATAAGTCGTGGATAAGTGGTGGATAGCTGTGGATGAACAGGCTAAGGCACGAAAAAGGCCGACCTCCGCATACGGGAGGTCGGCCTTTCTCATAAGAATTAAGGACAACCTAACGATAGAAAAAACAATCTACCGATAGATAAGCGCAACGAGCCGGAACTCAGCGCCATCCCATCGTCATCAGGAATCCGATCATGATCAGGGCGAAGCCGATGCCGAGGTTCCACGCACCGATGTTCGGAATCGGCCAGGAACCGGACGGGGAGAGGTAGTACACCACGCACCAAATCAGGCCGATGATCATAAACGCGCAGAACAGCGGCACGAACCAACGCGGGTTCGACTTGGTGCCCTTAATGGTTTCTTCAACGCGCTTGGTGTTCTCCGCCTGGCGGTTCATCATACGCTGCATCTGCGGGGTCAGCGTGGCCTTATCGGCAGTGGCGTTGAGCACGGCCTGCACCTGCTCCATATTCACGCCGTAAGCCGCGCCTTCCTCGGCAGAAGCGTTCTCTGCGTTCTGCTCGGTGTCTTTGCTGGCGGTCTCGTCAGCAACGGTGCTGGATGAGGTCTCGCTCTGCCAGTCCTTCTGGTTGTTCGAGTCGGTTTCGTGCAGCTCTTCGTCAGCCATCAGCATAGTCTCCATTCAATAGGCTAAAAGTCATAATAGTGGCTACACTCGAAAGCGGCGACCAGAGTCGGCAAGAAGACAGGAAATTCATGGCCAGACATGTACGTAAGCACGGTGCACGGCACTCCCTATGGGGTGGTGTCGCGGTATTCGTCGTCATTGCCTTGACCGGTTTTCTGCTGAGCACCAACGTGAGGGTCAATCGTACGGTTGCCGCCACCAACGATACGGCCGATCTGGTGGAGCAAGGCGTGGACGAGGCCAACCAGCTGCAGCAGGACGTCAGCGATCTGACCAAACAGGTCGCCAATCTTACGGACGCGCTCAAGGCCGATGGCACCGATGGCACCGACAGCACACAGAACCAAGGCAAGGACTCCAGCAATGTGGATTCCAGCCTGATGCTGCCCGCGCTCAGCGGCAGCGGCGTAACGGTAACGCTGGATGATTCTCCGTTGTGGGAGAACGCAGTCAACAACAACGGCACGACCGCCAATATCAACGATTACGTGATCCACCAGCAGGACGTCGAATCGGTGGTGAATGCCTTGTGGGCCGGCGGTGCCGATGCGCTGATGATTATGGATCAGCGGGTGCTGTTCAATTCGGCGGTCATCTGTTCCGGCAACGTGCTGTCGTTGCACGGTAAGAAATACTCGCCGCCGTTCACCATTTCCGCGATTGGTGACCCTCAAAGACTTCGCGCAGCGTTGAACGACTCCGAAGCCATTACCATTCTTAAGCAATATGTGACCGCGTTTGGCATTGGCTACAAGGTGGAGAATGCCGAGGACCTTCAGTTCCCCGCTACCGCCGCCTTGCTGCAGCAGTTGAAATATGCCACGGTCGATACGTCAAAGACCACAGATGAGGAGCAGACTCAGCAATGAGACACGGCAGGCACAACAGCGGCGTACCGGCGCCCATTGATCTCGCGTCCGTGTCGGACGTACAGCCCTTCCCCGAGGACGATGCCGCACGAATGGCGGCAGACCCGGCCAACGCCAGTAGGGCAAGGTCCCGTCGTGCCGCAGTACGCGGCGCGTCTTCGCCCCAGCGGAGCCCGGTCTGGCAGGCACTCGGCATCTGCGCCGAACTGCTGATTACCGCTGCCGTGATTTGCGCCCTGTACATCGTCTGGCAGATGTGGTGGACCGGTGTCGAGGCGGAGCGAGCCCAGAACGAAACCACCCAGTCCGTCGACTGGAGCGACCCCAGCAACAACGGGGGAACGGTCACCATCGCCAAAGCCCAGGAGGGCGATGCGCCGGTACAGCCGAAAGACGCGAAATATGGCGACTTGATTGCGCAGATCTACATTCCGCGCTTCGGCTCCCAATGGCACCGCAACATCGTGGAAGGCACCACGCTCGAGCAGCTCAATCGCCACGGTCTGGGCCATTACGACACCACCCAGATGCCGGGGCAGGTCGGCAACTTCGCCGTCGCCGGCCACCGCAACGGCTACGGGCAGCCGTTGGGCGATGTGGACAAGTTGCAGGAAGGCGATCCCATCATCGTTCGTACCAAGGATTACTGGTACGTCTACCACTACACCCGGTACGAGATTGTGCTGCCCACGGACGTGCATGTGATCGCCCCCAATCCGGAAGACTCCACTGCCAATCCCACCAAACGCATGATCACACTGACCACCTGTGAGCCGAAATACTCCACCCCCACCCATCGATGGATCAGCTATGGTGAGTTGGCGTACTGGGCCAAAGTGTCCGACGGTGTGCCCAAAGAGCTGGCTACTACTGATTCGTCCGGTGCAGTGATGTTCTCCACCACCGAAACCCCCTCGATCGCTTCCCGCATTGGCTCGCTGGACAAGGTGGTATTCGGCGCGCTGGTAGTGTGGCTGGTTCTGTTCATTGCCGCTGCGGTGGCATGGCGCTGGCCGGTGCTGCGCGAGATTCGCGCGGGTGAGCGTCGCCGTCCGGATGCCAGCATCTATGGCGGACTGTTGCGTCTGCAGCCCGGCGTGGCACCGATTCGATGGTTGCTGCTGGCTCTGCTGCTGTTCGCAGCCGCCGCGGCGCTGTTCCAGTGGGGATTCCCTTGGGCCGCCGCCAATATCCCATTCCTACAGCAGATGTCGAACTTCGTGGCAGCGAGCTGACGGCATCCTAGTACTATGGCTTGCAGTACACGTCCCTCAAGGAGAGCCCTATGACCGATTCCGCGCATATTTTGGTGGTGGATAACTACGATTCCTTCGTCTACACGATCGTAGGCTATCTGCAAACCCTTGGCGCCACTGTTGATGTGGTGCGTAACGACGCTATCGACCCAGCCGCGCCGGGTGTACTGGACGGTTACGATGGCGTGCTGATTTCTCCCGGCCCTGGTGCTCCGGCCGAATCCGGTGCCAGTGAGGATATGATTCGCCTGTGCGCGGCCAGCGGCGTGCCGATGTTTGGTGTGTGCCTGGGCTTGCAGGCGCTCGCTGAGGTGTACGGCTGCACTGTGGACCATGCGCCCACCATCATGCATGGCAAGACCAGCTTGGTGGAACATATCGATGACGAGATTTTCGAGGGCGTGGCCAACCCCATGACCGCCACCCGCTACCATTCGTTGGCCGTCGAGCCCGATTCGGTGCCGGATACGCTGGTGGTTACCGCGTGGACGCAAGGCGACCACATTATTCAGGGCGTGCGTGTCAAGGGCAAGCCGATGTACGCCGTGCAATTCCATCCCGAATCCGTGATGACCCAGGACGGCTACCGTCTGCTGGCCAACTGGCTTAAGGTCTGCGGCCAAGACAACGCCGTGGCCAAGTCCGCCGGCCTCCAGCCCAAAGTTACGAAGTAGCTTTTCCGCGCGGCGATACTCTCCCCGGAATGTGTCGCTAGAACGAGGCTTGCGTACTGGTTTTGCGACGCTTCCCGGGATTGTTGCGCTGGGATAGCTCTTTATACAGCAAAGGGGAGGGGCGCAGAAGCCCTTCCCCTTTGTGTTGCGTGTATGTGTTGCGCTATTTGCGTTGCATATGCGCAACACATACACGCCCGGCGCTTACTTGCTACTCACCGGTTCACTCACCGGTTCCGCCCCCGTTGCCAGTACCGTTGCCACCGTCTCCGGTACCGGTACCGCCGCCAGTGCTGCCGGCCTTCGTGGTAATGGTGACGGTCGATCCCGCATCTACCTGGCTGCCAGCGCCAGGATTGATGCTGACTACCACAGCGGTGCTGCCGGTTGGACCATTGGCCTGAGCCTTGAGGCCCACGGCCTTGAGCATGAGTTCGGCGGTGACGTAGTCAGTGCCAGCGGTGATATTCGGCACAGCGACCTTCTCCTTGCCCGTGGACACCCAAATGGTGATGAACCCGCCCTGTGCGATGGAAGAGCCCGAATCAGGGCTTACACGGGTAATCAGACCGGCCTCCACCGTATCGGAGCTCTCCTGCTCCACAGTGAAGCTGAACTTGCCCTCATACTGCTGTAGCACGCTGTCCTTCGACTGACCGACCAAATTGCTCGGTACGGTGGTCATGCCGGAAGAAACATATATGGTGATGGTGGTGCCCTTGGGAACCGACTGACCGGCGGCAGGATCGGTTTTCGTCACCATATCCTTGGCGATGTCGGCGCTGTCTTCGGTTTTGACGGCGGCGTTCACCTTGAACCCGGCGCTTTCCAGAATGCTGCGCGCCTCTTCCTGGCTGCGTTCCTTGACATCCGGAACCTGAGTGGACTGCGGGCCTGCGGAGAACCACACCTTCACGGCAGATCCCTTGGCCACCTTGGAGCCGGCGTCCGGGCTCATCTTGGTGCAGGTGCCTTCCGGCTCGGTGGAGTCGGTGTCTTGCTTTTCGGTCATCTTCAAACCCGATGCCTTGAGTTTGAGCTCGATGCTGTCCTTGGATGTGGAAGCGTTGCACACCTCAGGGATGGTGACGGTGTCTTCCGAGGACTTGTTGCCGGAGCCGTTCATGGCGAACACGATGCCCACAATGACAAGCACCGCGACGATAGCCGCGATCACCGAACCGATGATGATCTTCTTGCGCTTCTTGGCCTTGGCCGCCGCCGCACGCTGCTGCGCACGGGACTGCAACGCCGCTGCATTGGCACCATTGGCCGGTGGAATCTGCTCGAACTGACCGGTCACCGGGTTGAATGCCTGGGTGGGTTGCTGATGCGGTTCCACCGGCGTGGTGGGCAAATCACGTTCGGCTTCCTTGCGGGCCTTCATATTCGACAGGTCCGTCAACGGGTTGAACGCGGCCGCCACCGGCACGCCGCCGTTCATGTAGGTCAGGATGTCGGTCTTGAATTCGGAGGCCGTGGCATAGCGATTCTGGCGGTCCTTGGCCATGGCCTTGGCGCAGATCGAATCCCACATCTTCGGCAGCCCCGGCACCACGGCGGATGGCGGCGTGGCGACTTCGGAAACATGCTGGTAGGCGATGGCCACGGCGGAATCGCCGGTAAACGGCGGGCGGCCGGTGAGCATCTCGTAGAGCACGCAGCCGGCGGAATACAGGTCGGAACGCATGTCGACGGTCTCGCCGCGCGCCTGCTCGGGAGAAAGGTACTGTGCGGTGCCCACCACGCCCTGCGACTGGGTCATGGTGGCTGCGGAATCGTCCAGAGCGCGGGCGATGCCGAAGTCCATGACCTTGACCACGCCCTGCTCGGAAATCATGATGTTGCCGGGCTTGATATCGCGGTGGATAATGCCCATGCGATGCGAATAGTCGAGCGCGTTAAGCACGCCCAACATCACCTGTTCGCAGTCGCGCTGGCTGAGTGCGCCGTTGACCTTGATGATGTCGCGCAGGGTCTGGCCCTTGACGTATTCCATGACGATGTATGGCAGACGCTCGGCATCGCCGCTTTCGGAAGAAACCAGTTCTTCTCCCGAATCGTAGATGTTCACGATGTTCGGGTTGTTCATCTGGGCCACGGCGTGTGCTTCGCGGCGGAAACGGGCCAGGAAGATGTCGTCGTTGGCCAGATCGGCGCGCATGATTTTCACGGCCACGGTACGGCCCAGACGGGTGTCAAGAGCCACGTGGACCTCGGCCATGCCGCCACGACCGATGAGCTGGCCAAGCTGGTAGCGTCCGCCGGCCAATGCGGTGGGCATACTGGTGCTCATTGCTTATTCCCTCCCAATCTTGAGGCCGGGGCCTCCAAAACAATGCGTGGCGTGCTGGTCACTCGGCGCGGCAGTCGATTGCCGGACGTGGCCATGGCGGTGTCGGCCATTTCGGTCTGCTGATCCAGCAGACGGCGTTCGATGCGTGCCAGCGTACGGGACACCACCAGCGCGTCTTTCGGGCGATCCAACGGGTCCTTGGCCAGCATTGACATGACAAATTCGCGTAACTGGACGTCCACCGAGTCCGGCAGCGGAGGCACGGGATTGTTCACGTGCGCTGCGGCGATATCGACCGGAGTGGTGCCGGTGAACGGACGATGCCCGGCAAGGCCCTCGTACGCCACTACGCCCAGTGAATAGATGTCCGATTGCGGCGTGGCCTGCTGGCCCTGCGCCTGCTCGGGGGAGATGTATTGTGCGGTGCCCACCACCATGCCGTCCTGGGTGATCTGGCCCTGACCCGTGGAGTAGCTCACACCGAAATCGGTGATCTTCACTTCGCCGGTGTCGGAAACCATGATGTTGGCCGGCTTGACGTCACGATGAATCACGCCGTGCGAGTGGGCCACGAACAGGCCTCGCGCGGTCTGAATCAGGATGGGCAGCAGTTCGATGGGATCCATCGCGCCCTTGCTATGGAACAGGTCCGCCAACGATTTCGAGGGGACGTATTCCATAATCAGAAAGCCGATGCCGTCATGCTCGTAGTATTCGAACAACGCAGCGATGTTCGGGTGCGCCAGATTGGCGGAATTATGGGCTTCGGCACGCAGGCGGCGCAGCTTGGCCTCGGCGTTGGTCACGTCCGAGCGCAGCGCCTTGATGGCCACTTCACGGCCGAGCTGAATATCGTAGCCTTTCCAGACCTCGCCCATACCGCCTTGCGCAAGACGCGAATCAAGACGATATCGGCGGTGAATAAGCTGTCCTTCGATAAGTTTCACTGCTGCAAAGCCTCCTGCATCATCGCGCGCATGATCGGGCCAGCGGCGAGCGAACCGTATACATCTGTGTTATGCACCAACACCGCGACGGCGATTTGCGGATTGTCCGCCGGCGCGAAACCGATCACCCAGCCGTCGATGGCAGAGTTGTCGGTACCGATTTGTGCGGTACCGGTTTTGGCCGCCACCTTGATGCCGTCGATGGCCAGCTGCGGATTGGCCTCGGTCACCACGCTCTCCATCATCGTGGTGAGCTTGTCTGCGGAATCCTTGCTGAACGCGTTGGCCATGGTTTGCGGTTTGGTCTGCGAAAGTACGGTGAGATCGGCGGCGCGCACACGATCGACCAGCGTGGGCTGCATCAGTTTGCCATTGTTGGCGATTGCCTGCGCGACCATCGCCATCTGCAACGGCGTGGCCGTGGTGTCGCCTTGGCCGATGGATGCCAGCGCAAGCTTGTCGTCGGTCGGATCAGAGGGGAATGTGGACGCGGTGGCCGTCATCGGGGTGCCCGTGGATTCGGTGCCGTCAATGGTGATGGTGCTGCCGAACCCGAGCTTGGTGGCCATGTCCGAAACCTTGCTCGCGCCGAGTTTCACGCCAAGCTGGGCGAAAGCGGTGTTGGACGACCATGCGACGGCCTCTTGCAGGGAGATCTGTCCGTTGACGCCATCGCCCTGTGCCTCGTCGTTCGGCAGCTGTGTGGCGGTTCCCGGCAAGGTATAGCTGGAGCCTGCAGGAATCTTCGTGTCCGTCTGATAATCGCCGGTTTCCAGCGCAGCCGAGGCGACGATGGTCTTGAACGTGGACCCTGGCGGGTACAGCTGCGAGGTGGCGCGGTTGATTAGTGGGCTATTTAGTGGGCTATTTTGGCCCGCAGAAAGTTCGCTGTAGGCCTGAGACGCGGCTTTGGTGTCATGGGTCGCCAGTTTGTTCGGATCATAACTGGGCGTGCTCACCATGGCGAGGATACGACCGGTGCTGACTTCGATGGCCACCGCCGCACCATCGCGCGTACCGAGCTGATCGTAGGCAACCTGCTGCAGCTTGGGGTCGATGGAGGTTTCGATGGACGCGCCCTGATTCGTAGCGCCGGTGAGCATGGCCTTGGCCCGCTGCCAGATCAATGAATCGGCCTCACCGTTGAGCAGCATGCTGCGGGAGGCTTCCAGGCCGCGATCGGCGGTCTGGTTGATGGAGAAGAAGCCGGTGACCGGAGCATACAGCGGACCGTTGGAATAGGTGCGCAGGTATTTGAACGCGTCGTTGACCGGCTCGGATTTGGCCATGACCGTGCCGTCCGAGGCCAGAATGGCACCGCGGTAGGCGCCGAGCTGGTGGTACAGCGAACGGGCGTTGCGCGGATCGTTGTTCAGCGCGTTGGCCCGTACCGCCATGATGATGGTGGACGACAGGCCGAGAATCACGAACAGCGCGACCACGGCGGTGAAAAGCTGACGAAGATATTTGTTCATACGCGAGTGCCTCCGTTAACGGGAGGAAGCGGGGGAATCGTGCCGGTAGGCGTGTACGGTTCATCGGCTTCGGCATACGACGGAGTGGTGGTATCCACGATGGGGTCGTCAAACGATTCCGCCTCGGACTGCGACGCCGTAGCCGACGCGCTGCGAGGCTGAACGATCGGCTCAGTGGCGCGGGCTCGGGCCTCAAGTTCCTTGTTGCGCAGCACGGCCAAAGCCTCGTACTGGAACGTATCCGAGGTCAGCTCCGGCTCGGGCGCATTGGCCGAGTTCGAGATGATGATGAGCAGGGTCGCGAGAATATAGTTGGCGATCAGACTGGAGCCGCCGGCCGCCATATAGGGCAGGGTCAGACCGGTCAGAGGAATCACCAGCGTGATGCCGCCGACCACGGTGAACACTTGGAAGGCCATGGTGAACACCAGTCCGGAAGCGAGCAGCTTGCCGAAGCCATCCTTGATTTTCATGGCGGTGATAAAGCCGGAGGCAATGATGAGCAGGTAGAGCATCAAAATGGCCAGGACGCCCATCAGACCGAGTTCCTCGCCCAGAGAGGCGTAGATGAAATCGGAGTTCGCAAACGTAACGAGCGAAGGATGGCCTTGGCCGAGACCGGTGCCGAGCATGCCGCCTGATGCCAGGCCGAAAATGCCGGTGACCAGCTGCCAGGAGCCGCCGGGGGTCTTGTTGTATTGCTCGTTGCTGAACGGGTGCAGCCAGGCATCGACTCGCTGACCCACGTGGCTGAACATGCCTGCGGCCAGCACGGCACCCGCGGCGAACGCGATCAGACCGATGATGATCCAGCTTTTACGGCCGGTGGCCGTGTACAGCATGGCCACGAACATGGCGAAGAACATAAGCGAGGTGCCCAGATCATGCTGCATGATGAGCACGCCCATCGAGGCGATCCACACCACGATGATCGGGCCGAGATCCTTGATACGCGGCAGCTGCAGACCGAGCATCTTCTTACCGCCCACGGCCAGCTGGTCGCGATGGTCGAACAGGTAGGCGGCGAAGAAGAACGCAAGGAACAGCTTGGCGAACTCGCCCGGCTGGAACTGGCCCAGTCCCGGAATCCTGATCCAAATGCGCGCGCCGTTCACTTCCTGACCGACAAACGGCAGCATCGGGGCGAGCAGCAGCACCAAGCCCACCACCATCGACACGTAGGAGAAGCGCCGCAGCACGCGGTAGTCCTTCAGGAAGATGATGAGCAGCGCGGAAAGCACGATGGCGATGCACAGCCAGATCAGCTGACGTTGGGCAACCGCCCAACCTTCGCTCTGGTCGATGCGGGCGATCATGGTCACGCCAGTGGCGGTCAGCAGTAGCACGCAAGGCAGAATCGACTGGCTGGCGTACGGCTGGAAGCGCACAATCAGCCCCCACAGCACCAGAAACAGCACTACGACCAATGCCAGCATGCCGGCGTATTGCATAGGGAATTCGCCGGCGGTGCGCTGGAACATCTGGATGAACGCCAACGCACTGATTGCCATGGCAATCAGCAACAAAGAAATCTGACGTAGACGGGTAGCGATCATTGAGAATCTCCCGTGGCCGCGTTGTCGGCCGCTCCGATACCGGATTTATCCGAGGAATCGGATGAGCTTGACGAACCGGACTTGTCTGACGAGGAGCCGGACTGGCTGGACGAATCCTTGGTGCCGTCCTTGGAATCGCTCTGGGAACTGTCTTTGGAACTGTCCGGGGAATTGGACGCCTCGGCCTTCTTGGCGGCGTCGGCTTCCTGCTGCTTGGCCAGTTTGCGCATTTCGGTGCGGATAATACCCACATGCGACTGCGCTTCGTCCAACGAACCGACTGTGATGCCTTGGCTCAGCTGGTCACGCCATGTCTGAGGCAGGTCCGCGGTGGCGATATTGGTGGTCTGCACTTCGTGCGAAAGCTCAAGTCCAAAGAGATTGGTCGGCACGCCACGATAAATGGCTACGGTGCCGTTGCTATCTCCCACGTAGTAGTGCGTCTGGCTCCACGTGTACGCGCCCCAGCCAGCGCCGGCCAATGCCAGCACGGCAAGAATGCAGGTAATAATCACCGCAAGCTTATTGCGGCGCTTCTTGGTGCGCGTGGCCTTCTTCTGCTCGACCTGCTCATCGCGGATGGCTTTGGCCACATCCGGGTCGTTGGGGTCGGCGGACAGGCGCCCATCCGGCTTTTGCACCACCGGAATCTCACCGGTATCGGGATTGGCTCGTTCACCGGTCTCCTCGCGGACGGTGGACGGCTGCACCACGCGTGTGGACGACGGTTTGGCCGTGGTTTGCGCGGTCTCCGCCTCGTGCGCGCTGGCGGGCTGAATCAATGCTGCGGCGCGCTGGGCGGGGGAATCATCCTCACGCAGTGCGGGCGCGGTAGCCACCGGCTCGTTGACGATGTCGGCAATCGGCTCAAGATTACGGCTGGCGGCACCGCCGACCAACGGCGTTTGGTGCGGCAGATCGAACGCATCGGCATCCAACGCCAACGTGGCATCCGCAATAACGGCCGTGACATTATCGGTGCTGCCCGCCCGCAGTGCCATCTGCACCAGACGCTGCGCGCATTCGCCCTGATCGGACAGCGTGGTCATCGTCTCTTCGATGGTGGAATCTTCCAGCACACCGCACAGACCGTCCGAGCACAGCAGCCAACGGTCGGCGGGGTGGGCTCGGCGAATCGAAATATCCGGGCGCGGGTCAATGTCAAAGTCGCCAAGCACGCGCATCACGACGTTGCGCTGCGGGTGGTTCTTGGCTTCGGACGGGGTGATACGACCGGTGTTGATGAGGTGCTGCACGTAGCTGTGGTCGCACGTGATGCGGCTCAGGTGTCCGTCGCGCAGCAGGTAGGCGCGCGAATCGCCGATATGGGCGATGACCCAGTAGCCGGCCACCAATGCCACTGCGGTAACGGTGGTGCCCATGCCGGCAAGCTTGCGTTCGCGCTTGGCCTTGCCGACGATGGCGTCATGCGCGGCCATAACGGAGGTTCCCATCATGCGGGAGATCGTCTCGACGTTGCCACCGGTGTCATCCTGCTCGATGTGGGCCAGCGACCGGATGGCGATGGAGGATGCCGTATCGCCGCCGGCGTGACCGCCCATGCCGTCGCACATGGCGATGAGATGCTCGCCGGCGAAGGAGGAATCCTGATTGTTCGCGCGCACGGTGCCCACATCGGACACCGTGGTGGAATACAGGAACAGCGGTTGTGAAGCGGCGGATTTTGGCATGCGGCTACCTCAGTTCGAAGGTGGTGGCGCCGATGCGCACAGGAATACGAGCGGGCAGAATGGTGGGGCGGTTGATGCGCTGCTGGTTGACCACGGTGCCATTGGTGGAGTTCAGGTCTTCAATGGCCCACTGCCCGGAGCGCGTGTCACGGTAGACACGGGCATGGTGGGAAGACACGAATTCGTCATCGAGCACCACGGTGTTCGAGGCGGCGCGGCCAAGCGTGATGTCGGCTTCGGCCAGCGGCACGGAGCTGCCGGCAAGCGGACCATCGATGATGACCAACAGGGTAGGCTGCGCCGAGGCGGCGGACGACGCGGAAGCGCTGGGCTGGCGATGCGGGCGCGGCGCAGCTGCCTGCGGCGTTTCGGCCTTGGCCTTATGCGCTTCACGCTCACGGCGACGACGCGCGCGCGAAGGTCGCGGACTGAACGTCTCGATGTCCTTGCGCAGCGAACGTACGGCCAGCCAGATGAATATCCACAGCAGGATCAGGAATCCATACTTGAGCAGGGCGAATGTCAGTTCGGTCATAAGTGGACGACTTTCGGGCGTGTGCTCGACTACTCCTGGGCTTGGGCGGAGGCCCAGTACAGGATGCGGGTACGGCCGATGGTGATGGTGTTGCCGTCGAGCAGCGTGGCGGCGGGCACTTGGTGGCCCTCCACGTACGTGCCGTTGGTCGAACCCAGGTCGCGGGCGATCACGCCGTTATCCGTGATGTCGATTTCCAGGTGCTTGCGGGAGATGCCCGGATCGTCGATGACGATATCGCAACCGGAACCGCGGCCGATTACCGTCTTGTCTTTGGTGAGCAGGTACTGGTTGCCGTTCACCTCGAGCACCGGGCTATCCTCGGTCTGCGCATCGGTGGTGACCGGCACGGCATTGCCCTGCACGGATTCGGAGGTGAGGTTGAAGTTGCCCTTGGACAGGTCAAGGTCTTCCTCGAAGATCACGATCACCGGTCCCACGAAGGCGTAATGCTGGCTCTTCGCGTACTCGGTGAGGTTATCGGCCAGTTCGTTGGCCAGGGTCTCGCTACCCCATGCCTCGATACGGTCGAAGTCAGGAGTACTGAGCTTGAAACGGTATTCATTCGGGGCCACCGTGCGGTCACGGCCCACGGGCATGGCCTCGGCGTCAATCTCGCGCTCCAAGGCGCTGGAAAGATCGACAGGCTGCAGGTCTTTGGAGCCAAACTTGGCGAATACTCCGTTGACTGCACCCTCCACGCTTTTTTCAAAACGGTCGAGAACGCTCATAGTCCTCCCTTTCTAATCTTCACCCATCCTACGCGGTGATGGGAATATGAGACAAAAAACCGGTCTTTCACGTGACGATGAGTGCAAAATATCCAAAAATTCAGGGCGGAAATGGGTGCGGCGCACCACCCGAGGTGCTTTACCGGTGGAGCACCTCGGGTGGGATGCGCGTGTTATCGATTTGTCAGGCCAGCGCGTCGCGCAGGAAATCGCGCTGGAGGGTGAGCAGGTTTTCGGCCACGGTCTCGTCATTGGTCATATGGGTGATGCCCGTCAACGGCAGGAAGGTGTGCGGGCGACCCGCCGCCATCAGGGCTTGCGAGAGGCGCAGGCTGTGGGCGATGGTGACGTTGTCGTCGGCGAAACCGTGGATCAGCATAAGCGGGCGCTCGAGTTTCGGTGCGTCCTGCACGATGCCGTTTCGGTAGTAGACATCCGGGTCGAGGCCCAGATAGCGCTCGGTGTAGTGCGTGTCGTACAGCGTCCAGTCGGTGGGCGGGGCGCCGGCGCATGCGGCCTTGAACACGTTCGGCGCGTCCAGCACGGCCAGTGCGGACAGGAAGCCGCCGTACGACCAGCCGATCATGCACACCTTGTCGAGGTCCGGCATGGGAATCGCCTCCCGCTGGCGGGAGGTGGCGCGAAGCGCCGGTGGGTGGTTCTCGGCGTCTGCCTGATCGCCCGCAGCCGGCTGTGCCGCACGTGATTCCACATCGGCGTTGAGCCGGGCGACGGCCTCGGGCAGGGCGTTGACGGCCTCGACCTGATCGGCCAGCGTTACGTCCTTCATATCCTCGAAGATCTCGCGGTCCCATGCCGGGCCGCGGCCGGTGGTGCCACGGCCGTCTGCCGTGACCACCAGGAAGCCTTGGTCGGCCCACCACTGGCCCTCCCAGTAGAAGGACTGCGAGGCGATGACCTGCTGGAAGCCGGGCCCGCCGTACGGCTTCATCAGCACCGGCAGCTTCTCGGCGTGCGCGTACGGGCTTTCCGGGCTCGGCGCGATGATCGCCGTGTACAGCTGGTGCTCGCCCAGTCGCGTAAACGTGACGTTCGGTGTAAAGCCGGGTTCGGCCGCCGTGGACGCGATAGTGGCGCTCTGTTCTCCCAGAATATGCCGCATCTGGGCGCGGGCGGAACGCATATCGCGGCCGGAGACCACGATGCCGCGCTCGCCGCGCGAGGCGGTCCACTGGCCGGGATCGGTCGTGACCGGCGTGATCGTGCCGTTGTAATCGATACTCACCACGTCGAAACTGCGGGCGTCGTGGTCGCCGAATACGGACTCGGTGGCGGCCGCATCGGCCCAAGCGTCCGGCACCTCAGGCGCGATTTCGGGCGCGCGCTGCACCACGGCCAGCACATCCTCGTCGGTCACGGCGAGCACCGTGCGCACGTTCCAGCCAGCCGGCGTGAACGGGCGGCCGTCCATTGTCAGACGGTTGGTGTCCGTGGCCATATCGTTGAGCGAGCACACCAGACGACCATCCGGCGTGTAGGCGGGCGTGCCGTGAACCAGGTCGATCCACTGCTCGTTCGCGTGCTCCTCAAGCACACGCGTGGCACCCAGCGCGGCCCCATCCGCCGCGACTGCCACCTCAAGCACCTGATCGCGGGTCTGACGGCGGTTCTGCACCAGCACCAGCGGATCGTGGCCGCGACGCCAGTTCACGGCGGCCACATACTCGTACGCCTCGCGATCCCAATCCACATCGGCGTTGCCGGTGATGCCCGCGTACCGGTCGTTCTCATCGAACGCCAGCGTGATCACGGTCAGGTACACGTCGGCGTTGCGGGTCAGCGCGCGCGGGTAGCGGCGGCCGGCGTCCGGCTTCTCGGGGTCGGCCGGATCGCTGATGTACCAGGTCGGCTCGTCGGCGGTGTCGAAAGACTCGAACAGCACATGCTGCGAATCCGGGGCCCACCAGAAACCGTCGTACCGGTCCATTTCTTCGCCGGCCACGAACTCGGCCAGACCGATTTTCCACGTGTTTTCGGCCGGATTGCCGTCCTCATCCTCCACGCTCACGCCGTAGACCGCGGTGATGCGGTCACCTAGCTCGCCGCCGATATCGACCAGCATCAGGTAGCTGCCCGTGGTGTACAGCACATGTTCGCCATCCGGGGCGATGCGCGGGTTCAGCACCGGCGTGTACATCGCCGGGTCCTCATCGAGCCATTCGCCGGCCAGTTCACGGGTGTGCGGCTCGGGTGCGCCGGTCTCGTCATTCCAATCGATGTCGGTCAGGAACAGGCGGGCGTTGATGGTGAACACGATGCGATTGCCGTCGTCATCTGCGGAGTATCCGACGATGCCGGTGCCGCCTTCGCGCGCACGCTCGCGGCGGGCCTTCTCCTCGGCCGGCACGTCCTCGCTGTCGGCGGTTGCGCCCAGCAGTTCGCGCGGGTCGGCCAGCTTGGTCTCATGGTGTTCGCCGGACTCGTCGAACCAGCTCAGCCACAGTGCGGTCACCAGATCCTCGGGGCCGTCGGAGCGCAGGAACAGGGCCCGCGAGCCGTCGCCCACGGTCTGTGCGGAGCGCGGTGCGCCGCAGCCGAAGCGCAGCGTGCGCGCCCGGAGGCGTGGGAAATGCTTGATTGCGTCATTGACATCATTGGTTTCGCTCATACCTCACAACCTACGCGCCTGTGCGGTCAGTGGCGCGCAGGCTTGCGACGCATTCCCGGGAATGTGTCGTGGTGTGGGTGCGAGGTGTGGGCGTGAGGCTTGTCCTAAGATGGGAGCCATGCAGGTGACGATGATCGACGAAAACAAGTACGCCGAAACGATGACCGACGTGGTGCTGCCCGCGCTCGAACAATGCTGCGAGGAGGGCTGGTTCGATCCGTCCGCCGCCGAACGTTCGGCCGGGATCGAGCCGCTGTCCGGCATTATGGACACCGGCGGCCGCTCGGGCCAGCTGCACTACCTGTGCTACGACTCCGCCAAATTCGACGCGATTCGCGAGCAAGGCGCCACCGCCACCTTCCGCGGGGCCATCGTCATCAGCCACGGCTTCACCGAGTTCGCCGAAAAGTACGACGAGCTCGTCTGGTACTTCCTGCTTGCCGGCTACTCGGTGTGTGTACTCGAGCATCGCGGCCACGGCAAGTCCGCGCGCGACGTGGACAACCGCTGCATGGTGTGGATTGATGACTGGCAGCGCTACGTGGCCGATCTGGCCGGCTTCGCCGAAACCATCGGCCAGCAGTACGCGGCCGGCATGCCGCTGAACCTGTTCTGCCATTCGATGGGCGGCGGCATCGGCGCGGCCGTGTTGGAGCGATACCCCACCCTGTTCGACAAAGCGGTGCTCTCTGCCCCGATGATCGCCCCCGCCACCGGCATGCCGCTGGGCGTGGCCCGTGTGCTGGTCGGCGCGCTGTGCGGACTCGGCTTCGGCAAGAAGCGCGTGTTCGGGCAGTCGGGCTTCACGCCGGAATTCTCGATGGAAGGCAACGAGGGCGCTTCCGAAGCGCGTGAACGCTGGTACTTCAAGCTGCGTTGCGAGAATAGCGAATACCAGACCTACTGCGCGGCGTTCGAATGGGTGCGCCAAGCGTTGAAGCTCAACCGGGCCATACTGAATCCGTCCGCCTGCGCCGAAGTGGAGACGCCGGTGCTGCTCTTCCAGTCCGGACGCGACATCTGGGTACTCAATAAGCCGCAGAATCACTTCGTCCAACTGGTCAAGGACGGCGGCGGCGAGGCGAACATCGTGCGCTTCCCCGAATCGCGCCACGAAATCTTCTCCATGCCCAACAGCACTTACAAGCCCTACCTCGAAAAGATCCTCGGCTTCTACGACGACCCCATGATTGCCTGCGCCGCGTACTGATGTAGCTCTTCACCCATTGTTCACCGTGCGGTCACCTTGTGGCCCGGCCCGCTTTAGATGGCGGGAGAGCCATGGAATTATGGGCATAATGTCTTCTCTCCGCCGCCGCGCCGCCGTGGTTGCGGCCGCGGTATGCGCCGGCGCGCTCGCGTTGACCGGTTGCACGGCGTTCAATAATTCCGATGACGGCACAGCGGACGGCAACGGCACGTCCGCCACCACGCAGACCTTCCAGCCGTCCGGCGGCAAACCGACTGCCACCCTGAGCATTGCCTCCGGCTCCGAAAACAAGGAAGTCGCCGTCGCCATCCAGAAAGCGGCCGACCAATCCAACGTAGCCGTGACGATGCACTACATGGGTTCGCTGGAGATTATGAACGCGCTCAAGGCCGGCGGCCAGGATCACGACGCCGTCTGGCCTGCCTCCTCGATGTGGATTTCGATGGGAGACACCAAGCACATCGTCAAAGACGCGGCCAGCACCTCCACCACGCCGATCGTGTTCGGCATCGCCAAATCCAAGGCCGTCAAACTCGGCTGGGCTGACGACACCGGCGCCACCAAGCCCGTCTCCACCGCGGACATCCTCGCCGCGGTCAGCGACGGCAAACTCACGTTCTCCATGACCTCCGCCACGGTGATCGACAGCGCGCTCAACGTCTACCAGACCGCGCTCAGGAAACCCAGCTGGACCATTTGGGTGGTCGATTACTCCGGTTCGATGTCTGGAGAGGGCAAGAACGGCGTGGTCAAAGGCCTGAACGCGGCGCTCGACCCGGACCAGGCCAAGAAGTCGTACATCGAGCCCGCCAGCGGCGACGTGAACATTCTCATCCCGTTTGAAACCGAGGCCCACCGCCCGGTCAAGGCCACTGGCACAAGCACCAGCGACCTGCTGCATGAGGCCGATGCCACCGATGCCCGCGGCGGCACCGATATCTATGAAGGCCTGCTGAGCGCGCTCGACGAGCTGCCCAGCGAGTCGGAAGCCTCGCAATACACCACCGCCATCGTGCTCATGACCGACGGCCGCTCCAACTCCGATCATCAGGACGAATTCGAAAGCGCCTATAAGTCGCGCGGCCGTGATCTGCCGATCTTCTCCATCATGTTCGGCGATGCCGATCCCAGCCAGCTGAAGTCTCTCGCCACCCTGAGCAACGCCAAGGTATTCGACGGCCGCTCCGGCGACCTCGCCGCCGTCTTCCGCCAAGTCAAGGGCTTCAACTGATGCTCCAGGTAATCTGTGGATTCGTTGTCGGACTGCTGCTCGCCGGGCTCGGTTTCGGACTGGTCGGCGGCGGAGTGCCCGGCCTGATCGTGGCCGTGGTACTGGCCGCACTTGGGTATATCGCCGCCTCCACGCTCACCGAGCCGGAGCGACGCATCGGCAAAATGCTGGTTTCCGCCTTGCCCAACGGTCAGAAGACCGCCGATACGATCGACGCGGCGAACGCTCAACTCAACTCGATCGCCATGCTCACCAAGCAAGTACGTGACCCAGCCGTCAAAGCCGAAGCCAACGACTTCATCGCCGCTACCAAAGATTGAGTGCAATACGTGACCCGAGACACCTCCGCCTACCCGACGTTGCGCCACTACATCACCGTGTACGGCGAGCAGACCGAGAAACTGTTGCGCTCCTACGTGGACGTGGAAAGTTCCGGCGCACGCGATCAGATAGCCACGGTACGAATCGAAACCATCGAGGCGCTGCAAGTGCTCGAACAGACCGCCGCCGGCGAACTCAGCCGGGCGGTAAGCGCCAAGACGTTGGGCATTACGGCCGACTCCGACGCCATCCAACGGTTGGCCCGCATGGATGGATACGACGACGTCGCACCTTCGCCTGTGCCTTCCTCGGCTGCTGATGAAGGACGGCATGCACCCAGTCAGACTCCATCTGGCGGCCCGGCTCACCAGTCGGACCAGAAAACGGACGCACAATGAAACTCTCCAAATCAAAAATCATCGGACTGATCGCCCTGCTTGCGGTAGTGGGCGTGGTCTGCGGCACGCTGGTGTGGCGGCAATCGCAACCAGCGCCGGCCGAACCGACCGAACAGGTGAGCATCACCGGCTACCTGGGCGGCGAGAAAATCGGCCTGTTCGATGACGCCAAGTTCAAGGCGCTCGCCGCCAAGCAAGGCATTGCCATCGACTATCGCAAGGCCGGATCGCTGGCCATGATGGATGCGGACCGGAAAGGCATGGATTACATGTTCCCCTCCTCGCGCGCGGCCGTCGAATACGGCAATGCGAAAGGCGTCAAGGCCCCCCAAAGCGACATCGTCTTCAACTCACCGATTGTGCTATACACGCACAAGGCCGTGGCGGACGGGCTCGTGAACGGCGGACTTGTGACCAAGGACGATTCTGGCGCGTACCACATGTGCTTGATTTGGCCGTGAACCAGCCGGATGCGTTCAAGCAGATCAAGGACGACGTGGTCATCGTCTACCCGACGCCGACCGTGTGGAGCACCCACACGCTGATGGCCTTGGACGAGAAAGGCGACACACTGCTGAACCTGTTGAAAACACCGGCGGTGCAGAAGCTGGCGTGGGAGCGCCACGGCTTCCGCGCGGCCAACTTCGCCGGCACCGATTCGATCAGCCGATTCGGCGTGGCCGGCACGCTCGACCAGATCCCGGCCGTATCCGAACTGCCCAACAACGACGCCATGCAACACCTCATCACCACCCTCCAATCCGCGCAAGCCAAACTCGTGGCCGACATCTCCATGTACGACACGATGTACACGCAGAACGCCCAGCAATACCGCGAGCTGAAAATGACCGTACTGGCCGGCAAGAAGGCGCTCGCCGACTTCAACGCCAACCAGCTGCCAGCGCTGGAGGCCGAGGCCGCCGCCAGTGGCGACGCCATGCAGGCGCAAGTGCTGAAGAACTTCAAGTCCAAGCTCGACCGTTTTGCCAAGCGACTCGACGACCTCGACCGCATCAGCGTGGTTACCTTGCAGACCGCGCCGCAGATCAAAATCATCCAGAACGCGGACCAGACCATCGTGGACAAGATCGACACCACCATCTCCACCACGATTCCGGTGTGGAAGAGTCAGATGGTGATCGCGCTGGGCCTGTCCAACCAGCGCAAGGCTCTCGACCTGCAGAACAAGGCCGACGATGTGACCAACAAGCTGCTGGCGCGTAACGCGGCCGCCCTGCACAAGGGTGCAGTGGACGCGGAAAAGGCCAACCAGCGTTCCGTGGTGGAAATCGACACGCTGGAGAAGATCAACGCCGAACTCATCGCCACCCTGAAGGAGACCGTGCAGATCCAGAAGGAAGGCGAGGCCAACCGCGAGGCCGCCCAGGTCAAGATGCGCCAAATCGAGTCCGACCTCAAAAACGCCTTGCTCGAAAACGCCCAGCAGATGTGAGCCGTTCGCGCGCCAGCACGCTCCCGTTGGCGGAGTTTGCGGGAACGTGCAACCATGCTCCCGTTGGCAGAGGTATATGAGTACGCCTACTGGTGTGCGTATATATGCTCCCGCTGGCGGGAGCTGGCAGCCGTAAGACTGGCTGAGGGTGGTCACGGCGCTCGGCTCGGCCGGCTTTACCGGCAGCCATTCCCGCCGCAATTTCTCTGTGGGCATAATCCCGGAATGATTGCCGCGCTCGGGAATTGGATGAAGTGAAGGTTAAAGGTTGAGAGCCCGGGAGGGTTCCGGAACCGGCCACGATAACCGCTGCTAGCCCCGCGATACGGGTTGGCGGCCGGCAGCCAAGCCGATTCTCTCCTAATCAAGGAGTACCGATTATGGCAATGTTTCCGGCTTTGATGAATGACACGATGTTCTCGGATCTGTTCGATGATCCGTTCTTTGAGGGTTGGCGCAACACGGACAACACGATGAGTGCCGTAATGCCCGCCAACATGATGACCACCGATGTGCGCGAGACCGACAAGGGTTACGACGTCGACATCGATATGCCTGGCTTTAAGAAGGAAGATATCAACCTTGAGCTCAACAACGGCTATCTGACCGTGTCCGCCTCGCGTTGCAGCGAGCATGAGGACAAGGCTCCGGCCGCTGAGGACGAGGCTTCCGACAGCAAGTGTGCTTGCGCGTCCGATTCGGGCAAGTGGCTGCGTCGCGAACGCTACATGGGCTCCTGCTCGCGTAGCTTCTACGTTGGCGAGGACGTGAAGGAGTCCGACATCCACGCCAGCTACCGGAACGGCACGCTGTGCATCCAGGTTCCGAAGATGCAGGCCCAGCCGCAAGTCGAGTCCAAGCACCAAATCGCGATTGAGGGCTGACGATACTTGATTCGTCCCGAAGTCCCGCTTCGAGTAGCTTTGCCCCCTCTGACGAGGGGGCTCCCGCGAAGCGGGTGGGGGAGAGATAAATCGTAACCAAACCATGCTTCCCACGCCGTCTGCCCTACGCTTTCAACGCCGACTAACCTGACAGACGGCGGGAAACATAGCCAATGCAAATGCCGGGTAGGGATTTACCCTACCCGGCATTTTGCTGTTTCAATCACCGAACCCCACCCTGTTCGCGCGCCGGTCGCGTGCCGTTCTGCCGCTGTACACATCCGATGGGTAGAGTGACTTCGAAACGATGCGAGAGAGGCGGACATATGGCGAACGGCGCACAGAACGCAAGCGGCACACCGGCACCGGCGGCAAGCCATTCCGGCGGCCACGTCGTATCCGCGCGCGCCACGACCATCGGCCTGATGGCAATCCTGCTGTGGAGCTTCATGGCCGGCACCGTGCGCATCGTCTCCGAAAACTTCGGCGCCACGCTTGGCTCGGCCCTGATCTACACGGTCGGCGGCATCCTGCTGCTGATGTTCCGGCGCTCGGCCCCGATTCGCGAGTTCCCCAAGAAATACCTGATTATCGGCGGCCTGTTGTTCGTATTTTACGAATCGTCGATATCCCTCTCGCTGGGTCTGGCCTCTACCGACGCATCCTCGGTGGAAGTGAGCCTGGTCAACTATCTGTGGCCCACGATGATGGTGCTGCTGTCGGCGGGCGTATCCCATCGCAAGCACGCGGTCGTCAAGGTGCTGCCGGGCGCGATCGTGGCCACTGCCGGCGTGGTGTTGGCGGTCGGCGGTAATTCCGGGCTCGACTGGCATGCGGCCGTGCAGCATATCGCCGCCAACCCTTTGCCCTATGCGCTGGCGTTCGTGGGCGCGCTCGCTTGGTCGGTGTACGCGGTGTTCACGCCAGCCATGAGTCATGGGGTGGACGGCACTTCATTGTTCTTCCCCTGCGTGGCCGTGGCGTTGTGGATTATCCACTTCGCGTCCGGGCAGGGGTGGCCGGCCGAGCCGCCGAGTCTGGTCGCATGGCTGTTTGTGTTGATTGCCGCGGCGGCGATTGGCGGTGGTTATGCCTGCTGGGGCTATGGCATTCTGCACGGGTCTATGGAGCGGCTGGCTATTGCGTCCTATGCCACGCCGGTGCTGTCCACCGGGGCCAGTGCGGTGTTGCTGGGTTTAGCGCTGTCGCTGCCGTTTTGGTGTGGCGCGCTGCTGGTGGCCGTCGGATCGGTGCTTAATTACTTGGTCAGTGCGCGCAAATAGCGGGGTGACTTTGCTCATGGGGCGGTAATAATCCCATGGGGCGGTAAAACCCTCATGGGGCGGTATCCCAAAATGACTTTATTCTGCGGTTTCACAATTTCTTCAAACCGCCCCATGGGCCTTTTACCGCCCCATGGATAAATTACCGCCCGATGGGCAGCAGCAACTTACTCGCCGCGACGCTCGGACGGGCGGCGAATCGGGTCAAGCAGCGTATTCGGATCGGAGATGCCGAACATGCTGCGCCCGCCGGTGGATTCAGGGTGCTTGGCGAGAACGGCCAGCGAAATCGCCCCCGGAATCATAATGATCACCAAAAGGGCCGCCAATCCCCAGTTCACGAAGAATCCGAGCCCCAGTACGATGGCCACCACAACCACCACCGTGACGATAATCGTCAACAGTGCTCGACGTGGGTTGGTTTCCCTGGCCCAAGAGGTGCTGGCTGCGGGTTTTGCTGTTGAACTGGCCGCGGCGTTTGTGGCTGTTGTGCCATCAGCCGTGACGGTCGTGGGCCTTGCCGCCGCGCTCGTCGCGGGGCCAGTAGGGGCGTCAGACACGTTATCGGCGGCATTGCCGGTCGCTGCTGGACGTTGTTCGTTTGCGTGAGTCATATCCACCAGCATATTCCCTGCTTCCGGCTGAAGCTGGGACAAGCCTGCGCGCCGCTAATCCAGCGCCGACACTGGCCTTGAACTGCGGGCGCCAGACCGGATGTGAACAGGCGCTGAACGGAGTCTGGGGAAACCATGAGAACTCGCGACAATTTTTGTGAAATTGGGTGACGCTCTATGAATCGCGCGCTAGTGTTGCGTGAGCTTACAAGGCGAGGAGCCTGGAGCGCGGGGGGGTGAAGGATGAAGAACTCCGTTTGGAAAACGTTCATGGAATTGTCTCTGGTCCGCGGAATCGTGCCACGGACCGTGTTCGGACTGACCGCGATCGCGGCAATCATACTGGTTATTGGACTGGCGCTGAGCAAGAGCAATAAGCGCGGCCGCCTGCACCCGCTGATTGTCTCGCTGATTGCCGCCGTGCTCGCCGGCGCGGCTGGAATGCTGGTTGCATGGCTGGTGTCCGACGTGTTTATGGTGTTTGGCGTATCGCTGGGCTGGCCGGTGATCTTCACCATCGCGGGCGGCATCGCCGGCGTCGGCTTCGTGATCGCCGCAGCCGTGACCATGCGCGGAGCCCGCCGTGTGCTGGCCATCGTGCTGGTGCCGCTGGTGCTGCTGTCCACCGCGCTCGGCGTGGACTCGATTTACGGCGAATACCAGACCATCGGCACCCTCGTCGGCTACACGCCGTACGCCTCGCTCGGCTCAATCGAGGTACACAAGGCCGCGATGAGCGTCAGCGACTGGCGTAGCAAGGCGCAGAAGAGCAGCCTGCCGTCCATGCCCAGCCAAGGCAAGGTGCTCACCGTCGACATTCCGAACGCCAAATCCAACTTCACGGCCCGCAAGGCGATGATCTACCTGCCGCCCGCCGCGCTGTCCGACCGTCCGCCGGCCTTGCCAGTGATGGAGCTGTTGGCCGGGCAGCCCGGTAGCCCCAGTCGCCTCATCGACGCCGGCAACATCGCCGCCACGATGAATGCGTACGCCGCCAAACATGACGGGCTCGCGCCGATCGTGCTCGTGCCCGACCAGAACGGCGAGGCCACGCACAACAGCCTGTGCGCCGACACCACGCAAGGCAACGCCGAAACCTACCTCACCACAGACGTGGTGAACTGGGCCAAGAAGATGCTGCCCGTGGCCAAGTCGGCCCGCATGTGGGCGATGGGTGGGTTCTCGCAAGGCGGCACCTGCACCACGCAGCTCGTCCCGCGTCATCCCGAAATCTACGGCGCGATGTTGCCGGTGGACGGCGAACTCAAGCCGACCAATGGCAGCGTCGCCAAGATGGTCCAGGAGTATTTCGCCGGCGACCGCAAGGCATACGACGAACAGGTGCCGGTCAACGCCATCGCCTCCAGCGGCACATCTGAGCAGGCGCTGTTCACCGGTGCTGGCGAACGGGACAAGGAATCGATTAGCAACATGCGCACGATTGCCGCCGCCGCGCGCAAAGCCGGCATGGAGGTCACCGAGCTGATCGTGCCCGGCGCCGGCCACGACTGGCACGCGGTGCAGGCGGTCTGGCGGCCCGGTCTCGACTGGTTTGGCGAACGGGCCGGCTTGGGCGAGATGGCGAAATCGTTGAAGGAGTACCCACAAGTGGAGGTGTTGCAATGAGCGAAGAATCGCGTAAGCACAACAGTCATGCGGCGGAAAGCTGGCGCGAACTGGCCGGCGACGTGCGACAGTGGGCGGACGGTCATCGACTGGCCATCACTGCCACGGTGGCGCTGGTGGTGCTGAACTTGGTGGTGTGGCTGGTGGTCGCGATGGCCGGATTCGCGTTCCCGCTGCGGCTCGACACCAGCATGGCCGAATTCGATTTCGGCAAACTCTTCTGCACGCTGTTCTTGGCGCGCGGCGTCATCCAGCTCATTCTTGATGCCGTGCTGTGGCTCGTCATGCTGTCAATCGCCGAGCCGTGGCTTGGCCGCGCACGTACCGTCGGCACCGCGCTCGCCTGCGCGCTCGGCGGCGTGATCGTGGGCCTGATCTTGTGTGCGGCGGCCGGATGGCTGTTCCAGGACTCCCAATTCGTCTCCCGCATGCAGTTCGCCCTGAGCCCGCTGGTGTTGCCGGTCGGCGCGCTTATGGCGGCCAGCGCGTTCTGCAGCCATCTGTTGCGGCGGCGTATTCGGCTGATTGGCTACGTGGCGATTCTGGTCGCGCTGCTTTACAGCGGCAATCCTGGCGATTACTGCATTCTCGCCGCCGCGCTGATCGGACACGCGGTCGGCCGCGTGATGGCCGGGTCGCCCGCGCACGCCGAAACCGGATGGCACTGGCTGCGCAGCACCTCCTTCGAGGCGCGGCGCATGTTCGCGGCCATCGCCGTGGTGCTGGCGCTGGGGCCGGTCATCGCCATCACCTCGCATAATCACGCGGGGCCGCTCAGCACGGTCGGCCTGCTCATGAGTCCGGTCTCCGTCGACGACGGCACGCTCGCGCGCTGCCTGGCCGGCGCCACGCACAGCGGCTGCTTCCTGCAATTCGACCTGATGCGCGCCTCGATGCCCGGCGCGGTACTGCGCTCGCTGCTGCCCACCGCCGTGACTCTGGTGCTGGCGTGGGGCCTGTATCGCGGACGTCGGTTCGCGGCCACCTGCGCCGTGGCCATCAACCTGTTCACGGCGGGCGTTGCCATCGCCTATTACCTGGTCGTGCCGCTGAGCTTTGCGCCGGATGGCATGACCTCCCTGCTGCAGCACGGCGCAATCACCGCCTGCGTGACGAACACCTTGCCGCCGCTGATCTTCGCCATCGCCTTGGCTGCGGCAATGAAGCACTTCCCGATTCGCGTCGGCTGGCGCCGGCTGATCGGCGGCGTCGGTGCCATCGTGCTGGTTCTGCTGGCGTGCGCCGCCGTGTACCTGATGTACGGCATTGCCCAGCCGGACGCCTTCTCGCCGCGCGCCACGGCCTCGTCGCTGTTGGCCGAACTGCCGGGGCGCTTCCTGCCCATCGGCTTCCTGAGCCATATGAAGTTGTCGTTCGTGCCGCGTACCCCGATGGCCTCGATCGTGTATCAGGGCGTCGGCCTGGTGTTCTGGATCGTGGTGCTGGTCGTGGTGATCCGCTGGATGAGCGACGTGAGCGAATCGAACGAGCGGGCGCAGGCACGCGCCGAGCGGCTGGTCGAAACCGGCGGCGAATCGATGAGCTTCATGACTACGTGGGAAGGCAACAGCTACTGGCTCTCGCCCACGGGCAAATCGGCCGTGGCATATCGCGTGCTCAACGGCATCGCCTTGACCTGCACCGGGCCGTTCGGCGAGCCCTCCGAGTGGATGGACGACCTGACCGGCTTCACCCAGTATTGCGTGGAGCGGTCGCTTTCGCCGGTGTTCTACAGCGTGCATCGCGAACAGCGCGACGCGTTGCTGGAGGTCGGCTGGAGCTCCATCGAGGTCGGCAGCGAAATGGTCGTGGACCCGCGCGGCTGGAAGACGACCGGCAAGAAATGGCAGGATGTGCGCACCGCCATCAACAAGGCCAAGCGCGACGGCGTGACCGATGTGCAGTCCACGTTCCTGGAAGCGTCGCTCGATGTGCGCGAGCAGATCGAGGACATCTCCGAGGAGTGGGCGCAGCTCAAGGCGCTGCCGGAAATGAAGTTCACGCTCGGCGGTGTCGAGGAACTGCGCGACCCGCGCGTGCGGCTGCTTTACGCCATCGACGCGGACGGGCGCGTGCTGGGCGTCACCAGCTGGCTGCCCACCTGGCGCGACGGGCGCATCGTCGGCTGGACGCTGGACTTCATGCGCCATCGCACCGACAGTCCCAACGGCATTATGGAGTTCCTGATCGCGCGCATGGCCGAGCGCCTGCGCGACGAGGGGCTTGCGGATCCTGAGCATGCCGTGGAGTTCATGAGCCTGTCCGCGGCACCCTTGGCCGGCATGAACCCCGAGCGAGACAATGCCCGGGAAGGTGGGGTGGCGGCCGGCGAAGGCACGCAGGTGCTCCAACACGCGCTGCAGATCGTGGCCGACTGGATGGAACCCGCCTACGGCTTCCACTCGCTGTTCAACTTCAAGCGCAAGTTCCAGCCCGCCGAAGCGCCGGTCTACGTGTGCTACCCGGACCCGGCGGCGTTGCCGCAGATCGGGCTCGCGGTGGTGCGCGCCTACGTGCCCAGCGTGACGCCCGCCGAAGTGGCCGGCATGCTCAGTACGCTGCGGTCGTAGGGTGCGGGGCGGACCCTGACAATTGTGCTCGCGGTTGAGGCTCTAGGCCGTTTGCCTGTTCGTTCACGTACGGACACGGAGACTGACCGATTCGAGCCCAAGATGGGGCTATCTGCTTTCAGGAGGTACATTTGGCCTCTTGCGGACAGCTAACTGCCTTCAAAGAGATACCTAAACTCTGAAATCCCGAGTATGAGCGTTGCAATGACGGCGTTTGTACTCGGGGTTTCCCGTATTCAGTACCTCTTTGAACGGAGAAAGCATTCTGCAGAAGCCCGAATGTACCTCTTTGAGCGGCGAAAGCCCAGCGAGAAGGGCGCAGAAGGCGCTATCTCCGTTTCGAGGGGCTGATTTGGTCTCTCCCGGAGGTCTACTCCCGTTTCGAGGGGCTGATGCCGAAGTATTCACGCTCCAAAATCGGCGGAATGGCGTTGGCGCGGATGGGTTTTTACATGCGGTCTAGCGGCCGACCAGCCCCTTGAAACGGGAGTAGACCTCCGGCGGGGGTCAAATCAGCCCCTCGAAAGCGGTTTTGCCGGTGCAGAGGTGTCGTTGACTGCATCGCGAGCCGCCTCGACGTAGTAACGTGGGGCGCATGAGCGAACGTAACGAACACAATGACGGCAATACGCAAACCGCATACTTCGCCGGCGGCTGCTTCTGGGGGGCTGGAGCGCTACTTCCAGAACGTCGACGGCGTCACGGACACCACGGTCGGCTACGCGCAATCCACCGTCGAATCGCCGGCCTACGAGCAGGTATGCGCGGGCGGCACGGATGCGGCCGAAACCGTGAAAGTCGAGTTTAACCCGGCACAGGTCAGCCTGCGGACGCTGACATTACTGTTTCTGGAGGTCATTGACCCGTTCTCCGTGGACCAGCAGGGCGAAGACCGCGGCCGGCAGTACCGCACTGGCATGTTCTACACGGACGAGACGCAGCGCGCCGTGTATGTGGCGGCCTTGGAGCAGCTGGTCGACCGCCAGCCGCAGCGCCCGGCCGTACTGGTCGAACCGCTGCGCAACTTCTACCCGGCCGAGGCACATCATCAGGACTATCTGGTGAACAATCCCGGCGGCTACTGCCATGTGCCGATCGCCGCAATCGCGAACGTAAAACGCCGTCAGAAGTACGTGGAACGCATCTGGGATCTGACGCTTGAGCAGTTCGCGGTCACACAGAACGCCGCTACCGAGCGCCCGTTCGTCAACGAGTATGACGAGGAGTTTGAGCCCGGCATTTACGTGGACATCGTCAGCGGCGAGCCGCTGTTCTCGTCGCGAGACAAGTTCGATTCCGGCTGCGGCTGGCCCGCGTTCTCCCGCCCGATTGCCGGTGACTTGCTGACCGAGCATGAGGACCACCGCATTCCGGGCCGCGACCGCATCGAAGTGCGCACGTCGGACACACAGATTCACTTGGGCCACGTGTTCACCGACGGCCCGGCCGACCGCGGCGGCCTGCGCTACTGCATGAATTCCGCCGCCCTGCGCTTCGTGCCGCGCTCGCGCATGGCCGAGGAAGGCTACGGCGACTGGATTGCGGTTGTGGATGGGATGATCAGGCATGAGCATGGAGAATATCGCGGGCGCTCGCAAGCCCGCCAAGCGTGAGGATGAGCACACGGTCGCCGGCGAGCATCGCATGATGCGCCGTGCGGACCGCGAGGTGACCGATCCCGAGCGGATCGCCGCGATCATCGCCGCCTGCGACATCGTTGAAGTGGCCTATGCGGATGCCGAGGGCCTGACTATCGTGCCGCTGAATTTCGGCTTTGATTACGAGTACGACGAGGCGACTGGCAAGCTGACGCTCTGGTTCCACTCCGCGCCGCGCGGCCGCAAGCTCGACGCGATTCGCGCCGCCGCCGGTGGCCGACTGCCCGTGGCTTTCACCATGCAGACCGACTGCGAGGTGGTGGCGGGCCGCACCACGTGCAATTGGGGCGAGACGTTCAAGTCGATCGTCGGCAATGGCACGGCGTCACTGGTCGAGGATCTGGATGAATGCCGCCACGGCCTGCAGACGCTGATGGCGCAGCAGGCGCATATGCCGAATGTGGAATTCACCGATGCGCAGGTCCGCAGCGTCACGGTGTGGAAGATTGAGTCCGACTACTTCACCACCAAAGTCCGCACCAAGCCCGTGCCCGCACACATGCATCAGCGTTAGCCGGGGATAGCGCGCCACCTCCCCACTGGCGGGAGGCAGTGCGCAGCGCCGGTGGATGGCCCACGTCCGGACCCGATAGACTTGCCGCCATGGCAGCAGTGACAGTGGTAATTACCAGCTACAATCAGGGCCCGTTGATTCACGAGGCAGTCGAGTCGTCATTGGCCCCAGACGGTTCGTCCGGAACGGATTATCATCGTGAACGATGGGTCCGATGACCACGCATCCGTCGAGATGCTGAACGCCACTCTCGACGATTGCCGGCACGGGGCGATGGATACGAATGGTGTGGCCATCGACCTCATCGGCCAGGCAAACGCCGGTCCTTCCGCCGCGCGCAACCGTGGCATCGCCGCCGCCGAAACGCCGTTCGTAGTGGTGTTGGATGGCGATGACCGTTTGCGGCCGGCCTTCATTGAGCGCACGTTGTCGATGTTGTCCGCCGACAAAACGATGGTCGCCGCATCCGGCTGGCTGCAGACTTTCGGTGTCCTGGAATCAGTGGCCCAGCCGACTGGTGGCAATGCCGCCGCGTTCGTGTCGCATAATTGCTGCCCGGCCACGTGCATGATTCGCCGTGTCGCGTGGGAGCGCTGCGGCGGCTACGACGAGTCGATGCGCGGCGGCTTCGAGGACTGGGACTTCTTCCTGTCGTTGTTGGAGTGCGGATTGGCGGTGGAAAACGATATCTGCGGTGCTGGGGTTACTGGCGGTACTGAGCATGTCGGAGGTTTTGGGAGTGCCTGGGATACAGAGAATCCCGCAAAAGACGCGGCCCATATCGGCATCGCCCCCGAGCCGCTGATCGAGTACCGCACGGCCCCGGCCTCCTCAAACGTGACCAGCATGACCAAGCGCCTCGATCTCATGCGCTTCCTGATCGCCAAGCACCGCGATCTCTACGCCGCGCACATCGCCGCCAGCCAAGCCTTCATGCTCCACCCCACCTACGGCGACGGCGGAATGGCCGCCGCCGTACGCTTGCGGAGTTGATGGTCAGCCGGGCCGGCTCAAATCGGTGTCCCCACTGTCGTCAACCTGCCAGTTTTTGGCCGGCAAACGCCGCTGAGAGCCTTTTGGCGGCGTCAAGTTGCTAGCACTTGGCGTAATGGCGTCGCTGCCGTGGTTGCTTGCGGTCCACGAGAGGTTCGGCTCGCAGACCCTTCAGGCAGTCAAGAACACGTGTTTCTGGTGGTATTCGATGAACTCGTGTGAGGGCGGATTTGAAGAAGGCAATGTAATATAGCGTCCTTCAAACTGATACATCCAATAATCATTGATATCGTTGTGCGGGACCCGAGCGGATATATGTACTCGATAATCGTCGTCAATGGTCATGTATCCGCGGTCAAATGCCTTGTCGTGGAATGCATTAAGCAACAAGCCGTTAGCCGCATTTGTTTTCTCGAACCCGGTTGAGACCTTCCAGGGCTTGATGTGGCTGGCGATTAGCAGCGGATCAATATTGATGCCAGTCAGGCAGCAAGTGTCGTGATAATTCGCGATCAAAGCATTGCGAAAGTAGCTTTGATTGACCCGCGATAATGCTGTTGTCTCATGTTCAGATCCGAGTGGAGCTGTAGTCTGCTGTTGCCCCGCGACGATGGGCGGTCTTGGAGCATCAATGAGAAGGCTGGTTGTCTCTTCCACCAACGATTTCTGCGGAGTGGGAGACGAGTGCATTGTTCGACGATTGCGCGCATCCTGAGTCGGTAGAGGGACTTTCTCAATGAAACTGACATAGACGTTCAAAGCCAGAATGAGCAGCTTATCGCTCTGCTCCTGATATTCTTTCCAGATTTGTATTTCGAGTTTCCCGCTATGGGCCAAACCTGATACCCCTCGTGCGTGTTCGTTGGGGTCGTGAGCCCGAAGATTCATGAGTTTCATATAGACCGAGCTAGCGGTACGATTCAGTCCAACAGCAAGTTGCGCGATATGAGGGTTATTCTTGTCGTTCCGCTGTCGCTGATTCAACATCATGTACAAGCCGAACGTGGCAAGAGTCTCGTCGTAAGACCATTTCGGTCCACGTGTTCTATTGCCGCTCTGCATATTCATGATGTCCAGGATACCTCCTCGGAAAGTTGGCGGACTGATGATATAGCAACTTAGGGGGTGCTCAATTTTCGGCATGCTGTGATGCAAACGGAAGGCTTGTCTTGATTAATGGGGTACTCACTCATCTGTCAACGGTGTAAGGCGGCGGTCATAAACTACCTTGCGAAGAAGTGTGTCGTTATGTGTTGATTCGGTGTGGAAGTTGATTTTTTTAAGTAATTTTAGAGGATCTTTTGTGATCATTTGTGAGTATATTAGTAGAAAAAGAGGATTTTGTGACTATACGCATAGCCGAGCTTTTTGCTGGCGTCGGGGGTTTCCGCCTTGGTCTGGATGGCTACCATGATGCTGCGCACCCCGAGTTTGATATGAAGCCAGCTGGCGATTTCAAGACCGTGTGGGCAAATCAGTGGGAACCCAATGGGCAAGAGTCGAAGCAGTTTGCTTGGCGGTGCTACGAAAAAAGATTCGGCGAGGGAAGTTGCGTTAATGAAGATATCGCCGTTGTGCTACAAGAAGTCAAGGACGGTAAGCGGTCGATTCCTGAGTTCGACATGCTGGTTGGCGGTTTTCCGTGTCAGGATTATTCAGTGGCGAAGCCTCTTGCCCTTGCCTCAGGTATTGAAGGTAAAAAAGGTGTGCTTTGGTGGAGCATCAACGAGCTTCTTGAAATGCGGCACCCGAAATATGTGCTGCTGGAGAATGTTGACCGTTTGTTGAAGTCGCCAAGCTCTCAGCGTGGGCGTGACTTTGCCATCATCCTATCTTGTCTGTATCGGCTCGGTTACTCTGTTGAGTGGCATGTGATTAATGCCGCTGAATATGGAATGCCGCAGCGTAGGCGCCGCGTATACATTTATGCAGAGTTGGATGCCCCGAAATGGGATATGGAAGACCGCCTTTTCCATAGTGGGGTAGAGGCCCGCGCATTCCCGATTGTGGCTGATGGCCGTTTCGGAGTAGAGCGTTTTTGTATTGAGAAAGACCCCTATGAGATGACTCATACATTTGGCAAAGGCGTGAAAGTATCCCAATTCAAGGATGCAGGTGTTATGCAGGATGGTGAGGTATTCACCTGTCGAGCGACGCCTGTGTATAGCGGCAAGCATTCGGTTCTGGGCGATAAGCTCGTCTCGATTGGCGAAGTGCCATCAGAGTTTTTCATCGAAGACAATTTGAGTTCATGGGAATACCTTAAGGGTGGTAAAAAGGAGCAACGAACCGCTCGCAACGGATATGAATACACGTATTCCGAAGGACCGGTGGCGTTCCCTGATGCTTTGGATAAGCCGAGTCGAACCATTTTGACTGGAGAAGGCGGTCGTGGTGCCAGCCGGACGAAGCATGTCGTTGAACAAAATGGCAGATTGCGGCGGCTCGTGCCAGATGAACTCGATCAGTTGCAGATGTTTCCTCGTGGCTGGACTGACACCGGTATGACGGATGGACATCGGGCCTTCTGCATGGGGAATGCCTTGGTGACAGGCATCCCCCATCGTATTGGTGTAGTAATTGCTGCAGATGCCGATGTTTCACGTTCTGAGTGAGATGATTCATAGGTTACTGGCAATGATTCTGGCTATATAGCGGCGATCGAGCCAGAAGCATTGCTTGGTAATAACTTCCCCATTCGGCAGGATGGACCGGTCCTTCGCGCTTCCGTTATCCTTTCCTTTGCTCGCATGAGGGCGGAGGTGGAACACTGAATTGAAAGATGATCCTGGAATGAGATTTTTACCGCGAATCCCGTAGTTCAACGGGGTATGCGCAACCAGCAAGGTATGCATTGTCTCCCAGATGGGTTTCACGTATTGTTCAATGTCGTCTTCAGGCATATTCCAAAGGAATGCACCTTTGAAAATGTCCTTCGCTTTGTCATGGCCGGATTGATACGGTATCGGCGATTTTGAAACCATGATAAGGAACTTGCTGGTTTCGAAGAAGTCGCGTACGAATGACTGTTCCCATGTGGTTTGGGGATTGGCCCATTCCTCCCATTGGTCATCCGTGATGGCCTTAAATGACATATGCTCGCGAGGCAAGCCATCAGGATATATGGTTACTGACTTAAATTGGCTGATATTAGCTTTCGAGAATTGTTCAATCTTACTAATTGATGATTTTGAGGCGCCCAACATCGCAAAAGCGAGGCTCGAATTATAGTTCTTAGCTGTTGGCGCTGCTGACACTTGGAGCTCGGAGGCGATGTCTCTGCTTGATTTGCCGGTGTAGGGAATGAATTTGGCTGCCACGTATTCATCAAGGTTCTGTTCTTGCGGTATCGGCAAGCGAACGGTTTCGCTCTTTCGATTCAATAATTTCCGCGCAATTGCAGTCATGTATGAAGTTTTCAGGCTGAATGCACGCTGTTTGGCAAATATAGTTGCGGTGTTCGCGCCCGCCGGTGCTGGTGCCTCTCGAAGTTGTTTGGAATTGGCTCCTTTTGTACATGCGGCTAAATAATTGGTATCGGATTCGCTGAGCGAATCAGCATGGCCGGAAGCGACTTTATCTCGAATGACATGCCAATCATTTTTGATGGTAGCAAGATCATCTGCTTCATACTTCATGAGATATGAAGCAAGCACTTTGCAGTCGATGCGCAATTCCTTTTTCTTATCGGTGCGATCATCGTAGTAGTAAACGAGGATGATATTCTTCGCTTTATCCCACATTTTTGAAGATTCGAAGTCGGTCTCGTCAGCGAGCGTTAGATAATTGATGATATCGATGACTAAGCGCTCTTTAGCTGAGGTTTGTTTGCCTTTTTTAATGTGCTTAAGTGGAGTGACTTTTAACTCATAACTGGTATCGCCAATATGAATATCGGGTGCGGCATCGGAGTTGATGGCATATTTTAAGACTGACTCTTCGATGATTTGGCCGAGAGAACCCTTGTTCCCTCCCGTTAGAGCTCTTCCCGTTTGATCGAGTTCGCGGAATGATTTCCCCTTTGCCGTCAGCAGTGTGTTCATCACTTCTTCAAGGCTCGAGTATTCTCGTGCATCGTTGAACTCCGGTTCTGAACTGCTCATAGTATCCCCCTGTTGTTGGTGCGTCATTGCTTGTTGCCCCTAATCATACAGTCATGCATATGCGGCTGACGGTAGAATAGCGGTATCTACGCAGACAAGCCAAAGGAGCCTCGCCATGATTCTCGTCACCACCACCCCGTCCGTCGACGGATACACCATCACCAATTACCAGGGCATCGTCTTCGGCGAAGTGGTATCCGGTGTGAACATGTTCAAGGATCTTGGCGCGGGCCTGCGTAACATGTTCGGCGGCCGCAGCCAGGGCTATGAGGAAGAGCTGATGCGTGCCCGCAACGAGGCCATCGCCGAAATGCAACAACGCGCGGAGGCGATGGGCGCGCACGCCGTGGTCGGCGTGGACATCGACTACGAGGTGCTCGGCGCCGACAACGGCATGCTGATGGTCACCGCGTCCGGCACCGCCGTGCAGATCGCGCGTACGGCCTAAGCCCATCGGGCACAGCCTGGGCCCGGACTTGTCCATCGAGCCGGCTTTGTCGGTTATCGTGACGCATTACACTGACGCTCATGACCATACGAATCGAAGCATACGACCGGCTGCCCGCCGCCGCCCGCGCCATACGCGAGCAGGTGTTCATCCGCGAACGCGACTGGCGGCCGGAGTTCGATGAATGGGATGCCGCGTCCGTACATCTGCTGGTGTTCGATTCGGATAATGATGCGCCCAATCGCCCCGGCTCGTCCGCGCAATTGGCCTCACGCAGCCAGCCCATTCAGCCCAGCCAGAATCACCCCGTAGCGACCTGTCGGTTCTACGCGGACCCCGATCATCCCGACCAGCCCGGGCGATACATCATCGCGCGCCTGGCGGTACTGCCCGAGGCACAAGGCCGGCATATCGGCTCGCGGCTGCTGGCCGACGCCGAACGCCGCATCGCGCAAGCCGGCGGAACCATGGCCGCCGTGCACTCGGAGAACGACCACTACAAGTTCTACGAACAGCGCGGCTACCGGCTCACTGATGAAGTCTATGAAGGCGGCCGTCACGGCTGGCTGATCAAGGACTTGATTCTTGGCTCCGAGAATTAAGGGCCGCTGTCTGTCCCGCGCCGTGTTCAAATCGCTGCAATACAGCGAGTTCGAAGCATCCTGTATGAATTGCTGGACGACTACAGCGCACAGACAATCAGATAAATCGCCACGACGTGGCAGGCGTACCCGATGACCGTGCCTAGGTGAAACACCTCGTGGAACTCGAACCAGCCTGGAATCGGATTCGGCTTGCGCAGCGCAAAGCACACAGCGCCGGCGATATACGCGGCACCTCCGCACGCGATAAGAATGGTCGCAGCCGGGCCCACTGCGGGAGCCGTCCATAGTTGCGGAATAAGTGTCACCGGCGCCAATCCCAGCACAACATACACAGTGGTGAACACCCAGTTCGGGGTGCGCAGCCAGACGATATGCAGTATCGTGCCGATCGCCGCGGTCACCCAAATCACCGTGAGATATGGCCGGCGAATCGCCGGGCTGAGTGCGAACAGCACAGGTGTGTTAGTGCCGGCGATGATGAGGAAGATGTTCGAATAATCGATGCCGCACAGTACGCGAGTCACCTTCGCGCTGCGCCACGGCACGACGTGCAGCAGCGCGCTGTTGCCGAACAGCAGCATGGCCGAGGCACCGTACACTGCGCAGGCCGCTTTGACCGAGCCGGCCGGCGCGATGCAGATGAGTACGATGGACGCCGCGATGCACAGCGGCAGGGTGGCGAGGTGAAGCCATCCGCGCAGTCGCGGCTTGCGATTGCCGAATGCATCCACGGGGACGATCTGGCGCTTGATCGCCTTCAGTGCGGCCTTGGCTTGGCGGTAGCGCGATTGCGCGGCCCTGTATCGGGCCGATGCACGGTCCAGTGCGGTGGGGTTGGCGCTTGCGCTGGATTTTTGACTCGCGGTTGCGGAAGGCGCAACTGTTGCGGCGGAAGCCATGGTTCGTCCAGATGGCGTGCTGATGGAAACGCTCATACTGATCACCTCGCTATGGCCGGCGACGCTCTCCCGACCACTAACCTACGCTACCGTAACCTAGTATAGGCCCGCGCAATAATCAAGGTTGATTTCGTAATGCTTACAGTTCTTCCGTGGTGTGGTATTCGGTGGTGCGGTTGCGGAATACATCGCCGAGTCTGTGAACTCGTATTATGCGTGTCTGCTGGGTCCGACTTGTGTCGGTTCCTGATTTCGGATTGCTGCGAATGATGCTCCCGACGCCGCCCCGCCAGTTGCCGGATTCGTACGGCTCGGCCGTTCGGCCGAGCTGGTCGTCGGTGACTCCAGATACTTCGTTGGTTTCGTCTCGGTTCATGATGTTATGTAATGCTAGTTTATGGCGGATGGAAAGTTGAGGAAAGTTAAATCTGCTTCATGGGCTTCTCTCTGATCTGTATTTGTCCCGGTTCATATGTCAATCGTTTGACCTGTCGACCGGGGCAGAATCCGCTGTCCCGGTCGGCGATTTCGGCTTGTTTTCGTGAACCGGGACACTCCGGTTTCCTCAACTCATATCGTCTGGCAGACGGAATCGGCGGAATAAGGCCGATTCTGGAATTGGCACGTTGTCCCGGTTTTCGCATAAATCGATTGACATTTATACCGGGGCAACAAAAATTGTCCCGGTTTGCAAAGATCGCCCGAAATCGCGAACCGGGACAGCGGATTCTGGCCTGGCTTGAACGTCAAACGATTGATGCAGGTACCGGGACATTTTCCGCCACGAAAGTTGGGCCATAAGTCTCAAGTCCTAAAGCCCCCCCCTGAAAAACGGCGCTTGCCCGGACAAAGCAAAAGGGCTGGAACCTTCCGATTCCAGCCCTTTAGTTGCTGGTGCGAGTGGGGGGAGTTGAACCCCCACGAGCATACACTCACTGCCACCTGAAGACAGCGCGTCTACCATTCCGCCACACTCGCAGACAATCGACTAACTTACACCCGGCTGGGTAATCATGCAATCTTCGGCGTGTCGCATGGGAGGCAGGGATATATCGCTTGTGGGTCTCCTGCGGGCGCCGTGATCTTTGAGGGTGGCGGCACTCCCCTCAGTCACTTCGTGACAGCTCGTCCGCAATTAAGGACGGGCCTTGCCTGCAACCTGCTGGTTCGACTATCGTCTCACCTTCGACTACAAACAGCCCACTGGGCTGTTTGCTTAACGTCTCAGCCTCAGCGAGGGGAGCAGAGAGAAGTTCGGCACAAGCCGCAACGAAGGAGAAAAACTCACAACCTTGGCCGGCGCTCGCCGTTGCCGTAGAAGTGGGCCAGCGCTTCGTCGCGGAACTCATCAAAGTATCCGCCGTCGATCGAGGCGCGGATGTCGTCTAGCAGCTTCACGAAGAAATGCTCGTTGTGGATCGTGGCCAACGTAAACCCGTTGAACTCGCGGGCGCGCAGCAGGTGGTCGACGTACGCGCGCGAATAATGCTGGCATGTGTAGCAGTCGCATCCCTCCTCCAGCGGCCCGAAATCGAACTTATGCTGGGCGCGCTTGATGTTGTACCGGCCGGCGCGCGTGTAGATCGCGCCGTTGCGGGCGCAGCGCGCGGGGGCCACGCAGTCGAAGGTGTCGCCGCCGTTCTCCACGCACGCGAAGATATCGTCCACGGAGGCGATGCCCAGCACATGGCGCGGGCGGTTCTCCGGCATCGCGTCGCAGATCCACGCGCAGGTGTCTCCAATGATGCGCTTCTCGATTGCGCCGCCGATTCCCACGCCGTCGAAGTCCAGCGAGGCGATTTGCGAGGCCGCGCGCCGGCGTAGATCCTCGTAATTCGCGCCCTGCACCACGCCATACAGCGCCTGATAGGGCTTGCCCAGCCGCTCAGCCGTCAGCCGCTGGTGCTCATCCACGCATCGGCGGGCCCAGCGGAAGGTGCGCTCCACCGAGTCCTCCTGGTAGGAGCGGGTGTTCATCAGCGTGGTGAGTTCGTCGAACGCGAACATGATGTCTGCGCCGATTTTGTGCTGGATGCCCATCGAAATCTCAGCGGAGAAACGATGTGCGTCACCATTCAAAGGCGACTTGAACGTCACGCCGTCCTCATCCACCCAGGCCATGCGCTCCTTGCCCTTGGCGATGATGTCGTCCGACTTCATGCCGGTCACGTCCATTGCCAGCGTCTTCTTGAAGCCGACGCCCAGCGACATCACTTGGAAACCGCCAGAATCGGTGAACGTGGGCCCATCCCAGTTCATGAAACGCGCCAAGCCGCCGGCCGCGTCCAGCACGTCCTCGCCCGGGCGCTCGAACAGGTGGAAGGCGTTGGCCAGCAGGCACTGTGCACCTAGATCCTTCATCTGCTCGGGCAACACGGCCTTCATCGCGGCTTGCGTGCCCACCGGCACGAAGGCAGGCGTGCGAATATCGCCGTGGGGCGTGTGAATGATGCCGGTGCGGCCGTATCGGGCACCGTCTCGCCCAAGCCCGCTGGCCGTGGATGGCAGGCGGGTGATCGTTTCGAAATGGAAGGCGCTGCGGTCGCCGGGCTGTCCGGGCTGTGCGCCCAACGGATGTTCAAGAAGGCTGATCGTCATATGTTCACTTTAGGCAGAAGGGCCAGAAAAGGGCCGGAAATTGTGAAGAACTCGGTTTCGAGGGGCGGATTTCGCCGCTCCCGAACGTCTACTTCCGCTTCAAGGGGCTCCCGGTCAAGTAGGCCGGCTGCAAAAATGGCGGAATGGCGTTAAATGAGGGCCCTTGATACTCGGAATTGACCGCGCGAACAGCCCCTTGAAGTGCAAGTAGATGTTCCCGAAACAGGAAATCAGCCCCTCGAAGCCGAGATGCCCATAAGACTCTGCGATGATTACGCATAGACTTTCAATCAACGTTCAGAAAACCTCCAGATTGACTGCCTTTACTACTGAGGTAGCACACGAGAAGTGGCAATGGGCAAGTGCCCGAATAGCCGCCGAACAGACGTGATAGGAATTTAGGAAAAGGAGCAGCAATGGCTGACGAATTTAACCCGCAGGGCGTCGACCAGACCCCGCGGAATAACGAAAACCCCAATAGTACTGCCGATACCGGCAACGCCGAGCCGAAGAACCCGTTTGTGGGTGGCGACTCGGTTGATGCCGGCAACGCCAGCGATTCCAGCGAGCAGCAAGCCCCGGTTTCCTCGGCCGCCCTCGCTGCCGATCAGCGGCCTACGCAAGCCGTTACCGACACCGCCGCCACCGAGCCCATCCCGGACTACGCCTCCGCCAAGGGCGAGAGCACGGTGGTCTCCTCCTCGCCGGCTTCTCCGGCAGCGCCGGCCGCAGACCAGACCTCGGCCACAACTCCGCTGTACCGCCCGGCCCCGGAATACGGCGCTTATGGGCCGACCCCGACTCAGGCACAGGGCCAGCAGGGCGGCCAGGCCGGCAGCAATGCCCAGCCCACGCAGCAATTCCCGTTCGGTCAGCCTGCACAGCAAACCCCACAGGGCCAGCAGGGCAACCGCAATCCCTACTACACCAATAACCCGCAGCCGCAGGGCAACGGCAATCCGTTCAATCCGCCCACGCAGCCGCAGCAGAACAACGGCAACCCGTTTGCCAGCCAGTCCGGTCAGAATGGCCAGAATGGCCAGCAGCCCCAGCAGGGCGGTCTGTTCGGTTTCGGCGTTCCCGGTACCGGTACGCCGAACGGTCAAGGTCCGACCCAGCCGGGACAGCCCGGTCAGCCCGGTCAGCCCGGCCCCGCCAAGCAGGGCATGTCCAAGACGGCGAGCAACATTCTCATCGCCGTGGTCGCCGCCGTTCTGGCTGCGGCCCTCTGCCTGGGCCTCGGCTACGGTGCCCTCACCAGCGGCCTGATCACCTTGCCGACCAGCAACTCGCTTACCAACGTCAGCTCGAATAAGTCCGGCTCCGGGTCCGCCACCGCCAAGAGCGGCGAAGCCCCCGACTGGCAGACTGTCGCCAGCGATGTCTCCGGCTCCGTGGTCTCCATCCAGACCGCGTTGAGCAACGGCACCGCCAAGGGCTCCGGTGCCATCATCGACACCGAAGGCCACATCATCACCAACAACCACGTGATCTCCGGTGCCCAGCAGATTCAGGTGACGCTTGCCAACGGCAACATGTATTCCGCCACGCTCGTCGGCACCGACACCACCACCGATCTTGCGGTCATCAAACTCGACAACCCGCCGAGCGACCTCAAGGCCGTGAAATTCGCCGATTCCGACAAGCTCGCCGTCGGCGAGAACGTGATGGCCATCGGCAACCCGCTCGGCTACGACGACACCGCCACCACCGGCATCGTCTCCGCCCTGAACCGCCCGGTGACCGTGACCGACGATAACAACAACGAGATCGTCACCAACGCCGTCCAGATCGACGCGGCCATCAACCCCGGTAACTCGGGTGGCCCGACCTTCAACGCGGCCGGCCAGGTAATCGGCATCAACTCCTCGATTGCCTCTACCGCAACTTCCTCCGACTCCGCCGGCTCGATCGGCATCGGCTTCGCCATCCCGTCCAACCTCGTCAAGCGTGTGGCCGACGAAATCATCAAGGACGGCAAGGTCAAGCACGTTGCCCTCGGCGTGGTCATCAAGTCCGACACGGTTGAAGCCGACGGTGTGACCCGCGGCGGCGCGACCATCACCAAGTCGAGCGCCACCGGCAGCGCGGTCGTCTCCGGCGGCCCGGCCGACAAGGCCGGTCTCAAGGAGGGCGACACCATCGTGGCCTTCAACGGCAACGCGGTGAACAACAACTACTCGCTGCTTGGTTACGTTCGTGCCGCGGCTTTGGGAGACAAGGTGACGCTGACCATCGTGCGCGACGGCAAGACCATGGATGTGGACGTGACGCTCGATCAGGAGGAGTCGTCGGTGAACGGCTCGTCCAGCTCCGATTCCAACGGCAACAGCCAGAATAAGCAGAACAACCAGAATGGCAATGGCCAGAACGGTTACGGTAACGGTAACGGCAATGGCAACAGCGATGGCGGCACCGGTGACGGCGGCGGCTTCTCCGACCCATTCGGCCTGTGGTAAAGCCGACTCGACAACGTCACACGGTGTTGAGCGGTAACCGCTGAACACCGTGTCGGACAAGCAAAGGCCCGTGACAGTGAGCAAACTCCTGCCACGGGCCTTTCGTATGCGCGATTGTGCCCCGCGCCCATGCCGCCAACGTAGTTTCGATATCCGGCATGTCGCGCAACGCTCGTTGATAGGGTAGGCCAAGCACTGAGTTCGGGCGACGTCCCGAACACAGCGCATAATTCAATACAAAACTGAATACATTTCTTTACGCCGTGTATCGGAAGGTTGCGCGGGAGCCGAGCAAAGCGAAGCCCCAGGCAAAGCCGCCGGTGGGTTAACAAGGCGTGACCGTAGCGCCGATTGCGCGGGCCACGCTTACCGTACCGCAATCGACTCCGTATACGAGCGTAAGGAGCAATGATGAGCAGACTCATCAGATTCTTCACCAAAATTCTCGACATCTGCAAGCTTGTGCCGATGCTTCCGGTCGTCGTCATCGCCGCAATTCCGTTGGCTTTACTAGGCGATTGGCGTCCGTGGGGCAATGCGATGGCGATTCCGGTACTCGGCAATCCGGGTTTCGGCCAGTGGCTGGTTATCGCACTGGTGCTGGTTATTGTGATTGACACTGTGCGCGGCATGATTGACGATTTGCGTCATGGGCAGGTTGGAGTCGATGTGCTGGCCGTGGTCGCGATCCTCTCCACCGTGGCCGTCGCCGAATACTGGGCAAGTTGGGCGGTGACGCTGATGATCACGTCCGGCGAGGCCATTGAGGAATACGCTCAAGCCAAGGCCGAGCGCAGTCTGACCGCGCTGATGGAGGCCGCGCCGCAAACCGCGCACGTCGTCAACCTGCCTGGCGTGGGGCGTGGGTTTGCTGCCGATAAGGGCGATTCGTCCGATGGCTTCCGGCGCGTGGGCTCGGCATCGGCTGCCGCCGCCGCGCACCGCTTCGACACGGTGCCGGTCGAGCAGGTGCAGCTGGGCGACGTACTCATGGTGTTGCCGGGCGAAACTGTGCCGGTTGACGGCGAGCTGCTGTCCGGCACGGCCACGCTCGACCTGAGCAATATCAACGGTGAGCCGGTGCCGCGTGAAGTGTTCGCCGGCGCCCGCGTGATGTCCGGCGCGGTGAACGGCTCGACTGCATTGACCATGCGTGCCACCCAGGTGGCCGCCGATTCGCAGTACCAGCGCATCCTCGAGCTCGTGGCCTCCGCGCAGGAGTCGCGCCCGGCCGTGGTAAAAACCGCCGACCGCTTGGCTGTGCCCTTTACCGTGCTCTCGCTGGTGATTGCCGGCGTCGCATGGGCGGTGTCCGGGGTGCCGACGCGATTCGCCCAGGTGCTGGTGCTGGCCACGCCCTGCCCGCTGCTCATCGCCGCACCGGTGGCATACATCGCCGGAACCGGACGCCTCGCCGCAGCCGGCGTGCTTATCAAAGCGCAGGACGTGCTGGAAAATCTCGGCCGCGTCACGCAGGTGTTCTTCGACAAAACCGGTACGCTCACCGTCAAGCAGCCGCAGGTGGTGCGCGTCGAGATGTTGCCCGGCGCTGCAACCCGTCTCAACGAAGACCATGTGCTGATGATGGCCGGCGCGGTGGAAAGCTACTCGGTGCACATCCTGTCCAAAGGTATCGCCAAGGCCGGCGCGGAGGCGCTGGCCGGACTGCGCCAGCGGTTCGAGGATGGTCAGCGCCTATGCCCCGAGCCGGAGGCCAGCTGGCCCGGCCATGGAAGGGAGTATCCGGTCGTCAAGAACATCAATGAAGACGCCGGCAAAGGCGTTTCCGGCGAGGTGAACGGCCACGCGGTGCGCGTTGGCCGGCTGTCTTTCGCGGCCGCCGGGGAGGATGGATTCTTGGCGGTCGGCGAGGCTGTTCCCAGTCGGTCTGAGGATGACCTGCGCACACGATTTGGGCTGCTTCAGCCGGACGAAATGGCGTCGTATGTGTCCGTTGACGGCCGGCTGATCGCGCGCATCGTGCTGCGCGATGTGCCGCGTGCCAACGCCAAGGCAGTGCTCGCCAAACTGCATGAGTTGGGCGTCACCGAGCTCGCCATGCTTACCGGTGACAAGCGGGCTTCCGCCAATATCATTGCCAGCGAAGTCGGCATTGACGAGGTTCACGCCGAACTGTTCCCGGAGGATAAGGTAGCCGCAGTCAGGGCCGCTACAGGAGCCGGCAAAACCGTCACGATGATGGTTGGTGACGGTGTGAATGATGCCCCGGTGCTCGCTGTTGCCGATATCGGCGTGGCCATGACCGATGGCACGTCCACCGCCGCTTCCGAAAGCGCTCAGGTGGTCATTATGAATGACAATATCGCCGCCGTGCCGCGCGCCATCGCCATTGCACGCCGCACCAAGCGCGTGATGCTTCAAGCCGTAATCGCGGGCCTTGTGCTTGCCACCATCGGCATGATTGCCGCCGCGTTCAACCTTATCCCGGTCGTCGTCGGTGCCTTCCTCCAGGAGGCCATCGACGTGGTGAGCATCCTCTGGGCCCTCACTGCCCTAATTGATCGGGACTGATTAAGAATATGAGGCTTCTGCTGTTTTTGTAGGTCAGTTGACTGACCGGGATGGTCGTATGTCGAGTCCACCGCATCGAAACATAATCGGGGCGATACGGTTGGTGACGTGGCGGAAACGGAAATCCCACCCACGAAAGCAGCAATAGCATCGGAGTTATTCATTAGGTCGATTTGACGTTTATTAGGTCGGTCCTTGGTCGGAGCGGCCCTTGAAACCCCGCCGTTCCAAGGGATGGCTTCAGCACCCTCCGACCTAATGGACGAAGAAATGACCTAATGAATGCAATCGAGGTCGTAAAGAGCCGTTGGAGGTGACGTCTTTAATGCCTCAAGGGATTCACTGATTGCACAGAATTCCTACTGCTCTGCGGCGGCTCTTTACCGTCGGCCTTCTAGCCAATCGAGGGGTGGAGGTGACGCGGATTCCTTGTGAGACATAACTATGCTCAACCCGACTGGTTACGTACTGTTGCTCACACGGTATACCGAGAACATTGCCAATTAAAGTGAGATGGCGGGCGAACCGGTCATGATAGGTTTGTCCGGATTTGATTTCTATGAGCATACGGTTGTTAGGATCGGTGAAATCCAACAAATCCACCTCGACCTTGCTGGCATCGCGGTAGAAGAATAATTGTGGCTCCTGATTGGCGTTCAAATGCTGTTTCATGGTTTCCGCAATGATGAGGTTTTCAAATATATCGCCGAACTTGGGATGCGCAACCAGTGCTTCGACCGTCCGAATGCCCAAGAGATGACACAGCAAGCCAGTGTCATAAAAATAGAGTTTCGGCGTTTTGACCACCTGTTTGCGTGCGTTCGTGTAGAACGGCATGAGATGGAATGCGATGTAACTTGATTCCAGAATCGACATCCATGCCTTTACGGTTCGCGGACTTACACCAAGTTCATTGGCGATGTTGGTGTAGTTTATGAGTGCTCCGGAACTGAGTGCGCAAAGAGTCAAGAATCGGCGGAAGTCAGCCAAATTGCGTACATCAAGATATTCGGAAACATCACGTTCGATATAAGTGTCGATGTAGTTCGAGAAGAACAGATTGAGCGGCATTCTCGTGTCGTAAATGCGTGGATAACCGCCTTGCAGCATAAACGTATCCGGAGTAAGGGCCTGATTCGCCTTGCATGCTTCTTGGAATGAGAACGGCAATAACTTGACCATTAGGAAAACCCATAATCTGACATTAGCAGTGCTCGTAGGTTTCCCAAACGCACAAACTATGGCCTAATACACAGAATTCCCACCACCCTCCCTCTGTTGCAACGGAAGGCTTTGCGTTAGGCTAGAGCGCGTGACTGAATCTGTGAATACTGAACTCCGCATTGCTGTAATCGGCGCTGGCCCGGCCGGCGTCTACTCATCCGATATCTTCCTGCGCCAGCTCAAGAAGCTGGGCGAAGAACTTGGCCTCGGCACCGAAGCGCGCATCGACCTGTTCGAGAAGCTGCCGGTGCCGTTCGGCCTGGTGCGTTACGGTGTGGCCCCGGACCACCCGTCCATCAAGTTCATCGCCTCCGCGCTTGAGAAGACGCTCGACAACCCGAACATCCACCTCTACTGCGACGTGGAATTCGGCAAGGACGTGACTCTTGACGACCTGTTGGCCCGTTACGACGCCGTGCTGTTCGCCACCGGCGCGGTCAAGGACAAGCCGCTGAACCTGCCCGGTGCCGACCTTGAAGGCGTGTACGGCGCCGCCAAGTTCGTCGAATGGTATGACGGCTACCCCACCGGTGCCCGCGAATGGCCGCTTACGGCCGAGAACGTCGCCGTAATCGGCGGCGGCAACGTGGCCATGGACGTGGCCCGCGAACTCATGCGCAACGCCGACGACCTCAAGGTCAAGACCGACATTCCGGACAACGTGTACGAGGGCATCGGCCAGAACAAGGCCAAGGTGCTCCACCTGTTCATCCGCCGTGGCGTGGCCCAGGCCAAGTTCAGCGTGCAGGAACTGCGCGAGATGGAGAAGCTGCCCGGCGTGCAGCTCATCATCAACGAGGACGACTTCGATCTGGACGACGAGACCATCGAGGTGGCCGGCAAGGACAAGCTCACCCGCCAGATGGTCGAGGAGCTGTTCGCCATCCGCGAGATGGCCGAAGACATGGAAGACGACGGCGACGTCGACTTCGAAGGCAACCCGGCCGACCGAAAGTACTACGTGCACTTCAACTCCGCCCCCACCGAGATCCTCGGCGAGGACGGCAAGGTCAAGGCCATTCGCGTGGAGCGCACCGAAACCGGTGCCGACGGCAAGATGCACCGCACCGGTGAGTTCACCGACTACCCGGTCGAGGCCGTCTACCACGCCATCGGCTACAAGCCCGCCGAAGCCCCCGGCATCACCTACGACGAGCACGGCGCTCACCTGGCCAACGCCAACGGCGACGGCCGCATCACCACCGAGGCCGACGGCGGCGAAGTGCGCGACCGCCTGTACGCCACCGGTTGGGCCAAGCGCGGACCGGTGGGTCTGATTGGCTCCACCAAGTCCGATGCGCTCGCCATCGTGACCAACATGCTCGAGGATCTGGCCAAGGCCGCTGAAGGTGGCCGCGTGGCAGCCGACCGCGCCCCCGAATCCATCGATCGACTGCTGGCCGAGCGCGGCATTCGCCCGATCGACTTCGCCGGCTGGAAGAAGGTCGACGCCTTCGAGCGCGCCGAGGGCGCCAAGGAAGGTCGCGAGCACAAGAAGGTCATCGAGCCCGACCAGATGCGTGAGCTCGCCCTGGCCTGACGTTCGCCCACGCCCGTCCGGTATTCGTCCACCCGGCCGCGCCCCGTGCGGACGCGGCCGGGCTCGGGGCCGGACGGGCCGGGCGAATATGGGACATTGCGCGTGGCGCATATCCAGCAATCATTCAGCCTGCGATTTTAGTGTGTGCATTATGGATGCCAAAGTACGGGTGCACGGCCATTTCAACGGCCTGAAAACAACGCTGCTGTTTGCCCTGATGTGGGCCATCATCATGCTGATTTGGTGGGCCACGGGCGGCAGTCGGCAAACCCTGAGCATCTATATCGTCATCGGCCTGATTACCACGTTCGGCACCTACTGGTTCTCCGACAAACTCGCCATCGCCTCCATGGGCGCGCGGGAAGTCAGCGAGCAGGAAGCCCCGGAGATCTACCAGATTGTGCGTGAACTGAGCGCCAAGGCCGGCAAGCCGATGCCTCGCATCTACATCGCCCCCACCATGAGCCCGAACGCCTTCGCCACCGGGCGCAACGAACGGCACGCGGCTGTCTGCTGCACCCAAGGCATCCTGCAGATTCTCAACGCCCGTGAACTGCGTGGTGTGCTGGGCCACGAACTTATGCACGTGTACAACCACGACATCCTGACTTCCGCCATCGCCTCTGCCATGGCCACTGTCATCTCCTACCTTGGCTATTCGCTGATGTATTTCGGTGGCGGCTCGCGAGACGACCGCGATAGTTCCGGTGGCCTCGGCCTGATCGGCGCATTGCTGAGCGTGATTCTCGCGCCGATCGCCGCGTCTTTGATCCAGATGGCCATCTCCCGCACCCGCGAGTACGACGCCGATGAAGACGGCAGCCTGCTTACCGGCGATCCCGAGGCCCTGGCTTCCGCACTGAACAAGATTTCCTACGGCGCGCAGACCACGCCGATGCGCAAAACCGCCGGCACCCAGTCCGTCTCCGCAATGATGATCGCCAACCCGTTCTCCGCGGTCGGCTTCTCGCGCTTGTTCTCCACACATCCGCCGACCGATGAGCGCATCGCGCGCCTCATGCAGATGGCCAACGAAATGAACGGCACGCCGATTGCTCCGCCCACCTACTCCACGCGCGTCGGCAGGTGACGTGCTAGGATAACTACTCGTACCTCGTTTGGCTGAGCATGCTCGTCACGTGAGGTGCAGCAGCCGTAAGGCATGCGGACATAGTTCATCGGTAGAATGAAAGCTTCCCAAGCTTTAGAGGCGGGTTCGACTCCCGTTGTCCGCTCCATTGATTTTCAATGATTTTCATTATTTCCGGGAAAGTGTCGCGCATGATCGCAAAACTACGCGCTATTTGAGCGCTTTGCCCGCGGAACCCAGCTGCCGGCAAGCCTCGACCACGCGGGCGGACATGGAATCCTCGGCCTTACGGCCCCAAGAACGCGGATCGTAGAACTTCTTCTCGCCCACTTCGCCGTCGATTTTCAGCACCTTGTCGTAGTTCTCGAACACGTGGTCGGCGATTGGACGGGTGAAGGCGTACTGGGTATCGGTGTCGATGTTCATCTTGATCACGCCGTAGCTTACAGCTTCGGCGATTTCTTCCGGGCGTGAACCGGAGCCGCCGTGGAACACCAGCTCAAACGGCTTGCCGTTGGGGAAATCGACTATGCCGGCCGCGCTAGGCAACTCGCCTTCGGCCACCGCGCGCGCCACACGCGCCTGAATGTCGCCGAGTAGCGACGGACGCAGCTTGACCACGCCGGGCTTGTAGGCACCATGTACATTGCCGAATGTGAAAGCGGCCATGTACCGGCCACGTTCGCCCAAACCCAGTCGGCGGGCGACTTCGAGGCCATCTTCCGGAGTGGAATACAGCTTTTCATTGATTTCGGCGGAGTGACCGTCTTCCTCACCGCCGACCGCGCCGATTTCGATTTCGAGCACGGTGTGCGCCTTCTGCGACTTGTCGAGCAGTTCCTCGGCGATGTCCAGATTTTCCTTGAGCGGCACGGTGGAGCCATCCCACATATGCGACTGGAATGTAGGATCCTGGCCTCGTGCCACCTGATCGGCCTCATGCGCGAGCAGAGGACGCACCCACTCATCCAGATACTGCTTGGCGCAGTGATCGGTGTGCAGAGCGATGGTGATGTTCGGGTATTTCGCAGCCACTTCATGTGCGAAAGCCGCCAGCGCCAGCGAGCCGGTAACGCGATCATTGACCCCCCTGCCGGAGACGTAGGCCGCGCCTCCCACGGAAATCTGGATGATGCCGTCGGACTCGGCGTCTGCGAAGCCCTTCAACGCAGCATTCAGTGTCTGTGAGCTGGTTACGTTGATGGCTGGATAGGCGTAACCGCCTCGGCGGGCGGCCTCGAGCATTTCGGCATAGCGTTCCGGTGTTGCGATCGTCATGGCTTCATTATCGCGCGAGGCATGCCCTCTAGGCTCCGTTCTTCAACCTGTGCGCTGTGCGATTGGTCACAGCATCGCCTCGTACGAGTAGAAATTCGTCACCCATTCCGGGTTGTCACGCCTCCAGCCTCGCCCTGCGTGAGACGAAACTTCGCAGGGTAGAGGGTGTAAGGTAGTCTGTTTCCGGCGGAATCGTGCGAATGCGGAGGTGCATCATGCCTGGAATTGTTCTTATCGGTGCTCAGTGGGGCGACGAGGGTAAAGGCAAGGCTACCGATCTGATCGGCACCAAGGTCGATTACGTCGCGCGCTTCAACGGCGGCAACAACGCGGGCCATAGCGTGGTGGTCGGCGATGAGTCGTACGCCCTGCATCTGCTGCCCTCCGGCATCATCAACCCGAACCTGACCCCGGTGATCGGCAACGGCGTGGTCGTGGACCCGGAAGTGCTCTTCGAGGAGATCGACGGCTTGGAATCCCGCGGCATCGATTGCTCCCACCTCAAGGTGAGCGAGGCCGCACACATCATCGCGCCCTACCACCGCACACTCGACAAGGTGACCGAACGCTTCCTTGGCAAGCACAAGATCGGCACCACCGGCCGTGGCATCGGCCCGGCCTACGCGGACAAGATCAACCGTGTCGGCATCCGCGTGCATGACCTGTTCAACGCCGACCATCTGCACGACAAGGTGGAGGCCAGCCTGCACCAGAAGAACCAGATGCTGGTCAAGCTCTACAACCGTCGTCCGATCGACGTGGACCGGACCACCGAGGAGCTGCTGAAGCTCGGCGAACGCCTCAAGCCGTACGTGGCCAACACCGGCCTGATTCTCAACAAGGCGCTTGACGAAGGCAAGACCGTACTGTTCGAAGGCGCTCAGGCCACCATGCTTGACGTGGACCACGGCACCTACCCGTTCGTCACCTCTTCCAACCCGACCGCCGGCGGCGCCTGCACCGGCACCGGCGTGGGCCCCACCAAGATCACCCGCGTAGTCGGCGTCTCCAAGGCCTACGTCACTCGCGTGGGCGAAGGCCCATTCCCCACCGAACTGCTGGACGAGTCCGGCGAATGGCTGCGTCAGCAGGGCCACGAATTCGGCGTGACCACCGGCCGCCCGCGTCGCTGTGGTTGGTTCGATGCAGTCGTCAACCGGTACGCCTCCCAGGTCAACGGCCTGACCGACATCGTGCTCACCAAGCTTGACGTGCTCGCCGGTCTGAAGGAGATTCCGATCTGCGTGGCTTACGACGTGGACGGCGAACGTCACGACGATATGCCGACCGATCAGGCCGCTTTCGCCGCCGCCAAGCCGATTTACGAGACCATGCCCGGCTGGGATGAAGACATCTCCAACTGCCACTCCTTCGACGAGCTGCCTGCCACCTGCCAGTCCTACGTCAAGCGTTTGGAAGAGCTGAGCGGCTGCCGTATCTCCGCGATCGGCACCGGTCCGCAGCGCGATCACATCATTTCCGTGCATTCGCTGATCGACTGACCGTCTGCAACGAATTTCCCGGCTTGACTGGTAACGACGCGGCACATGATATCCGCCGGCTGATTCCGCGATTCGACCACTTGAAGTGGAAGATGGCGGCGGCCGGCAT